>JAABUZ0100010109.1_pt1 | contig 10568 bp, 20 predicted proteins | sample 5562091 | NCBI WGS metagenome assembly JAABUZ01 (sample SAMN12813069, study PRJNA571459) | rock metagenome | isolation source: Antarctica rocks | place: Antarctica: Victoria Land, Linnaeus Terrace sud | collected 2015-12-21 | reverse complement strand
CTGCGGGGCGCGCCTGCGAGGCGCGCGCCACGGCGGCCAGCACAGCGTCGGCAAAGACGCCGTGCCAGGTCGCGCGCAGCTTCTCCAGCGCGTTGCGCGTCTCCGGCGCCGCCTGCCACACCAGCGCATACACCTGCAGGCGGAGCGCGAGCGGGGCGCCTGTCAGGCAGCAGCCCGAGCTCTGCCAACGAGCAGCAAAAGGCACACGGCGGCATTCATCCGCACTCTACGCACTTCCTTGTGACACTGGAGGCCGCACCGCACAGGCATACACCAGCACACTCCTGCACACCTGCGAACCTCCTGACCAGCCTGAGGCTGCTGTACCAGCTCAGGTTGTTCCTTAAGGGTCGCTTGCATATCGGTAACTGCCCTTGTGGCTCCCGCACTGTGCAGGCAGAGGTGTGGCCTCAGGCAGGCGCGCCTGCGGCAGGTTCTGTGCGAAGAGGCTCACGAACGGCTGGCCCACGTTCTTTGCGATGCTGTCCACCAGGTACAGCGCCGGCAGCTTGTGCTTCGCTGGGCACTGCGGGGCCAAGCACATTCCTCAGCCTACCCGCCCTGGCGCGCCACTTAAACAGCCAGCCATGCTCTGCACACAGAGCAGACAATGCTCAGTGAGGCATGTCTGGGATACAGCAGAGCGGCGCGCCGTGACGATGTGGCGCTCGATGGCAGACGCGATGCTGTGCGCAGCAGGCGCGTTCTCGGCCGCCAGCATCGTCAGCGTGTTGATCACCGGCTTGCTGTTGAATGTGAGGTCGGCCAACTCAGACGCGTAGAGCGTGACAAACTCGGCGTGCTCTGCCATGAGCGCCGCGGGCAGCCGAGCGCGCAGGCAAGCCCCGCACTCATTGGGGTCCTGCCATGCGCGCTGGCGCGGTGCGCAACCCCTGCTCGGCCTCTACGCTGAAACCTTCCACGACAACAGCGACGCCGAAGCACAAAGCTACTTTGGTCGCTTCTGCGTATACACTGCCTTCCTCCGCTTGTATGCAGACAGCACTTTCCCCTTCTGATCCAGCGGCACGAACAAGTGTATACAAAAGTTGTGGAGCGAACTTTGCTTGGTAAGAGAGGGTTTCAACCCTGGACCTGTGCCTGGCGGCTTGCTGCGCACTGGATGCAGCAGGCCGTCCTAGAGGAAGGAGCAAGGAGGTGTGTGCAGGCGAAGGCTTGCCACGATGGTGCAGGTGCGCTGAACGCTGCGACGGCAGAGAGCTGTTGATTGCCTGCTGGCAGCAGCGCGGGAGGCACGGCGCCGGCGCGCTGATGCGGCCCTGTCCGCGCGCAGGGCGGGTACAAGTACCACCAGTACCAGGTGGTGGGCCGCCACCTGCCCAGCGAGCGGGAGTCGGAGCCGACAATCTACCGCATGAAGCTCTGGGCGACCGACGCCGTGCGCGCCAAGAGCAAGTTCTGGTGTGCGACGCGCCTGCCTGACGCGGAAGTGTATCCAGTGCGGATTGAGATTGTGGAGGCAGGCGTGTGAAGCGCGGCTGCCCGTAGGTACTTCCTGCGAAAGCTGCGCAAGGTGAAGAAGGCGAACGGCCAGATTCTGGCCTGCAACGAGGTGCGGCCCGCACCTCTCACGGGGAGCGCGCAGCCTGCCAGTGTGCAGGGCGAGGCCGGGCCAAAGCAAGGGCCTGAAGCACGCTGTGCTGTGCCGAGGAGACATAAAGCTCTGCTGTGCTTGCAGCAAGAGCTCAGCTGCTGCTGATGCACCCGCGAGAGCTATTGGTATTGTACAGCTTTGTCTGGCAGGGCCGGCCGAGCGGAGGGGCGCGCGACGGCGCAGATCTGTGAGAGCCCTGCAGTGCCTGCAGAAAGAGGCTCAGCTGTTGCTGCGCCCGTGAGAGCTGATGGCACCGCACAGCTATCTTTAACAGGGCAGGCTGAGCGGAGGGGGCGCGCGGCGGCGCAGCTCTTTGAGAAGCACCCGACCACGGTGAAGAACTTTGGCGTGTGGGTGCGCTACCAGTCACGCACGGGCTACCACAACATGTACAAGGAGTACCGCGACACCACACTCAACGGCGCGGTGGAGCAGCTGTATCAGGCGCGCCCGGCGCCCCCCTGCACACCTGGGCGGGCATGTTGCGGGTGGGCAGGGTGCGAGGGAAGGGTGAGAGCGGCGCGACGACTGTTCCGGGAAGCAGCTGCGCCGGGCACCAATCGCGGGAGCGGGTGCAGCGTGCGCAGGGAGCCGTGGCACTTTGCTTGAGACGCGCTGTGGAGCCGGGGCGCCAGGGCACGCTTTACAACTTTGAGCCAGGAGTGCAAGAGATGCAGCATGCGCTGCGCCTTGGCTGTGCTCTCCCTGCAGTGCATGACTGCTCAGGAGGGCGTCAGCACGCGTTTGAGGCTAGGCAAGGGTCTTGCCGGCTAGCAAGGGGCCGGCAAGTGCCGGCGACTGACCGGGCAGCGCGCGGGCGAGCAGGAGATGGCCTCGCGGCATCGCGTGCGCGCGCCGTGCATGCAGATCATCAAGACAGCGACCGTGCCGGCCGCCGCCTGCAAGCGCGTCAACATCAAGCAGTTCCACGACTCCAAGATCCGCTTCCCGCTCATGCGGCGCATGGCGCGGTGGGCCGCCCCGCTCGCCTCGCCCCACGACGGCATGCTTGGTTGCTCGGGGTTTGGCAAAGGCCACGCCAGGGCTCTGGGCCGACATAGGCACAGCACGCCCTTTCTTGTTGGCTTGTGGCCGTGCACCACGCAGGACAACCCAGGGGTTGCGAGTCTCTCTGACGGCAGCTCACTTGGCTGCAATTGCAAAGGGGGCTGCATCAGGGATTTGTATGCCGCTGAGTCGCCGCTGTGGGGTCCACACGCAGGCCGTCGACGCGGGCGTACAAGACCGTCTTCAAGGCTGTGCGCCCGAACGTGGCGATGCACTGAGCGGCGGCGGCCTGCGGCGCGCGCCCCGCCTAGGCGCCGCTCGGGCTGTGGCTGCTGCTGCACGCGCACAGTGGGGGGAGCGCGGAGCAGCGGGGCAGTGCTGGTAGTGCGGCGGCTGCCGGGGAGAAGCGCCTGCTGGGGGCCTTCTTCCGGTGGCCGGGGCCGGGATGGGGTGGCGCATCCTTCTCTGGGGGTGCCAGCCAGGGTAGGAGCAAGGACTTGTGGGTGTGCTGTCGCCTGGCAAGCAACGCAGTGCGCGGAGCTTGGACGGCGTGTAATGTGAGCGTCCTTCTGTGCCTCTGCACTACCCTCTACCCTATCATAAACTTCAGGGCACCCATTGGATCGCGTGTAACACGCGCAGACGATATTGCTCGAGCAGCTGTGGACAAGGAAACATGTGTATTGATATGCATTGGCGATCTAAATGTTCAATCACTATGCGGGAGACTGCTGCCAGAACAATGCGTTCGCACAGTTTTGCACAAGGCGTGCTCGGTCATGCGCATTGGAGAAACCACCATGAGGTGAGGCACTGGGCGCAAAACGAAGGATGGCCGCAGCGTTTGCCCAATCGAGCCCTACAAACAGTTAAGGCAATTGCAAATGCAACCAAACTTATAAACCAACGTTGTAAGCCTAAGGCATGCAACACAAGCTTGCCTACGCAGGCAGGCCGGCGTCCTCCTGCTGGCACCAGCGTCTCTCCTAAGCTGTCCCCAGGCAATGCGCCTGGTGCCCAGGCACACACGCGCAGTGCGCGTGTCAGTGATATAATCATCACAGTGGCTTCATTTGGTCCGCGCACTCTCGGCGGGCGCACTGGGCCAGAACCAACTGCCACCAAACCTAGGCAACATTGTGGTCATAGATGTCGCCCAGCGCCTCCAGCACCTGCGTGCGCGCGTACGCGAAGGGCCGCGCCATGGCCACCAGTGCGTCCACGCGCGCCTTGCGCGCGGCCTCGTCGTGCAGGTTCTGCAGGATCCAGGCGTCCAGGCTGTCCTCGCCGGCGCCGCAACCGTCTGCGGCCCCTCGTTCCTCTCCCTCAGCAGCATCGGCCGCGCCGCCCTCCGCGCACTGGCGCTGCCCATGCAGAGACGCCTGCATGCCTGCCGCGCCGCCCGCCGCCTGCGGCGGTTTGCCTGCCGCATGCGCGCCGTCCGCAGGCGCGCCTGCCGCAGGAGGGGCCGGGCGTGCTGCCCCAGGGACAGAGGCGGCGTCGCTAGGGTCTGCGGGCGGCCCAGCCGCGGCCGCCGCCCCGGCAGGGTCTCCGGCAACCCCGTCCCTGCCGGGCTCCCGCGCCGCCAGCGCGTCGCGCACGGCGCGCAGCATGCCGACCTGCGTGCGCGCCGGCAGCCGGCGGCCGGCGGCGCGCATCTCCTGCGCGCGGCCCACACCGTTGCCGTCGCTGCTAGCGTACTTGGCGCGCACGCGCCTCGCCAGGCTGCACTTGCTGACAAAGTCTGGTGACATGCAAGCGGCGGGGGTGCTGCCATCGTGCCGCGCCAAGCTCACATTGCTTCCGGAAAAGGCTGCCGCAACACTTGTGAGGACCATGTGCAAGCTCGGCGACATCTTCTGCAAGCCAGCGCCGGCATGCTGGCGCGCGAGCCGGCCCGCGGGCGCGCCTGGATGGCAACCGGGCTGGCGCCCGCGCTCGCGCCCAGCGGCAGGTGCAGCGTGCCCGCCTGGTGGTTGTACTGGTTGATCGAGCTCAGTTGACCGGCGCTGGGCGTCCCATCCCTGCGCCACCTCCCAGCTGAGCGCCCTTGATGCTGCTGCGCAGAAAGGACCGCTGACGGGCATGGGCTGGGCGCCGGCTGCGCCCGGGCAGGGCGGGTCTGCGTATGAGCAGTGCCGCGATGGCTTTGGGCGTGGATCGACACCAGCAGAGCAGGTTAGGCATGTTGCCAGCCTCTGCAGCAGGCTCTACCTTTGTAAGAATACGCTTGGAGGGACGAGGTGCAGGCGGACTACCGCGCCCGCTCTGACACTACGGAGGCGGCCAGGTGCAGGGCAGGGTCCGAAGGGAGGTGGAGCAGATGAGGAGCAGATGTGACGCTTTTGAAGTCTGGAGCAGGGACTGCAGGCACAGGCAGTGTTGGGCGGGGGGCAGCGCGCGCACCGCCGCGACTCCAGCGACGCGCCCAGGTGCAGGCAGACGCCCGACAGCCGGCACAGCAGGTAGGCGCCCTCGGTCGCGTGCATGCGCGCCAGCAGGCGCGGCGTGAGGAAGGTCACGAACAGCTCCACCGCGGTGCCCGGCGCGTGCTCCAGCGTGGCTGCCGCGCCGGGCGAGGAGTAGGGTCTGGGCTAGGGTCTGGGCTAGGGCTAGGGAAACATTCCCTGTGGCACGGGGGAATGTCATATACTAGCTCCACCACGGTGCCCGGCGCATGCTCCAGCGTAGCTGCCGCGCCGGGCGCGCGCGGCGCGCTTGGGCGGGGCAGGGCGCGGCGACATGCGCATACCACCACAAGACGCCGTGCACGGCCGCATGGCTGCAGCGCCCACGCGGCACTGCCAGGCAGAACACAGGAGCGCCGGGAGCGGCAGCCGGCAGCATGACGTGCTGCAGACATGCAGGGTGACGGGGCGGTGGCACGGCACGCGCGGCGGGCGCGCGGCCCGCGCCGCACCTGTGCAGGAGCCATAGGAGCTGATCAGGGGCGCGTAGACGACGTCAAAGTCCTCGAGCACGGCGCGCACGGCCGGCACGACGACGCCGGCCGGGAACATCTCGGGCGGGAACTTGCGCGCCAGCTGCTCCGGCCCGGCGTTGCTGCCGATGGCCAGCACGGGCGTCCAGGGCTCGGCGGCCGGCGCGGCGCCAGGCGCGCCCGCCAGCACCGCCGCGCCGCTGTATGACACCCCCCAGCCCACTGCTAATTACAAGCATGGAGTGTGCGGTGCACGGAGTCTGCGAACTACAACTTGGCAGTAAGTTCATCAGGCAGCGCGCGTTGGAGCCTGTCACCAGCTGTACCCGGGTTGCTTGGCCGCCGGGGCAGCGGGGTGCGCACCTAGTCCTTTCGCCGTCGTACGCGGTGAGCTGCAGGGCCTCCAGCGCGTTGGGGCCGCGCCACGCGCTGTCCGGGAAGGTGTACACGGCGCGGTCCACGTACAGGAACGAGGACGCGGGCCGCGCGTACGGGTAGCCCTGCGCTGGGCAGGTTGACTGGTTGAGCGGCTGCGGCTGCCTATCGGGCGTGCAAAAGCCACCAGTGTCTTACAGGCAGAGACACGCACAACAAATGCGTCACAGCAGTTGCAAAAATGCCAATGCATAAAATGTATGTGCCAGGCAGGTGTGCAACACTAAACAAACCTTGGCGCGAGCGAGGCGTGCGGCGTCCACCGCTGTGAGTGAGCTCCTGTCCGCTGCGCTGAAGGCCCGGGAGTGAGTCATGCTTGCCAAGGAGCCCCACACTAATACGGGCGCGGCAGTACCACCCTCAGTGTCACGTTGGGGATCTCACACACTCGCCTGGACCTCTGTGCAAGGCCAAGGCGTGCAAACGGTACAAACTGTGTCAGGACAGATAGGGCGGCTGAGAGGGGGTTTTTGCAGGATGAGTCGCGAGCAAAGAGAGGGGATACTCAGGGACGCGCCCCACAACAACTTCTTACCGTTCTGCCATAATCAGAGCTTACACATAGAAGTTGCGGCTATGGCTGCTGGTGCCTGGCTTGCAGCCGGCCGTTGCGCCGCCAGCAGCTCTGTGCTGGTCTTCCCACAGAGCGTAACAGACATTGGCGGACACAGCTTACCTGCTAAGCACACGCAACAGCACCTGCACCAGCCCCTGGCTGTTTCGCGTAATGCAGCACGGAAAAGGCAGCGGTGTCTGGCGGCCGCTCAGGCAGAGGCTGCGCCAGCGAACGCCGACAGCGCGCTGGAGCAGTGGGCTGCAAACGTGGGCATTGAAGCACCCCACCTGCGCATGGCCGACTTTAATGGTGAGACCCCTTCAAAGCAGTGAGCACCTGCTGGTCCGCAAACTACCAGCAAAACGTACAAAAATCCTGGGTACACTGGTGGTAGGTGTGGCACTCCAGTGGCTCCCGACACCACCAGGAAGCTTGCGTGCTGCATACGCTTTCCAGGGAACAGCACAGAGACAGAGGTAAGGCTCCGGCGCCGCTCGCAGGGCTGCGCGGCATGGCGGCGACCGTGGACATAGAGGCGGGCGAGGCGCTTGTGTCGCTGCCGATGAGCGCGGCGCTGCTCGTCACGCCCAAGCAGCGCTGCCCGTTCCCGGACTTCTGCTCCCCCGCTTTCTACGTGTCCAAGCCCTGGTGCGCCGGTAGTCTCGTTAGCGCGGCTGCGTGGCGTTGTGGCGCCTTGTTCTAGGCGAGGCTCCGGACACCAGCTGCCGGTGCACCCGGGCTGGCGCCGCCTGGCAGCAAGACCAGGACAGCCGAGGGTGCTCTCATGCATACAGTGCATGCACTGCTCCAATGTGTTCTGTGGTGGTTAAGAGCGACGCGTGGCGCGGGTTGTAAGAAACCGTTCTAGGCGCTGGCGCGCTGCGCCCGAACTGCGACAGGGTGTGCTTGGCAACTTGTTTGTGCAGTCGGCGCTGCTGCACGTGCGCAGCTGCTGCGCGAGGCGGGCCTGGGGCCGACAGCATGGCTGGCGGCGCACGCTCAGCCGCGGCGGCCTGCGGCCGGCCCGGCGAGATGGCGCGCTCGCTCGGCGCAGGTACGTGCAGATGGCGCTGCAGCTGCTGCACGAGGCGAGCCTGGGTTCCGCATCGCGGCTGGCGGCGTACGTGGCCGCGCTGCCGCGCGGCGCCGCGCTCGACCCGCCGCTGCTGTGGCGGCCGCAGGAGCTGGCCGCGCTGCGCTACCCGCACCTGGAGCAGCAGGTGCTCTGGGCGTTTGCTTGTGCTTTCAGGCTGTTAATTTCCTTGGTTCCGGGGAGCCATATTGACGCTGTATATGGCGTTGCGCTCGGCGCGTCGCCGTTGCGGCGCCAGCTGCGCTGCGCGGCCTGCGCCCTGTCTGCAGGACATGGGCGGTAGCAGGATTGCGCAGGCGACTTCGCCTCGCCCAGCTCGCCAGCGGGCGCCTGTGGGCTCTGCGCGCCGCAGGTGGCGGCGCAGCGGAGCTCGTGGGCGCGGCTGCACGCGGACTTCCTGGCGGCGACGCCCGGCAGCCGCGTGACGCTGGAGGACCTCAGCTGGGCGCTCAACTGCGTGCGCAGCCGCGCCTTCAGCGGGCCGTACGGCGGTGCGCGCTGGGCGCTGCGCTTTGCTCTGCTGTACGTCTTGGTGTGCTGGTCTTTCAGCGCTGGTCGGTTGTGTTGTCTGCGTGGCGGTGGAGTGTATTTGCTGCCGCCACCAACGAGCCTCTTTCATGTCAGACAAATCTTGCAGTGGTACCGCAGAACACTGGTCATACGTCCATGGGCAGTCCATTGTCAGCGTTTTTTTTTGCATTTGTTGGAAGGCCTCATTGCTTGTATTGCGTGTCCAGGGCCGCCCTGGCGCAGCCGCGCCAAGCTGGCGGTCGCGCTGCTAGCCGCGGGGGCGGGCTCGCTCACGGTCCTGCATGTCCCGCTGGAGCAGGTGCCCCCCATGCATCCTGCTGACTCAATACAAGTACAGATACTGTGGATGCGCTGTTCAGTCCCCCGCACACAGTTGTGCGTGCCAAGGTGGCGCGCGGCAATGGGGCTGCCGCCATGTGACCTCACCAGCACGTGTTCGCGTTGGAACAGCTGGGCCTGCAGCATGTGCTATGACATGTGTGTAGCACAGCGTGTCCACATACAAGTGTTGATGATATTAGAAACAGGCTTTAAATAGCATCTGTCAACTTGCACAGTCCACGGCACAGACGCTCTGGCTATGGTTGCATGTGCGGCCCCTGCTTGGCGTGGCAGCACCGCCTCGCACGCGGCGGTGAACGAGCCTGCGTGGGCAACCTGCCTCCTTCTCGCCTCCTTTTCTCCACCCTTCTCTTCTGCCCGCTCCTCCTCATCCTTCTCCACGCCTGCGCAGGTGCTGAACGGCGCGATCGCGGCGGCGCTGTTCAATCTGATTTACACGTACCTGCTGTCGCAGCGCATCAAGTGGTACGCCATGTGCCCCTGGCTCGACCTCATCAACCACCGCGGCACGGTCGAGGTGCGGGCCCGGGGCTGGCGCCGCGCGGGGTTGTGCATGCAGCGGGCCCGCCGCAGACCCTGGCATTCCATGACCCTCACCATGGCGCTCTCCGCAAACCTGAGCCTTTCCACGCCATGTCGCTGCATGTGCGCGCTGCGCCGCCCGCATCGTCAAGGCAGAGTCGATGGACTTGGAGTGCCGCATGGCAGACCCGTGTGGACCTTCACCAGAGCCGCAACACAAAACCACCATGCAAACGGTGACTGCATACGTCACTGATGGCAGCTGACGCCGGGTGTTTGCGGGGCGCGCCGCGCAGAGCGAGGTGGAGTATGAGTACTTCCGGGACCGCTTCGTGGCCAGGACCGGCTCGCGGCGCTTCAAGCAGGTGCGGCCAGCCGGCTCACGGCGCATTGGAGCACGCGGCGCGCGCAGTGCAGAGAACAACTATGGTGCCTTGGCACACATGCCAGATACCTGTGGCGCCTCCCTGAAGATGTTGTCATGCCGGATGCATTCGCCAGGATACAGGCCGCCCTGGTGGCCGACATGATGCGAGTCACAGCTTGTAGTGGACATGCCAGGCGCCAGGCTGCTGCCGACACCACAGGCTGTGTGTCGCGAGCGCGGCAGCCCTTGAGCCAGTTCCAAGCTCCACATGGGCTGCCCGTGCGGACATGCAGGTCTCTGCCTTATACGCCCTACCCTACCCTGCACCCAGCCCTGAGCCCCCGCGGTCGCGCGCGCAGGGCGAGCAGGTGTTCATCTCATACGGCCCGCAGGGCAACGACTCGCTGCTGCAGTTCTATGGCTTTGTGGAGGCCGGCAACCCGCATGACGCGTTCCGCGTGCCTAGCCTGGCCGCGCGCGCGCGTGCCGCGGCTGCCTCGCTCGGCATGGACCCGCCGCTGGGGCAGGCGGCCGCGGACGCCGCGTTCACGGCGAGCCCGGTGCCCCTCGCTGCTGCAGACCTGCTCGCTCGTGTATGCTGGACGCTGCTGCAGAGCCCATGCAAGCCAATCAGGTGTCCAGCCAATGTATCCTTCAAAAGTCTGGCTTTAAAGGAGCTCTATCAAGCTCACGTGTAAAGCTGATGCACTCTGAGAGTGATGAGCGGCCACTGCTCTAAGCAATGGCGAGAAGACTCACAGTGTTGTGTCTGCTTGACAACAGTCGGCCCTTCCACCTGCTCGGAGTCAGAGCTCACCTGGCACTGGACTGGGTACGCGACAGGGCACGCTCACGCGACGCGGCCCCGACGAGGCGACGCTGGGCGTCCTCAGGGCGTCGCTGGCGGGCGCGCACGAGGCTGACGCGCTGCGGGTGCTGCCCGTAGCCGCGCGTGGCAGTGCACGTCGCTCAGCAACCTATGTGCTCAGCAAATCATGTCACTGATCAGCAAACCACATCGTTGCACACGAAAGCACGTCGTTGGCAGGCCAACTCCGGGCGCTGGACTGCAGTCTCCGCACGCATGGCTCCGCAGACAGGCCTGCTTGCTGACCCTACCCTATGCCCGCGCAGGTGGCCGCGGCCATCTGCGACGCC
>JAABUZ0100010107.1_pt1 | contig 10570 bp, 9 predicted proteins | sample 5562091 | NCBI WGS metagenome assembly JAABUZ01 (sample SAMN12813069, study PRJNA571459) | rock metagenome | isolation source: Antarctica rocks | place: Antarctica: Victoria Land, Linnaeus Terrace sud | collected 2015-12-21 | reverse complement strand
CGCCGCGCCGTGGCTCGCCGCGACCGACCCGGTGCTCGCCCGCGCCGGCCGTTCGGGGGAGCGGCTCCTCGCGCGGGCGCGCCTGTGGCTGTTCGCATCTGACGGTGGGGCCGGCGGTGTCGGCTCGGGCGTGGCAGTCCGTGCACGGCCGCCGTCGCGGGAGGAAAGGGCGGGAGGCCCGGTGCGGCAGGGGCGGGTGGGGCGACGGGCAGGGCGGGACGTCGCAGGTCGTGTACGCGTGGGGCGTAGCGGGACGGGCGAGGGGGGCCGTCCGCGGGTGGGGCCGTCCGGGTCGGGCGAGCACGGGTACGACGACGCGGGACGGGCGGCTGGGCGGGCACCAGGGCGTGCGCGGGACGCGCGCTCCCCTCGCTGTCCCCCTGTAATCCCCGGCGAGCCGCCCTTCTCGTGTCGTGGTGGTCGTCGTCGCCCTTCCCGGGTCGCTCCTCCCGCGGACGGCCCACCTCGCCCGTCCCGCTACGCCCCACGCGTACACGACCTGCGACGTCCCGCCCTGCCCGTCGCCCCACCCGCCCCTGCCGCACCGGGCCTCCCGCCCTTTCCTCCGGCGCCGCCGAGTGCGACGGGACGACAACGGCGGATGCCTAACGGGCCCGGTCCAGCACCTGCCCCAGCGCGTACAGCGCCACCCCGACCAGCCCCCCCACGATCGTCCCGTTGATCCGGATGAACTGCAGGTCCCTCCCGATCTGCACCTCGATCCGGTGCGACGTCGCCGCGGGGTCCCACCCCGCGACCGTGCCCTCGATGAGCTGACTCACCTCGTCGCGGTACTGCTCGATCACCGCGAGCACGGCGTCCACGACCCACCCGTCGAGCTTCGCCGCGAGCACCGGGTCGGCCAGTACCGTCCCGGCGAGGGACGTGAGCCCGCGCTCGACCGCGTTCGGCGGGCCCGCGTCGCCCGCGTCGCCCGCGTCGCCCGCGTGACCTAACGCATCGGCCTGCCGCGCGAGCGCGCGCTTCACGTCGCCCCACAGCCCGCCCGCGTACTCCCGGACGGCGGGGTGCGTGAGCAGCTCCTCCTTGACCGCCTCCGCCCGCGCGATCGTCTCGGGCGAGGTGCGCAGCCGCTCCGCGAAGCGGCGGACCGCGTCGTCGAAGCGCGCGCGCAGCGGGTGGTGCGGGTCCGCGCTCACCTGCTGCAGCGTGCGTTCGAGCCCGTCCACGATCTTCTGGTGCAGCTTGTCCTCGACCGCCCCCGGCACCCACCACGGCGCCTCGGCCGCGATCCGCGCGCGAATCACGTCCTGGTTCTCGGCCACCCCCCGCGCGGTAATGCGGAGCGCCTCGTCGAGCAGCTCCTGGTGCCGCCCGTCGGCGGTGAGGAGGGTGAGCGCGCGCCCGACGAGCGGGCCCGCCTGCACCTTGCGGAGCCGCGTGACGAGCGAGCGTTCGACGAAGGCGTTCACGTCGTCGTCGCGCAGCACCTCCGCCGCGCCCGAGAGCCCCGTCGCGACCTGCCGCGCGACGAGCCGCGCGTGCGCGGGGTCGGCGAGCCAGCGCGCGGCGCGCTCGCCCGGGCGCGCCGCGGCGAGCTTCGCCCCGACCACCTCGCGCGAGAGGAAGTTCTGCTGGACGAACCTGCCTAACGACTTCCCGATCCGGTCCTTGCGCGCGGGGACGATCGCGGTGTGCGGGATCGGAACGCCGAGCGGGTGGCGGAAGAGCGCGGTCACGGCGAACCAGTCGGCGAGCCCGCCGACCATCGACGCCTCCGCGAACGCGCGCACGTAGGCCACCCACGGGTGCCCCACCTCGAGCGCGCGCGCGATGACGAAGAGCACCGCGGCCGCGACGAGGAGCCCCGTCGCGCGGCGTTGCATGGCGCGGAGCGCGCGGAGCTTCAGCTCCTCGTCGGGGACCGGTGGCGGGACGCGCGGGTCGTGCGCGACTGCCCCGCCCGCGGCGGGCGGTGTCGCGGGCGTCGCCGCGGACGCCGGCGCGATCTCGTCGGGCGTCGGCCCGGGGGCGAGCATGGTCACGCGCGCACCCTCACGGGCGGAGCGTCGCGCGGGCGGCGTCGACTACGTCGAGGTCGGCCGCCGACGGCGCGTCCACGTAGAGCACCGCCGGGCGTCCCTGCACGTCGAGGGCACGCACCCGCACGACGCGGCCGCCGTCGCGCGCCGCCGTCGTGAACGTCTTCGTGCTGCCGACGCCGCCCCCGCCGCCCGCGGTCGAGTCCGCGCGCGCGCCCTCGTACCGCTTCGCCACCGCGTCGCCCGCGCCCTGAAAGAACTCGGCCGCGTCCACCCCCGAATCCCACACGGTGAGCCACACGAACGCGTCGCCGCCGCCGGTCCGGACGGCGGCCCAACGGTCACCCGCGAGGCCGGCCGCCGCCCGCGCGGCGCCGCCGAGGTCGCTCGTGTGTTGATACAGGAAGAGGCGCGTGTCGAACTCGCCGAGGGTGTTGCCCACGGTCACCGTGCCCGTGCGCGGCGCGGGGAGCGTCACGCGGACGAGCCGGGGCGCGGTGCTGCTCTGGTCCGCCATCCGCGGCGTGAGGTAGACCTCGGGGTGCAACACCTGGCGCGTGCTCGTCGGCAGGCGGAGCGCGAGCGAGTCGAATCGACCCGCCGCGGCCGCCTGCCGCGCCAACTCGGCGCCGCTCAGGTAGGGAAAGAACAGCCCCTCGCGCACGACGAGCGGCGCGGTGGAGAGCTGCGGCGAGCGGTCGGCGTTCGCGCGGATGTCCTGCCGCACGCGGTCCCACCCACCGGGCAGGCGCGAGGCGAGGTCGTGCCCGCCGCCGAGCTGCACCCACATCGCCTGGCCCTCAAGCGCAGCGTGCGCGGCCGCGTCGGCGTCCGCGTCGCGCGGGTGCGTGAGGACCGAGTCGAGGTTCAGGTGCTGGTCCTGGAGCGCGTGGACCAACTCGTGGCGCAACGTCTGGGCGGTCGTCGCGGAGTCGATGCCGTCGACGAGGTAGAGCGTCTTCGAGCGCGGGTCGTAGTAGCCCGCCACCTGCTCGTCGAGCGTGCGGCCGACCAGCGCGGCGAGGTCGAGCGTGTCGGGGATGAGGCCGAGCCGGCGGTAGGCGGTCTGCTGCGCCGCGAGCTCGGCCCGCGCGTCGGGGGTGGCGAGCGTGGCCGCGACGATCTCGTGCACGTCCGCGCGCGTGCGCCGCTCGATGCGCGGCGGGGTGCGGAAGCGGAGGCCGACGGCTTGCTCAATCTCGGGGGCGAGGGCGGCCGCCTGCTCGACCGCGGTCCGCGGGGCCGCCTCGCGCGAGCACGCCCAGGCGGCCGCGACGGCGGCGAGGAGCGCACGCCGTGCGACGCGAACGCGTGGGCCGGCGGTCACGACGTCAGAGGTCGTCAGGGTGCGACGAGTTAGGTATTGACGAGGACGTGGGTGAAGTACCACGCGATGATGCGGTCGCCGTAAAAGAGCGCGACCACGGCCCCGGGTGCAAGGAAAACGCCGAACGGCACGTGAGGTAGATCGCCCAGCAGCGAGCCGGCCGGCTCGACGTCGGCGCCCGCCGCCCCGGCCGGCTCGGCGCGCTTGCGCACGAGCGCCATCGGCACGAGCACGAGCACGGACGCGACTGCGCCGAACACGGCGCCGAGCAGCACGGTCATCAGCGCGCGCTCGGGGCCGAGCGAGGCGCCGACGGCGGCCATCATCGTCACGTCCCCGAAGCCCATCGCCTCTTTCTTGAACGCGAGTTCGCCGAGCCAGCCGATGATCGCGACCAGCCCGGCGCCCGCGCACGCGCCGAGGAACGCTTCATAGGGCTGGGCGAAGAGGGAGGACGCGCCCGCGGTATGGCTCACCACGGACCCGACGAGGCCGAAGAGCAGCAGGAACACCGTGAACCCGTCGGGGATGACCATCGCGCGCGCATCGGTGATCGCGATGCCGAGGAGCACGGTGAGCAGCACGGCCACGCGCACCGCGTCGGCTGTGGGGCCGGCGACCCAGATCGTCCCGAGCCACACGAGGCCGGCGGCGAGCTCGACGATCGGGTAGAGCGCGGAGATGGGCAGGCCGCAGCCCGCACAGCGGCCGCGCAGCGCGAGCCAGCTCAGCACGGGGATGTTCTCGTACCAGCGGACCTCGCGGCCGCAGCGCGGGCAGCGCGACGCGGGTCGGACGACCGATTCCTCCGCCGGCCACCGCACGATGCAGACGTTGAGGAACGACCCGAGCGCGAGTCCCGCGACGAGGGCGAGGGCGAGTAGCGGCCAGGGCGTTTGCGGGGGGCTATAACCGACGGGCAACGGAAGGAGGACGCGAGGAAGTCAGGAGCGCGGGGCGGCGGCCGCGGGCGATCGCAAGGGGGTCGGTCGGAGCGCGTACAACAGGATCGAGCCCGCGACGGCCGCGTTCAATGACTCCACGGCCCCGCTGCTCGGCACGCCGACGAGCGTGGCCGCGCGGGCTCGGACGGCGTCGCCGAGCCCTGCGCCCTCGTTGCCGACGGCGAGGGCGAGGCGCGGCGGCGCACCGTCGGCGGCTGCATCGACCGGCGTCCCCGCACCGTCCGCGCCCCAGAGCGCGACGTCGGCGTCGGCGAGCATCGCGCCGAGGGCGGCGAGCGAGGCGTGCGCGACCGGGAGGGCGAAATGCGCACCCATGCCGGCGCGCACGACCTTCGCGCTCCAGAGGTCGCCCGTCCCCGGGAGGGCGACGACGCCCGCCACCCCGAGCGCGGCCGCGGCCCGGACGAGCGTGCCGACGTTGCCCGGGTCCTGCACGGCGTCGAGCACGAGGAGACGGAACTCGCGGCCAGCGTCGGCGGCCGCGGCGCCACGCGCGAGCGCGTCGAGGGCTGCGGCCCCGTCCGACGTCGCGGGCCGTTCGGCGACGAGGAGCACGCCCTGCGGCGTGTCGGTATCGGCCGCGCTCGCGAAGGTCGCGTCGTCGACGTCGAGCAGGTCGACGCCGCGCGCATCGAGCGCGGTGCGCAGCGCGACGCCGCGCGCCGTTGTCTGTAGCGCGGGAGCCACAAGTACGCCGCGCACTGTCACACGCGCGGCGAGTGCCGCCTCCACCGCGCGCACGCCCTCGGCGACGAACAGGCCCTGGCGCTCGCGCGCTTTGCGGCGCGTGAGGCCACGCGCGAGCGTTAGGAGCCGCACGGGGTATCAGCGCTCGGTCCGGCGGCGCGCGCGCGTGCGAGTGCGGGGAACGTGTCTTGCCCCCGTCCGCTCGTCGCTGCGTCCGCCCGCGGGAGCGCCGGGCCGCACCGTCTGACTACGTACCTGTGGAGTCCTCATGAATCGCCTGTTCCGAAATGTCGCCGTCGCGGGTGCCTTCTGTGTCGCGGGTGCTACGCTATCCGCCACCGGCTGTGCGACGGCCGGCAGCGTGTCGCAGCAGCAGGAAGTGCAGATGGGCCAGCAGTACGCCGGCCAAATCAATCAACAGCTGCCGCTCGTTCGCGACGCGGAGGTCAACCGCTACATCAACGTGCTCGGCGATTCGCTCGCGCGCGTCACGCCGCGCTCCGACCTCGACTGGCACTTCTACATCGTCGACAGCCCCGACGTCAACGCGTTCGCGGTGCCCGGCGGGTTCATCTACGTGAACCGCGGGCTGATCGAGCGCGCGCAGAACATGAGCGAGGTCGCTGGGGTGATCGGGCACGAGATCGGGCACGTCGTGCGGCGGCACTCGATCAAGCAGATGGCGCAACAACAGAACGCGAACACGCTCGTCGGGCTGGGGTGTGCGCTGCGGCCGGAGGTGTGCGCGAACCAGGCGACGGGCGCGATCGTCCAGCTCGGCGGCGGGGCGATCTTCGCGCGGTTCAGCCGCCAGGACGAGGCGGAGGCGGACCACGAGGGCGTCATCTTCACGACGCGCGCCGGCATCGACCCGCGCGGGATCCCGCAGATGTTCCAGATCCTGCTCGACGAACGGCAGACCCGGCCCGCCGGGGTGAGCGCGTGGTTCGCGTCGCACCCGCTCGAGGAGGACCGCATCCGCGCGACCGAGGCGGAGATCCAGCGGACCGTCCCGCCGGCGACCCTCGCGGGGCTGACGCGCGACTCGCGGGCGTTCCACGCGTTCCAGGACCGGCTGCGGAGTTTGCCCCGCGCGCCGCAGCAGCAGCGGTCGGGGGAGTAGCGTGGAGTGATGGGACCGCGTTGCGCTCCGGTGTCATCCTGAGCCGGAGCGCAGTGGCGGCGACGGATGACATCGTTTCCGCCCCCGGCTCCGCTCACCCCAGCCGCGCCACGAACTCCGTCACGAGCGCCCGGAACCGCGCCGACGCCTCGCGCCCCGCCTCGAGTACCTCGGCGTGCGTGAGCGCCTGCCCCGTGTGGCCGCTCGCCGCGTTGGTCACGAGGCTCACCCCCGCGACGCGCATGCCTAACGCGCGGGCGACGATCGTCTCGGGCACGGTCGACATCCCGACCGCGTCGGCGCCGAGGCGCTCGAGCATGCGCACCTCGGCCGGCGTCTCGAAGCTCGGGCCTAACAGCCCCGCGTAGACGCCCTCCGCGAGGGGCACGCCCGCCGCGCGCGCGGCGGCGCGCAGCAGGGCGCGGAGGCCGGCGTCGTACGGGTCCGACATGTCGGGGAAGCGCAGGTCGCCCGCCTGCGCGGGGCCGACGAGCGGGTTGCGGCCGGTGAGGTTGAGGTGGTCGGCGACGAGCATGAGGTCGCCCGGGCCGAGCGTGCGGCGCACGCCGCCGGCCGCGTTGCTCACGAAGAGCGTCCGCGCGCCTAACGCGTGCACGACGCGCACGGCGAAGCCGGCGAGCGGCGCGGGGTGCCCCTCGTAGAGGTGGAAGCGCCCGGCGAGCGCGAGCACCGGGCGGTCCGCGAGGGTGCCGCTGAGCAGCTCCCCCGCGTGCCCCTCGACGGTCGCGGCCGGGAACCCCGGCACCTCGGCGAACGGCACGCGGCGCGCGCCGGCGAGGTCGCCCGCGAGGTCGCCGAGGCCGGAGCCTAACACGATCGCGCAGGCCGGGGTCGGGGCGTCGTCGGCGAGGCCGAGCCGGTCGCGGACGGCGAACGCGGCGCCGCGGGCCGCGGCGGCGCCGTAGCGCTCGGCCGCCGCGACGTCGGCCGACACGTCGGCGGGGGCGGAAGGCGGGAGGCCCATCAGGCCGTCACCTGCATGCCGACGCCCGCCTCGACCGCGGCGCCCGCCCTGCCTTCGCGAACGACCGCGTCGAACGCCGGCGCGAGTCGCGCGAGCAGCGCCTCGCGCTCCGCGTAGGGAAGGAACGCGCTCGCGAAGCCGTTGCGCGCCACGCGCGCGAGCTCGGGCAGCGTGAAGCCGAGTCGGCGCGCGGCGTGCGCGTACTCGTCGACGAGGGTGGTGCCGCTCATGAGCCGGTTGTCGGTGTTCAGCACGACGTTCATGCCCCGGTCGAAGTACGCGCGGAACGGGTGCGACTCGTACGACGCGGCCGCCCGGGTCTGCACGTTGGAGGTGAGGCAGCACTCGACGCAGACGCGCCGGTCGACGAGGTAGTCGAGCAGCGACGCGTCCTCGATGATGTGCGTGCCGTGGCCGACGCGGTCGCAGGCGCAGCCCTGCACGGCGTCGCGCACGCTCTCCGCGCCGGCGCCCTCGCCCGCGTGGCAGGTGCAAGCGAGGTCGTGGCCGCGCGCGTACTCGAACGCGCGCACGAAGCGCGTCGCCGGGTGGCCGGCCTCGCCGCCGGCGAGGTCGAAGCCGACCACGCCGCGGTGGCGGTACTCGACCGCCACGCGCGCGGCGTCGAGGGCGAGCTCGGGCGGCTGGTTGCGGATGGCGCAGACGAGCACGCGCGCGACGACGTCCGCGTCCTGCTCCGCGCGCGCGAGCCCGCGCAACGCGGCCTCGACGGCGCCGTGCATGTCCAGCGCGCTCCGGGTGTTGAGGACCGGCGCGTAGCGCACCTCGAGGTACCGCACGCCCTCGGCCGCCGCGTCGACGGCCAGCTCGTAGGCGACGCGCTCGAGCGCGGCCTCGGTCTGGAGCACCGAGAGCGTCACGTCGAAGCGCGCGAGGTAGTCCTCGAGGTTGCGCGCGTCGTCGACGCGCATGTAGGCGGCGAGCGTGTCGGGCGTGGCGGCCGGCATCACGACGCCCTGCTCCGCCCCGAGCGCGAGCAGCGTGGCCGGGCGCACGGAGCCGTCGAGGTGGCAGTGCAGTTCGGCCTTCGGCAGCTGGACGAGGAGCTCGGTGAGGGGCTCCGTGCGCGGCTCGGGCTCGGCGAGGGGCGCGGGGGTGAGGGGTCTGGGTGGTCGGTCGGTCATGCGCAGGGGTAAAGCGGTTCGGCCGCGCGCGCGTCGGCGGCGGGCGGCCGGGCCGTCGTGGCACAAACCTACGCCCGGCGCGCGCGAACGCTCGCCCCGCGCGGTTGACCTCCCCCCCGGATCCCGACAACGTTCGCGCATGTCTGCCGCCCCGTCCATCGCCGAGGTCGCGCTCCGCGCCTCGGCGCGCCCGGTACGAGCCCCGGTACGAGACCGTGACCTGCGCCCCGCTCCCTTCCGGGCGGCGGTGGCGCGATCGTTCCGGACGACCGACCGGGCGCGCGCGTGAGTACGCCGTCCAAGCCGCTGGTCATCGGCATCGCGGGCGGGTCGGGGTCGGGCAAGTCGACCGTCGCGCGCAAGGTGGCCGAGGCGCTGCGGCGCGCGTCGGTCGCCTTCGTCGACATGGACGCGTACTACAAGAACTTCGCGCACCTGCCGATGGCCGAGCGGCGGCGCGTCAACTGGGACCACCCTGACGCCTTCGACCTCGACCTCTTCGTCGGCCACCTGCTGCGCCTGTCGCGTGGCGAGCCGATCGACAAGCCGGTGTACGACTTCGTCGAGCACGTGCGCGCGCCGCGCACCGTCGCGGTCGCCCCGGCCGACGTGGTCGTCGTCGACGGCATACTGCTGTTCGTCGACGCGCGCGTGCGCGAGCTCTGCGACGTGAAGGTGTACGTGGACGCGGACGCCGACGTCCGCCTGATCCGCCGCCTGCGGCGCGACATGGGGCAGCGCGGGCGGCCGTTCGAGGAGATCCTCGACCAGTACCTGACGACCGTGCGCCCGATGCACCAGCAGTTCGTCGAGCCGACGAAGCGCCACGCCGACGTGATCGTGCCGCGCGGCGGGCACAACGCCGTCGCGACCGAGATGATCGTCGCGAAGATCCAGCGCCGCCTCGCGGCCCAGCGGGAGTCGCCGCTCGGCGACGCCGCACCGCGGGACGCGTCCCCGCGGGACGTCCCCGCCCCGGCCTGACGCCTGCGTCCCGTGCCGGCCACCGACGCCCCCGACCGCGGCGACCGTCCCGACGCGCCGGTCGCCGGGTCGCCCCCGGCGGCGGGCGGCGCGGGCGAACGCGTCCTCGTCGTCGACGACGAGCCGGACATCGTCGCGCTCGTCGCCTACCACCTCGCCCGCTCCGGCTACCAGGTCGCGACCGCGGCGACGGGGGCCGAGGCGCTCGCCCAGGCTGCGCGCGAGCGCCCCGCGCTGGTCGTGCTCGACCTCATGCTCCCCGACCGGTCGGGGTTCGAGGTGTTGGAGCAGCTGCGCGCCGCGGAGGAGACGCGCCGCGTCGCCGTGCTCGTCCTCACCGCGCGCGGCGGCGAGGCCGACCGGATCCGCGGCCTCTCGCTCGGCGCCGACGATTACCTCGCGAAGCCGTTCTCCCCGCAGGAACTGGTGTTGCGGGTGGGGGCGATCCTCCGGCGCGTGGCGAGCGCCGCCGGGCCGACCGCCGGCGAGCCCGCCGCGGGCGCCGTGGCCGCGGGCGACGACGTGCTCGCCGTCGGCCCGATCCGCATCGACCGGGCGGCGATGACCGTCGACGCCGACGGGCGGCGCGTGGACCTCACGCCGACCGAGTTCCGGCTGCTCGTCATGCTCGCCGAGCGGCGCGGGCGGGTGCAGGCGCGCACGCACCTACTCGAGACGGTGTGGGAGGCCGCGCCCGACATCCAGACGCGCACGGTCGACATGCACGTCCAGCGGTTGCGCGCCAAGCTGGGGCCCGCGGGCGAGCTGATCGAGACGGTGCGCGGCTTCGGGTACCGCCTGCGCGCGGGCGCGGCCCCCGGGGCCGCGCCACATTAGGCGCGTGTTAGGCGTTCGTTAGGCGATCCGGCTTCGTCCGCGTGCGGCTCCCGGCCCGCCTGCTGCTCGCGACCGCGCTCACCGTCGCCGGCCTCTCCGCGTTCGGGGCCGCGGCGGTCGGCGCGCGCGCGGACGACGCGGAGCGGGCCGCGACGTTCGGCGCGCTCCGCGCGGAGGCGGCCCTGGCCGCGCGGCTCTGGGCGGCGTCGCCCGCGCGGGCGGGGGTGGACGCGCCGGACGTCCGCGCCTCGGACGTCCGCGCCTCGGACGTCCGCGCCTCGGACGTGCGCTTCGCGGATTCGGTCGCCACGCTCCTCGGCCGGCACGTCACGCTCGTCGACGCGCGCGGGCGCGTGCGCGGCGACTCGGACGCGCGCGATGCGGACTTGGAGGGGCCGGGGGCGTCGTGGCTCGCCGGCTACGCGCGGCTGCCCGAGGTGGCCGCGGCCGCGCGCGACGCGACGGGGCTCGCGCACACCGCCCGGTCGAGCGCGACGGGGGAGAACGAGCTCGC
>JAABUZ0100010106.1_pt1 | contig 10570 bp, 9 predicted proteins | sample 5562091 | NCBI WGS metagenome assembly JAABUZ01 (sample SAMN12813069, study PRJNA571459) | rock metagenome | isolation source: Antarctica rocks | place: Antarctica: Victoria Land, Linnaeus Terrace sud | collected 2015-12-21 | reverse complement strand
CCGTCGCCGCGGAGATCATCACTCCACCCAGCCGGTAGTTGCCGGTCGCCGCCATCGCCAGCAGCAAGAACGCCAGCGGTGTCATGCTGACCGGCAGCCGAACCAGCTGGGTGGTCAGCGACCAGCGACGATAGGCCGGTGACCCGACCACCTCGCGCAGCAATCCGCCGGGCGACCCACCTGCCGCCTCGCTGGTACTCACCGGCCGAACGCTAGCCTCGAGCCCGCCTCACCACCCGACCGAGCGACCACTGCGCTGGCGCCCAGTCGCCCATCTTTTACCGGACAGGACCCGCGTCCTGTGCGCTGCCAGAACCGCGCCAAATACCGCTGCCAGTCACAGTTCTGCTACAGCCCTACGCTTGGGTCAGAAACCGTCTTGATCTGGCACGTGCCCTCGCATATGAGGGCGCCGGCTGGCCGTTGGGCGCGGCAGCGCGGCTGTGCGTCAGCTGGCGTGCTCGAGGTACCTGTACACCTCGACGTAGGCGGCGACGTCCTGGCCGCCCACCCCCGGCAGCGCGGGAAGGTCGGCACCAGCGGCCACGGGGAGGTACTGGTCGAGCCAGCCGCGCTCGCGGGCAGTGAGCAGGGGCACCTGCAGACGGAGTGGCTCCCGCCCGGTGCGGACGGTGTCGAGGTCGTCGAATCGGCATTGGTCAAGGCCGCGGTTCACGGCGGGTGCGCCGATGACGCCCGCGAGCATCTGCATCCTGGCGCGGTCCTGGTAGTTGACGTTCAGCAGCTGCCGCCAAGTCCCAGCATCGCTGCGGCCGCCGCACTCGCTCTCGATCACCGCGTTGAGGACGGTGTACTGCACGTCGGCCAGCCCCCACTCGCCCAGCTTGTTGTCGGTTACGCCGATGGGGACCCGCTCGGGGCTGATGGCGCTCTCCAACGCCGTCCGGCGCTCCCCGAGTTTGGGCGGGTGCGCGTTGAGGGTGATCGCGAGGATGCTGCCGGGGATGAGGACGCGGGCGAGGGTCTCCACGTCCCCGATGACCTCGGTGGTGAGGGCGCTGGTGTAGTCCAGCCAGACGATGGCCAGCCCGGCCCAGTCCAGGGTCGACAGCAGCGTCGACGCCCGGCCGGGCAGCACCTCGATGCCGTTGAACGGGCGGTTCCACCGGTACCGCTCGATGCCCGCGGTGTCGCCCTCGATGCTGGTCATCGTCGTGATGCCCAGCTGTCGGTGCACGGCCTCGAAGTCCAGGAACTCCAGCGCGCCGAAACCGACGTAGCGGTAGTCCGGTAGGGCGGCGACCGGGGCCAGCCGACGCAGCAGGTCGACGAACAATCGCCGGGTGACCGCCTTGGAGGGCCTGAATTCGTATGACATCTTGGCCATCAGCCCTCGGCCTCGCGCTCGTAGAAGTAGTCGAAGGTGAGCCGACCAACCTCGGCCACGGAAGCGACTCCGAGCAGGTCGGCGACCTCCTTGAAGCGCCCGCGATCCACGTCGTACTGGATCTTCTGGACAGTCGGGCGGGGGCGCGGCGACGAGGGTGTCGGGCGGGGTGCGGGTGCGACCACAATGGAGCTGAACGGTAGCTGCTCCAGCGGCACCGCCGTCGCGCGACCGAGGGCAGCAGAGACCGGCATGTCCTCCGGCTCCTCACCGCGCTGCCGTTCGGTCTTCAGCCGGTTAATTACGGCGACTGCCTGCCCAAGGGCGGTCTTCATCTCGGTCTGCACCTGCCGCCACACGCGCGAGTCCTGATCGACTCCCGTCTTCGTGGTGTTCCACGGCAGCAGCTCGGTGTCCAGGGACGTGAGGTACACGTAGCCGCGGAAGCGCCGGTACTGAGGGTGGTAGGCCGCCACGCTGTCGCCCCACCCTGTCAGCGCGCTCCGCTCGCGGAACAGCAGGAGACGCTCGTTGCAGAACAGCCACCATCCAGCGTCGCCCGCCTGGCGGAAGTCCTCGGCCTGGCCCTCGTCGCGGTTGTCGTCGTCCCCGGCCGCCAGGCCGGCCACAAGCCGGCAGAAGACCTCCCCCCCGTCGCGACCCCTCACCGTGAATCGGCGGTTGACCGGAGCGAAGCCAGGCCCGGACAGCAGGGCGGGCGCGAACCCAGCCAGCCGCTCCCCGTTGAGCTTGATCTCCAGCCCCTGCTCGAGCACTGCCTGGTGCCGGAGTCGGATCTGCTCCCGCAGCTGCCCCAGCACTAGAGGGTTGCCGAAGTCCTCCGCGACGCTGTCGTGAAGGCGGTCCACCGTGATGACCGTGCCCGTCCCGCGAGTGCCCGGGTCGTAGTCGCCGTCGGCCACGGCCAACCGGAACTGCCAGTCAGGCCCGCTGTCCGCTGCCCACGCGTCGACGTCCACAGGCAGCACGAAGGCGGTGCCCGCGGAGCGCGACTCGACCGTGAAGCTGCGGCCGAGCTTGAACAGGGCGCGCTTCATCCCGACGCCGAACTGCCCCACCGAGCCCGGAACGCCCTGGTAGGACTCGGGGCGGCCGAAGCGGAAGGCGTAGTGGCGGGCTACCACCAGGTCGATCCCACCGCAATCGTCGGCGATCACGAACCGGCCGGTCTCGGCGGTGATCACGATATGGTGCGCACTCAGGTCCGCAGGGGTGGTAGCACGGGCTCCGTCCACGGAGTTGTCGACGAGGTCGATCACCGCGGGCAGCAGCTCGATGTCCTTGATCAGCATGGAGACGAACAGCGCCTTGTCGGCGCCGGCCTCCACACGCAGCGCGTCGTCGGTGCCAGTGTCGGTCATGCCCATCCTGTCGCTGGGGCCGGGTGCGGTGCCAGCCTCGTGCCGAGCCGGTCCGGACGCCAGTGGCTGGACAAGCGGCCGGTCGGCTTGGTGCTGGCGTGCCCATTGTGCGATCGTCAAGCCATCGGCGGACGGGGTCGCCGCCGCGAGGTTCGGGAGGCTGCTGGTGGGGGCGGCGTCGTCACGTCCGACAGCCGTGGACCTGTTCGCCGGCGCCGGCGGCCTCAGCCTCGGCCTCGAGCAGGCCGGGTTCGACGTGGTCGCCGCGGTCGAGTACGACCCCGTCCACGCCCTCGCGCACAGGTACAACTTCCCTCAGTGCCAGGTGCTGTGCCGCGACGTCCGCCGCCTGCAGGCCGGGGACGTTATGACGGCAGCCAGGGTCGGGGCCTCCCGACTGGGTCGGCCCATTCCGGCGGACGGTGGCGTCGACCTGCTTGCCGGCGGGCCGTCCTGCCAGGGCTTCTCCTCGATCGGCCAGCGACGGGACGCGGACGCGCGCAACGACCTGCTGCTGGAGTTCGTCCGCCTGGTGGTCGAGATGCGGCCGCGGGCCTTCCTGCTGGAGAACGTCCCCGGGCTGCTCGAGGCACGATTCGACGACTTCCGCGACCTCGCGTTTCGAAGGTTGCGGGCAGCCGGGTACGCGCTGTCCGGCACCGATCACTGGCTTGACGCCAGCGCGTTCGGCGTCCCGCAGTCCCGCAAGCGGGTTGTCGTGACGGGCGTGCTGGGCGAGTCAGCCGCGGGCGAGCCGTCGCCGTCGCCGGGGTCGCCGCTTACCGTGCGGGACGCACTGGACGGCCTGCCCCACGTGGAGGTGTACGAGCAGCTCCTCTCGTGCGACAGCGTGCCGCTGACGGACGCGGATGGGGCCCGGCGCAGGAGCGCGGCGTCGCCGTACGCCCGCTGGCTGGCCGGCCTGGAGCCAGCCGGGGACCTTGCCCGGCCGCGCGCCTGGGACCCGGCGCAGCTGACCAACTCGCTGCGCACCGTGCACTCCCCAGATACGCTCCGTCGCTTCGAGGGGACCCCAGTAGGCGCGACGGAGCCGACGAGCCGGCTGTTCCGGCTACCGCTGGACGCACCGGCACGCACGTTGCGCGCTGGGACCGGGCGGGAGCGCGGGGCGCACACCTCCCCGCGGCCGATCCACCCACTCCTCCCCCGAGTGATCACCGTTCGGGAGGCCGCGAGGCTGCATGGTTACCCGGACTGGTTCCGGTTCTCCGGCACGAACTGGCACGGCCATCGACAGGTGGGAAACAGCGTGCCGCCCCCCCTCGCCCGCGCCGCTGCTGCAGCCCTGCTGCACGCGCTGGGAGCCAGGCCCGCAACCCCTCGCAGGTTGGTCGGGCTGGGGGAGGACTGGTGGCTGACCGCCCGTCCGGCGGAGGCCGGCGCAGTGCTGCCCGTGGTCAAGGGCGAACTGCCTCCTCAACGGATTCGGCCGGGCTCGCCGTCGGCTGGCTCCGTCCTGTGCTCGCCGCCGTCGGTGACGTGACGGCCGGGTCTTGGTCGACCCCCTGAGGCATTCCAGCATGCTGCCGGCGCGACCTGACCAGCTCGGCGACCCGGGCCGCGGCGCGGGCCGGGTCTTCGTGCTCCCACACGCGGACGGGTAGCCAGCTGGCGGCCGCCAGCTGGCGGTCAGTGTCTGCATCCCGGTCCTGGTTGCGCTGCAGCTTGTCGGCCCACCAGCGCACGTTGCTCTTCGGTCGGGTCCCGTGCTCGGGGCAGCGGTGCCAGAAGCAGCCGTCGACGAAGACGGCGACCCGGGCCGGGCCGAAGACCAGGTCCGCGCGCCGGCGAAGTCCCGGCAACGGAGCGCGGTCGACGCGGTACCGCAGCCCTTCGGCGTGGATACGGCTGCGGAGCGCGAGTTCGGGACCGGTGTCCCGTGCACGCTGCAGCTGCATGCGGGCGCGCGCGTGCGGACTGCTCGCCGCCGACGACTCGTCTGTCTCGGGGCGCGGAGTCCGACCGGCAAGGCGAGGCCTCCCGTCGCGCCGGGCATTGCGTCCTGCTACGCCGTCCGTTAGCGAGCGACGGCGGCGACGCGCTCGACGACCCTGCGCGCCAGCAGGGGCGGGACGGCGTTGCCGAGCTGGGCCTGCACGCTCGAGCGGCTGCCGACCAGCTCGAAGGAGTCGGGGAAGGTGAACAGGCGCTTGGTCTCCGCGATGCGCAGTCGGCGGTTGTCCCAGTGGAAGGGCCCGACGTTGGGCCCTGGCTGGGCTTGGATGGTGGGGCTGGCCCGGTCGGGGTGAAGCTTGAGCAGGAAGCTCCAGTAGCGGCTGCGCCAGGTGAAGCGCGGGTCGGGGTGGCCTCGCTCGGCGGTGTAGTGCAGGTAGTTCTCGCCGGGTGGGATGCCGGGTAGCAGGTGCGCGTACTGCCCGCGCAGCTCCTCACCCGCTTCCGGATCGGTGACCAGCCCCTCCAGGGCCTCGCCGGCCGTCACATGCGGCCGCTCCGCGTGCCCGGAGTTCCGGCGCTCCCAGCTGCCGCCGTGGGTGGCCTCCGGGTGTTCGGGGAGACGCTCGCCCTTGGGGACACCGATGACGAACAGCCGCGGCCGGGCCTGCGGTACGCCGTGTTCGGCCGCGTTGAGGACTTTAGCCCGCCAGTCGTAGCCGGCGGCGTCGATCTCGCGCAGCAGCCGCTCGTACGCCGGCCGGCTGGCCTTGTTGTCGTAGGTCAGGGCGTAGACGTTCTCCAGCACGAAGGCCCGCGGCCGGGCCTCGGCGAGCACCCGGGTGTAGGCCTGCAGCAGGCTGGCGTCCGGGTCCAGTCCGGAGCGCTTCCACTCCAGCCAGAACCCACTCTTGCTGAACGGCGTGCACGGGGGCCCGCCGATGAGCAGGTCGGGCCGGGCCCGGCCCTTCAGCCCGGCGGCGCGCAGCAGCTCGCGGGTCGGGACGTCCAGCACGTCGGCGCGGACGACCGGGCTGTGCAGGTCCGGGAAGTTCTTCTCCATGGTCGCAGCGGCGTCGCGGTCGCGCTCGAGGGCGGCGGCGACGCGGTAGCCGGCCTGCTCGGCGCCGAGGTCTAGCCCGCCTGCGCCGGAGAACAGCGACACCGCCACCCTCCGCTCCCCCGCTGCAGTCCTCACCGTGCAACTCTCTCACCCCGAGCGAGGCTCCGGCTCGAGCGCAACGCCGCGCGACGCCGTCCGAGTCGCCCGGCGGCAGGGCAGGGGCCGGATGATCCAGTCGACGAGCACCATGGGTCTTCGCGAGGCCCGCTCGGGCCGAGGCATGCCCCCTACAGAGTCAGCTCGTCTGGCGGGGGCTGCAGGACCCCGACCGGCGCCTGGTCACCGGCCAGGAGCTTGTCGAGCTGCTGCTGCACGACCACCCCGACCTTGAACGGGTACTTCCGCCAGAAGGAGTAGAACGCCGCGGCGGTGTCGAACTCGCCGTGGCCGTCGCGCAGGTCGTCGATGTTCTGCACCGCCCCGATGTACTCGCGTGTGGTGGAAGAGCGCTGCCGGCTGGCTATCCGCCAGGGCGGCTGCACGATGAGCTCGAGGCCGTCGACCCGCTCTGCGGTGTCGGTGAGGGTGTAGACGCCGAGCACGTCGAGGTGGCTGGCGTAGTCCGCGAACGGTCGGAAGGTGCCCGGCCAGTGCAGCTTGGGATACCGGAAGTAGGTGTTGCCGGTGTAAAGGGTGATTCGGCTCTGGGTGTTCTTGCTCAAGCCCTTCTTGCCGACGCGTCGCTGGGCGATCTTCACGTCGACGGCGTGGTATCCGTCCCCGAACGCGCTGCCGGCGATCTCCACGTCCGGGTAGCCCCGCTCGGTGCCACGGCGGCCGACGGCATCATCTATCTCGCCGAGCCGGGCGAGCAGGTAGTCCACGATGCTGACCTCGAGCACGTTGGCCAGCGCCGCCGGCTCCTTGGGCAGCGGGAGCAGGTGGCCGCCCTGCGTCAGCTGCGTCTCGAGGTCGTCCTCGTCCCCGGCCGTCAGCGGCCAGCCGTGCTCCCCGGTGCGCCGGAACACCCCGCGCAGGTCGAAGGCGTAGCCCGCGCAGGCCGCTCGCAGCCACGTCTCGAGATCCTCGGCCACGCGAGCCAGCCTGCCAGGGGTACCCCTGGTCCCGCTTCCCGACCCGCCGTGAGTGCGGATCTGACCGGGCGGTCCTGCTATCCGGCTCTGTGCCGCCCGGTCCACTGGCGCAGCACCCGGTCCACCAGCGGCACGAGAGCGGGGGGCGAGCCGTCGTCGGTGCTGTCGAACGCCAAGCACGCCGTCGGTGTTCGCCTGGTCGGGCGGATAGAGCCCGACCCCCCAGCCCTGGTGCTCCGCGCGGTCCCAGGACAGGGAGTCCTCCGCATCGGTGATCAGCAGCGTGTGCCCGCCGTCGAGCATGACCTCAAGCGCCGCGTTCATGCCGCCGGTCTGGGTGAAGGTCGCTCCCGTTCCGGACCTGCCCAGCAGGTTCAGGACGTCCTGGTACCGACTCTGTCCGATCGTCATTGTCGTGTCGTAATCGAGCATCGCCTCTCCTCGTTCGCTCTTCTAGTGCTAAAGGTAGTGTTAGTAGTAGTTGATGTCGAGTGGCCGCTGGCGAGGGATCGCTATCCGGAGCAGCTCCCTCCCCCCGCGGTGCCTGCGGTCGGTCGGCTTCGACCTGCGCCCGTCGGGTCCGTGCCGGTCAGGCGGTGGCCGAGCGCAGGCTGGGCTCCGACGGCGTCGGCGAGCGCCCGGGGCGCGGTGCGCTTGTCGCCAGTGGTCTTGTCGGCGCAGGTGTCGATGGTGGTCCTGCCGACGGCGAGGAGCCGGTCGCCGCTGCGCAGGCTCTTGGTGACGTTCTCGGCGAGGGTGCCGAAGCAGGTGACTCGGTGGCGGGTGGGCTCAGTGTCCTCCCACTGTCACGCGTCGTTCTGCCAGCGCCCGTCGACCAGCACGCGCAGCTCGGCGAGCTGGGTGCCGGTGGGCGTGAACCACAGCTCGGGGTGGGCGAGGTTGCCTTCGAATGTGACGGTCGTGGTGAGCATGAGCTGTCCTCCTGGGCGCATGGGCTGCCGAGTCCGGAGCCTGTCCCCCGGTCCGGTGGGCGGCGGGTTCCACCCCGTCGCCGTAGGGCCGCCCGGAGGGGTCGCAGACATCTCCACGGACCAGGGTGGGTCCCGAAGATGCTTCGCGTGGAGCTCAGCGGAGCGGGTGCGGGGGATCTCGGGGTGCCCTTGTTGGTGGAGGGGCGGCCACGCAAACTCCGGGGGGCAGTTGGAGGGGAGCGCCGGCCATCGGCCGTCCGTTGAAGGCCTCGGGCGTCGCGGCGGCGGGGGTGGTCAGGCCTGGCTGTCCGGGTCGGCGTCCGGGTCGGGGAGGTCGGCAAGGTCGCGGGTGTCGGCCTCGCGGTACAGCCGCTCGTCCGCGTCGGCGCGCAGCGCCGTGTGCGCCCAGACATCTGCTCGGCCAGGCGGTCGGCGGCGGCGGCCAGCTCGCGGGCTGGGGCCGGTGTCAGCACCGGGTCGGTGCTTATGAGCCGAGGGGCTTTCCAGTGGGTAGCTGCCCGGGCTCGACGGCCGGCCAGGGCTGCCCGCCGTGGTGCTTGGCCTCGAGCCGCTCGACCTCGCGCATGACCGCGGCCGAGATGAAGTCCGAGAAGGACCGGTGGCCCTCGTGCGGTCTGGTCCAGTCGTAGGCGGCGCGGGCCCGGGCGGTGTCGTCGGGGTCCTGGTAGAAGCCGACCTTGGTCTTGCCGGCCGTCGAGGCCGCCCGCCCGCCGCCTCGCGGGGAACGGGCCGCCGCCTGTGTACGTCCGGGCGGGGAGGGCGCGGCAGGGCCGGGGTCGACCTCGGGCGCGGGCGCGGGGTCGTGAGTGCCGGCGCCGAGGATCGGGTCGCTGTGAGGGGCCTTGCGCAGCCGGCCCGCGCGGGTCGGCGCCTGGCCGAGTTCGTCGAGGGCCTGGCTGTCTGGGCGGGTGCTCCGGCGCCGGGTGGGAGGGGGCATGACGGTCTCCTCGGGGGCGTCGGGTTCAGACGGGCAGCACGCGGCTGGCGATCTCGTCCAGGGCGTTGACGACGTCTCGGGCCTTGGCGCCGTACGCCGACAGCGGTGCGGCCGCGGACGCCGCGGTGGCGACGACCTCGCGGTCGGGGACGAACGGCTCGACAAGGTGCTCGGCGTAGTCGGCCCGCAGCTGCTCGGCCCACTCCACCCGGTCGCGCCGGTCCGGGCGGTAGCGGTTGACCACGACGCCGGCCAGGCGCAGGTCGGTGTTGAAGTGCTGCCGGACGGTGGCCAGCGTCCGGGTCATCTGCGCTAGCCCCTCGACGCTGGCGGCGCGGGGTTCGGTGACCAGCAGCGCCGCGTCGGCGGCGGTGAGGGCGTTGACGGTCAGCTGCCCGAGGCTGGGCGGGCAGTCGATGAGGACCACGTCCCAGGCGCCGAGGGTGCCATCCAGGGCGGTGCGCAGCCGGTACTCGCGGCCCAGGTCCTGGTCCTGCTCACGGCCGGCCAGCGCTAGCTCAGCGGCCACGACCTGCACGCCGCGCCACCCCTCCCCCGCGCCGACGACCGCTTCGGCGAGCACGCCAGGGGCGACCTGCCGAGTCGCGGCGTCCACGGTTAGGACGTCGTTGAGGGTGAACGGCGGGCTGTCCTCGATCCCGACGTGGCTGGTGGCGTTAGCTTGCGGGTCGGCATCGACGAGCAATACCCGCCGGCCCTGCCGGGCGTACGCGTCGGCGAGGTTGACGGTGATCGTCGTCTTGCCGACGCCGCCCTTCTGGTTGCACAGCGCGAGCACCGTCGCGGTCATCCTGCCTCCAAGGGTGCTGTCACCACTAACACTACTAAGATGAGAGCGGGCGTTCGGCGTCTCTCGTCCCGGGCGTGGGGTCACCCTGCGGGCGGCGGGCAGCCGCCGGAGGCTGGGATGTCCGACGTCGTCGCACGTCCGTCTCGAAGCGCGTGCAGCTCGTTTGGAGACGGCTAGATGGGCGTCGGCCAACTGACACTCCCCTTGCCCTACTACGCTGTGGCGGCCCGGCCGGGGTCGCCACGGTGCCGTCTCAGAGGTCCTGCGTCATACCCTTCCCCTAAGCCTAGCTACGTCTAACAGTAGTGTTGCTCTGGTTAGTAGTAGAAGGCAAACCCAAAGGCGGGGTTCAGTCCGGCCTCGGGGAACATCGGTACAGCCGTTGGCGCTGAGAACGATCATGGTCAGCTAGCACATCGGTTGAGGGCTCCGCTGGGGTTCGCAGAAAGATCGCCGGACGGACATCGATGCTGGCTACGGTCCGGTTGTGCCGGTGGAGTTTCTGACTGATGAGCAGGCCGAGGCGTACGGGAAGTTCGCCGAGGAGCCGACCCGCCCCGAGCTGGAGCGGTTCTTCTTCCTGGACGACGTCGACCGCGATCTGATCGCGCGGCGCCGCTCGACGCACCACCAGCTCGGCTTCGCCCTCCAGATGTGCACAGTGCGCTACATCGGCCGGTTCCTCCCGGACGATCCGCTCGATGCGCCGTGGCCGGTGGTCGAGCATCTGGCCGTGCAGCTCGGCATCGAGGACCCGTCGGTGGTGAAGCGGTACACCGAGCGGCCCAAGACCGCCTACGAGCACGCGTGGGAGATCCGGGACACCTACGAGTACCACGAGTACGAGGATGCGGAGTGGTCACGCCGGTTCCGTACGTTCCTGCACGGCCGGGCGTGGACGCACGCCGAGGGGCCGGTGGCGCTGTTCAACCAGGCGGTGGGCTGGCTGCGCCGTCACCGGGTGCTGCTGCCAGGGGTGAGCGTGCTGGCCCGGCAGGTGTCGGAGGCCCGGAAGGTCGCAGAGAAGCGGCTGCACGCCACGGTCGCGGGTGCCGCCCGCCGCGCCGA
>JAABUZ0100010102.1_pt1 | contig 10575 bp, 5 predicted proteins | sample 5562091 | NCBI WGS metagenome assembly JAABUZ01 (sample SAMN12813069, study PRJNA571459) | rock metagenome | isolation source: Antarctica rocks | place: Antarctica: Victoria Land, Linnaeus Terrace sud | collected 2015-12-21 | reverse complement strand
CCGCGACGGAGAGGCCGGCCACGGTGGCCTCGGGCGCGATCGTCCCGCCGCTGACGGAGCCGTTGGGCAGGATGCGCAGCCCGGAGATCGGGACGCTGGTCAGCGACACGCGCAGGACCCGCGGGAGCTGTAGATGCGCCGAAACGACGCGCAGCCCGTCGTTGTCTAGTTGGCCGCCGTCCGTCACGACGGAAAACCCGTCCAGGACGAAACCGAAGCTGGGCACAATGATCGGCAGGGTCGGCTGGTTAGCGCCGTCGACGGCGAGACTGGGGACCACGGGGGCCGGCCCGACGAGCGTGAGGCCGCCCGGCGGGCTCAGCGTGACGTTGGCAACCTGACCGTTGCTGGCGCAACCCGCCGCATCGAGCTTCCAGCCGCCGACGGTGCGATGGAAACCGGTGCAGGGCGCCGCCGTGGCCATGTTCGTCGGCGTCGCGGTCGCCGTGGCTATTGGGCTCGGCGTCGCGGTCGCCTTGGCCGTGTTCGTCGGCGTCAGCGTTGCGGTCGCCGTCGCTGTATTCGGTTGCGACGTGCTCGTGGCCGTGTTGGCTGGCGTCGGCGTCGCCGTGTTCGTCGGCGTGGGGCTGGGCGTCGCCGTGTTCGTCGGCGTGGGGCTGGGCGTTGCCGTGGCCGTTGGGCTGGGCGTGGCCGTGTTCGTATTCGTGTTCGTGTTCGTATTCGTGGCCGTGTTCGTATTCGTGGCCGTGTTCGTGTTCGTATTCGTGGCCGTGTTCGTGTTCGTATTCGTGGCCGTGTTCGTATTCGTGGCCGTGTTCGTATTCGTGGCCGTGTTCGTATTCGTGGCCGTTGGGCTGGATGTTGCCGTGGCCGTTGGGCTCGGCGTCGGCGTCGCGGTGTTGCAGAATGACGTAATAGTCGTGGCACATGATGTTGGCGTCGCCATGCTGGTGGGGGTGCCGGTGGGGGTGCCGGTGGGAGACGCGATATACGTGAACGTGTCGCCGCCCAGGTCCGTCTGCGAGGAACCGGCCGACGTCGTCACCTGCACGTCGACGGTGCCCGCCCCGGTCGTGGCCGGGCTGGTCGCCGTGATCACGGTATCGCTGATGACGCCGAAGCTGGTGGCCGGCGTGCCGCCGAAGGTGACGGTCATCGCGCCCGTGAAGTTCGTGCCGGTAATGGTCACTTGGGTGCCGCCGGTAGAGGGGCCAGCGGCCGGGGATAGGTTGGTGATGAAGGGCGGGGCCGACGGCGCCGCGACGGCCTGTCCCCGCGTGCCCCCTGAACTCGTCGTCGAGGCGCCCGTCAGCGCGCGGGGTCGTACGGAGGACTGTGCGGAGGATTGGGCGGGCGGCGCGGTTCCGTACGTCTGCTCGAGCAGGGACAGGTTTTGTACGCCGAGAGCCTGGCCCAGCTCGGCCCGGCCACGAACCGTGGACAGCAGCGATCGCAGCACCGTGAGCTGGACGTGCGACGCCGGCGCGTGCCCATCAAGCCGGCGCGTGGAGTCCGCCGCGCCCGCCGGCCCCCCCGGCCGCGCCAGCACGGACCCATACGACAAGCGGCTGGCGGCTGGCGCTGGTGATGCGGCCTGGGCACCCGGTATGCCGGCGCCCAGGCCGGCCAGCAAGACCACGCCGACCAGCATCAGGTGTGCGAGGCGCGACAGTGGACCCCAACTACCCCTATACCCATACGATGTTCGCGACGACGTACCTATCATGGCTGCGCTCCTTCCAGGATGACGATTCACGATTACTGCTTCCCCGAGGACGCGCCTACGCCTGCGTCCCCGGTCATTCCACGACCACGTCACGGTGTCCCTCTCTACTCTCTTCTTCGACCACGGAGACCCTTCACCTGTCACCGCCGGCCGGTTCCAGGCGACAGAGCAGCCTGGTTGCCCTGTCTTGCGGCACGCCCCCAGTAGCATCCTCCGGAGTGTTCTGCTGCTCAGGGCGTGGTCGGCGGCGCACGTCCCTGGTCTGGGGATGGTGCTGTGGGGGAAGATGCGCCGGACGCGACGGCGCCAGCCCGCAGCAGGCGCGCCACGGCCACCGCCCGATCCAGCGTGAGATGGGGCAGCACGCCGAGCTGTTGCAGCAGGCCCAGCAAGTCCGCCAGCGCCCACTGCAGCACGAGCGTGCCGCTCCGATAGCGGGTGATCAGCACCCCCGGCACCGCCATCGGCCGATGGGTCGGGGGCAGGCCCAGCAGGGCGCCGTGTTGCGTCCCGTAGGCCGTAAAGCGCGTCACCAGCGTGTCGTCGTCGGCCACTTGCTGCTCGACCGTCCAGCGGGCGTCAGGGACGGCGCCACGGTACAGCGCGAGCAGCTCCCTGATCAGCGCCGGCTCGTCGTCAGCGGTCTGGGCGGCGACTGTCGCCGGGGTGCAGACATCCGCGACGACATCCAGGTGGCCCTGGTTGACCGCCTCCTCCACGAGCCAGCGCACGAGCGCCTTGTGGGTGTCTGGCGCACTGTCTGGAGCCGTGGCGCCGTTTTCTCGTCGCGGGTCCATCGGTTGGTCTCCTTTATCAGTGGCCTCGTCGGAACGGCCGCCGTGGGGTGGCCTTGTGCGGCCCTCACACTGGCTCCGGTCCCAGTATGAGCCCTGACGCCAGGAATGACCACGCAAAACCCGCAGTGCAACCCGCAACTGCACCCGCAGGTGTTCCGGGCATCCCGTTATCCCGCGCGCCGTCTGGACAGTGCGGGGGCCACCATGCTATAGTGCGAGGGCCACTATGCTGTACTGGCCACTGCCGCGGTCCGGCCACCGCGAGAGTTGGCGTGCACCGGGCGCTCGACGCGAAAGGCAGGCAGCTATGGGACAGCCCTTCTCCTTTGGCCAGATACTCAAGCACTTCCGCATCACAGCCAACCTGACTCAGGAAGCGCTGGCGGAGCAGGCGCGCCTCGGCGTGCGCAGCATCCAGGCCCTGGAGGCGGGCGCCAGCCACGCTCCCCGTCCGGAGACCGTCGCCTTGTTGGCCGCGGCGCTCCAACTGTCCCCACGGGAACAGACCACGTTCGCGGCGGCCGCCCACCCCCGGTCCCGTCCGCCGCTCGGTCTGCTGGCCGAGCCGCCCGGCGCCAGCGAGTCGACCGATCGCGCGTTCGTGCCGGTGGTGGGACGCGTGGCGGAACTGAGCTTGCTGGAGCGGCATTTGGCTGGGGCGCCGACGCCGGCCGGGAGGGGGAGCCCACCGCTGTTGCTGCTGGCCGGCGAGCCGGGGATCGGTAAGTCCCGCCTGCTGCAGGAGGCGGCGCTGCGCGGCGTGGCGCAGGGGATGACCGTGCTGACCGGCGGGTGCCACCGCCAGGGGAGCCAGGAGCCCTATGCCCCGCTGCTCGACGCGCTGGCGCGGCACTTGCACGCGGAGGCGCCGGGCCGGCGGCGGGCCGCCCTGGTGGGCTGCGCCTGGCTGGTGCGCCTGCTGCCCGAGTTGGCCGCCCTGCTGGAGTCGGTGGCCGGGGGGACGCTGCCCCCCGCGCAGGAACGGCGGCTGATGTTCGCGGCCGTGGCGCGCGTCGTGGCCAACGTGGCCGGGCCAGCGGGCACGCTGCTGGTGCTCGATGACCTGCAGTGGGCGGGGCCCGACGCCCTCGCCCTGCTGACCACCCTGGTGCGTAGCCCAGGACTGCCGTTGCGGGTGGTGGGCGCCTACCGCGACACCGAGGTGCGGCCGGCGGACCCGCTGGGCCTGCTGTTGGCCGACCTGGCGCAGGCGGGGCTGGCCCGGCAGCACCAACTCGGCCCGCTGGCCCCCGAGGAGGCCGCCGCACTGCTCACGCACTTGCTGGCCGATGGGGTCGGTGGGGAGCGCGGCCTGGTCGAGGGCGTGATGCACCGTGCCGGTGGCACCCCCTTCTTCCTGGTGAGCTATGCGGAGGCCCTGCACCAGGGCAGCACCCAGGGCGTGCCCTGGGACCTGACGCAAGGGGTGCGGCAGCGGGTGGCCCTGCTGCCGGCGATTGGGCAGGACCTCTTGGGGGCGGCGGCCATTGTGGGTCGCTGGGTGCCTCGTGCGCTGTTGATGGCGATCGTGGGGCAGCCGCTGCACGAGGTGCTGGTGGGCCTGGAGGCAGCCTGCGGGGCGCGGCTGCTGCTGGAGGAGGGGGAGGACACCTATGCCTTCACGCACGACGTGATCCGGGAGGTGCTGGAGGCCGACCTGGGAGCGGCGCGGCGAGCGATGCTGCACCACAGGGTAGCCGAGGCGCTGGAGCAGGATCCCCGCGGTGTGTCCCCGGAGCGGCTGGCCTACCACTACGCCCGTGGTGGCGCGCAGGACAGAGCCGCGCTCTACCTGGAGCAGGCGGGCGATCATGCCTGGGGCCAGCGCGCCCCCGGCGTCGCGGAGGGCCATTACCGGGGGGCGCTCGAGGCCCTGGAGCATCACGGGCACGGGCCGGACGCGCTACGGGTGCGCGAGAAACTGGGCGACATGCTGTACGAGACCGGCCGCTACGAGGCGGCGATCGCAGTGCTGGAGCCGGCCGCGGACGCCTACCGCGCCGGTGGCGACCCGGAGAGCCTGGGGCGCGTTGCGGCGCAGATCGGGTGGATGCATTCCGTGCGGGGCACGCCGCGCCAGGGCCTCGCGCTCATCCAGCCGCTCGTGGGGCTCCTGGACCGCGGCGGCGCATCCCCCGCCATGTTGGCGCTCTACGCGACGTGGGGGCAACTCCTGTTCGCGGCCGGCCAGTATGAGGCGTCCCTGGCGGCGAACGAGCGGGCGCTCGCCCTGGCCTCTGGGGGCGGTGACGGACTCCCGCGGGTGCGGGCGGCCTACAATCGCCTGGTCAATTTGCTGATGCTGGGACGGCTCGCGGACGCGCTGCGGGCCAGCCGCGACGTACTCCCCGTGGTGGAGGCGGCGGGCCACCCGACGACCCTGCTGGCAGTCTTGCGCGATGTCTCCTACATCCACGCCCTGCGCGGCGAGGTGGTGGCGAGTCGGGCGCATATCGAGCGCGCGGCTGTGGTGGCCCGGCAGATGGAGGATCCCGGGCCGGTCGCCTATACGCTGGCGCAGCGGGCCTGGGTCGTCTTCCTGGGCGGGGACGGGCCGGGGGCCCGCGCCGCGCTGGACGAGGCCGTGGCGCTGAGCCGTCGGGGAGACCAGTCCTGGTACTCCTCCTATCCCCCGATCTTCCGGGCGCGCCTCTCCCTGACCGCGGGCAACCGGGTGGAAGCCAGGGCGGCGGCCCGAGAGGCCCTGGCGCTCGCCGACGCGGCCGACGACCTCCAGGGGCAACGGTGGGCATCCACGGTCAGCGCCGAGTTGGACATCCTGGAGGGGCGTCCGGGGGTGGCCAGGGACCGCCTGGTCCCGCTGCTCGATCGGCCCGGCCTGGAGGAGTGCGACGTCACGACGCTGTTGCCGGCGCTGGCCTGGGCGTACCTGGAACTGGATCGGGTGGAGCAGGCCGCCGCGACGGTGGGGCAGGCGATCGCGCGTGCACGGCGGGGAGACATGCGGCTGGTGCTGGTCGAGGCGCTGCGCGTGCGGGCCCTGCTGGCGCTGCGGCAGGAGCAGTGGGACGTGGCCACGCGTAGTCTGGAGGAAGGCGTGGCGTTGGCGCGGAGCATCCCCTTCCCCTATGCGGAGGCGCGGCTCCTGCTCGTTGATGGGGTACTGCATGCCCAGCAGGGGGGGCCGCAGGCGGCTCGGGCGCGGCTGGAGGCGGCGCGCTTTCTCTTCGCGCGGTTGGGTGCGCACGCGGACGCGGCGCGAACAGCACAGGCCCTCCGCGCGCTGCCGGGTGCGCCGTCATCCGCGGTCGCGGGGCAGCGGGTGACGCCCGTTCCCGCGCGGCCAGACGGCGTGACGGCTGTCCCGGCGGGCCAACGCCTCGCGCGTGCAGACCGGCAAGCATGGGCACTGGCGCGCCTGCGCGCGGACGGCCCGCTCAGTCCGCGCGCCTATGCCACGGCGTTGGGCGTCTCGGTCGATACGGCGCTGCGCGATCTCGGTGAGCTGACCCGGCGCGGCCACATCGCGGCCCAGGGCGCCACGAAGGATCGGCGCTATGTCCTCTGCGACACCGCGGATCAGGTCCGACGCTGAGCCGTGCGACCGGTGCGATTCGCCGCATCGGCGCGCTCGTGTCTCAACGTGCGGCGAATCGGGCGGCATGCCGCCGGTGCGGCGAATCGCGCCAGGCGGCGGACCAGGCATCAGCATTGCTTGTCCTACCCCAGCCTCCGTCCCGCGATAGGAGCGTCGGGTAGCGTCTCGCTGGACCCTGCCTCGTCCAGTGGCCCGTCGCCCGGCGGCTGATCCGGCCCGCTCCGCTCGACGGGCAGGATGACCGTGAACGTACTGCCCTGTCCGGGCGTGCTCATGACGGTGATGCGGCCTCCGTTGGCCTCGACCAATCCCTTGACGATGGCCAGGCCCATGCCCGTGCCGCTGGCGCGGCGCGCGGAACTGGCCACGCGGTAGAACTTGTCGAAGATGCGGTCCTGCTCGACGCGCGGGATGCCCATGCCCTGGTCGCCGACGGAGAGGCGTAGCGTCGTGGCCCCGGTCGCGTCGCGCCTGGCGTGGGCCGCGACCGTAATAGGCGTCCCCGGCGGAGAGTACTTGGCCGCGTTCTCCAGCAGGTTGGTCAGGACCTGCTCCATCTGCACGGCGTCCAGCCTGACGGGGAGCAGGTCCGCGGGGATGTCGCGCGCGATGGGATGGCCGGCGAGGCGTGGCGCCAGGCGAGCGGTCACCCGGTCGACGAGTTCGCCCACGTCCTCCCACTCCTTGTCCGCCCGGATAGCTCCCGCCTCGATGCGTGAGAGGTCGAGCAAGTTGGAGACGAGGCGCGTCAGGCGGTCGGCCTCGGCGTCGATGTCCGCGATGAACGCGTGGCGGTCGGCCTCGCCCCACCGCACGTCGGTCTGCAGGAGCGAGCTGGCGGCGGCCTTGATCCCGGCGAGGGGGGTGCGCAGATCGTGCGAGACCGAGGAGAGCAGCGCCGTGCGCAGGCGGTCGGTCTCCCTGGCCACGGACGCCGCCTGCTCCTCCTGGGCCAGCCGCGCCTGCTCCAGGGCCAGTGCGGCCCCGTTCGCAAACGTCCGCAGCAGGTGCTCGCGGTCGGCGTCGGCCCCGACGCCGTTCTTGTAGACGAGTTCGAGCACGCCGACGGGACGGGCGCCGACGCGCAGCGGCAGGAACTGCGCGCGCGCCTGGCGGACATGCGGGCGTACCAGGCGGCCGTCGCGCAAGCCCGTGCCCGCCATCTGCCCGACCCAGGAGGCCTGCCCGGACTCGTTGACCCACGAGACGGTCGCGGCCATGTTGCGGCTCTGCTCCACGCCGAGGTCCAGGGGGATGCTCCCGGCCACGGCCGCGGTGCGCCACGCGCTCGTCCCTTTGTCGGGGAGTAGCACGGCGGAGGCCTGCAGGTCGAACGTGTCCCGGAGGCGCGCGGTCAGGGCGCCCAGCACAGCGGCGGGATCGCGGCGCGCGATGAGGGCCAGGGACAGGTCGTAGAGGGCCTCCGAACTGCGAGCCCGCTGCAGGGCCTCCTCGGTGCGGCGGCGCGTCACGTTCGAGAGCTGCCCGACGAGCAGGGCCACGGCCAGGAAGACCAGCAGGGCGAGCAGGTCGCGCGGAGACGCGACGGTGACCGTGTAGAGCGGCGGGATGAAGAACCAGTCCCAGACCAGGATGGCGGCGACGGAGACGAGGACGCCGACGCGGCGCCCGCCGACCGCGGAGGCCAGCAGGATGGGGACGAGAAAGAACAACGGAATGCTCGAATACAGAGGTCCCTTGGGATCATAGCCGTGCCACGCGTAGAGCAGGGGCACGAGCGCGACGACGAGCGCCAATCCGACGAGGGCCGCGAGCAGGGGATGCGACGCCAGGGGATCGAAAGCGTCGCGCCGGCGCCGCGCGCGATCAAGCATCGTTCGCACCATGGACGGCATCTCCGCCGACTCGTTCATCGTCTCCTCCCATTGCCGCCCCTGCCGTTGCCGCCCCTGCCGTTGCCGCCCCTGCCGTTGCCGCCCCTGCCGTTGCCGCCCCTGCCGTTGCCGCCGCCGTTGCTCCCGGCGGCGGGCGGTTCTTGGCGATAGAACAGGCCGGGCCGCGGGCTCGCCCGGATGCGCGTTGCCTCGGCCACTCCCCCGATCCCGATGCGATTTGTCTTCCTCAAGTTGCTCTGGCTCCCAACCGCGTCCGTCAGTCGTCGCCGCGCAGGCGATAGCCCACGCCGGGCTCGGTCAGGATGCGACGCGGGCGCGCCGGGTCATCCTCCACCTTGCGCCGCAACTGTCCGATGAACACGCGCAGCACCTGACTCTCGCCCGCGTACTCCGGTCCCCACACCGCGCGCAGCAGATACTCGTGGGTCAGCACGCGGCCGACGTGCGTGGCCAGCGCCTTGAGCAGGTCGAACTCCGTCGGTGTGAGGCGCACGGCGACGCCGCCCCGCGTTACCTCGCGCCGGTCCAGATCCACGCGCAGGTCGCCGACCTCGACCACGGCGGTGGGTCCGTGCGCCCCGGCGGCGCGCCGCAACGCCGCGCGGATGCGGGCCAGCAGTTCATTGACGCCGAACGGCTTGGTCAGGTAGTCATCCGCGCCGGCGTCCAGCGCCAGCACCTTGTCGCGCTCGTCGCCCCGCGCCGAGAGCACCACGATGGGCAGCGGGGAGCGGGCGCGCAGGCGGCGGCACACCTCGATCCCCGATAAGCCCGGCAGCACGAGGTCGAGCACCACAAGGTCGGGCACGCGCCCCGCGACCGCGGCCAGGGCCTCCTCTCCCGTGCTCGCGGCCTGCACGTCGTAGCCGTGCGCGGCCAGCGTGGTGCGCAGTGAGCGCAGCAATTGCGGCTCGTCGTCCACCACCAGGATACGGGCGCCGCGGCTCATCGCGACATCGCCGCCAGCGCGCCGGGCCGCGCCGCGGGCCGCGGCAGCCAGACCGCGAGGCTTGCGCCCGGCTCAGATGTTTCTTCGACGCGGATCCAGCCGCCGTGCGCGTCGACGATGCCGCGACAGAGGGCCAGACCGAGCCCGCTCCCGGTGCGCGACCCCTCGGTGGCCCGCCCGCGGTAGAATGGCTCGAACACCCGCTCGCGCTCGTCGACCGGGATGCCCGGTCCCCGGTCACGCACGCGCAGGAGCACGCCGTCCCCGTGCTCCTCGGCGCTGATGACGATGTCGGCGCCGCCGGGCGCGTAGGCGGCCGCGTTCTCGATGAGGTTGCTCACGACCTGCTCGAGGCGCACGTAGTCCGCGGGCACGAGCGGCAGGTCGTCGGGCGCCCGCACGACGAGGGCGTGCGCCGGATGGCGCGGGGCGAGGCGGTCCACGACGGCTGCCACCACCTCGGCCACATCCAGCCATTCCGTGCGCGGCCGCAGCATGCCGTGCTGGATACGCGAGAGGTCCAGCAGATCGGCGACGAGCCCTGTCAGCCGATCCGTCTCCGCGTCAATCGCGTGCAGCAACTCCGCGCGGCCCGCGCCGTCCAGCCCGGCGCCGGGCTCGAGCAGCCCGGTGACGGCGGTCTTGATCGACGCGAGCGGGCTGCGCAGATCGTGGGAGACCGACGAGAGCAATGCCGTCTTGACGCGGTCGGCCTCCTCGAGCGACGCCGCGCGGATGCGCTCGCTATCGGCGCGCTCGGCCTGGCGCGCCTTGTCGATGGCCAGGGCCGCCTGGTGCGCGAACGTCGTCAAGAGGCGGCGCTCCTCGTCGCCGAACGGGGGGCCGCCGCCGCGGCCGGCCCGTAGCACGCCGACCACGGCGCCGCCCACGATGAGGGGCAGGTAGAGCGTCGTCCACGTCGCGTCGCGCCGGCGGACGATATGGGACCACCCCGGCGCCCCGGCAACCGGCTCGTAGACGGCCACCGCGCGGCCCTCGCGCAGCACCCGCGCCAGGATGGCCTGGGCGCCGCGGCCCTTGTTGTCCCGCCACGGACCGTGGGCGGCCACGACCCCCAGCGCGCCGCCCGCGTCGGGCAGCAGGATGTGGCAGGCGTCGAGCTCGAACGTGCGGGCCACGCGTAGCGCGATGCCCGGCAGGATCACCGCCAGGTCGTCCTGGGTGATGAGCGCCGTGCTCAGGTCGTAGAGGACGGTCGTGACGCGCTCACGCTGGCGGGCCTCCTCGGCGCGGGCGCGCGCCCCGGCGGCGAGCCGCCCGGTGAGGGCGGCGATGGCCAGGAAAAACAGCAGGGTGAGCCAGTCGCCGGGCTTGGCCACCGCCAGCGTGCCGAACGGCGGGACGAACAGCAGGTCCAGGGCCACCACGGCCAGCAGGGACGCCAGCAGGGCCGGACCCAGGCCCCACAGCGTGGCGACGGCCACGACGACGATCAGGTAGACGAGCGAGAGATTGACGATGTCCAACAATCGGTGGGCCGCCTCCGCTGCCGCGCTGGCGAGCGCGACGGCGCCCGCGCTCCCCCCGTAGGCGATTGCCCTTGCCGGTATCCGTCGCGCCATACGCCGTCCCCTATCCCCACACGCCGTCGCTCCCCTCACTCTACCATGACCGTGGCCCGCGTACCGCGAGCTACGGGAGACGTGTAGGGTCTTGTGCATTGTCGGGCTGGGAGCGCGGGCGTCTCGCCCGTCCCGGTCGCCCAT
>JAABUZ0100010099.1_pt1 | contig 10579 bp, 14 predicted proteins | sample 5562091 | NCBI WGS metagenome assembly JAABUZ01 (sample SAMN12813069, study PRJNA571459) | rock metagenome | isolation source: Antarctica rocks | place: Antarctica: Victoria Land, Linnaeus Terrace sud | collected 2015-12-21 | reverse complement strand
GTCGGACCTGATGCATGGCTACTGCCTCGTTCTGTTTCTGCACGCTTACAACCGTAGCTTGGCATCACCCTAATCTGGTCCACTACCCAGGCCGCCTGTTTCTCTTCGTCCTGCACTTTGCGCACGGCATCACCGGCGAGCACTCCGCCCTGCGCCCTGCGCTGGCTGCAATTCGTTGCGTATGAGTTCCGCCTGCAGCTTTGCCATTTGGCAGGCAGCAAAGTCTTTGACCGGGCATGTCGCCCCTGCCCTGCGCCCGGAGCTTGTCCCCGAAGCCGCCTACCATCTCGCCATAACCTTCCGCGAATACCGCGCCAAGCTCGCGCGAGCGCGCGCCGGACCTGGTGGCGTATTTCTCGACCATACTGCTGCCTGCCGCTGGTCCTTGCTCGGGTTCGTCCGACATGCGGTGCCTCCTTTATGTCTAAGCGAGCATAGAAGACGCGGAGATTGTGTCAACGCACAAATCGAGTAGAATCGCGGACGGGCCAGCCGGAGGATAGGGCGATGCAGGGATGCAGCCCGAGGGCCGCACCGGAGGCCGGGGCTGAGCGGGGAGGAATCGTGCAGTTTCTATCCCCCTTCGCTTCTCTTCAGCACGTGATAGATTCCTGGAAATGTGCGACACACCGGAAGAGGAAAAATTCGAAAGGCCCTGTCCGCCGTTGCGCGTGCCGGTGACGCCGGAATGGTTAGCGGAGCAAGTCAAGAAACAACGCCGTTATGAGCAAAAGCGCACCGCCTGGCTCGCGCGCATGGCGAAACCGGACAAATAACCTTTAGACTTCCCTGCCTCGCAGTATCGCGGCCATGACACGGGGATTGCGCCTGCCATGCAGGACGGCAACTACCCAGAGCGGTTTTCCATCGGGCGCATAAACAATGAGATAATCCCGCACGCGCCAGAACCGTAGCGGTCGTGAGGTCAGGTCTGGGCGGGTGTGGCCTTGATACGGAAAGCGCACCAGGGAATCCAACGCGGCAACCATTTCATCCGCTAATTTTTCGGCGGCGGCAAGGCTATAGGCTGCCTCAAACTCCGCAATTTCATCAAGGTCCGCCTCGGCTTCCGGGTGGAAATCATAGCCGGTCATGGACGCTGCGAACGGCGTGCGGCGTTCTTGGCTCGTAAACGGGCCATCACCTCATCACCGGGAAGGAGCTTCACCCTACCGCTTTTGATGTCATCATAGCGACGGTCGAGCGTGTCACGGACTTGGCCCAATTCGTCAAAGTACCCGGCCAGCGCATCCTGCACAAACTCGTCCTTGGCGCGTCCGGTTTCGGTGGCGAGCTGGTCCAGTCGTGCCTCAATGTCGGGGGTGAAACGAACTTCCATAAGCCCTCAAGAGTAAGGATCGCATGCGCCGCTGTCAACCGGCCTGAAGCGCCTGGGCGCGTTCCCGCTGCTCCTGGCGGAACTCATGGATGACACGCTCCACATAGGCTTCCACCTCCTCTTCTGTCGTGAGGTCTAAAGCGTGCCTGCGGGCCTCTACGTAGGCGTATCGCTTTTCCCGGCGCTGCCTGCGTTTCCATTGGGCCAGCATGCGGGAAACCACGAACACCCCGGCGACGGCGGAAATTAGAAAACGGCGGCTCATCTCTTCCAGTATGGCCCTTGGCTAGGATTACGTGCGCTTCGACAAAAGCTTTGCAACGGCGCGGCGGACATGGAGCGCCGCTTCACTTCGCTGTACTTTCAGCCGTTCCAGGTGAGCATACAATTCGTCTTCGGGGATGCCTTCGCCGCGTTCGAGTTCCGCGATGCCCCGGTGAATTTTGGCGTCGATGGTCTGCCGCTGGACAAGCAGCCATTCATCCTGCTCGTGAAGCACCTCAAGCGCAGAAGGGCTGTTGGCCGAGATCGAGCTTTGGCGCATGCGAGCGGTGGAAACCCGCGAGGATGCCTGAGTCCTTCCTTCGGAGCGGATGACACCGCTATCGAAGGATAATTGCTGGCGGCAGTCGACGCAACCGGCGCTCGCGAAGTTCGGCCTGGGATGGGCGGATTTCCTGGTCATGCGCAGGACGCACTCCATGCTGATGAAGGCGCTCGGAGTCGACGGCAAACTGGTTGCGGATCGACTGGGGCATACGCCCGACGTAATCAGAACGTTTACACGCCATCGCCGGTCGAAATCAGGCGGCGGTGAACCAGTTAGAGAAAAACCTGCAAGTGATTAAAAGATTGGAGCGGGAGACGGGGATCGAACCCGCGACGTCCAGCTTGGGAAGCCGTCTGCCGTTTGTCTATACAACACTTTAGCGTCCATAGTGATCGTTCCTGACCATAGAAGTTACTGGAGCTTTCGTCATTTACGGTGAGGTCGTCGTTATCGCAGTAAAGTTAGTAACGGCTGCCCGCTCATTTCGCTCGCTCGTTTTTCCTTTCAGAGAAGACTCTGCCTCTCACCCCAACTGCGCCCGGTTATGTCGGGTGCTGACGCGAGGTGAGGGTTGTATAAAACAGATACCCAACGTGTGTCCGCCAAGGACACACGAAAAACAAGATCCCTGGAGTCGTCCGGTGCTGTCCTGTCGCGGACCTCTCCAGATTTGGTCATTTCGAAACAGAAATGGCGACAGATCGAAGGGATCGCTCTTGTACGAAGCCGCCGCGAGGAACAGAAACAGTTGCTCGCCTTTAGTTCCCGCCCGTTTGTGCTCTGCGGATTACCCATCCGGCAACCACCGAAAGGACAACTGTTGTTTGAGCGCCGGAACGGGCGTTTTTTCCTACAAATTACGGGTCATCCTGAGTATGGTTTGCCTTTCGGCCAGGACCGGCTGGTGCCGATCTATTTGGCGACTTTGGCAGTACAACAAAAGAGTCAGACGGTCCGGTTCAAAAGCGGTGCCGAGATGCTAGACACTTTTGGCCTCCAGAAAGGTGGGACCGAATATAACAGACTGGTCACTGCTTTTGAACGCATCTTTGGGGCTACCATCTTCTTCCGCACGGATACCATGACGGGAAAAGCGAAGCTGGTCAACCATTCGCGTTTTCATTTTTTGCGCGAGGCCAAACTTTGGTATCATCGCCGCCCCACACAGACCCTGCTCTCGGAAGACTTTAAGAACGTCGTTGTGCTCAGCGACGAATTCTATCAGGAGATTACTGCTCATCCGATCCCAACGGATCTGGAAGCCGTGAAAGTACTGGCGAATGCACACGCTGTGCTCGATTTGTTCCTTTGGCTGTCGTACCGTTGCTTTCTGGCCACCACCGAGGAAGCCATTCCGCTGTTTGGTGCTCTCGGTTTAGTCCAGCAGCTCGGCTGCGTGCAGTATTCGCGGGAGCGCCGCTTCCGTTCCAAATTAGAGGAATGGCTTGATAAAATTCGCGTGTTGTGGCCCGAGTGCCCGGCCCAGATCAGCACGGATGGTTGTTCCTTGCTCGTCCGTCCTGGATCAGCGATTTGCCGTTCAGCGAGGGCAAGTGCATGAAGGAGAATCGCAGCAGAGCTACTCCAGTCCAAATTGCAAATTCAAGAGGGCAGAGACCAGCCCTTTCTTGTCCTCCTCGCACTTTTGCTGTAGAGTTTCGAATCCGGGGTGAAATGGATTCTGTTTACCACACAAGTTGTAAGAATGTGGAGGAGGCAATCCACGTCGGTGAACTAAAATTTTCCGTGTTCGAAGGGCGAAATCCTTGGATGGTTCAGGATTCCCAACAGCAACGAATTTTGATTCTGCTCGATCCCTAAAGTCCATCCTCGTCAAGAACACGGCTTGCCGCATATCGTATCCAACTACTCCGTCCCAGCCCTCTCTTTCTTGCTGCGACATCAATTCGCTGCAACAAAGAAGGCGGAAAGCGAACTGGAGTCTGCACTAATTTTTCAGCCTCTTCCAGTACAGAAGTCTTTCCAGCAGCCGCAATGAAACTTTCGGCTGCTTCATCAACATTGGAATTATTTGTGCTTATTTTGGGTTTCTTTGCGATAGCCATTTGATACTACTTGTGTATCGTCATGATACTTGAACGCTCGGTCTACGAGAAGAGTTAACTCTTCTACGGCTTTGAGATCTTTGGGCTTGTACTCCAAAATGGAAAGGCCCGCTGCCGCCGCATTGGGAAAAACCTTTCGTCTGATAATGGGCCGGTCAAAGTAGTCAATTCCTGGCAAATCTCGGATGTGCTGAGCCGCTTCTTCGTTGTCTACCCCTTGTGAATCGGCCGAGTTCAGAACTGTTAACACTGCCAGACTTTCATTGATTTCCCGCGCCTCGTTGATGAGAACACTCACCGCATCGAGCGCCCAAATATCAAAACTCCGGGGTTGTACGGGAACCACCAAAACGTTGGCGATGGTCAAAGCCGCTCTCAGGCTCCCGGTATCGCGTCCGCCGACATCAATGATGATGTCCTGGTACTTATCCCTGAGTTGCCGCACCTGCGTTCAAATGGCCGGGCCTTGGAGAGAAACGGAAGTATAGCCCGGATTGCCTTCCATGGCTTCGGCTCGCAACTGAGTAAATGCTTGGGCGGTTCCTTGTTCATCCCCATCGATCAGTAATACATCTCTTCCCGCTTGAGCACGGGCAATTGCGAAGTTAACGGCAAGGGTTGTTTTGCCCACTCCACCTTTGACGTTTCCGACCGCTACAATGTGCGATGACACCCTTCAATCCTAACTGAAATCTGTGTGTATTACAAGCGATATCGTTAACATACGAAATGTAATTCAAAAGGGTTTTTATGTATCTGGCTGCTTTGCTGAAGCTTCATGGACTCCGAAAGGGTTCCTCGCACAATGCCAAGGCGAGTTAGGATGGTTAATTTGAAACCGAGAACAACGAAAGGCAAAACACGACAGGCAAAAGAAGCGGTTGAAGACCTGAGTGTTCCGGTGTGGGTCGATCCCCATTTGACTTCAGCATTTTACAAGCGATTAAATGCCATTGCCTCCACTTGCCGAGTAGCTCGATACCAGGTCATCCAAGAAGGAATTGAGCTGTTCCTGCAACGCTATCGGGAAGAACAAGGGTTAGTTACAAAGCTGTCCAAGGATAAAGCGACAGCTAATGCGGTTCGGAAGGTCCTCGGAGACATTTCAAGGAAGTACTGGGAAGGAGTCGGCGAGACAGAAAAAAGCAAACGCGGTAGGGCCGCAGCTCAGGCGCGCTGGGGAGATAAGAAAAAGGTTGAGCCGGAAAACTAGGATTTCCGTTACAGTCAAATGCCTAAACTTTGTGCTGGCGCGATGCCGAACCGGTCGCGTTCCGTTACTGTGGGCTTCCTTCGTTCCAAACTCTTCGTTCCTCCTCTTCTTCACGCGGCCCAGACCACACTCCGCATCGCACCCCAAGCAGATCGTAATCTGTAAAGTGGCCGGTCGGCTTCGGCTCGTTCGTTACCTCCGTGTAGACCATCCATTGACCATGTAGCCGAACAATCACATCAGGGATGTGCTGCGGGAAATCCGACTCATCATCATAAATTCGGACGCGATGCTTGATTTCTGCTTGCCGATCTGAGTACCAATAGTAGCGGCATTGGGTCGAAGCGTCGCGGACAATAGACTGAGTTACAACGTCGCTCGCATCAACCATGACATTCAAAGGCAGCAAGGCAAATAAGCAGACGCGCAAGACTACAGAATGGGCTAAAATTAGTGTTGCTCTCACAGCGGAGGTCACTCCTTTGACGGAATATATCCTTATTTATCGAGTCTACGGCAGCTTCGCCGGCGTGAATTTAAAGGCTCAGTTCCGGTCCTGACTGACTGTGTTCCGGGCCTTGTTTCTGCTCGACGGACGTTAACTTCAACAACGCTTGCCGGTATTCTTGGATCTCTTCCGGTGAGTGCGCTTTCTGCGCTTCGTTCTCGCGACTTAGCACGCGGAACAGTTGTGAAGCGTTGTCCGCAAAAACCTGCAAATCGTATTCCGGCCGGCTGGCCGCCACGTACGCGAAAACCTCATTGAGCAGGCCCCGCAAGCGGGGATCGGAGCTGTTGATGTTGATTAAAACGCGCTCGACGGTTTGCGATTGCGCGCTATGGGACGTCATCACGTAGCCGTGATCCAAATGCCGATGGTTTTCCAGATTGAACTTCAGCACCTTTCCGTTGCGGTCCAACACCACTTCCGCATTGCCCTTTTCATCCAAACTTCGGATGGCGGCCATGTCGCGGGTGTGCGCGCCCAGCTTCTTATCCTTACTCGTGAATTGAATGCGCTCGCCCGCTGAAAATTCCTGCTGTCTGGTTTCATACAGGTTGACGCCCGAGGCCCGGACCGGATCATACGTCACGATTCGCCTATCACCAGTTCCGACGGTAATCCGGTTGCTGTCCGTGTTTCGGTCTAAAACCGTCGCGTACTCCCCGGCTTCCACTCCGACTTCCCGGTTACCCTTGCGGTACTGAATGACATCTCCGACGCGGTACGCACCGGCCCGTTTGGTATCGGCCTGCGTCGTGTCCCGGCTGATGAGAATGCTCCCTTGATAGGGTTCCGTGCGGAGAATTCCCTGCCGTCTCATCTCGCTGCGGATGGCCGCGTTCAACTGCATTCGGCTTTCGTTATCGGGGGAAACGACCAGCGTTCCTTTCGGAGAGGCGGCATACGCCTGGGCGATCTGCCGGTACCGTTCCCGGCTGTTGCTCTCTTCGTGAAGGCGGCTTTGTCCCGCCAGCAGGCGCAAGGCTTGCTCCTGATTCCCGTGCCGAAAGTTTAAAACCACTTGTTTCAGTTCCGGGTCTTTTTGCCGATAGACCCGGTTAAAATGCGCCGTCTTCATCCCGGCTTCCTGGAGCAGTTGAAAGACCCGTCCGGCTTCGACGGAGGTATGCTGTCCGACTTTCTTGGGATCTGCGGCATCATCGCCCACAAATAAAACATGATCTTCCGGCTGTATGGCTTTCAGAAAGGCGTGAATGTTTTTGGTGGATGCCAAGCTGGTTTCATCCACGATATACAGCGTCTTTTGCTCCTGCCTTTGACCAGTCCGGGCTTGGGTTAAGTGCATCTGGAGCGTGTCGGCGGAAATTCCTTTGTCGCGTAACGCCGCTGTCGCCGTTCCGGTAGGTGCTAATCCCTTCACTCGGTATCCTTGCGTCTCAGCCAGTTCTCGGAGAATCCCGGCAGCCGTGGATTTGGCAGAGCCTGCCGCTCCGTTTAAGGCCACAATTTGATCCCGCGTGCCGAGAATGTCCCGGAGAATTTGCTGCCGTGGCAAGTTATCCGCTAACTGTTTGTACCGGCTGAGATCGGCATTTTCCAGAATCGGCTCGACCGCGTTCCGGCCACGCAAAACCCGTTCGACGGTCTCGCGTTCGAGCTGCAACGTTTCCCGCGTGGTGTAGCGCGCCGCCGGTGCGTGTTCCCGGTAGTGATGAACTGTGACGAGATCACCCGTATGAATCCGCCGCTGAATTTCGGCTTCCACCGCCTCCCTCGGTACGGTTCCCAAGCTGTAGCGCAACGCTTCACGGCCCAGCTCGTAATGCTCAAACGTCGCGTAACGTTCGGACAAAGACCGTTGGGCGTGGCGGACGGCCTGCTCCGCCGTGGCTGCTCTTTCTACCTGGACCGGGCCGCGCGCCTTCGCTTCGGGAACGATCTTCCATTCGTCTGCGAAGGGCCGGCCATGCTCGGTTTGACGGGCGACAAACTCAGCCGGTGTGAGCTTCAGCTTTTCTTCCCGGTTGTATTTGGCGATCTCATGGGCGGCCTTTCCTCCTTGCAAGCCGAGCCGTTCCCGTTCCGCCAGAATCAACTTTTCCCGGTCGCTTTCGTGATCGCGATAGGCTTTCGAGAGGCCGCGAAGTTCGGGCGCATAAGTGCCTTCGGCAAAGTCGATCTGATAACCGGCTTCCCGCCCTTGCCTTGTGAGTGAGTCGTAGAAGACCTGCAGCGCGTAAGACTTCGCCCGGTAGATTTCGACCGGATTTAAGGCCCGGTACTGGCCGTCTGCCTCCTGCAAATTCATCAGCAAATTATGAAAGTGGATCTGCGGCGCGCTGTATCCGTTGACGGGGCGGCTGGTCTCATGGCGGAATGTCGAGACGGCAAACCGCCCGGTCGTGATCCTCGGATTATGGCCGCCGCCGTGGGCTTGTGCATACGTTTCGAGCGCTTCCAAAGCTTCGCGGTTCGCGCGTTCCGCGATCTCAAAAATACGATGGTCGCCTCCGACAATGGCGGCAATGCTCCAGCTTTTCGGCAGTCCCAGACCCACATCCCAAGCGGGAACGTGCGAGGATTCCAAGCCTTCCCGTGTCCGTTCCGTGTTCCGGTGTTTGATGAGCTGCTCGCCGGTGAGAGGATGCCGGCCTTCAATCAGCCGCGCATACTGTTCCTCTTCGACGCGCTCCGACAATCCCAGTTCCGCCGCGAGTTGGCCGTTCCAGCGCCCGTAAACGGAACCTTGTTCCGCGTAATAGCTGTTGCCCGCATGGGTAAACTCTTCTTTAAAGTAGTTGCGGGCGGTTCCCATGCCCAGCTTTTCAATGGTGAGCATTATTCAAACCGCACGGAGGACGGAGGCTTCGTGAACAGTCGGCTTTTCGGCGGCACGGGGGCCGCTTGCTCCCAGGTCGCTTCGTTGTGAACGGTCGAATTGTTGGCCAGCCAGACCAAGGCAGGAGCCTTGTAATCGCCTTTCGGCACTTCCGGCAGAGGCTTCACGGGCTGCTCTGCCGGCGGCTTCGGAGGCGTCTCTTGCCCGATTGCGGGGGTTTGCGGCAAGTCCGGAATGACCCGTTCGACCAGTCCTTGGCAATGGAACACGGGCGGATCGAACGGCACATAAGCGTGAACAACCCGCAAGCCGACCTTGCCGCGCTTCGTGGGCCGTTGCAGAACATAAGCCTCCAGATCGCCTAAGCCTTGCACTTCGGACGCCATCACGAGCGGCTCCCGTTTGAAGTCCGGACCGGATACGCTGCTCTTCTTTTCGTCGTTTGTGCTTTCCCGGTAGTACCGCCGCTCCACGTCTCCGATTAATCCTTCGAGCGCCTTGGCGGACTCGGAATCGCTGACCGCGAACACTAATTTCGTGAAGGCTTGCGAGAAAATGGTGGTCGCTTCCTGCCCGTAGCGGTTCTTCAACTGGGCGACGTTCTGCATGCCCAACACGAGCGGGTTGCCGGTGGAGCGCATCATCGCCAGACCTTCCGCGAGCTTCGACAGCCGCCCGAGACTATCCAGTTCGTCAAAGAAGAACCAAACCCGTTTCGTTTGCTTCCGACAGGACATCACCCGCATAATCGCGAGATCAATCAAGCCCGTCTGCAGGGGCCGGAGCGCATCGCGGGTGTCAGACGTGTTAGTAAAAAAGAGCCAGCCGTCCCGTTGTTCGGCGTACTCCCGCACCGTAAATTTCTCCCGATACGCCGCCTCACCGGGGGGCGGCAACATGCCGAGGACCGCGCCGATTTGGTTCAGCGTCCCCAGCACGCCCGATTGCTGATTGGGTGATTTCGGGTTGAGCGTCGAATAGTGCCGCGTTCCCTTCACTTTGTCCAGCAAGATTTCCGGGCTGGCCAGCCACGCGCCGAACTCCGCGCAACTCGGTCGAGGGTTACTGCGCACGTGCAAATACGCGGAGATATCCCGCGCGTGCCGATCAAACCATTCGCCGGTGCTGTTGCCCTCTTTCAAAGGAAACATGCTGGTGTAAAGAGCCATGGCGTCCGTCTCATCCGTGACCTCATTGGCGAAGTCCCAAAAGACGCAGCGGTTGTCTTTCGGATTGATGATCTTGTCCTTTTGCCGGGGGTCATAGAACTCTTTCGTGAACTCAGTTTTGCCGTCGAGCACCACCGCCGCATCTCCGCACCGGCGCGCATACTTCATCAGTTGACGCTGCGCGGTTGTCTTTCCTACGCCCGTGTCTCCGACAAACAGGAAGTGCTTCGACTCATCCAGTTGGCGCAAACGAAGGTATTCAATCGCGCTCATGGCGCTCCTCGGTCGGCTTAACCGCTAAGGCGAAACCCTTTTTTTCCCATCCTTGCGAACGGTTGAACTGCCGCACGCTCATCGTTTCCGGCCCGCGTATCCGTTCGCCGCGCCGGGCGGCTTTCCGCTTCTTTTTCGTAAAAATTGCGGCTGCGATTACGAACAGAAACGAGAGAAAACCCCAGGCCGCCAAGGGCCAGGTGAGCAGTTCCACGCCGGTTTGATTTTCATAAACCGTTTGCTTTAACCAGCCCGCGAACAGGTCCGGAGTTGTGTCAGTGTATCGCACGCTCACGCCTTCCATCGTCTTCGGCATGGTGGAAAGATTCGTATATTTCCCGTTGACGGTCAGGACCGCGTAGCGCTTCGGCTTCTGACCGAGGAAAGAACCGCCGGGTAAGTACTCCGCTTTATAGTAGGCGGGCAAATAAACTTGCTGAATCGGAGCCAGGCTGTGATACCAAAGCAGCCCGGTCAGCGCGCCGGAAAGGATGATTCCGCTCCCGGCGATTAAGAAACCCAGCCCTTTTCCGGGGTACTCATACTAACTCGCATTCAGAGAGACACTGGTAATCCAGCTGAAGCCAGTCAGAGAGGCCATGCGCGGCAAGTCCGCTTCCAAGGTCGCTAGCCCCGCCACGAGTTGCTCTTCCAGCTGATCCAT
>JAABUZ0100010097.1_pt1 | contig 10579 bp, 8 predicted proteins | sample 5562091 | NCBI WGS metagenome assembly JAABUZ01 (sample SAMN12813069, study PRJNA571459) | rock metagenome | isolation source: Antarctica rocks | place: Antarctica: Victoria Land, Linnaeus Terrace sud | collected 2015-12-21 | reverse complement strand
CGTGGGGCAGCTCGGCAGGCAGAAGCCGCAGTGCACGCAGTCGCCGACCAGCGCCGCGTCCGGCGGGTGGTGCTCGTCGAAGGCGGGCACCAGCGGCAGCCCGATCGACGGCAGCCCGAGGCCGACGATGGCGTTCCCGGCGCTCGCGGCGATCGCGCCGCCCTGCCCCAGGTCGAGCGGGCGTCGGGCGCCGACCACCTGGACGGCCGCCATCTCATGGGAGCTCACCGCGCCGGTCGTGCTGCCTGAGGGCAGGTCCTGCGCGGAGGCCTCGACCGGCGGGGACTCGGGACGTGGTGCCTGCGTGGTCATGCGGTCCTCATTTCTAGATGCCCCCGACGTACCGGCCGGGCGACAGGCGCTGACCCGGGTCGAACCGGTTCTTCACGCGGCGCATGAGCGGCAGGGCGTCCCCGACCGGACCCCAGTGGTCCAGCCCTGCGCGCAGCTGCTCGGGCGCGTCGAGGACAACGACGGAGCCGTCGTAGGGCCGGACCGCCGCGCGCAGCCCGGTCAGCTCGACGGTGCCGGCGGCATCGGCGTCCAGCGCGGCGTACATCACGCCAGTGCAGGCCGAGGACGTGACCCGGGCGCCCACCGGCAGCGCCTGCAGCACCTGCGGCAGCGCGGCCGCGACGTGTGCCATGCGCAGCACGACGTCGCCCTGCGGCCGCTCGCCGAAGCGGTCCGGCACGCCGTCGCGGAACTGCCCGCCGCCGAGCAACGCGACGGCCTGGGCGGCCTGGGCTGACACGGACTCCGGGATCGACTCGAACAGCACGGTCAGCTGTAGCGGCCCGTCGGTCTCGCCGACGAGCTCGACCGCCGTCGGGGTGAGCGTGCTGCGCGTGAGCAGGAGCGCGAAATGGCCCGCTTCGGCCGCATCCGCCACCTCGCGCACGACGGCTCCTGTGGCGCGGGGCAGCGGGTGCAGCCGCCAGGTGGTGGAGACGACCACACCCAGGCTGCCGTGCGCCCCGGTGTAGAGCTTGCCCAAGTCGTAGCCGGCGACGTTCTTGACGACCTTGCCGCCGGCCTTTGCCGTGTTGCCGTCGGCGAGCACCACGCTCACGCCGATCAGCAGGTCACGCACGGTGCCGTAGCGCAACCGGCGCGGCCCGGAGGCGTTCGCCGACACGATCCCGCCGAGCGTGGCGCCCTGCTCGGGCGGGTCGAGCGCCAGCATCTGCCCGGCGGCGGCGAGCTGCTCCTGCAGCGCGCTGAGCGCCAGCCCTGCCTCGGCGACGACCACCAGGTCACCGGCGGTGTGCTCGACCACCCGGTCCAGCGCGCCGGTCTCGAGCACCAGGTCGCAGGACGTCGGCGGCGGGCACCAGCCCAGTTTCGTCCGGCCGCCGACGGCGACGACGGAGCCGGCGGTGTCGCGCAGGACCGCGGCGACCTCGGCGGCATTCCGGGGCCGGACCACCTCGCGCGGGACGACCCCGGCGACCGCGTCGGCCGCCGACCCGGGCCGGCGGCTGGTCTGGACGGTCGGCATGTCAGAACACCTCGCCGAGACCGGCGGCCTGCACCGCGTGGACCCCGGTCCGAGGCCCGGGACGCTCCCCGCACAGCCGGGGCGTCGGGAACAGCTTGCCGGGGTTGGCCAGGCCGGCCGGGTCGAACGCGCAGCGCACCAGCTGCATCGTGTCCAGGTCGGCGGCGGTGAACTGCTTGGCCATCTTGGCCTTCTTCTCCTGCCCGACGCCGTGCTCCCCGGTGATCGACCCCCCCGAGGCGATGCACAGGTCCAGAATGGCTCCGGCCAGCTCCTCGGCGTGCTCCGCCTGGCCGGCCACGGCGTCGTCGAACAGGACCAGCGGGTGCAGGTTGCCGTCGCCGGCGTGGAACACGTTCGCCACCCGCAGGCCCACCTCGTCGGCGAGCCGGGAGATCTCGCCCAGGACCTGCGGCAGCATGGTGCGGGGGATGACGCCGTCCTGCACGTAGTAGGCCGGGCTGATTCGGCCGACGGCGGCGAACGCCGACTTGCGGCCCTTCCACATCAGCGCGCGCTGCACGGCGTCGGCGGCGATGCGGGTCTCGAACGCCCGGCGGCCCGCCACGATCTGCGTGACCTCCGCGAACTGCGCCTCGACCTCGGCCTGCGGCCCGTCGAGCTCGACGATGAGGACCGCGACCGCCCCGTCGGGGTAACCGCACTTCACCGCCGCCTCGGCGGCCTCGATGGCGAGCGCGTCCATCATCTCGACGGCGGCCGGCAGGATACCAGCGGAGATGATGTCGCTCACCGCGCCGGCGGCGTCCTCGACGCTGCCGAACCCGACCAGCATGGTCTGCACCGACTCCGGTACGCGCACCAGCCGCAGCGTGACCTCGGTGGCGACGCCCAGCGTCCCCTCGCTGCCGACGAACGCCCCGAGCAGGTCGTAGCCGGGATGCTCCGGCGCCGGGCCGCCCAGCGTGACCACCTCGCCGTCGGCGAGCACGACCTTGGCTCCCATGACGTGGTTGACGGTGAAGCCGTACTTCAGGCAGTGCGCGCCGCCCGCGTTCTCGGCCAGGTTCCCGCCGATGGAGCAGATCTGCTGGGAGGACGGGTCGGGCGCGTACGCCAGGTCGTACGGCGCGCCCTCCCGGGTCACCCACAGGTTGATCACGCCGGGTTCGACGACGACCCGGGCGTTGTCCGGGTCGACCGACACGATGGCGCGCATCTGGGACAGCACGATCAACACGCCCTCGGCGACCGGCAGCGCCCCGCCCGACAGGCCGGTGCCCGAGCCGCGGGCCACGAACGGCACACCCGCCTGCGAGCACAGCCGCACTGTGTCCACGACGTGCTGCGTGGTCTGGACCAGGACGACGATCCCCGGTGTCATTCGGAAGTTGGACAGGCCGTCGCACTCGTAGGTCCGCAGCTGCGCGCGGTCGGTGAGGACCCGCTGTTCCCCGACCGCACCGCGCAGCCCGCGGGCGAGCTCGACCAGCCGGCTGCTGGGGGCTGCGGCCGGCGCCGTCACCGCGCGCTCGTGGGCGAAAAGCCCTGGTCGTCAGTGCCGTCGGCGGTGTTCTGCAGGTGGCTCATCAGTGCTGCCTCCATGGCTGTACGGGCCAGCGCACTCCGCGGGTAGCGGGGCCGTTCCCGGCGACAGCGTGGCGCACATCACCAAGAAAAGCCACCCCGCCGTGAACACTCAGTTCCGCCTGGCGGAAGACGGGTCAGATCGGGCCGGGTTCGGCGACTTCGTCGCGGAGGGCGATGCTGAGCTGGCCCGCGATCTCCTGCAGCAGGGGGGCGATCTGCGGCACCCGCTCGGTCGTCACCCGCTCCGTAGGTCCGGACACCGAGATCGCCACCGGCGCGGGCGCATTCAGGACCGGCGCGGCGACGCACCGCACGCCGACCTCCTGCTCGCCGTCGTCGACCGCGTAGCCCAGGGCGCGGATGTCGTGCAGCTCGGCGATCAGTGCGTCGGGGCTCGTGATGGTGCGTGCCGTCTGCACCGGCATCCCGGTCCGCCGGCACAGGGCCACGACCTTCCCATCAGGCAGCAGCGACAGCAGTGCCTTGCCGACCCCGGTGCTGTGCGGCTCGACGCGACGGCCCACCTCGGTGAACATCCGCATCGAGTGCCGGGACGGGACCTGGGCCAGGTAGACCACGGCGTCGCCTTCCAGGATCGCCAGGTTGGCCGTCTCGCCGATCTGCGCGACCACCTGCGCGAGGTACGGCACTGCCCCCGAACCCAGGGTCCGGCCTGCGGCCTCGCCCAGCCGGATAAGCCGCGCTCCCAGCGCGTAGCGCCGGGACGGCTCCTGCCGGGCGTACCCCTTCCCGATGAGCGAGCGCATGATCCGGTGAATCGTCGGCAGCGGCAATCCGGTCGACTGCGCGAGCTCGGACAGCCCGAGGGCACCGCCCGCCTCGGCCAGGCACTCGAGCAGGTCGAAGGCCCGATCCAGGGACTGCACGCTCCCGCTCCTGGTCGAGGTCACGCCGCACCCCCCTCTCAGCATTCCAGGATGAGGAACCAAAGTATGCCGCCTCGCTCGGGCCGACGCTTACGACCACCCCTTGACCGCATGGACCACAGCCCCTAGATTTCACAGCACAGAAGGTCGTTTCCGCTAGTCGGAAGGATACCGGATGGTGGTGCATAACCCGCCGTACCTGGTCAACTGCTCTATCCTGTTCACGGAGCTTCCGATCCTCGAGCGGCCCGCCGCCGCCCGAGCGGCCGGGTTCGACGCCGTCGAGTTCTGGTGGCCCTTTGCGACCGCCGCCCCTGCGGACGACGAGGTCGAACGCTTCGTCAGCGCCGTGCAGGACGCGGGCGTACGTCTGGTGGGCCTGAACTTCTTCGCCGGCGACATGCCCGCAGGTGACCGGGGGCTGGTGTCCTGGCCGGCCCGGTCCGCGGAGTTCGTGGACAACCTCGATGTCGCGGTCGGCATAGGTGAGCGCCTCGGCACTGTCGCCTTCAACGCGCTGTACGGCAACCGCGTCGACGGGACCGCGGCGCGGGAGCAGGACGAGCTCGCCGAGCAGAACCTCGCGCTGGCGGCATCGGCTGCCGCGCGGATCGGGGCCGTCATCCTGCTCGAGCCCGTGAGCGGCGCCCCCCGCTACCCGCTGCTCACCGCCCATGACGTCGTCGCCGTGATCGAGCGCGTGGAAAGGGCCGGCGACAGCGACAACCTCCGGCTGCTCGCCGACCTCTACCACCTCACCGTGAACGGCGACGACGTCACCGCCGCCCTCACCCGGTACGCCGGGCGGGTGGGCCACGTGCAGATTGCCGACGCGCCTGGCAGGCACGAACCGGGTACCGGCAGCATCCCGCTCGAGGGGCATCTCGCCGCGCTCGCGGCCGCCGGGTACACCGGCTGGGTCGGCCTGGAGTACGTCCCGAGCACGACCACCGAGGCCAGCCTGGCCTGGCTGCCACGCAGCCGGCGCGCGCACCAGCACCACGACCACGAGGAGACAGCGTGAGCACCATCGCCTTCGTCGGGCTCGGCATCATGGGCGGCCCGATGGCCGGGCACCTGGTGGCTGCCGGCCACGACGTCCTCGGCGTCAACCACGGCCGGGAGGCGGTCGACAGGCTGGTCGCAGCAGGCGGCCGGGGCGCCGACAGCGTCGCTGCGGCCGTGGCCGAGGCGGACGTCGTCGTGACGATGCTGCCCGACAGCCCCGACGTGGAGGGCGTGGCACTCGGCGAAGAGGGGATCTACGCCCATGCCAAGCCGGGCACCCTGCACATCGACTGCTCCACGATCAGGCCTGACGTCGCGCGCCGGGTCGCCGAGGCGGGAAGTGCCGCCGGCATGCGCGTCGTGGACGCACCGGTCAGCGGCGGTGAGGCCGGCGCGAAGGAGGCCGTCCTGTCGATCATGGTCGGTGGCGAGGACGCCGACGTGGCCGCCGCCCGCGAGGTCCTGGAGAAGGTCGGAAAGACGGTCGTGCACGTCGGTCCGGCGGGAGCCGGCCAGACGGTGAAGGCCGCCAACCAGCTCATTGTGGCCGGGACGCTGCAGCTGGTGGCCGAGGCCGTGGTGTTTCTCGAGGCGCACAGCGTCGACACCCAGGCCGCGCTTGAGGTCCTCGGCGGCGGCCTGGCAGGCAGCACCGTGCTGGCGCGCAAAGGCGCTGGGATGCTCTCGCGCAGCTTCGTGCCCGGCTTCCGCGTCGACCTGCACCACAAGGACATGGGCATCGTCACCGCCGCGGCCCGGGAGGCAGGCGTCGCCATCCCGCTCGGCGCCCACGCCGCCCAGCTGATGGGCTCGCTGCGGGCCCAGGGCCACGGCGAGCTGGACCACAGCGCGCTGCTGCTGCTCGTGGAGCAGCTCTCAGGACGTCCCGCTACAACGAAGGAGGCCTGACATGGCCCGCATGCGCGCGATCGACGCCGCCGTCCTCGTCCTGGAGCGCGAGGGCATCACCTGCGCCTTCGGTGTCCCCGGAGCCGCGATCAACCCCCTGTACTCCGCGATGCTGAAGCGGGGCAACATTCGGCACTACCTCGGTCGTCACGTCGAGGGCGCCGTCCACATGGCCGAGGGCTACGCCAGGGCCAAACCCGGCAACATCGGCATCTGTCTGGTCACCAGCGGCCCCGGCGGCACCGACACGATCACCGGGCTCTACTCGGCCTGGGCGGACTCGGTGCCCATCATGGTGCTGGCCGGGCAGGCGCCAGTGAGCAAGCTGCACAAGGAAGACTTCCAGGCCGTCGACATCGCGGCGATCGCCACGCCCGTCACCAAGCTCGCTGAGACGGTGATGGAGCCCGCGCAGCTGCCCGGCGCCGTCCAGCGGGCCTTCCACGTGATGCGCTCCGGCCGTCCCGGCCCGGTCCTGCTGGACCTGCCCATCGACGTGCAGCTCGCCGAGATCGAGTTCGACATCGACGCCTACGTGCCGCTGCCGGTCGTCAAGCCCGCCGCGACCCGCGAGCAGGCCGGCAAGGCACTGGACCTGCTCGCCGCCGCCGAGCGGCCGCTGCTGGTCGCCGGCGGCGGCATCGTCAACGCCGACGCCGCCGACCTGCTGGTGGAGTTCGCCGAGGTCACCGGCGTCCCCGTGATCCCGACCTTGATGGGCTGGGGCACCATCCCCGACGACCACCCGCTGATGGCGGGCATGTCAGGGCTGCAGACCGCCCACCGCTACGGCAACGCCAACGTCCTGGCATCCGACTTCGCCATGGGCATCGGCAACCGCTGGGCCAACCGCCACACCGGCGGACTGGAGGTGTACCGCAAGGGCCGCACCTTCGTGCACATCGACATCGAACCCACCCAGGTCGGCCGGATCTTTCCGCCGGAGCTCGGTATCGTCTCCGACGCCAAGGCCGCCCTGGAGCAGCTCGTCGCTGTTGCCCGCGAGCGCCGCGGTGCCGGGACACTCCCGGACTTCTCCGCCTGGGCGGCGGAGTGCGCCGACCGCAAGCGCACCATGCACCGGCGTACCGACTTCCCGAATGTCCCGATTAAGCCCCAACGGGTGTACCAGGAGATGAACCGCGTCCTTCCTCGCGACACCCGCTACGTCAGCAACATCGGGCTGTCGCAAATCGCCGGCGCACAGTTCCTCCACGTCTACAAGCCGCGGCACTGGATCGACGCCGGGCAGGCCGGCCCCCTGGGGTGGACGGTGCCGGCGTCGCTAGGTGTCTGCGTCGCCGACCCCGACGCCACCGTGGTGGGCGTGTCGGGTGACTACGACTTCCAGTTCCTCATCGAGCAGCTCGCATGCGGGGCGCAGTTCAAGCTCCCCTACATCCAGCTCGTCGTGAACAACTCCTACCTCGGGCTCATACGCCAGGCGCAGCGAACATTCGAGATGGACTACTGCGTGCAGCTCGCGTTCGACAACATCAACTCCCCGGAGATGGAGGGCTACGGCGTCGACCACGTCAAGGTCGCAGAAGGCCTGGGCTGCAAAGCGATCCGGGTCCGAGAGCCCGACGAGCTCGGCGCCGCGTTCGAGAAGGCGCTGGCCATGATGGCGGAGTTCCGCGTGCCCGTCGTCGTCGAGGTGATCCTCGAGCAGGTCACCAACATCGCCATGGGCACCGAGCTGGACAACACCACCGAGTTCGAAGAGCTCGCCGACCACGAGGCGGTTTCGGTCACCGCGACGCGGCACTGACGTGGGCTTCGTGCTGGTGGCGCCGGACAAGTTCAAGGGGTCGCTGAGCGCCAGCGGCGTCGCCGATGCCGTGGCGGCCGGCTTCGCGAAAGCCCGACCGAACGTCGAGATCGTCAAGACGCCCGTCGCGGACGGCGGTGACGGGACGCTCGACGCCGCGGTTGCCGCTGGGTTCCGCCGGGTCCCGGTCACGGTGCGGGGTCCCACCGGGGAGCTGGTCGAAGCGGCGTTCGGAGTGCGCGAAGGTGTAGCGGTGGTCGAGCTCGCTGTCGCCTCGGGGCTCGTACTCCTACCGCCCGGCCGCTTGTTCCCCCTCACCGCCACGAGCTTCGGGACCGGTCAGCTCGTCGCGGCCGCGCTGAACGCTGGCTGCGACGAGGTGGTCATCGCGGCTGGCGGCAGTGCCTGCACCGACGGCGGCGCCGGGATGCTCCAGGCGCTGGGCGCCCGACTTCTCGCCGCCGACGGACGCGAGCTCGGCCCAGGGGGCGCCGAGCTCGGTCACCTCGCACAGGTCGACCTGCGTGCGCTGCACCCGCGTCTGTCCGCCGTACGCGTCATTCTCGCCAGTGACGTCGACAACCCCCTGCTGGGCCCGCAAGGCGCTGCCGCCGTCTACGGCCCCCAGAAGGGAGCGACGCCCGACGACGTCGTGACCCTGGACACCGCGCTATCGCGCTGGTCACAGCTCGTCGACCCGGCCGGCACCAACGCGCCCGGCGCGGGAGCAGCCGGCGGCGTCGGCTACGCGGCCCTGTCGGTGCTCCGGGCCGTCCGGCGCCCCGGCATCGAGGTCGTGCTCGACCTCGTCGGGTTCTACGAACAGCTACCGCACGCCCGACTGGTCATCACCGGCGAGGGATCACTCGACCGGCAGACCCTCAACGGCAAAGCCCCAGCCGGCGTTGCAGCCGCCGCCCGGGCCGCAGGCGTACCTGTCGTAGCAGTATGCGGCCGCTGCGAGCTCGACACTGCGACACTCGCCAGCGCGGGCATCGCGCAGGCCTACCCGCTCGTCGACATCGAGACCGACCTGCACCGCTGCATGTCCGACCCGGGGCCCCTGCTGCACAAGCTCGGTGCTCGCATCGCGGCGGATCAAGGCATCGGCCTCAAGTCGTGCTCCACGGCCTGCCCGAGCAGCAGACCGCCTGAAACCACCTGGTTCGACGGGCACCGCGCTTAGCGCACGATCCTGCGCCACTGCTACGCACACCCCGAAGCTGACGACGCCTGACCGCTCCTGGTGCCCAAGTAGCGCCAGCCAGGCGGCCGTGCCAGTTGACGCCCCCTTCTGGGATGCCGTTCACGTTGGGGTCAATGGAGTTATCAGACCTAACAGGGCCGCTTTGATCGTCTACGGGCCGGCCAGCAGCAGCCGACAACACCGCCGAGGCAAGCGCGGTCAAACCATGGACCACCGAGCGGCGGTAGCGACGGGTTCCGGTCCGGCCGGGTCACCGGTTCCGCATACCCGACAGCACCACGCAGATCACTACCAGCACCGCACCGACCGCGATCGCCAAGTCATCCAAGAGCACCTGGTATCAACCGCCCGCTAACGGCCGCAGCACACGGCTGAAGTCAACTTGTCAGCCGGCGAGCCGCCGGCGTCGGCGACCCCGGCCCAGGCCGCCTCCTGCAGCAGCCGCTGCCGGTACCGAAGGGCCGTCTGTGCGGCGGACTGTACCTGTGCCTTGAGCATCCGCTCCCGCACCTGCCGGGACACCGGAACGCGGGCAGTCCTCTGCTGATCGCGTTGCACCCCCTACGCATCCGCCGGCTCACCGCCGGTCCTGAACACCGAACCCAACCCCAATGCAGCCACTCACGGGCGGGCACCCCGCGGACGACCACCCAAGCCGCACAGCCCGGTCCCTGCGGGACCGGCGCGGACGGCCTGCGGCCGGCTCCACCGGACTCGGGCTGCCCCCCGGATGGTGCGGGGCCGCTCCTCACCCGACAAGGGCCGCCGAAGATCCTTCCTCGGTCAGGCTGTGCCGGGAAGCTTCTTAGTCTTCCTCCCTTGTCCGGTGAGCCGCTGCGGCCCCTGCGGGCGGCTTTGCGGCGGAGGGGTGAACCCCCCGCCCTGAAGGCCGGGGGACACCGGTCCACCCGCACCTGCTTCGGCGGACGGGACAGGGGAGGCTCGCGATGACCAGCACCACCAAGAACACCACCACTACAACCACCACCGCGGCGGGGACCGCGGCGCGGCCGGTGCAGCGCGGGCATCAGGTCGCGGTGCAGTTCAGCGCCCACGGGGTGCAGCGCGTTCACGTGCACGCCCACGCCAGCGGCGGCCGCGGCGACCAGCCGTACATCGCTGTCACGGTCGGGGACTGCCTGAGCTACCTCTATGACCGGGACGCGCTGGCTGCGCACGTGCGCGCCTGGCGGGAAGCCGCCGCGCACAACCAGAGCCTGCGGCTGCCCACCGCACCGGCAGCCCAGGTCGCCGGACCGGACGGGCGGCAGGACGTGAGCGTGGTGTGCACCGTGTTCGGCGCCCAGCAGCACGCCGTCACCGTCGAGGCAGGCCAGCGCGCCCGGGTCCTGAACGTCGTGGTCGGCGCTGTCACCGTCTGGGTGCACAGCAGCGCCGCGTTGCGTTGCTACCTGCTGGCCTGGAGCCGCGCTCAGGCCCTCGCGGTGATCCTGGACGAGCCCGAGGAGTTGACGGCCGGGACCTGAACACAGCAGGTGGCCCGGCCATGGGGGCCGGGCCACCTGCGGCGGTTGTCCACAGCACACCGCCGATCCGGCCCGGCCCGGCCGAGGAGGGGACCGTGTGCCGATGAGCACCTACCAGGACACCAACCCCCTCAGCCCCGACGCGCTCGTGCTGGGCTATCAGGTCCGCGACCACCACCTGCCCGACCGGCCGCCGTTGGCCCGGACCGACACCTACGCCCAGGCGCTGCGCGCCGTCGAGCAGCTCCACCAGGCTTA
>JAABUZ0100010096.1_pt1 | contig 10581 bp, 19 predicted proteins | sample 5562091 | NCBI WGS metagenome assembly JAABUZ01 (sample SAMN12813069, study PRJNA571459) | rock metagenome | isolation source: Antarctica rocks | place: Antarctica: Victoria Land, Linnaeus Terrace sud | collected 2015-12-21 | reverse complement strand
GCTGGTGCGGACTCGGCGTGCCGCGACGCCGGGTGTACAAACACTTGACCAGGCACACGGGCTTCCTGGCACGCTTGCACTGGCAGCGCAACTCACCGTGCGAGTCACAGCCCGCGTCGCACGCTCACAGACAGCATCTTGTTTATTTTCCAATGCCGGTGACGCCGCAAGCGGCCTGCTCTGCGCGCAGCACTCCCACACCGTATGCAAGCTGTGGCTCTGATGGTTTCTTCTGTCATCAACCGTTTAAGTAGCTGTGCGCCAGGCGCTTGGAAGGTGGAAGGCGCGCGCAAAGCCGAGGCGAGAAGCGGGGGGCCCACTCCGTGCAGGGCCCTAAATGCCCAGGCGAAAGCTCATGACACGGAGGGCAGGAGTAGTGTGCACAGGGCTCAACTGAACGAGTGTTTTGTGGCTGCTCACAAACGGTATACTGATAGAGTGCTTACGCGGAACCACCAAGGGGTGCTTGCATTTCCCATGATGCACCGCAGCACCTTGCAGGTTGGCAGCCCAGCAGCAGCAACGCAGCTTATGTCCTAGCTTTGGCACACTATACGGCTACTTATTTGGCGTGTGAAAAGCGTGCAGACATGCAGGGCCCCGTGCACTCTGCATGCAGGAGTCCGCCCTGTGCAGCGGTGCACGTGGACGCCGACGTCAGGCTGGCGTTGCACGAAGCGCGCCGCGCGCTGCAGAGCACATAAGCTCACCGTGCAGGTGCACGCCGAGCTGAGTCTCGCTTGGCGTTGCAGCTCTCCCGCAGGCATGCATGCGGCAGTCAGTGGATGCCTCGGTGTGCAGGCTGCAGCCGCTGGTGTGCAGCACAAGAGCACTGACGAGCTGAAGCGGCAGCTGCTGACAGCCATCAAGGCAAATGAGGGCCCGATGCGGTGCGCATGTTAATACGCATGTGAACCAGAGCTCGCATATAGTTGCAAAGCAGTATGCCTGCCTGGCTGTGGTGTCGCTCGGCAGCCTCACGGCTGCTACCAGTGCCATGCAAGCGCGACCAGGAGAGATGTCAGTTTTGAGCAATTTTATTGGCAGTGCACCCAGTTTCCGCAAAGCATCACCACACCGCACAAAGTGGGTCGAGCTGAGTGCAGGACGGGGCGCCTGACGCCCGATGTGCAAGCGGCCGTGGAGGAGATTGAGGCCGTGAACGAGGCGCAGCCGCTGCAGCTGCGGCCGGGCGCGGTGGACGGCCGGTTCGAGGGCATGCTCAACACGACCAACTACCTGGACGATGACGCGTGCAGCACGCTCGGCACGCTGACCTTCCAGCAGTTTGGCCCGAACGACCTCCGGGCGCGCCGCGCTCGCGCCCGCCCGGCTGCGGACGCCCGTCGTGCAGCCAGCCCTGGTCTCCCAGGCGTGCCTTGGGCGAGGGCGAGACGCTGGTGACCTGACCTGCGCAGCCTGGCTCAGGACCGCTCAGCAGTGCTGGGGTGGGCGCAGGTGCGCGTGTTCAACACGGAGGTGCTGACCGGCGTGGACACGCCCGCGCAGTACTGCACCAAGGCCTACTTTAAGGCGCGCGCGCCCTCACCTGGGCGGCGCGGGCCCAGGCTGGAAGTGCAGAGCCCGTGCACGTGCTGTGCAAATGCAGGTCCGACACGGGTCCCGTGCGCTGGTCGTGACAGGCGAGGAGCGCCGCGCAGGCGGCTGCTGCCCTGACGGCATGGGCTGGCTGGGTGCCACCTGCATCATTATACTTGTTATCGGTGACAGTTAAAACTACCGTAAGCAGTGCTTGTTCTGTACGTGCGGATGTGCTATGCTGCGTCCACAACTGGGCAATCTGGACCATGCCGCGTCAGGAACTGCCCGGCCAGGCGGCGAGGACGGGCGCGCCGCGCGTAGGTGACGGACTGCGAGGCGGAGGGCCTGGAGGGCGTGCAGTCGGCGCTGGGCGAGTACGAGCTGGACGCTGACAACCCCGCGCGCCAGAACGTCTACTTCACTGGCATCCGCATCGAGCCCAGCAGCAGCGATCCGGCCGCGCTGCGCGCCTGGGTGGCCCTCCTGCGCGACAGCAACCCCACTATGGCGCGGCCCCTGCGCCGCTTGCGCTGTCGTTGCGAATGTTGTTAAATGGCGGCTATGGGACCCCGGGGTGTATGTCAAGTGTGCAGAGCGCTGTGCAGTTGTGCTGCATGGTTTGGCACTGACGGAGTGGCGCCAGGAGATAGGCCTATTTCCTAGAGGCTGGTAGACCTGGCGAAGTCCAACTGTGCGCACGTGGCCCCACTCACCTCGCGCCACCCCTCTTGTGACGCAAAGCGGCCAAATGTGCCGTACTGCCGCCACGTGGGCTGCTGCTGAGCGGGCGCGGGCGCTGCAGGAGCCGAGCACAGGCGTCGCAGAGATAACTTTCCCTAAGAAGATCAAAGGCACACGTGACTTTGTGTTCCTGGACGACGAGCTGCAGGCGCGCCCTGCCACGCGCGCAGGCCACGCAATGAAACAGGGCGGCTGCTGGCTGTGCACACGGTTGCTGCAACCCTGGGTTATGACAAGCTGCTGCGTGCAGGTCACGATGGGCAACCGCGGCAGTCTGGTCATCATCCGGAAAAAGTAACCGCCATCATCATCCTTAGGGCCGACCCGCCAGTTGCGGCAGGGTCACTATTGCAGGGGCTGGTAAATTGTGCTCCCTAGGCCTGGCCGTAGGCAGGTATAGAAACCCTGCTCTTGCATGATGCGTGAAGACCTCACTGGCTAATGCACCGTGTACAATACAGGATGTGTGATGTTGCTAGACTGCAAGATAGGATTTGAGGCGACCCGCCATGCCGGACTACGTAATTACAAGCTGAATCAATTACAGTCATGCAGCATGCAGGCCCGCAGCCTGCCCACAGCTGCAGGCCCGCGTCCTCTACCGTCCGCGTGCTGCCGCTCACTTGGCTGTCCCCCTCTCCTTTGCCTTCTGCAGCTTCAGAACCTGTGCACCCGTCGCCCTGGGTCACGCTGGTTACAGGCTATCAAACACAGTCAGAAGGGAACATAGGTGGCGCAGATACCCTGCACTTCCCCTACGACGCTCTGGGACCGAGACCACGGCGGCGGGCACCGCGAGGCCCGGCGCGCACCTTCTTCACGATCTTCTGCTCCTCGATCAGGAACGCGCGGATAATGCGCTCGCGCACCACCTTGTGGTCCAGGTGGCCGCCGTAGATGCGGTGCACGGTCTTGTGCTTCCGCGACAGCCGCTTGTTGCTCATCTCCTTTGGGCGCAGCGCGGGAATCTGCGACGCCGGTCACCTCTCGGCCGCTGTCCTTCGCGCTGCTTCGCGTCACCAACATCCCAGCAACACACTCAATGCAAGCAGATCAGCACGCTCGGCGCGCCGCGCACCCCATTGAGCCGCACGCCGGTCGCGCCGCAGATGCGAGGCGAGGGCTGCTTCCGTGTGTAATGCACCACGAGCTTGCCTCCTGCGCGGCGGGCGCTACGGCCTCACTTCCGCCGCTCGCCGCGCAGCACCCCACTCGCAAACACACACCACTGCCGCCGCATGCACGCTCATACCTCGAGCACGTGAGGCTGCCACTAGCCAGTACAAGCAAGCAGGTTGGCGGTCTGTCAGTGACGCCCAGGCACGCAGCGCGGGCGCAGACGCGCGAGGCTGCGGAGTGGTACCCAAAGCACCCTCACAGCCCCACATGCCTGCGGGAGCCGCGCACCCGGCGTCTTGACCTTCTTTACTTTGTTGGACTTTGTGGCATAGCAGTGCCGCCTCCTGTACGTCAGGCGCTGCACCATCGTGCCCCCTGTCGCCTCCTACAACGCCTGCTCGCAACAAGAGAGCAAGGCGGCTCGCTCTTTATTTTGCTCAAGGGTTCTGTAGACAGGGTAGGCAGCAGCTGTTCTCGCACTCACGGTACGCTCATGCTGCTCTTGATCGGGAGCCTTGTGCTTAGCTGCCAGGAGCGGGCCGCGCAAGTGCCAGGTGCGCGCGCGGCGGCGCCCAGCGGGTTGCAGGGACGCCGCCGCAATGGCGAAAGGCAGTGTACGTTGTCGCGTCGCATCATTGGTCAGACGGCTGGCGCCCGGCGACTCTGCCGCTGAGCAAGCGGAGGCTGCACGTGCGCTGGCGCGCCTGTGCTCTGACAAGAGCGCAAATAGGGAATATGTGAGATGCTGCGGGGGCATCGCGGCGCTCGTTGGGCTGCTGGCGCCCTGCGGCTCTGCTGCCGTGCACGAGGAGGCTGCCGCGGCGCTGCGCAACCTGTGCCTCGACAATGGACGGAATAAGGACAGCGTGAGGGAGTGCGGGGGCGTCGCGGCGCTGGTCGGGCTGCTCGTGCCCGGCGGCTCGCCTGCCGTGCAGGAGCGGGCTGCTGCGGCGCTGCGGATCCTGTGCATTGAAAACAAACAAAACCAGGACGGCGTCAGGGAGGGCGGGGGCGTCGCGGCGCTGGTCAGGCTGCTCGCACCCGGCTGCGCTACGGCTGTGCAGTGGTATGCAGCTGGGGCGCTGACAGACCTGTGCCTGGGGCATGCCAAGAACACGGACAGCGTGCGGGAGTGCGGGGGCGTGCCAGCGCTGGTCGGGCTGCTGGCGCCCGGCCGCTCTGCTGCCGTGCAGGAAGTGGGCGTCGCGGCGCTGGCAAACCTGTGCAAACAAGGCCTTGAGAACAAAAGGAGCGTGGAGGAGTGCGGGGGCGTGGCAGCGCTGGTCAGGCTGCTGGCGCCCGGCGGCCCTGCTGCCGTGCAGGAGCGGGCCGCGTCCGCGCGGGGGAACCTGTGCTTTGAAAACACTCGATCGGACAGCGTGCGGGAGTGTAGAGGGCTGGCGGCGCTAATTGCGCTGCTGGCGCCTGGCTGCTCCGCCGGCGCACAGCATCAGGCAGCAGGCGCGCTGGGGAACCTGTGCATCGAAAACACCCGGAACCAGGCCAGCGTGCGGGAGTGCGGGGGCGTCGCGGCGTTGATCAGGCTGCTCGCGCCTGGCCACTCTGCAGGCGTACAGAAGCGGGCTGCGTCCGCGCTGGGGAACCTTTGCTCTGATCGAGAACATCGACTGCGTGCGGGAGTTCGGGGGCATCGCGGCGCTCGTCGGGCTGTTGGCGCCCGGCAGGCCTGCTGGCGTCCAGGAGCAGGCTGCCAGGGCGCTGCGCAACTTGTGCGCTGACAGCAAAGAGGGTCAGGACAGCGTGCGGGAGTGCGGGGGCATCGCGGCGCTGGAAGGGCTGCTGGTGGCTGGCGGCCCTGCCACCGTGCGCGCGGAGGCTGCCGCAGCGCTTTCGCTTGCTTTGCCCGAAAGGATGTCCAGCCCAGCGCTTGCGCATGCAATGCTGGGGAGTCACGGCGCTGGTGGGGCTGCTGGCGCTCGGCGGTTCTGACGCTGTGCATGAGTCAACTGCTGCTGCTGTGCACCACAGCCGGCCGCCGCGCTGGTCACTGTGTCTAGCGAGGGTGGGCAGAGCCAGGAGGCAGTCCGGGCGCGCGGGGGAGCTGCAGCCCTGGAGCGTGTGCTTGCATGCACCAGCTCGGCGGCGGCGCACGCGCGGGTGGCGGCTGCGCTGCGCAAGCTGGGCATGTCTAGCAGGTTATTGGGCAACTCATGCCAGCCAGGCTCAATCAGACGCGCTCGCTGAAACAGGCTTTCAACCCAGCGCGCCTGTATGCGCCGAACGGCGCGCGCGTTGAGAGCCTTCTCTTACCTATCCTGAGCAGCAACAAAAACCCTGTATGCTTCACAACACGCCAAATTGCAACACCTTGCCCCGCGCTTCACGCTTGCAGCCACGGCGCGCCCTGTCGCACGTGGCTCTCCCGCTAGCTACACAACGCCCCACTTGTCCTCCAGCGCGTTGGTGATGCGGCCCAGGCAGCAGGCCGCGGAGAGCGGGAACTCCGACACGGCCACCCACTCGTCCACGTACGCGACCTCCAGCGCGCCGTGCGCCATGGCGCCGACCACAAACACGGCCGGCGCGCCCTCCGGCAGCGCCTTCACATACTCGCGGAAGCTGACCAGGCTGGGCGCGGCGCGGCTGAAGCCCACGCGCCGGCAGCCGGCGGGCAGCAGCTTGGTGACGGGCCCCTTAACGACCTGCGGCCGGCCGGTGCGCGGCGTCAGAGGCCGGGCGCGCGTGCGAGCGTGCGCCGCCTCACAAAAGTGCCAGGCACAAGCGTGCGGGCACCACCAAGCGCGCGCCCGTGTCCAGCAGCTAGCAAGCAAGGGGCAGGCACGTGCTTATGTTCAAGCCCCAAGCATTATGCCATGCGAGGCGGCATGCACCATGCACTGGGCTACGCACACAGTGCATTCGGACTGCTGGGCACGCATGCGGGCGCGGGTACGGTGGGTCGCAGCCCTATTGCAGCTGGGTAGAAAAGCGCTGTGCCATACACGAGCCGGCTTTAAAGGAGGGACCGCAACCAGGGACCGCAACCAGGGACCGCACTTGCAGCGGCACGGCGAGTGGGCACGCAGTGGCTCAACGAGCGCTTACGCACCCGGTGGAACCCGCGACCAGGAGCAGGGGGGCTACCTTCAGCAGCTTGTCGGGGCCGTTGGTCGCGCGGATGCTCAGCTTCTGCAGCAGCTGCACCATCAGGCCGCAGAAGCGCTTGAACGTGCGCGGCAGCCGTACCTGCGGATTCACCTGCACCTGCGCGCCCCCGGCAGCACGGCTGCTGTTCCGAGTCGTCCGACAGGCTGCAATCCAGCCGCGCATGCAGCAGCAGGCAACACTCAGCCATGAAAATGTACATTTTTCGGTCTGGACCATGAAGGGGAGGCGCGGAGCCGCACCAGCACATTGCGCGTCGTGTGCACGTACAGCGCCTGCGCGAACACGCCATGTCAGCTTGCGAGCTCGGCACTGGCCAGGGCCGGCAGCGCGCCAGCGCGGGGCCCCGCGCGCCTTTAGGCGCCCAGACTTGGCGAGCGGGCTGTCGAGGATGGCGAGCAGCGCCTGGTGCGCAATGTCCGGCCGGTACAGCGCCGGGTCCTTGCCGTGCTTGCGCAGGAACGTGGCGTGGTCATCGCAGTTGAGCAGCTGGTAGCCCTGCGCGACGCACACGCTCGTGTGAGTTGCGGGAGCACCCACAGCTCTGGCCCGGTGCAGAAGCTCAGGCGTCCACATGCGGCGCTCCACGCGAGGGGCCCGCCTTGCCGACTTTGGCGGTCTCCAAGCTGGCGCTCTCGAGCACAAAGACGACGCCCTGGCGCTGCGCGGCCTCAACGCGCGCCTCCTCCTCTTCGCTCGGCGGCGCCAAGCCGCCGACCATGCGTGGGGTGCGGTCTGTGGCAAAACCAGTAGGTGCAGCGCAGCCCTGTTAAAGGACTGACCCTCTGCGGCGCCTGCTGGCCTAGAGCTCTCCTCCTAAGTCAGCGAAGCGGGGCTGCTGCTGACGGATGCGGTGGTATGCACTTCTCACGCCGGAAGTGTGCAACGTTCCGTGGCCCTAGTCCGACCTCACCCCTGTGTGCCGCCTGCTAGCCTAGAACGCCTCGAGCGCTTGCACGCTCTTGGTCACACCGCTGAGGTGTATGCCGCCGAATAGGAGTGTGATAAGGGCAGAGACTGGCGTTGCAGAGGCGGGCCAGACGCGCAAGCTGCTCAAGTAGGAAGGAAGGAAGAAGCAGCCCCTGTGCTGTGCGCTGAAGAGGAAGCTCGAGGGTCCAGGGCTTGGAAGGCGGGTGAGTCGCTCCGGAAAAACTCGGAGCACGAACTGAACTTCGGGCCAGCGCACCGTGGGCAGGGCGCGCTGCGATGCGCATAGAGCGGTTGCAAGGGGCGCTGCTGTTTGGGCTGCTTGTGCACTCAGCCTCTGCGGCGGTCCACTCATACAACCAGGAGCTCTTCTACTCAGTCGCTGATGCGTTCATATACCGAGGCGGAAGGCAAGATGCTACCTGGCTGTTTTTCCTGGCTGGATGGGCCGGCAGAAATATGAATTGCGGCAGTGACTGATGATTGGCGCCCGCTTGCAGGGAAGGCCTATACGCCTCGACGAAAGAGGTGAGAAATGCACAGAGGGTGGTTGCAGCACCTTGGAGCTGCCGTTCTTTGTGCGTTTGGTTTCACCGCGCTGGTTCAAAATGTCAACTTGCCTGTCGAGGCCATAGGCTAGGTTGATGGTTGCCCAGGGGCTAGGCAAGGGCCGAAAGTGCATGGACCTCAGGAAGTGCTGTGGCAAGCGCCGGGAGCCGTGTCCAAGGCATTGGTTTGTTGCGCAGACTGAGCTGGTCGTGTCAGACACGGCATATGGCACGCGCCGATCCACCACTTAGCTACTGAGTTTCTACTGCTAATGTGAGGGGTTGGGCGAGGCGTGCAGACCCGGTCAGCAGGCTAACTGAAAGGCCACTGCGTGCGGTGTGTGCTTTGGCGGGTCGGCTGCCGTTCCGAGCCCGCCCCCCGCGTCCTGGTCGAAGCAGACGCGGCCTGAGCAGCCCCCGCAGCATGCTGCTGCGGGAGCGAGCCGGGGTCGGGGCGCGCCTGTGATCTCACAGTCTGAGACAGCTCCCTGGCCCGTTCACACCTCGGGGGAGCTGTGACCTTGTGTCGCGCCACGACAAGCCCGCGGCCGCAGGGCGGGCCTGCGGCTCACGGCGCAACTGCAGGCGCTGGAGGCTTGGGACGCCCAGGGGCCCTGTTCGCGCCGGCAGGGCCGGGCGGCCGAGCAAGACGAAGTGTGACCGAGCTGGGGCTCTTGTTCTGACAATCTATGTGTTGCACAGCAGGACAGCGAGCGTGCACGCGGAGGTCCGGCCGCCCGGGGCGGGGCGGCAGAAGCTGGGAGGCGCGGGGCGGTAGGGGTCACCCGGGCACACTGGCGCTGGTCGATGGTTGGAGCGGGAAGGGGCCGCAGAGGCGGGAGTCAGCGCTCAGGGTCCCAAACAGGCGCGCGCCAGACACGGCGGCGCTGCAGGCGGCGCCTGAGCCGCGCCGGCGCCGCGGCAGGCGCTGGAGAAGTGGGGCAACTGGGGCCAGCCGGGCGCGCCGGCGCTGTCCAACGGCCAGAGCGAGATAAAGTTTACGAAGCTGCAGTTTGCGCGCCCGGGCGACGTGGCGAACCAGTACGCGCCGGACGACGGCTACACGGGCGCGCCTCCGCCGGCCCCGGGCAGCGCCCTCTGCTGTGCGGCATGCCACAGCGCAAGCACCCTGCGCATGTTCGGGCGCCCTGCGGCTCTGCCAATGTGGCGAGGCCATGCGCGCGGCCGGTCTGTGGCCGCGCTGATGCCGCGGGAGATGCCTCCCACATGGCGAGCGCAAGCGCATGGCTCTGGCCCTGGCCCGGGCCCGGGCTCGGCGGGCCGGTCTCATGCGAAGGCTCGCGGCCGCCCCGCGGGGCTGACGGCTGGGGCGCAGCGCCAATCGGTGATCGATTCAATACATGTTGTTGCTTTTTACCTGAGGAGCGCCCCCCTCCGCCCCGCGCAGGCCTGGTCCAGGCGGTGCTGTTCGAGGTGCATGACCGCGATCTGATCGGCCACCCGACGCCCGGCGGGCACCGCTACTGCTGCACCAAGGAGCTCGTGCCCAAGACCAAGTGCTTCCAGGACCGCCTGATCTACCAGGCGGGCGCCCTGCCCTAACCCTAACCACACACCCGGCCCCCAGCACCCCCCTCGCGCATGATCAGTTACGTGCCGCCGCCGTGCGGCGGCGCCGGGCCCCGCGCGCTCCCCGCCGGGCCGGCCGGGCGCGCTGCTGGTGCTGCAAGGCGCGAACCTGCCGGCGCACCTGCCGCAGACACTGGCCTGCCTGCCTTTTTCCTCATCACGACTTTGACGCAAAGGCGTGGGTTGCCTGAGGACGCAGCCAGCAAGCAAGGCGATGCAATGCCCGTCTTTGTTTCACATAAACGCAGGGCTGCCTGCCTGCGGTGCTTCAATCTGCCTGCTGATCACATCAAGGCCCCGCGCCCGAAGCTCACAGTTGCTGTGCCCTGCAGGAGAAGGAGGATGGCTGGCCAAAGGTGCGGCGCACGCATGTCGCTGCGGCGCGCTGCGCGCCGGCCGGCAGGAGCACCAGCAGCGGGCGCTGCCTGCCATGCGCAGAGGGCCGCATGAGCTGTGTCGTGTGTTGCAGTGCCTGGCATGCTTGCACGTGGTGCTTTGTGGGGTGTCCTGGTGGCAGAGTAACGCGCATCCTTTGACGCTTGCTTTTCTTGCTCAGTCGGAGCAGGGCGGTGTGCAATGGGAGATCGTGTGTTTGCATGCCTGAGGCAGGTTGCGGTAGGGAGCACATCCCGGCAGCCGCAAGGGCGCTTGCGCACTGGCGCGAGCCTCATGATGACCAAAATGCGACCGCAGCGCGACCAAAACCCGCGCAGGTGCTGGACATCTACTTCAAGGACAACGAGACGGTCGCCTTCAGCTGGGAGGAGGCGATCACGATCGAGGAGACCGGGCTGTACTACCTCTGGTTCGTCATCTGCGATGCGGAGCTGAGCGCGGCCACCGTGAGTGGCGCCACCATCTGGAAGAACCCAACCGGCGCGCCGCCCGCCTTGCGCCTGGCCCCTGCCGCCCCGCGCCGCCCGGCCGCTGCGCTCCGGCTGCCAGAGGCGGGCAGCCGGCGCGCTGGCGGGCCGGGGAGGCGGCCTGC
>JAABUZ0100010093.1_pt1 | contig 10583 bp, 8 predicted proteins | sample 5562091 | NCBI WGS metagenome assembly JAABUZ01 (sample SAMN12813069, study PRJNA571459) | rock metagenome | isolation source: Antarctica rocks | place: Antarctica: Victoria Land, Linnaeus Terrace sud | collected 2015-12-21 | reverse complement strand
TACCGGAACCGCGCGCGTAGCGCGCGACCCAGGCGCGGATCGTCGCCGACGGATCGCCCGGTCGATCGCCGGTCGGCTCGGGAATCAGTCGCGCCACCGGACGTCCGCGCCGGGTGATGACCACCGTGTCTCCATTGCGCTCTGCGGCGGCAAGAAGCGCCGAAAACTGTTGGTTCGCCTCGCGAGCCCCCACGGTGACTGTCGCCACTATAGTGACATACTACATATTCTGCCCAATATCGTCAAGGCCGTCGGGCGTCGATAGGCGGGCGCGGACGCAAAGGAGGGCGTCGCTTAGGATCGGCATGCAACGCAGACGTTAGGACCGGCATGCGGCGGCGCGTTCGAGGAGGAAGGCCCGGTCGCGCGCGTTGTTCGCGAGCGACGCGGCGCGCTCAAACTCGGTAAGGGCCTCCGCTCGGCGCCCGAGTTTGTGCAGTAGGTCGGCGCGCACGCTCGGTAGCAAGTGGTAGCCTTTTAGGGACGGCTCCGCGAGCAGCGGGTCGACCAGCGCCAGCCCCGCCGCGGGGCCAAACGCCATGCCGACGGCGACCGCGCGGTTGAGCTCGACGACCGGTGAAGGTGCGAGCTGCGCGAGCGCGTCGTAGAGTGCGACGATGCGCGGCCAATCGGTGCGCTCGGGCGCGGTCGCGCGAGCGTGGCAGGCGGCGATCGCTGCTTGCAGCGCGTACGGTCCGAGCGCTCCGAGGCGTTCGGCGCGCGCCAGGGCGCCAAGGCCGCGACCGATCAGCAGGTGGTCCCAGCGGCCGCGGTCTTGGTCGACCAGCAGGATCGGCTCGCCGGCCGGCCCGGTCCGGGTCGGCACACGCGAGGCGTGCAGTTCCATCAGAGCGACGAGACCGTGCACTTCGGACTCGTCCGGCACGAGCGTGGCGAGAACGCGCCCGAGGCGTAAGGCGTCTTCGACGAGTTGCGGACGAAGGACGTCGTCGCCGGCCGTCGCGGCGTAGCCTTCATTGAAGATCAGATAGATTGCCTCGAGCACGGAGGCGAGGCGTTGTTTGCGATCGTTTCCGGTTGGGACCTCGAAGGGCACGCGGGCCTCGCTCAACGTGCGTTTGGCGCGCACGATGCGCTGCGCGACCGTCGCTTCGGGAACAAGGAATGCGCGCGCGATTTCGGCGGTCGTCAGGCCGCCGAGGAGTCGCAGCGTGAGCGCGACGCGCGCTTGCGGTGAGAGCACCGGATGGCAGGCAACGAACATCAGCCGCAGGATGTCGTCATCGATGCGTTCGCCGGCTTCTTCGTCGACCGTCTCGAACTGCGCTGCGCCGTCGCCTCTCGCAACGTCCCTCTCCGCCAGGTCGCGGGCGAGTTCGGTCGTTTTGCGATCGAGGGTATGTTCGCGCCGCAGGTGGTCGAGCGCACGGCGCTTGGCCGCCGTCTCGAGCCACGCACCGGGATTGCGCGGCATGCCTTCCCGCGGCCACTGGGCGAGCGCCGCGACGAACGCATCCTGCGCGAGTTCCTCGGCGCGGCCGACGTCGTGCGTCAGCCGCGCCAAGTGCGCGATCAGCTTCGGCGACTCGATGCGCCACAGCGCTTCGAGCGACCGGTCCGTCTCTTGCGAGTTCACGCGCACTGCGCCGGAGCGTTCGTGGTGCGGCTGATGCTCAGAGCGGCGAAACGCGGGCGGGTGCGTTCACGCGTTCATGCGTTGTAGCGTTTTCATAGCGGGCGTCTCGCTTTCCAAAGGCAAGTTCACTTCGTGGAGATGACAGGTGGCGTCGTCGTCGAAATGGTCGAGAAAGCGACGCGTGATTTGGATCGCTTCGTCTCGGCCGGAGACTTCCAGCAGCGCGAAGCCGCCGACGACCTCCTTTGCCTCCGCGAACGGCCCGTCGGTAACCGTGTACGTTCCGTTCTTGCGTGCGACGGTCAGTTCGAGTTCGGCTTCGCATTTGCCGCCCGTCTCGAGCAGCACGCCTTCCTTTTTCATCTGTGCGCACAGCGCTTCCATCCGCTCCCTGGTGGCGGGCGATGGGCCCTTCTCGAATGTGGCCCGGTCCATCGTTACGATCGAAAGTATCTTCATTTGACGGCCTCCCGCAGACGGTCTTCTTGCAAGCGTACTTCGGACGGTAGGTTCTCGCCGAAATCTTCGGCTTCGAAAATCTGGCGGATCTCGATCTGCGCTCCGCCGTCGAACGGCGCGCGCATGAAGCGTTCGACGACCTCGGCTCTCGATGCGCCCTGCACGATCCAGAAGCCGGCGATCAATTCTTTCGTTTCGGCGAACGGGCCGTCGGTGACGGTCGGTTTACCGTCTCCGAACGTTAACCGGGCGCCCTTCGATGAGGCTTGTAAACCGTCGGCGGCAAGCATCACGCCCGCCCTGGCGAGTTCCTCGTTGAAGGCGCCCATCTCTGCGAACTGCTCGCGCGTCGGCAGGACGCCCGCTTCGCTTTGGGGTGTGGCTTTGACTAGAACCGCAAATCGCATAGTCTCTCCTTTGTGGGTGCTGTTCTACCGAGACGTCGAACGGCCGCCGCCCGATTCGACATCCTCCTATGGAAATCTCGCGGTGCTCGGCGTGGTCTGCCGAGGCGCCCATCGTCACAAGTCGCGTGCGGGCGTGACGGACGTAGCGCAGCGGCGACCACCGCCTTCTAGGGGCGGGACGATTACCGCTGCGCACTGGGGATCGGCCGTCGAATCTGTTGCGTTCGGCCTTCGGCCGATCAGCACGTCATACGCCCGCAACGGACGAGTGTCGGCTGTCGGGCAAATTGCGACAGCCTAGACCTGCTAGAGGAATCCGAATGCGCGAAGTCACGGGCCAGTGGCATCCAAATGCAATCCGATCAAAGGCGCCACGCCGCACTCGAGCGCGCTCTTAAGCGGATCGCGACATCCTTTGTGCGCAGAATGATTCTTAGGCCGGCCGGCAGCGATGACGTGCCCGGCGATCCGCGCCGCGATGGCTCCATGCGGTTACGCGCGCTACCATCCGGAAGACATCGTCGAAAGCCGATCGGCGACGTGCCGGCCGATTATCTGCTGTGGCTTGTCATCGACGTTGGGCCGGGGTCTGTCGATGTACGCCCTGGAATAATCGAATACGGACGTTGCATTTGAGCGGCGGGCTCGGGCACGCAAGCCTCCTGCATTTCGGCGCCGAAGGGCAGCCTATGCGTCACGGCGGGATTATCGCGACCCTTGAATCCCATGAGGCCGAAACTCCGGGCACCGGTCGGCGCCCTCTCGCCCTTCGGCTCCGCCGCTCGGGGCGACGATCGCACGGACAGCGACGTCGATGTGGCGGTTGCACTGGCCCAACGCCCATCTCGGCATACGGTTCTTCGCGCGGCCCGTTCTTCTAACGGGACGCCGCCACGGGAGCATTGAAGCGATGACCCCAGACTGGGAGCGAATCGAAAATTTTGTCGGCTTCGGTAATCGAAAGCCACGCGTTGTTTTCCTCGGAATGGAGGAGGGTCTCGCGCGGGACGCCGATCTACTTGCCGACTTGCGGCTCCGATCCGGGTACGATTCGTACATGGACCTAGCTGAAGCTCAGACGCAGCTAGGCGGACCAGCGAAGTACTTCGGGGACTTCCCAAAGACGCAACGGACTTGGCGCCCGATGTGCCACCTAATGTTGCGACGCGCTGGGGTACTGCACCCAACACTGACGCAGCGATTAAGATATCAAGCCGACGCTCTCGGCCGCAAGAACGGTGAATCACTCCTCGTCGAGCTCTTACCGTATCCCCATCCGGATAGCGGCAGGTGGCTCTACGATAAATTCGAGCGCTTCAAAACGCGTGCTGCATATGAGACCGCGATCTTGCCACAACGGATGCGACTACTACGCGACATCATTACGGAGCATCCGCCCGAAATCATCGTAGCGTACGGCAAAGGTAACTGGGGCTTGTATAAGCAGCTAATAAATACAGCATCGTGGACCGCCGCTGCTCCGTTCGAATTTACGGACGCCGGAGGGACGCGAGTCGTTCTCGTACCACATTTAGCCAAAAAACACTTCGGCACGGACAAGCAGCTCGATGCCTTTGCTGACCTAGCTTTGGCAACGCAGCCAGACGCCACGACGGAACAGCGCGTGACCACCATATCCGATCATAAAAATCAATCGCCACAGCGGACGGACGCTGTTGCAGCGGCGCGGCGAGAAGCAAACCGACATTTTCGCCGTGGTTTCGCGGCGCTTGCCGCAGCGTATCGGCAGTCGAATCCGACACTGACGGCGCAGGCCATCGCGCTTGCAGTTACACCGCGCGCCGGGCAAGGCAATCCTACCGGAGTTCGCGATCTCGAACGAGGTCTCGGTTGGGTGAATCCAAGATTTGCCACGGAGGTTTTTCGCGAGTTGCAGATGCCCGAAAGCGACTTGCTCGGCCGCGCTTACGGAGACCTAAAGTCATTCGTCAAGGGCCGTGTGCGCGAAGCCGACTAGCGATAATCCTTACGGCGAGCGAGTTTTATCTTATGCAGAAGATTAAACCGTCAAGCTTGTATATCGTTTCCGTTCCTCTCCCAGGCGGTCGTGTATCAGTCGGCGGCACACCACGCGAGTGCGCGTTACCGTTAAGCAGGGGGAATCAATTCTGCCGGCGCTTTATCCAGCTGCCTGGCAGCAAGTATTCGGATCCTGCCTCACCTCGTCTAAACGACGCGCGAAGAGAGACAGCCTTCTCTTGAAGAAACCGGCGCAGCTTATGATCCTTTAGGCGATCAACGTAGCGAATGCCCATGTGTCCCCTGTACTCCCGACTCCCTTCGATGCGTGACATCCTACCAGTATGAATGTAGCGATAGATCCGGGGCTGAGTTGGCTCGCCCTGTTCCAGATATTCCATGCCGTCTCGCGCGTCGATCGGTTCTATCCCAAGGATGGGCGCAGCGCTACGATCCTTCCATGGTTCGCGATGAAAAGCAGATCGCGACATTGGCCCCTTACACCGTTAGGAACGCCGCGATACGGAAAGCGAGTCTCTTTGCGCCGGAAGTCAACCGACGTGCTTTCCGGCATGCAGCGGATGATATCCATGTGCTTCCCTACTCGAAGTCTTGTTTTGCGGCGGTTCCGCTCAACAAGGCACGTCTCGCGCCGAGTCTGAATGTGATTTTTCGCAGGGCACTTCGTTCTCCACGCGATTACGCCTTAGTGTTTCACCGTTTCCGGTCTAGCGCTGATAGCTTCTCCATCATCTCGGCTTGTCGCAAAGCTATGGTCGGCAGATCTGAAAGCTCAAGCCGGGGTACGACACGCGCAGGTACGCCGTCGCGAAGTTGCGCGCGCGCGCGTGTGCGCCGAACGCCTTGAGGAAAAACATTTTCCCCGTCCCAAAGTCGCCGCGGATAAAACGGATGCGACCATCGCCGCGCGCGATGCGCGGCAGCTCCCGCGCGAAGGCGGCGAGGTACGGTTCGATGCCCGTACCGATCGCATCGAGACCGACATCGGGAACTTCGCCGATGCGTAGCGCCTCGACGACGCGGTCGGCGATGACGGGATCGAGCCGTTCCGTCACGGTCCTGTCCACCGAAAGCACTCGGGTTCGTTCCCGATCGCGATCGGCGGGTTGATGTCGGCAGCGCGCAGCTTGTCGACGATACCTGTCACGCGCAGACGAATCCGACCGGGCGGCACCGCGACGACGCTGGCGAGTTGCGCGGCCGTCAGTCTCGGGCGGCAGAGCTGCAGTCGACGTAGCTCAGGCGCGCGGGGATGTGCGTGGAAGCACGGAGACCAAGCGGTGCCACGCGTATGGCACACCCCAGACGTACACTGCGAGCATGAGCGCACGTTCCCCACGGCCGAACCGGTAAGCGTACCATGCAGATGCTCGATGGGGCGTTGGTCCATTCCGCCTCAGACCTGAACGCGTATACCGAATGCCTCCATTTGACCGCGCTCGAACGTGCCGTGGCCGCCGGGGATAACGTGCGGCCGCAGCGTGACGATCCGACGGCGGCGCTGCTGGCACGCAAGGGGGACGAACACGAGCGGCGGCACCTCGCGCGCTTGCGCGAAGCGTACGGCGATCGGCTCGTAGCCTTCGAAGAACGGCCGGTCGCAACGCGCTCCGGGTACGCCGCAGCCGAAGCCGCCGGCATTGCCGCGATGGCGCAGGGCGCCGACGTGATTTACCAGGCGACGTTTTTCGACGGCACGTTCCTGGGCCGCGCCGACTTCTTACGCCGGGTCGAGCGCCCGTGCAGGCGCTGGCCGTGGAGCTACGAGGTCGTCGATACCAAACTTGCGCTCTCCCCGAAGCCGTATTTCTTGGTGCAACTGTGCAACTACAGCGAACACGTGACGCGCATTCAAGGCAGCGCGCCCGAACGTGTCGCGATCGTGCTCGGCACGGGTGAGGAACGCAGCTTCGCGCTGGCCGAGTATGCGGCGTACTATCGGCGCCTCAAAGCCACATATCTGGCGAGTGTCGAGCGCGGCGATGACGCGTACCCGTTCGAATGCGCGCACTGCGATCTTTGCGCATGGCGCGACGTCTGCGTGGGGAAACGTGAACGCGACGATCATCTGAGTCTCGTTGCGGGGATCCGCCGCGACCAGATCGCGAAGTTGGAAGGCGCCGGCGTCGCGACGCTCGCCGCGCTCGCACACGGCTCCGACGAAGCGCGGCCGCAGCACTTGGTTCTCGAAACGTACGGCAACTTGCGCGGTCAGGCGGCGGAACAGCATCGCTACCGCGTCGCGCGCGCTACGAACGGCGCGGCCACGCACAGCTACTCGTTCCGCCAACCCGCCGATCCGTCGTGCGGTTTTGCGCGCTTACCCCAACCCGCTGCCGGCGACGTCTTTTTCGATATCGAAGGGGACCCGCTCTATCGCCCCGACCGGGCGCTCGAATATCTCTTCGGGGTCTACGTTCCCGACGAAGATGCATATCGGCCGTTCTGGGGCACGACGCCCGCCGACGAACGTACGGCGTTCGAGGCTCTGGTCGATTTTGTGGTTACGCGGCGCAAGCGGTATCCCGACCTGCACGTGTACCATTACGCGTCCTACGAAACGACCGCCCTCAAACGCCTGATGGGACGCTTTGCGTCGCGCGAGGACCAGATCGACGACTTTTTGCGCGCGGGCACGTTCGTCGACCTCTTCCCGATCGTGCGTCAGAGCGTCTGGATCTCCCAGCCGTCGTACTCCATCAAGAAAGTGGAGGCGCTCTATGGTTTCGAGCGGAGCACGACGACGAAGGGCGGCGACGACTCGATCGTTATGTTCGAAAGCTGGCTGGAAACCCAGGACGCGGCCACGCTCGAAGATATCCGCGCGTACAACGAGGACGACTGTCGCTCCACCGCCGCTCTGCGTGACTGGCTCGTACGTTTACGCACCGAGCGAAATGCGACGCTCGCCGAGCCCGTCGCGTGGCGCACCTCGCGCCGCGAGCCCGAGACGCAAGAGCCGGCCGAAAGCGACGGTCAGCTCTCCGGGGCGCTCGCAGCGCAGTTGCTCGACGGTCTCACGCCGCCCGATACGCCGGCGGAACTGCAGCATTTCCCCGAGCCGCTGCGCGCGCGCTGGTTGCTCGGCAACCTGCTGCAGTACCATCGGCGCGAGCAAAAGCCGGCATGGTGGGAATTCTTCCATCGCTGCGACCATCCGGACACGCTCGTCGATGAAGATCGCAAGGCGCTGGGAGGCTTGCGCCTGCGCACCGATATCGCGCCCTATAAAGTCTCCGAAAGGGATCGCAACCACGTACACACGTACGAATTCCCGCCGCAGGAGCATGAGATGGAAGCCGGGGACGAGCCGGCCGATCCAGCGACGGAGAAAAGTGCCGGGAAGATCGTCGCCCTCGACGGCGTGTCACGCACCGTTGCGATTAAGCTGAAGCAAACGTGCGAACCCGAGTCACTGCGCGCCCTGATCCCGACCGGACCGCTCCCCATCCGCAATCATCGCGAATCGATGGAGACGATCGCGCGAGCGTATTTGCGATCGTCGCCTCGGTGCGGTGCTTCAGCCGCCACACGTCACGCGCGAGTCCGTTGCCGATGTCGTACGTGCCCTCGAGCGCAGCCATCTCGTCATCCAAGGTCCGCCGGGGTCGGGGAAGAGCACGATCGGCGCGCACGCGATCGTCGATCTACTGACGGTGGGCAAACGGGTAGCCGTGGCCGCACAGAGCCACAAGGCGCTGCACAACTTGCTCCGCAAGGTTGAAGAGAACGCAGCGGCGCGCGGCTTCACGTTCTCGGGCTGCCACAAGAGCAGCAACTCCAACGCGGGTTCCGCGTACGAGGCCTTCGCCGTCGCGCCGATGGTTGCCGACGCTCCCACGCTTGCGGGATACGAAGGCTGCACGCTCGTCTCCGCAACGACGTATAGTTGGGCCGACGCACGCCAGCGCGGTGCATTCGACGTCGTGGTGATCGACGAGGCGGGTCAGATCTCGCTCGCGGACGCACTGATTGCATCACTGATCGCTCGCGATGTCGTGCTACTCGGGGACCCGCAACAGCTGCCCCAAGTGTCGCAGGGTTCTCACCCGCTCGGCACGGATCGTTCCATCCTCGAGCACCTGTTGGGGAACCGGCGCACGATCGCACCCGAACGCGGCGTTTTTCTCGATACGTCGTACCGCATGCATCCCGATATCGACGGCTTCGTGTCGCGGGCTTTTTATGATGGGCGCCTTCACGCCGATGAGGCCAACGTGCGCAACCGTCTCGTCACGGGAAGCAGCGGCGGGGCCGGCCTGCGCTACGTGGATGTGCAACACGATGGAAACGCGCGCTACTCGTTCGAGGAGGCGGAACGCATCGTCACCAACATCGCTGCGCTGCTGCGCGACGCCACGGTGACGGTTCGCGATGCGGCACCGCGGCGGCTGCAAACCTCCGACGTGCTGGTCGTCGCCCCGTACAACATGCAACGTGTCGCGATCGAAGAACGTCTGAGGCGCGCCGGCCTCGGCGACGTTCGTGTCGGAACCGTCGATAAATTTCAAGGCCAGGAAGCCCCGGTCGTGTTCTACTCGATGGCAACGTCGAGCGCGGAACTGGCGCCACGCGGCCTTGAGTTTCTGCTGAGCCCCAATCGGCTCAACGTGGCAGTGTCCCGCGCGCAAGTGCTGAGCGTGGTCGTGTGCAGTCCGCACTTACTCGCATCGCGCGCGACCTCGATCGAAGCGATGCGACTGCTCAACCTGCTGTGCTCGTACGTCGAGGAGGTCGACCGCTCCGCCGACCGGGTGACGCTGAGCGCCTAGCACGCTCGGCATGAAGGCGCGTTCGGCGCACCAAACAGTGCCAGTACGTTGCTGCACGCCAGTACGCTCTCGCGTCTCAAAACGCGGTCCATAAAGATGCGCCGCTATCAACGTTAACGAAGAGAAACGAGATGGAGCATCTTTCTGAGGCCAAGGCGCGCCTTGATGCGATGCGGCCGCTGTCGAACGAACAAATCGAGCGCCTTTGGCCAATGTGGGTCAAGGAAGACGCCTTGTACGTCTATACCTCAAACGCGATCGAAGGAAATACGCTTACGCTCGGCGAGACGACGGTCGTCCTTGAAGACGGGGTCACGATCGGTGGCAAAACTGTCAAAGAACATCTGGAAGTCATCAATGGCGCGAAAGCCTATGCTCTCATGCTGGGCATGGCAAAAGACAACCGCCCGATTACCGTTAATACGCTCCTCGCGCTCCACGAAAGCATCGTTTCGGGCGAGCCATTTGCCGGTATGTTCCGCGATGGAGCCGTGTATATTCGCGGTTCACAGCATGTTCCGCCGAACGCTGTCAAGGTTCGGCAGCTCATCGCTGAGACGTTCGAAACGTACGTGCGGGATGTCGTTGAAGAGCATGCGGTGGTCGCCGGCGCGAAATTGCACTTCGCCATCGCTCACATCCACCCGTTCGTCGACGGCAATGGCCGAACGGCCCGCATCGTAAACAACTTGCATTTGATCAGCCATGGCTATCCTCCGGTCCTTATCGATCCCGTCGACGACAAACCGACATATTTCGAAGCCCTTCGCGCTGCAAGTCTATCCGGCGAACCAGCCAAGGGCGACCCAGCGCCGTTCGTCGACTACATGGTGCAGATGGAGCAGCGCTCTCTCGGCCGGTACATCGAAGCGCTGGAAACAGCTTACGGCTCCGACGAGCCAACGAGCCGACGCCGACACTCCGCTGAATAAGGCTAAGCAGGTCGCGCTACCCCTACTTTCCCACGAGCGTCGAAGTCGGATCAGCGCTTCATCACACTGCTGCGAGATCTCGACGTATGCGGATGTTCCAGTTCTTGAAATAGAGCGGCGCAGTCCGACCCGGTGGTCCATTCCACGACGCCTGCCGGTAGGAGAGGTGCCGCGGCGCGAAGCGGTTCGAGCACGGGCGCATCAGGGGTCCCAGACCGTTACAAATCAGCGTATTCACCGCTCGCGTCAGTGCGATCATGAACCAGCGGCGGGCGACGTTTTCCGGCGTGTCGGTTTCGCCCGGGGAGACCCAGCCCTCGAGCCCGCGGCATGAATCGTATTGCACGATGCGCCATTGAGCGGACTCGGTTGGAACCGTGTCGCGGACGCGATCGTCGCACGCATCCCAGACGTG
>JAABUZ0100010092.1_pt1 | contig 10583 bp, 11 predicted proteins | sample 5562091 | NCBI WGS metagenome assembly JAABUZ01 (sample SAMN12813069, study PRJNA571459) | rock metagenome | isolation source: Antarctica rocks | place: Antarctica: Victoria Land, Linnaeus Terrace sud | collected 2015-12-21 | reverse complement strand
GCACTCCCACCGCCAGCACCACCAGGCGCATGGTGTGAAGCGGCGACGATGGTCCCGAGAACCACCCGGAGGTCAGGTCGGGAGTGGTGGTGGCGGTAATGGCGTGGATCATCTGGCTGACCGCCCAGCTCGACGCGTCCTCCAGGGCCGAGGCCAGAGCGCCGAAAACATCGTTGGCGGCCGAGGTGAAGAAGCTCCCTACGACAGGGATGGTCGCCAACATCAATGGACGCCGGTGCCGTGGCTGAAGAAGAAGTTGATGATTCCCGGCGCCGCCCCGACGGCCAGAGCGGCCAGGCCACCAACCAACATGGCCGCTCGCCCGGCGTGGGCGTGATGACTGTTGTGCGAGTGCGACGCCACCGCCCAGATGGCCGCACCCACCAGGGTTCCGATGATCGCCAGGATCAAGGCCCCGTACTGAGCCCCCGACGCGAACCCGCTAAGGACATTGAGGCCGGGCAAGCCACCAGCGTTCGGGCTGATGTTGGGGACGGCTCCGGCCAACAGCAACAGATTCGACATGCACTTTTCCTCTCACTACGGGCCGCCGGCCTGGTGCCGAGCGGCATCTCGTAGTCAGAGCATGCGCCTGGGGTGTCCCGAAAATTGTCCCGAAACGTGTCCCGTCCAGGGATTCATGTCCCGACGGGACACGATTCGTGTCCCGAAAATTGTCCCGATCCTTACGTCGGCTGTTGGCACAGCTCCAGGTAGGCCCAGTGCTCGGGTCCGTGTCACCAGGGGCAAAGTAGGGCTGACCGGAACGTGGTGTCCGTTCCGGCCATCCGGACGCTGAAGCTCGGGACCGCCCCTCCGGCGTCTCCGACGGCTCGACGGCACCGAGCCTGATGATCGGCACGGCACGGAGGCTGTCGCTGGGTCGTGGGACCTCAAGACACGCCTCAGGCGGCGCGCGCTGGGGCCCGTTCCCTCGCCGCCGTAGGGCGCCTTGTGGCCACCGCAGCGCCCCGATGCGTTCCTTGACCGCGTGGAGGAGACGGTCTGACCGACCCGGGCGAGGTTCCTCAAAATCGGCTTTCGAGAGTTCCGCGGGTGCCGATCACGGGTGCGGGCGAGCGGCCGTGTCGAGCCATGGAGGCGGCCGGACTCGGCGTCGGCCTCATGCTCCAGCCCGGGTCGGGCCTGGCCGGCTGAGCCGACGACTACCGGTGGTGGGCGGCCGACAAACGAACGTCTCATACCGGTGCCGGAGCCGCCCGGGTGCGCCTAGGTGTGATGAACACGTCGAGGAATCGCACCCTGGCGCCGTACGACTCGTTGAGCTGCTTGAGCGGCGCACACCTGCGCCCGGAAAGGTCCGTCCGATATCAGCGAGGAAGTGCCCGAGCCAGAAATGCTCGTAGTTGTACGCCCGCAGTTGGTGGGCGCCGTCCTTCGCCGTTACGTCTCGCGGACGCTCTTGCGCAGTTGGTTCATGATCGTGTCGGTGGGCTCTTGTACGTCATGGACCTCCCGGACGTGGTCGGCGACCTTGGTCATCAACGCGTCCTCGGTGTCTGCCTCGGCCTGCCAACTGCAGGTGTGGCCGGCATCCTTTCAGCCGTATGTGAAAGCCACAGCGTTTCTCCCTCTGGTCTGGTGGTTCCGGCTAGGTCGCTGTTTGTACTAGGTGGTACAGCGACTTGTCAAGAAGCCGGAGTAGGCCCAGTTCTCCTGAAGCTGACCCCAGCCGCAAACTGGAAAGCCGTCTCGGCAACGTCCACGCCCTGACGGGCTCGGATGTGCCGCTTTTGTGACTGGAGTCGGCAGTACGCGCCTCGCTGCGCTACCGAGCACCGCCCCAGAGGACCTTGGACCCCGCAGGCGGCTCCAGAAGTGCCGCCTCCGGGCGTTCTCAGCACTCCTGGGACCCCTACTGTGCGGCTCGGGACACGCTCAGGAGTGGAGGGCCTACACGGGCATCGGCGTCGAGGTCGGGGTCCAGCAGCACCCGGACGATCCGGGCCAGCAGCAGCACCTTGTCGTTGGCCGCGGGTGGCCACCGCCTGGTGGTACTCGGCGAGACGGGAGCGAGCCTTGGCGTTGGTGTCTGCCAGGAGCTTGTCGAACAGCTCCACCAGCCCGTCGACGACGCCGACCAGGCGCTCGGCCCCAAAGGCCAGCAGGGCCGGGTAGCGGCGCTCGGCGCTCGACTGGGCCAGGGCCTGGTTCGACGCCGCCTGGGCCAGCGGGCCAGGATGGCGTCCGCGAAGGGCTGCGGCCGTCACATGACGCGCCGGTTAGCGGCGCACCTCGGGATCGATTCCGTTTCGCCTGCAGGCATCAGGTAGGGGCCAGCCGTCAGGCAACCGGCTCGTCGGGGCTCTTGGCGGCCGGCCGCCCCGCTGGCTGGGCCGGGACGGGATGCGGTTGCCCGGGGAACACGTCGAGCTCGGAGGTATGCCACACCGGGTGATCGCCGGCGTTCTCGACGTTGAAGCCGTAGTCGAACACCAGCGAGCCCCCGAATGTGGAGCCGATGGCCACCAGACCCGCCGCGACCAGGCTGAGCACGAGTATGCCCGGAGGGGTGTGCGGGTCGGCGTGATAGCGGAACCACCGCAACCCCAGGTTGACTAGCACGATGACCGTTACCGTCACCATGATCAGGGCGTGGGTGTTCACCGTGCGCCGAGCCTGGGTTCCCGCCTCGGAGGATCGCCAACGATCCCAAAAACCCGTACCGGCGGCGAGCAGCGACGCCGCCGCGCCGCCGACCAGCACGAACGAAGCGGCCTGGTAGAACTCCTTGGTCCAAGCCGAGTGGCGGCCCACGAACGAGATGAGATCCAGCGCCCCCACCAGGATGTAGGCGCCGATGGGGATGTCGGTCAGCGGTGGGTGCAACGGCTTGCCCGCCCAGCCTCGCAATCCCTTGAACTTGCGGCCCTTGATGGTGAGCACCGGCCGCACCGAGAACCTTCTCATGGATGCATAGATCGTTGAGAAAACGCATGAAAGGGACATTCGCAGGCTCGATTCCTGAAAATCGAAAAACGGGGCCCCACAGTTCGTGCCGCCATAGTTGCCGAGGTCAGCATCCCAGCTCCCGTCGCCGGACAGCACGAAGCGAATCGGCGGCTGTCAAGAGGGAGGCGCCAAGGAACACGCTGTCCTTGGCCAAGAACTGACCGACCATAGAAAGCTTCGGAGCCCCTTGGTCCTCCTGCCAGACGCCCGGTGTCGTGGCCAAGAAACTTAGCGTGGTGGTGAACATGCCCACCGCTCCGAGGCTGGCGATCGACGACGCTTTCGGTGCGATGGGCTTTGCTGCGATCAATGAGCCCAAAAGGATCTCGGTCAACCCCACGAGTCGTGCCGTCTTCTTCTCACCCAGCTTGGCCACCAACGGCGAGAACAGCGGACTCGAGGTCACCAGCGGGCGGATGTTGTCGACCTCGTAGTCCTCGAACTTCAGCCTGCCGATCCACACCAGGTTCAGTGCCAGCGCGCCGCGAAGCGTCGAAGCTCCTATTGTCTGAAGAATCCTGCCGGTTCCGTCCTCTGCGGTCATATTTGTTCCTCTCTCTGTTGTCACATCGACGGTCGTAGCAGCCCACGCTTGAGAGCTCAGAGACTGGCGTGGCCGGCGACCGCCGTCTCTAGGAGACTGGTGTAGAAGAGGCCGAAGAGCATGCCGCCGGCCAGGGGGAACACCGTGTGGTGGTAGCCGTTGCTGTCTTCGTCCAAGGCCGGCTCGACTCCGAAGAGCCGCTCGTACCAGGGCGCGCTGACGGTCAGGTCGGTGACGGTGACGGCGAGATGGGTCACCGAGGGGAAATCAGTCATGTCTGTCCTTTTGGTCGTAGGAGCGGGGCTCGGGCGGCGCCGCTGACGGCGCCGCCTGAGCAGATGCAGTGCCTGGCTGGCTCAGGAGGCAAAGAGGCCCGCTGACAAGAGCGAGGAAGTGCCTGAGCCAGAAATGCTCCTAGTTGTACGCCCGCAGTTGGCGGGCGCCGTCCTTCGCCGTCACGTCTCGCGGACGCTCTTGCGCAGTTGGTTCATGATCGTGTCGGTGCGCTCTTGTACGTTATGGACCTCCCGCACGTGGTCGGCGACCTTGTTCATCAACGCGTACTCGGTGTCTGCCTCGGCCTGCCAACTGCAGGTGTGGCCGGCATCCTTTCAGCCGTATGTGAAAGCCACAGCGTTCCTCCCTCTGGTCTGGTGGTTCCGGCTAGGTCGCTGTTTGTACTAGGTGGTACAGCGACTTGTCAAGAAGCCGGAGTAGGGCGACGGAAGGAGCGGAGGTGCGTGTAGGCCGCCGCCAGGGCGTTCCTCATGGGACGGACGTCCTTCTTCGTCGTCGAAAGCAGGTAGCCGCCCTGGATAGCAGCCATCGTCGTCTCGGCCAGCACGTCGGGCTTGGCACTCGGTCGTAGCGCCCCACGCGCCTTCATGGCCTCGAGCCCGGCCGCGAGGAACGACTCCCAGCTCGCGAAGGCCGCGGCGATCGCAACACGAAGCTCTTCGTCCCGCTCCGCCATCTCCGCCGCCAGCGAGCCGATCCGGCAACCCCCGAAGAGGCCCGCGCGTTCGTGGGTGTCCGCCAGCGCGTCGAGCCAGGCCTTGATTCCCTTCCAGGTCGACAGGTTCTCGATTAGCGCTTCCTGCGCAGCCAGGGCGCAGTCCAGGTTGTGGCGCAGCACCTCCCGAACGAGCTGCTCTTTGCTGTCGAAGTAGTGGTAGAACTGGCTCTTTCCGGCCCGGCTGGCTGCCAGGACGTCGTCGACGGTCGTTGCCGACACGCCTCGCTCGTGGATCAGTTCAGCCGCGCACGCGACGATGTGCTCCTTCGTCTCGGTCCCGCGGCGTGTGCTTGGCTGCTTCATCGGCGGCGCGATCACCTGGCCTTGTCGGTTCCGCCGAATCTACCATCGGGTCGGTTCTCATCCCCGACGATCCCCGCCCAGGAGCCTCGGGCGCCGGAGTCGGGCAAGCCTTCAGGTCTCGGGTTGGCTGACCCGCTTAGAGGAAGCAGCTTGGCGGTGCCCGTCGAGGCCGGCATGCGGCCGGTCAGCCCCTGTCGAAGAGAAGGAGTGCCTCGACGCCAACACCGTCCTCGTTCGGCATTCGGTCGAAGCCGAGACTCCGCAGCAGGCTGAGGGCCGCCGTATTGCCAACTGTCGTATCGGCTCGCACGCCACGGACGCCAGACGCTGCTGCTGCCTCCAGGACAGCGATCATCGCCAGCCGACCCACCCCCTGCCCGCGCCGCTGTCGGGTAAGCCAAATTCCCGTCTCCAGAACGTCGGGAACCGCCGACTGCTTGAGCCGGACCGACCCCAAAACGTCACCTCGGTGAACGACTGCCCAAGTGGCCTCATGTTCCGGTCCCAATAGCCCACCTCGACGGGCACGGTGAAATGCCTTCAGCCAGGCGATTCGACCGGCCGACCAGCCATCGCCAGCCGTGACCGGAGGAGTCACGTCATTGGCCGACGCATCCGTTACTGCGGCGTCAACCAGTCGCTCCAAGGTCGGCTCGTTGACATCAGCAAGCGTCACAACCGAACCGATGTTGCTCACAGAGCGCGAACCTACCTGCAATATGCCAACCGCTCAGCTGCAACCTGCTGAAAGCGACGACGACCAAAGGGACAGCATCGAGCCGACCTCCTGTGCTCGGAACCCCATTTGTCATGGGCCTGATTCGTCTAACACTGGTTAGCAGAAGCATTGGCCGCCGTTTTGGCGCAGTTACCCAGGAGACCCCGGTAGGCAGCCAACACGTCCTCACCCACGTCGTCGTCGGACACACGACGGAACTCCTCGAAGGCGACCCTTGCCTCCTTGGCATCGTGGGCCGCCCGAATCCGCATGGCCACCAGTCGCTCGTCGGTGGGACAGGCCAGCAACCCACGATCAAGGGCCCACCCTGCGCCGGGGAGATCACCTACCGCCTCGCACGCCTCAGCCAGGTCGCAGGACGCCTCGGCGATGGCTGTGGTCATGGCGTTGACCCAAGAAGCCTGCGGCTCATTGCTGGCCAGGGGACCTTGGACCCACTCGAAGCTCTTGGGGCCAGCATCGACAAACGGCTCGCCCTTGACCAAGCTCAGCGCCTCTCGGAGATAATCCTGGGTGTGCTCGGGGTTCCCCCATTTGGCCAGGGCCACCAGCTTGCAGAACCGACCCCAGTTGGTGCCCATGGCCTCGGACACCTTGTAGGTACTCATCACCGACGGTGGAAGGTAGGGAGCCCCTGACCCATCCTTGCCCAGTCCCGCCCGCACGGCGGTCACCATATTGCGGAAGGTCTTGTCGGAGCACCGGACGTCGCCAGGCCACATCGCTTGGATCAGCACCCGCTTCTTGACACCTTCGGGATGCAGCGCCAGATAGGTCGCTATTTCCTTGGCCTTGCCCTCCAGCCCCCCGGCCACCACCGGTCCCAACACCTCGATCTCGCACTCTGCCGGCGCCACGATCTGGCGTACCTCGTCCTGGGCCGCCGGCTCAGGACGTTCCGAGCTCCCGCCCGAGGCTGGTTCTGGCGGCGACGCCTTCTCTGGTGGCGGCTCCCCTGCCGCCCTGCCGGCCACAAATTCAAGATCAAGAACCTCAGCGGCCAGCTCACGGGCGTAGGCCATGGAGTCAAGCGCCGAACCGGTCGGCTCTTCAGGCTTCCCCGGCCCGGCCAAGCCGGCCTGGTCGGGCGATTGGCGGTGGCCGTTGCTGGGCTTGCCCGTAGAGGCCAGATCAAAGTCGCCCCACTCATCGTCAGCCGGCGCGTCACCATCCAGGCCTTCCTTGTCGAAGTAGGCGGCAGGATCCAACAACTCTCTAGCCGCTCGTGTCGGACTGACCTCTGTGTCATAGGCCGGATCATCCGGGCCGACGTCATCGTGGCTCTGCGCCACGTCCACCAATCCCCCGATGCTGGCTACTTCTGACGCCGCCAGACCATGAGGGCGAACCGTCATCCCCAGCGGTGCGACCTCCATCTCGTCGGTGGATGTGTCAAGCACCAGGCCGGCTTCGCTCATGGGTCCCGCGGCGGCCAGCACCACTCCGCTACGGGCCGAGTCAGCCAGCGCCAGGCGCACCGGGTCCAATTCCTGGCGGGTTGGGGCCTCGGCGCAGCACACCACCTGGGGTGCCCAGTTGTCGGCCGAACCGTGGAGTCGAGCGGCCAACAACGAGGTCTCCCCTACGTCCTCGACCATCTCGGTCACCTGACGAGCGTGGACCACCATGGATGGACACACTGCCTCCAGCGTGGCTGCCGGCTGGACCCTTTCCAGTCCGGCCAGCTCGCCGGCGAAGCCCACCGGCACTATCTCCAGGCACTCCGACCAGGGCTTGGTCCCCAGCTCAGTGACCCAGCTCCGCAACAGCGCCGGCCCGCCCGGCCCCACCAGGGCGATGGAGCCGAAGGCCTCCAGATTGACCAGCACCTCCTGGCCCTTGGCCGTGCGGCCCACGCCCACCAGGGCCGGCATCAGCGGCTCGGCCTCATCCAGGTCCTCGCCCAGGGGTGCATCCGGGCCCAGTTCCCACACCTCGCCGCCCTCGAGGGCCGTGAACGGCTCGGGGGCGGCGTCCTGGGCGGCACCAAGACACACCTTGACTCGACCGTCGGTCTCGACCACCACCCCCAGCACGGTGGCGACTTCGCCATCCCGACTGGCCAACCCAATGGATAAGGCGGCCAGAGCGGCCTCCAGGCGGCCCAGGTTCTTAGTATCCGCCGCTCTGCGTAGCGCCACCTCGGTCGGTACCAACAATGGGCCCGGCTGGGGAGGCCGGCGGTCCAGGGGGACACGTCTTTGCTGGCGCCGGCGCAGGAACATCAGGGTACGGATGACCCCGGCGGCCAACAGGGCGGCCAGGAGCACTTCCCCGGCCAAGAGCCGATGGGCGCCGGCGGCCTGGGCACCGTTGCCAGGGCCCGACTCCCCGCTGCGGGGGGCGGACGTCGATGGGAGGGGCCGGGGCGTGCTCGGTGTTCTCTGATCGCCGGCCGGCTGCTTTGCGTCATTGTGAACCCCTGGCCCCTGAGCCGTGCTATTTGGAACCGCCGGCGCCACGCTTTGGACCTTGGGCGAAGTCGGGGCCGGGGCGGCGAGTGAGGGTGGTGGACCGGAGTTGGTGCTCGGGACCGGCAGGGTGGCCGCCCGATTCCCGTTCGAGAGAGCTGGGATCACCAACACCTGACCCGGATAAATGAGGTTGGGATGGGAGATCACATCAGGATTGGCCTTGGCGATTGGCCCCCACAGGGCGCCGTCGTGGTAGTAGTGCTCGGCAATTTCCGACAGGCACTCATCCTTGAGCACCACGTGATGGGCCAACACCTCGTCACCTGGCGCTGCCGGGGCGGACACGTAATCAGCGTTCGCCACTTGCGGGTCGGGGATGATCCCATTGCTCACTGGCAGCGCCAGGCGCCATCCTGGCGTCAGCTCACCGGGATCGCTCAGCCGCCCGCCGTCGGCCTGGAGCACGCCGCGGTTCACCTGGAACAGCTGGGGGGCTCGATCCGGCGACCCCAGCACCCGGGTGGCGATGCTCGTAAGCGTGTCCCCCGGCGCCACAACCACGCCCAGGTGCTGGCCTGCCATGGCCGGGGTCACGGCAACTACAGGGGCTGTGGCTACCGCCGGCAGTGGAGCGGCAAAGCTGGGCGTGGGGGCCCGGCCGAGGAGGATAAAAGCGGCGGTGAATATCGGCACCACCAAACGGCCCATCACTATGCGATGGCCGCCCATGGGGCGTCCGGCTCGGTAGGCCTGAATCGCCTCTCGGCCCTCGCCGGCGGCCGAGCGAAGCAGCCAAGCCCAGACGCACCAGGCGATCAGGGCAATGGCCCGCAGGATCGTCTGTTCGTCGATGTTGCCTGACTCGAATGCCAGCTGCACCTGGGACCAGGTGGCCACGTGCCGGGGCAGCGGGTTGCCCACAAAGGCCAACAACAGCGCCGGCAGCCCGAGCAACAGACCGCCAAGTCCGCTCGCGCCTGCCGCGGCTCGAAGTAGTAGCCGAGTCCGATTCAACTTGTGCCTCCTAGCTGGGTCTCTGCCGACGTGCGGATCATGAGATGGGTGGTCTCGCCCCACGGCATCCGGGCCTGGCCGGTGACGACGAACCCATGTTCTTGGTAGTACCTCACCAACCTGGTTGGTCCGGCGTGCAGGGCTAAGGTCAGCGAGCGCTCGTCGGCGTGGTGGGACAGTGCTCGCAACAGCAGCGATCCCCTCCCCGGCTCGGCCTGCGTGGCCCGGGCAAAATTAGAGATGAGATAGGCATCTGGTGGTTTAGTCCTGGCCAGTCGCCTACAGCCGACCTGGGCCAGGCCGCCGAAGGCTACGACCCCCAGTACCACTGCCAACATGGTCACCTCACCAACCAACGGAGTCGCCAGCAGGCTGATTGCCACGTCCATCACGCCCAGGACCAGGAAAGCCGGCATGGCTGCCGCAACCATTACCACCAGGAGCAGCGCCGCATAGGGCAACCTCTGGGCGACGGGGCAGGCTACCTTCGCTCGTCGCGCTCGTTTCGGGGGATGCAAGATAGCCACCGCCTCCGCCCGGTCATCGGTCCAAGCCCATCCCCAACGGCAACACAGCATCGTGTAGACCGCCAACAGCCGTGGCCGTAACCACCAGAATCCACAGCGCAGCATCCGCTCGTCGGCCAGGGTGGAGCTGGCCACCACTTGAGCCGCTCGACGATGCAGCGCGACGTCATCGGGACGGCACGGGGAGCACCTCGCAGTCGGCGTCGTGATCGATCTCGTTAGGTGCTCAGCGTCCATACCGGGTCACCGCCTGGGCCGAACCCTGCCCGCCCACGCTCAGGGCGCTGAACCCCAGGAGCCCCATCAACGTGGTGGGTACCGGGTATGACGACACCCGGACATTGACCATGTTCCCACTCACCGAAGTGATCCCGGGGTGGCCGGCCTGGACCATGTAAGCCTCGGCGGCCGCTACCCCTGCGGAGGCATCAGGGACGATCGGGCCAGTGTGCAATGACGGGCGGGACAAAGCATCGGCCCCGGCCCGAGCCGCCTGCTCGGCCTCGGCGGTGGCCTGCTCGTGGGCGGCAATGGCGCGCCCGCCGTCAACCACCACCCCGACCAGCAAGAACAAAGCCGTGGCCAGGACGGCCACCATGGCGGTGAACACCCCTGCTTCGTCTCTATGCCTGGCGGCCGCGGCTCGGCGGATGGCGTCAACCACGGCGATAGCTCTCCATGGGGGCCCGGCCCGAGCCGGTCAGCGTGACCGATCCGGGCACGCCGATCAGGCTGTTGTCGATGAGACCGACGTTGCAGGACACCTTGACCCCCACCGAGCCGCCCGGCGCGAACGCGGCTGTGTCTACTGCGACATTGAGCACTCGGCAACGGGCCGGGCCAAGGGTTCCGGCGGCCGTCTGGAGGGCCTGGGGCTGCGCCTGGGATGACGTCGCCACGATGGCCGCCGCCTGGGCCGCGTTGCGGGCCGCGTCGGTGACCTGGCCCTTGGCGTAGAGAAGCTGGCCCATGGTCACAGTGGCGGCGATGAAGCCGACCAGCAGCGTGATGGCGAACAGAGCCGAAGCCAGGACCTGGCCTTCCTCGCCGCGGT
>JAABUZ0100010089.1_pt1 | contig 10585 bp, 10 predicted proteins | sample 5562091 | NCBI WGS metagenome assembly JAABUZ01 (sample SAMN12813069, study PRJNA571459) | rock metagenome | isolation source: Antarctica rocks | place: Antarctica: Victoria Land, Linnaeus Terrace sud | collected 2015-12-21 | reverse complement strand
GGGCCGACCGAGTTATGCTGCAGTGGATCGATCAGGACAACATTGCGGACCTGGAGGTCATCGCGCGCGATGTCCTGCCGGCCTTTGAGGAGTAAGTATGGAACCATCTTCGCACGACCCGAGCATGACCCGAGGCGCCAAACGCGGCCTGGGTCTCGCCGTGGCTATCCCGGAAGTGGTGATTCTGGCTGGCGCGGCGGCTGCCTCCGGCCACGGATACGCTTCCTTCTGGCTAAACAATCCGCCCAACAGTACCGCTCTGAGATCGCTGACTCTGGTGGCCAAGCAGATGCCGAAGCTGCCGCTCGGCGTGGGTGTCATCCCGCTGGCTGCCCATCAGCCGATAGAGATCGTGGAGGAAGTGGAGAGCAACCGCCTGCCTCAGGAGCGTCTCTATCTCGGCATTGGTAGCGGCTCGGGGCCGGGCGGAGTCGACCGGGTTCGCCAGGGTGTCCGCGCGCTGCGCGCCGAGCTCACCTGTGATCTGGTGGTTGCCGCGCTGGGACCGAAGATGTGCCGGCTGGCCGGCGCGGAAGCGGACGGGGTGCTCTTCAACTGGCTGACGCCGGAGTGGGCCAGTCGCTCGATCGAGTGGGTCCGGGACGGCGCCGAGCACGCCGGCCGCCCCATGCCACGATTGATGGCCTACGTGCGGGTGGCGCTGGGCGACCAGGCGAGGACCCGGCTGCAGGGTGAGGCCGGGACCTACGAGGGCTTTCCCGCCTATGCCGCCCATTTCAAGCGCATGGGTGTGTCCGCCCTGGACACCGCCATCACCGGCGCCACGCCGCAGGAGTTGCGCACCGGCCTGGCTGCCTGGGATGGCGTGGTCGACGAACTGGTGGTCCGTGCCATCGCCGCGGAAGACACGGTTGAGGAGATCAACCGCCTGATTGAGGCGGCCAGCCCAGAGGCATAGCGGCGTCGCTCCTCCCACCGGTGTCACGATGGCGCGCGGATGGTGCCATGGCCGATACGGCGGATGATACGGCGGATGGTGCGGCGGATGGTGCGGCGGATGGTGCCATGGCCGATACGGCGGATGGTGCGTAGAATCGGTCTTCAGACCGTCACGGTGGTGCAGGGAAGACACCCTTGCCACGCTGGCAGATCCGTCCCCGCGAGAGCATGAGTGGCGGGGAAGGGAGCGCATCGGGGTGGCGCCACCGTGACGACGTGAACGTCGTTGCTACGGAGCGTGGGTCGTGCGGGGAAGACACGGGCGCGCCGCTAGCACAACGCCCTGCGCGCGGGAACGAGTGGCCGGGAAGCAAGGGCATCGAGGCTGCACCACCGTGACGACGTGAACGTCGTTACTACGGAGTGCGAGGCTTGAAATCGATTGGCTCCGGTATCCCACTCCATGGATATTCTTCGACATGGTCACACAATCCTTTTCGTATGGGATTGGCCATAATGTAGTCGGCTATGCGGTCAAGGTCCTCGTGGGTGCGTATCAGGTGATCGTAGCTTCGTGGCTGCCACAATCGACCCTGGCCACCGGCTTGATGCGCTACCCGGCTGTACCAGCCTTTGAAGCGATCAACGAAGCGCAACGACGATGCGCCATCTTCTGCCGGGGTCACCACGATGTGAAGATGATCCGGCATGATGCAGTAGACTTCGAGCTGACAACTGGATTTGATCCGTTGCTCGAGTAAGCACTCGACGGCAAGGCGGGCGAGAGCTGGATGTGCAAACGGCGCCGTGCCGGACGCTGCCCGTATGGTGAAGGCACATGGCTGCCCGATTGTCTCGTACAGGTGTGCTGGAAGCCGCTGGTTCCGCGGCAGGAGCCAGCGAACCGATACGTCGCCCATCTATCTGCCTACCTCCTTGCAGTACGCATGTCAGGACTATCAATGGATACCGCTGGCTATACAGTCGTGCCTGCCGGCTCCTCCATCGACTCGCTTGCTCGGCTCAGCGCTCGCTCCACGGCTGCGGCGCCCTGGACCACGTGCTCCAGTTCGCTGTCCGTCATGCTGTCGAGGAGCCGCTGCAGTTGTTCCCGCTTCAGACCCATCATCTCCTCCATCATGCGGCGGCCCTGCTCGGCGATGCCCACATGGACCACCCGTCGGTCGACGTCGTCGCGCACCCGCTCGACCAAGCCATGCTCCTCCATGCGATCCAGGATGGAGCTGGCCGAGGGCGCGGAAACGCTGAGCAGGTGGGCCAGCTCGGAGACCGTCATGGCGCCGCGTTCCTGGAGGGTCATCAAGATATAAAACTGCGGCATGCTTACCTGGCGGCGCCGCGGCTGGGCGGCGCAGATGGCGCGCCGGCGATGGGCCGCCAGGGCGTTGATCTGCGCCACCGCCTGGTCGATGAGCGTGTTGCGCGGCGTGGTCACTGTGCAGCCACCGGAGCGCCCTGCCCAGCGACCGGTACCTCGGCGCCTGGCGCCAGATCGGCTGCTTCGGCCGAGCCGGCGGCGCGGTCGCGCAGCGGTACGTCCTTTATGGCGAATACCGCGCAGAGCGATATCACCGAGGCCACCACGGTGAGCCAGAATACCCGAGTTATCGACAGGGTAAAGGCATCCTGGATACCCGCCACCAGATGCGGGATGACGGCCTGCAACTGGGGAGGGAGGGAGTGAGCAAGTTGGGCTTGCAGATGCACACCGGTGAGCGTGCCACCGCTGGACGACGAGCCGCCGTTGCTGAAGTGCTTGACCACTTCGGGGGGCACACCGTTGGCGATCAGCCGCCCGGGCAGCTTTTGGGTAAACTCCTGGCTGAAGAGTGTGCCGGCGATGGCCAGGCCCACCGAGCCTCCCACCTGGCGCAGGAAGGTCAGCGTACTGGTCGCCGCGCCCAACTGTTTGGGGGGAGCGCTGTTCTGCACCACCACTGTAAAGCCCGCCATCGACGGCCCTATGCCAAGGCCCATCAGGAACATCCACGACCAGAGCGTCCAGTCGCTGGTGGTGGTGGTCAGGTGAGTCATCAAGTACGACCCAATGATGAGTATCGCCATGGAGATCAGCATCACGACCTTGTAGCGGCCCATTCGGCTGATCAGGATGCCCGTGCCCACGCTGCCGCCGATCAATCCAACCAGTAGCGGCCAGATCATGTAGCCGGACTGGGTGGCACTGATGCCCTTCACGGACTGGTAGAAGCGCGGTATGAAGATGATCGAGGCAAACATGCCGAATGCCACGACGAAGGTGGCCAGGTTGGTCGCCGCGTAGGTTCGGTTCTTGAACAGATTGAGCGGAATAATCGGCTGCTTCGCCCGCCGCTCCACCATGAGAAAGGCTGCCAGGAGCACGACGCTCAGCACGATCAGGCCACCGACCGTGGGATCGGTCCAGTTGTTGAGCTGACCGTGGGAATTGGTCAGCCCTTTGTTGGTCAATCCGAGCAGGAGCGGAACCACACCCCCGGTGAAGAGGGCGATGCCCAGATAGTCTAGATCGCGCGCCGTGATGCCGGTGTTGGGATGGAAGTTGGGTAGGGCCACCGCGATCACCGCCAGCGCCGCGAATCCGACCGGCATGTTGACGTAAAATACCCAGTGCCAGCTGATGTTATCGGTGAGGTAGCCGCCGATAAAGGGACCCAGGATAAAGCTCAGGCCGAAGACCGCGCCGAACAGCCCCTGGTAGCGGCCCCGCTCACGCGGCGTGAAGAGGTCGCCGATGACCGCCAGCGCGATGGGGAACAGTGCTCCGGCACCCAGGCCCTGCAGGCCGCGGAAGAGAATCAACTCGGTCATATTTTGAGACAGACCGGCGAGCAGCGAGCCGAGCAGAAAGATGGTGATACCCACGAAGAGCAGGATCTTGCGCCCGTAGACATCGCTCAGCTTGCCGTATAGCGGTACCGTGATGGTGCTGGTCAACAGATAGGCCGTCACCACCCAGGTATAGAGACCGTTGCCCTGGAGGTCGGTGACGATGCGTGGCAGCGCCGTGCCGACGATGTTCTGATCCAGCGCACTGAGGAACAGCCCCAGCAGCACGGCAAACAATACCGCGTTGCGCCTTTTCGGTGTTAATTCGACCTGTGGATGTGTGCCGGTCGCTACCGCCGGCGAAGCAGTTTGCGCCATAGAGTTCCCTCCCTGCCCGCTTTCGGGCGAGTCAGATTTTGGTTTGAGTCACGCTCATTAATAGAGTATAGCTAATAGTTAGCTTGAGGCGAAATAAATTTGGGTGTGATTGATCTTGCCTGCACCGCAAAAAGTCATCTATCTTCCCGTGGCCCGCGTCTGACATAGTAGAAAGAGAGGGGCAGGGATACATGCCCCGTATGGCGAAACCACTGGTCATGCTGTAGAGGAGAAGTGATGATGTCTACCGTTCGTGCCCGCGGTCGCGGGCTTGTTTCCGCCCTGATCGTTGTCGCCCTACTGGGCGGGTCCTGGGGCGCCTCGGTGGGGCGGGCGGCTCCCGCCGCCAAGAGTTTGCCGACGATCAATATTGCCTTGATATCGGATATCAATACCTTCGATCCGGCCATCTCCGCCTCCTTCTATGACCGCCAACTGATGAACAACCTGTTTGACAAGCTGTTCGACCTGAACTCGAAGGGACAGATTGTGCCGATGCTGGCCACGAGTTCTAAGGTGTCGAAGGATCACCTGACGTATACCCTGGCACTTCGCAAGGGCGTGAAGTTTCAGGACGGCACGCCGTTCAACGCCGCCGCGGTGAAGTTCAACCTGGATCGCTACCGCCAGCCCACCTCGGCTCCACGGGCCACCGAGCTGAAGGTCGTGGACTCGGTATCAACCGCCGGGACCTATGCCGTTAAAATCCACCTGAGCGAGCCGTTCTCTCCGCTTCTCTCGATTCTGACCGACCGCTCCGGTATGATGTGTTCCCCCAAGGCGGTGCAGGATGAGGGGACGGGCTTCGCCCTGCACCCGGTTGGCTCCGGCCCGTTCTCGTTGCAGGACCGCGTGAAGGGGGATCACATCACGCTGGCACGAAACCCGCACTACTGGCGCAAGGGATATCCCAAGGCGCAGCAGGTGGTTTTCAAGATCTTTACCGACGTCAACACCCAGCTGGTCAACCTCCAGTCCGGCCAGGTGGATTTCATGGATGCTGTTTCCTCTCAGAACGTACCGACCGTTCAGCGCGACAAGTCGTTGCGCCTGATCGAGAAACCGGGGCTTGGCTGGGCGGGTTTCTGGCTGAATACCAAGGCCCCCTCGCTCAGCAACAGGTTGGTGCGCGAAGCCATCTCGCTGCTCATCGATCGGGCACAGTACCTGAAGGTGATCGCGGGGAAGACGGCGATTCCCGGGTACTCACCCTTTGGCCCCGGTGACCTGGCGTATGGTTCGTGGGACAAGGCGCCAAAGGTGAACGTGAAAGCGGCACAAAAATTGCTTGCGCAAGCTCATGCCTCGAACGTCGGCTTCATCTTGACCACCACGCCGGATCCCCTCGCCACGCAGGGGGCGCAGATCCTCCAGAGCATGCTGCAAGCCGGCGGCATCACCATGAAGGTTCAGACGGCAAACTTCCCGACTATTCTCGATCAGCTCTCCAAGCACAATTTTGAAGCCGCGGCGGTCGGTTGGTCTGGCCGGCCGGATCCCGACCAGAATTCCTACAATCACTTCAGCACGGGTGGGCCGAACAACTATGGCCAGTACTCCAGTGCCACGACCGACAAGTACCTGAACGCAGGACGGAAAGCGGTGGACAACGCAAAGCGCAAGGCGGACTACGGGAAGGTGGCGGCGCAGCTTTCCAAGGACGTGCCGTATGTGTTTCTCTCTCACGGGAATAACTCCTTCGGCGAGAAGGCCAAGCTGAAGGGATTCGTGTACGTGCCGGATGGCATTATCCGAGCGGTGGGCATGACCAAGTAAGGCGAAGGGAGGGAGTCCGGCCATGACCTTCATTGCTCGGCGCATCCTGGTAACCATCCCGGTGTTGCTGCTGGTTACCGTGCTGGTCTTCTCCCTGATTCACCTCATTCCGGGGGACGTAGCCACGGTGGTGCTGGGCGAAGAGGCCACACCACAGGCCAAAATCGAACTTCGGCATCAGTTAGGGCTGGACAAGCCACTGGTGGTCCAGTTCGTGAACTACCTGGGGGGTGTCGTGCACGGGAATCTGGGGAACTCGCTGACCGACCAGACGCCGGTTTCGCAGACCATCCTCCAGCGGCTGCCGGTCAGTATCGAGCTCGCTCTGGCATCGTTCCTGGTGGCCCTCCTCATCGCCATTCCCACCGGCATCCTGGCAGCGACCCAGCGCGGCAAGCTGTCCGATTATGCCGGGACCCTGATTGCCTTTGCCGGCATGAGCATTCCCTCGTTCTGGCTCGGTATTATGCTCATCATCTTCTTCGCGGTAAAGCTGCGCTGGTTGCCGGCCTCCGGCTACGTGCCGTTCAGCCAGGACCCCAAGGCCAATATCCAGGCCATGCTGCTGCCGGCGCTAACGACGGGGTTTCGTGAGGCGGCGATTCTGATGCGCATGCTTCGCTCCAGTTTGCTGGAGGTGATGGGCCTGGACTACATACGGACCGCCAAGGCCAAGGGGTTGGGGCGCTGGACCGTCATTCTGCGGCACGCCACGCGCAATGCGCTGATTCCGGTGGTGACCACCTCGGGTCTCGCCCTGGCCGGCCTCTTGAGCGGTTTGGTCCTCACCGAGACCATCTTTTCTCTTCCTGGTTTCGGGCGCCTGATCGTGCAGTCCGTCTTCGACCGGGACTTTGTGACCGTCCAGGGAGCCGTGTTGGTGTCCGCCGTGATGGTCGTGATGGTGAACCTGGCGGTCGATGTCGCCTACGCCGCGCTCGACCCCCGTATTAGCGTGTCATAGGGGGAGCTGCCATGTCGGTGCGGGATACCTCTGCTCTGTCCATCTCCAACAAAATCGGTGACGACGCTCCGCTGGCGGTGGCACGGCATCGTCCTATTGGGCTGTTCTGGATACGGTTCAGGCGCAACAAGCCGGCCATCATCGGCGGGGTGATCGTCGCCATCATGGTGCTCACCGCTGTGTTCTCCGCACTCCTCTCACCGTACAACCCGGCAACGCAGGACTATAGCCATCTGGTCCAGCCACCCGGAGGCGGCCACCTACTCGGTACCGACGATTTAGGTCGCGATATCCTATCGCGGATCATCTATGGCGCGCGGGTGTCGGTTGCCTCCTCCATCGTCCCGGTGGCAATCGCGCTTGGGGTGGGGGTGCCGCTGGGGCTGATCGCCGGGTTTTATCGAGGCTTCCTGGACGATTGGCTGATTATGCGGGTGGTGGATGCCATGCAGGCCTTCCCCTTCCTGATCCTGGCGCTGGCGCTGGCGTCGGTGCTGGGGGCGGGTTTCTGGAACGCGATGATTGCCATTGGCATCGGCTTTATACCGGCCTTCATTCGTATCGTGCGTGGCCAGGTTCTGGCCGTCTCAACGCTCGAATATATCGAGGCCGCGCGTGCGCTTGGCGTGGGCAATGGCCGTATCCTGCGCTCTCATGTGCTGCCCAATGCTCTGGGGCCACTGCTGGTCCAGACCAGCATCGCCTCGGCCTCGGCGATCCTGGCCGAGGCCGGCCTGGCCTTTCTCGGCGTGGGCGTGGAGCCGGGTACGCCGTCGTGGGGCCAGATGCTGACCGTGTCTCAGTCGTACATCAACAGCGCACCTTTTCTCGCCGTGTGGCCGGGCATCGCCATCTTTCTGGCCGTACTCGGCTTCAACCTCCTGGGCGACGGTATCCGCGAGGGGCTCGATCCGCGTCTCGGCTAGCCGGCGCCGCGCCGTTAGGCGTCTTTCGCCTTCCCTTCCTCCTTTGCGATGATCGCATTGCACAGCGCCACGCACTCGTTGCAGATATACACTCGATGTGGCCCGGCGATCATGCGTTCGACATTGGCGTTGTCCTTGCAACAGAAGGAGCACTGATAGGTCGTGGTCTCGGTGGTCATGGATTGGTCCTTTCTGATGCTCACGCACCACTCTTCGGCGTTTGGAAGGTCACGTAGCGTCCGCTCATGCTCGGCCATCAGCTCCGTGATCCGCTGCCGATGGCAGTTCAGGCAGTGGATCACGGTCTGGTCATCCTCGGCCTGCAGCAGCACCTGGATCTCGGTGAGCGGCATTTGCCACCCGCGGAGCCTCCGAATCTGCTGCGCCGTGGACGTTTGGTCCGGACTATAGTACCGATAGCCCGAGCAGAAATCGACTACGGCTGGTTTTAGCAAACCCAGCCGGTCGTAGAGACGCAGGGCCTTGGTGGTAAGCCCTGTGATCTCCGCAAACTGACCGATGGAGCGTAGACTGGACACGAACGGCCTCCCTCTCAGTCAGGCTAGGGCTTGCCCCAAGGGACGAGTCAAGGGAAACCGCGATTAACACAGCCCGGCATTGTCTAGACCAGTGATCGAGGACACAAAACCAATCCCTCCGCAGTCGCGTCATCACGGGTCGATTGTGGTGGGGCTGTGAGGCGGACAAAGAAGTGGTGTCCCTAGCCGGACTCGAACCGGCGCTCCCGGCTTCGGAGGCCGGTACTCTATCCAACTGAGCTATAGGGACATGCGTACGGGGTTTTTGGCTTGTGCAAGCCGTTTTGGGACTACTGTAGGGCCGATGTGTGACGCAATGTGTGACGATCAGCCCTACGACAGTATCTCAGACACCTTCGGAGGCGGTCAACGGACCGGTCTCCACGTCTCCGAAGATGCTCTCCATGGTGCGGGCCACGCGCTGCATGGCCTCGTCGTTTGTATGACTATAGATGCGGTGTGTCGTTCGTTCGGTGGCGTGTCCCATCTGCGCCTGGGCGGTCCGCAGGGATAGCCCGGAGTCTTGCAGCATGGTCGCCACTGTGTGCCGGAAGGTGTGCAAGGTCGCTTCGGTTGGAAGGCCCAGCCGGGTCCTGATGGACCGAAACTGGTCCATCGCGACGCTGCGAAAGTACAGCTTTCCTTCCGGGGTGCAGAACACGGTGTTCTGGCCAACCCAGGCGTCGCCGGCCTTGCGCTGGTCCAGGCGCTGGACGTCGCGGTGCCACTGAAGAATCCGGCAGACCAATCGCGGGACGACCACCGTCCGCTTGCTAGCCTCGGTCTTGAGTTCCGAGAGACGAACGCCTGGCTCGCCGTAAATTCGTCCTGTCTGCTGCTCGATCCGAATTTCGCCCGTCTCCAGGTTGACTCGGTCCCACGTCAGCCCCAGGCACTCTGAGACACGCATGCCGGTCGTTGCCATCAGCCAGAAGAACGCGTACCATCGCGTACCCTGCGCTTCGGCGACGATGTTCTTGCAGTCTTGAGTGGAAAGCGTGATCTCCTTTGGTCCTCCTACGCGCGGTGCTTTCATCTTGTGCATCGGGTTTCGTGGAATGAGCTCGTCGTCCACCGCGTACTCCAGCGCTTGCTTCAACACGCGGAAGGTCAGATTGAGCGTGGACCTGGACAGCGGCAACCGGTCCTCGTTGCCCTCCTCCAGGCCACGGAATGCTGCCTCGATATGATGGCGTTTCAAGGCGTTCAGCTTGATCCGGCCGATGTGCGGCAGGACGTATTGGATGCACAGCCGGTAGCCATACAGGCTGTTTGGCTTGAGGGTATTGGGTGCGACATCCTCCAGCCAGTGCTCCAGCACGTCAGCCGTCTTGCCGTTGTGCTCAAGTGTGAAGACGCCGCGCTGGGCGTCGGCGAGGGTCTTATTGACCCATGCCCAGCCTTCCTTTTTCGTCTTGAAGTACTTGGCAGGACGCCGTCCGTTGGGCAGCGTGACACGTGCTTGGCAGAGGTCTCGGCCCTTCACCTCGGTAACCGTACCGGGTCGTCTAGCCGAGCCTCGCTTTCGATCCATAGGCGCTCCTTGATTCTTCTGCTTCTGCTTCTTTGTCCGCGATCCATTGCTCGAGGGCCTCCAGTGGAATGCGAACGGCACGACCAAGTTTGACACCAGGGAGTTCACCGGCCTCGACCATGTAGTAGACCTCTCGCCTGGTGATGGAGAGCATCTCGGCGACCTCCGCGACGGCGACCCATCGCGGCTTCTTTCGATTATCAACGCCGTACTGCTCGCGGGAACGTGGGAGGTTCCGACTCCGTCCTCCTTGACTGCTGTGGTCCATCCTGTTGTCTACTCCTAGATTAGACCGTCCGGATATGGACGAGTCGATGAAAATCTTGAGCCGTGGTCCCGCCGTCAAGGCATCCTATGCTTGACGGAGGAATGGGGAATTCTCACCCAATGCCGGCGATTGTCGAAGTCCGAATTGGGCTCTCGCCAAATGGGATTGAGAAGACCATCTGAGTTCGTGACGTCGTCGATGCGCCACTGGCATGTAAGCAGCACGGGTAGCTCGCCAGGCTGTCCAACCGCGGTGGCGCGAGCCACTCGGGCGATGCGTTCCTCAGCCGCGTTGTCCGAAGTTACGACGAGGACGGTAGGGTAGCTATTGTAGTCCCGCTCGAAGCGACCGGTGACACCGTAGCGGTAGTACGCGCCGAACTTCTTGAAGTAATCGCGCGCGTTCATCGTGCCCCGGTCGTACTCCAGGAAGAAGCCGTCGTAGCGGGAGCCGCACCGGTACACGCCGTATCCATCCGGTCTCAGATGGCGACGACTGCAGGCAGCAGCGTTT
>JAABUZ0100010086.1_pt1 | contig 10587 bp, 13 predicted proteins | sample 5562091 | NCBI WGS metagenome assembly JAABUZ01 (sample SAMN12813069, study PRJNA571459) | rock metagenome | isolation source: Antarctica rocks | place: Antarctica: Victoria Land, Linnaeus Terrace sud | collected 2015-12-21 | reverse complement strand
CGCGCGGAGCCCGGCGCCTCGGCCGGGCTCCGCGCCGACAGAGGGTTCGGCTAGAGCGTCTGGACGTTCGTGGCCTTGGGACCCTTGTCCCCGGCCTCGGCCTCGTACGAGACCTTCGCGCCCTCGGCCAGCGAGCGGTAGCCGTCGCTGTTGATGGCGGAGTGATGGACGAAGAGGTCCTTGGACTGATCGTCAGGCGTGATGAAGCCGAAGCCCTTCTCGTCGCTGAACCACTTGACGGTTCCTGTGGGCATGTCAGTACCTCCGAGAGGTGTGTGTGCTGCGGACGCGGAGGATGCTGAGCAACGACTGCGGCGCGGCAACTTCTTTCGTCGAGCTTGTGCTCGACCCGATCGCGGGAAGGTAGCAGCCTTTCCGGCGAGTGTGCGGCGAGGGCGCTCAGTCGGCCTGCCGCGTGCCGACCGTGGCCATGGCGCTGCTCACGCAGGTGCGGACGATCTGCTCGGGCGCAACGGGGAACAGACCGGGCACTCCGGGGGCGAGCTGGCGAACCCCGACGCGAATGCGTCCCAGGTGCATCGTGCCGAGCCCCTGGGTCCAGAGGACGTTGGCCATGTAGTCCGGGTCGGCGACGGCGAAAGTCCCCGCTTCGTTCCCCCGACGGAGGATCTCGGCCAGGTGGTCAAGGCACCGGGCCATTCCCTGCCCGAGCCGCAACCAGACCGACCCGGAGACGATCTCGCGCAGCTCGTGGGCGGGTCGGCGCATGAGCGAGAGCGAGCAGTCGAGGAAGGCCGGGTAGCGCTGGCAGTAGCCGGCGAAGGCCTCGGTGCAGCGCTCGAGCCCGACCGCGGCATCGGGCGCGTGCGCCGTCGCGGCCTGGAGGATGTCCCCGAGCTCGTCGAGGTAGATCGTGACGGTGAGGACGAAGAGCTCCTCCTTGGAGGAGAAGTGCCGGTAGATCAGCCCGCGGGCGATGCCCGCCGCCTTGGCGATCTCCTCGATCGGAGCGTCTTGCATGCCTCTCTCGTCGAAGAGGGCGCGCGTGGCGAGGACCAGCTCGCGCTCGCGAACCCTGCGCACCGGGACGGTCGGTGAGGCGGCCACGGGGCCAGCGTACCGGCCCGAGGAGCCGGATGCGAACGCGTGGGTGACAAGCGTTCTCATTTTGGCTACAGTCCTGCCGCGATGCCGCGGACCACCCGTCAAGGCGGAGTCTTCGATGCCTGAGAAGGGCGCCCCACCCAAGGTCCCCCCGCTGCAGCGTCGAGTGCTGCGCGCGATCCGGTCGTTCACCTCGCCGCTCCTGCCCGACGACTACCTCGAGCTGATCAACCCGCTGTGGTCCACCCGCGAGCTGCGCGGCCGGATCGAGCACATCGAGGAGGAGACGGCAGACGCCGCCACGGTGGTCATCCGCCCAGGCTACGAGTGGGAGGGTCACGTGCCCGGTCAGTACCTGCGCGTGGGCATCGACATCGACGGGCGGCGCCACTGGCGCGCCTACTCGCTCACCTCCGAGCCCGACCGCGCCGACGGATGCATCTCCATCACCCCGAAGAACGTCGAGGAGGGGAAGGTCTCGCCCGTCCTCGTCAAGGGCCGCAAGCTCGGCACGATACTCGGGCTGGGCGGCGTGGAGGGCGAGTTCGTGCTTCCCGACCCCCTCCCCGAGAAGCTGCTGTTCGTCAGCGCGGGGAGCGGGATCACGCCCATCATCAGCATGCTGCGGAGCCTCGATCGCGACGGCACCATGGGCGACGTCGTCGTGCTCCACTCCGCGCGAACCGCGGACGAGGTCATCTTCGGCTCGGAGCTCCGCGGGCTGAGCGAGAAGCACGAGCGCTTCCGCCTGCACGAGCAGCACACGGGCGAGATGGGACGCCTGGCGCCCGAGCACCTCGACGCCCTTTGTCCCGACTGGCGCGAGCGCGAGGCGTTCCTCTCCGGCCCCGGAGACATGCTCGACGCGATGGACGAGCACTGGCAGGAGCACAGTGACTGCGAGCGCGTGCACATGGAGCGCTTCCAGCCCAAGCTCAGCGCCACCGACGAGGCGCAGGGCGACGGCGGCACGATCACCTTCCTCTCGAGCAAGGGCGAGGCCGAGAGCGACGGCAGCAAACCGATCCTCGCCGCGGGCGAGGAGGCCGGGCTCGACCTCCCGTTCGGATGCCGCGAGGGGATCTGCCACACCTGCGTCGGAGAGCTCTGCTCGGGCCAGGTGCGAGACATGCGCTCGGGCAAGGTGTACGGCCAGCAGGGCGAGATGGTCCGCACGTGCATCAACGCCCCCGAGGGCCCGATCGAGATCAAACTCTGAGAAAACGACAAGAGAGAGCACATGGCCACCCAGACCGCCTTTCCCGAGACTCCCAACCCGCTCCACGGCTTGAACGCGGAGCAGATCGAGGCGATCGGGCGTGAGTTCGACGCCATCCACGACGAGGTCTTCGACGAGCTCGGCGACCGCGACGCCAAGTACATCCGCTCCATGATCGACATGCACCGTCGGATGGCGCTGCTCGGTCGCGTGCTCCTCGTCGGCGCGCGCTTCCGCCCCCTGTGGCTCGCCGGCACCGCGACGCTCTCCCTGGCGAAGATCCTCGAGAACATGGAGATCGGCCACAACGTGATGCACGGCCAGTGGGACTGGATGAACGATCCGGTCATCAACTCCTCGGCCTGGGACTGGGACTCGGCCTCGACACCCGAGGCGTGGAAGCACTCCCACAACTACGTGCACCACACCTACACGAACATCAGGGGCAAGGACCGCGACCTCGGCTACGAGATCATGCGCATCGACCCGCACCAGCCCTGGCATCCCGTCTATCTCCTCCAGCCGTTCTACAACCTCGTGCTGGCGGCGTTCTTCGAGTGGGGCGTCGCGGCGCACGACCTCGACTTCGACGCCATCAAGGCCGGCGAGAAGTCCAAGGGGGAGGTGATGCGCCAGCTCAAGGGCATGGGCGCCAAGGGGCGCAGCCAGATCGTCAAGGACTACATCGCCTTCCCCGCTCTGAGCGGCCTGCTCATGACCCTCGCGGAAGTCGCGCTCGCGTCTCGTGGCGTGGGACGAGGCAGCCCGAGCTTCCGGGACGATCCGCGCCGCGCCGCGAGGAAGAAGCTCGGCGGCGCCTGGGGCAAGGCCAAGGGCAAGAGCGGCCGCGGGGAGATCCTGCGCCACCTCGTCGAGCGCCGTTCGTTCCGCCAGCCCTTCCGCTCGACCGTGTCGGCCGACTTCACGGCCAACATCGTGCGCAACGTCTGGTCCTACGCGATCATCTTCTGTGGTCACTTCCCCGACCAGACGTTCACCTTCACCCAGGAGGAGACGAACGACGAGAGCCGCGGCGCGCGCCACATCCGCCAGCTCCTCGGGGCGGCGAACATCGAGGGGAGCCCGCTCTTCCACGTGATCAGCGGCAACCTCGGCTACCAGGTCGAGCACCACCTCTACCCCGACATGCCGAGCTCGCGCTACGGCGAGATCGCCCCGCGCGTGCGGGAGATCTGCGAACGCTACGAGCTGCCCTACAACACCGGCCCATTCCTCAAGCAGCTCGGGATGGTGCAGCGCACGATCCTCCGGCTGGCCTACCCGGGCGGCCGTCCCCGTCCGAAGGGCACTCCCTACCGCGGCGAGCCGGTCAAGAACTCCGGCGAGCGCGCGCCCGAGGCGGTGGCCGCATAGCCGCCCGGGCGAGGCCCGGCTCCCCCTCCCTCACCCTCCACGTCCTGCCGCCTTCGCACCCGTGCATGACCGCGGAGGCGGCGCTGCGGCGCAAGGGCCTCGAGTACGAGCGCGTGGCGCTCACGCCGGGTGCGCACAACGAGGAGATGGAGCGCCTGTACGGAGAGGGCCGTCGCACGGTGCCGGGACTGCTCGTCGACGGGGAGCCCGTGCACGGGTCGCGGGCGATCCTCGCCCGGCTCGAGGAGCTCGTGCCCGAGCCGTCGCTCTATCCAGAGCCGATCGCGGACGCGGTACGGGAGGCCGAGCGCTGGGGAGATGAGGAGCTTCAAGATCTCGGCCGGCGGCTGCCGTGGGGCGCACTGCACTTCCGGCCCGAGGCGCTCGGCACCTTCGGCGGCGCCGGCGCCCTCGACTCAGCGGGCACCGACTTCGCCATTGACTACGTGCGCTCCTCGTGGAGGTACCACGGCATCTCCGCCGCCCGGTTGGCCGAGGACCTCGCCGGCCTGCCCGCCAAGCTCGAGCACGTCGAGGCCCTCGCCGCGGACGGCCTGCTCGCCGGGGAGGAACCGACGGCGGCCGACCTGCAGATCGGCGCGACGCTGCGCGTGCTCCTCACCGTCGAGGACCTGCGGCCGCTCATCGCCGGGGGAGCCGCCGAGGAGCTCGCGCACCGCTGGTTCCCCGACTACGGCGGCGCGGTTCCCGCCGGCGCGTTCCCCGCCGGCTGGGTGACCGGCGGGCGCTGAGCCTCGGTTTCGGCCGCGCCCTCCGCGGTTAGGTTCGTTGACATGACAACGACTGCGACGGCTTCAGGAACTTTCGGCATCGACGGGGATCTCGAGGTCACCCGCCTCGGCTATGGCGCGATGCAGCTCCCCGGGGAGGGCATCTGGGGTCCGCCGAAGGACCACGACGAGGCGATCGCCGTCCTTCGCCGCCTGCCCGAGGTCGGCGTGGACTTCATCGACACCGCCGACTCCTACGGCCCGTACGTCGCCGAGGATCTCATCCGCGAGGCGCTCCATCCCTACGACGGGGTCACCGTGGCGACCAAGGCCGGGCTCACGCGCGGCGGTCCCAACGACTGGAAGGCGGTCGGGCGCCCCGAGTACCTCCGCCAGTGCTGCGAGATGAGCCTGCGCCGGCTCGACGTCGAGGCGATCGACCTCTTCCAGCTCCACCGCATCGACAAGAAGGTGCCGCGCGAGGAGCAGTTCGGTCTGCTCAAGGACCTCAAGGACGAGGGTAAGGTCCGCCACCTCGGGCTCTCGGAGGTCTCCGTAGAGGAGATCAAGGCCGCTCAGGAGGTGTTCCCGGTGAGCACCGTGCAGAACATGTACAACCTCACCACGCGCCAGTCCGAGGAGGTCCTCGACTACTGCGAGGAGCAGGGCATCGGCTTCATCCCGTGGTTCCCGCTCGCCTCGGGCGCGCTCGCCAAGCCCGGTGGTCCGGTGGCCGAGGCCGCCGAGGCCCACGACGCGAGCCCGGGGCAGGTGGCGCTGGCCTGGCTGCTGCAGCGCAGCAAGGTGATGCTCCCCATCCCCGGAACGAGCTCCGTCGAGCACCTCGAGGACAACGTCGGAGCGGCCGAGCTCGAGCTCACCACCGAGGAGGTCTCGCAGCTCGACCGGGCGGCCGACCAGGCCTGACCGTACTCCGCCGCTGGGCGCGAAACCCAGACCTGATTCGCAGCGGTCTGACCCCAGCTCGCTCCGCACGGCCCTTCCATCAGAAGACGCACGACCTCGGCGGCGGCGTCGACTTCACGAACATCGGCGAGGCGATCGAGACACTGGACGGGCCCGCAGCCCACTGATGCTGCTCGACGCCAACCTTCTCCTCTACGCCGTCCACTCCGGCAGCCAACACCACGAGGCTGCGGCGGCGTGGCTCACCGAGCACCTCAACGGATCGCGTCGCGTAGGGTTGCGCTGGTCCAGCCTCGCGGCGTTTCTACGCATCTCCACGCACCCTCGGGCGTTCGATCGGCCGCTCCCGCCGTCGGTCGCCTGGGAGCGGATCCGCGACTGGCTCGCCGCTCCGGTGGCGTGGGTCCCCGAGCCCGGACCCGAGCACGCACGTGTACTGGGTGAGCTCGTGGTCCGGTACGAGGTACGTGGCAACATGGTTCCCGACGCACTGCTCGCGGCGCTGGCTCTCGAGCACGGCTTGACGGTGTGCTCGGCCGATACCGACTTCGCCCGCTTCCGTGAGGTGCGCTGGGAGAACCCTCTCGGGCATCCTTCAGCTTCGTCCTGAGATCCTCGATCGTCTCGGCGCTCGACGCTCGACCGACGGGGCGGAGTCAGTCCGTCGGCAGGCGGGCCTCCACGACGACCTCGACATCGTCGCGGACCTTCAGCGCGCCCATGAACGCCCGGTAGGGCTTGATGCCCCACTCGCTCTGGGTCACGGACAGCGTCCCGGTCAGATTGCCATTGGCGGCCAGCGCCAACTCGAACTCCGCCGGTCGCGTCGTGCCCGCCAGGGTGAGCTCACCGTGCACGACGAGGCGCCCGTCCTTCCGCTCGACCGAGCTCGAGCGGAAGGCGATGCGCTCTCCGCGCAGGACCTTCTCGTCGATGCTCTTGCGGATATCGGCGCGGTCCTTGTCGGAGAGCGCCTTGGCACCGTGCAGACCCTCTCGCACCTCGAGCGAGCGTCCGTCGGCCTCGAGCCCGAGCGCCGAGGGAACACCGTCCTCCCCCACCTCGACGGTGGCCTGCCACTGGCCGACGTCGAGGATCAGGTCATGGCCGATCTTCTGCGCCACGCCCTCTCGGTAGGTGCGCACCTGCAGCGTTCCGTCTGCACGGCCGATGGTGTGTGAGCCGGAGCGAAGTGCCACGATGGCAACGCTAACAGGCGGAAGGCCTCGAGTGGACCGCCACCTTGACCCGGCCTCCCACATCGCGCGTTGTGGTGAACTTCGGTCGATGGAGGCCCGCGACCCCGAGGAGCTCGCCGCGGCCGGAGCTCCCGCGGTTGCCGCGTTGCCGGCGGAGACGACACTCGGTTCGGTCCACCTGACCGTCGCGGCGCTGGACCGCTCGATCCGCTACTACGAGTGGGCGCTCGGCCTCCGCGTTCAGCACCGCGCAGAAGCTCGCGCGGTGCTGGGAAGCGGCGGAAGGGCACTCCTCGTGCTCGCCGAGGAGCCGGGCGCACGCCCGGCCGACGGGTACTGCGGGCTCTACCACTTCGCGCTCCTGCTGCCACAGCGAGCCGACCTCGCCCGTTGGCTCGCCCACGCCGCGCGCGAGCGGGTGCCGCTGGTCGGACTCTCAGATCACTTCGTCAGCGAGGCGGTCTACCTCAGCGACCCCGACGGGCACGGACTCGAGATCTACTGGGACCGGCCGCGCCGGCTCTGGGAGGGGCAGGTCGCGCAGCGCATGACGACCCTCCCGCTCGACACCGCCGGCCTGCTCCGGGAGCTCGATGACCCCTCGAGTGAACCCTTCGACGAGCTATCCCCCGGGACGGTCATGGGCCACGTGCACCTCCGCGTGGCCGAGATCGCCTCGACGACCGCGTTCTACCGCGACGTGCTCGGTTTCGGGCTCATGGCTTCGCTCGGCGGCCAGGCCGCATTCTTGAGCGCCGGCGGCTACCACCACCGCATCGGCGCCAACACGTGGGAGAGTGCGCGCGCACCTCAGGCACCTCCAGGAGCCGCGACGCTCCAGCAGCTAACGATCGTTCTGCCCAACGAGGCCACCCGGGAGCACGTCGCGGAGAACCTCCACGCCGCGGGGCACGAGCCCGAGCGGCAAGAGGGCGGTTGGCTCATCCGCGACCCGTCGGGCAACCCGATCGCCCTCAAGGCGGCGTCCGCGACGGCGTGATCCCGGAGTCGACCGCCGGCCGCGAGCACGCATGCCCGGGGCCGGCGCCCAACCGCCTCGCCTAGAAGTAGTGCCGCCGACCGCCGACCGCCCGGCCCATCGTTCCGAGGGCGGCGAGGATCAGCCCCACGACCAGCAGGATGATTCCGATGGTGACCAGGATGCTCAGGCTCTTGACGACGAGCCCGATGATGAGCAGGATGATGCCGAGGATGATCATTAACGCTCCTTAAGGTGTTTGCTCTCCGTCCCTACATTCAACGGTGAGAGGCCCCATTCCTGCCGCGGCCAAGTGCCGTGCAGTCGCTCTTACTCAGATCGTAGGGTCGGGAGTAGCCGGTATCGCTTGGTCGGCGCGGGTTGCGGTAGACCTGGGGTGAGCAAGCTCACCCAGGACCGACCTCAAGATCCTGACCGGCGTCTGCGGTTTGTGAACCGTCTGGTACCCAGAACCGCGTGCGATTAGTCACGCGAGGCAGCGAGGCGCCTCCGCGGATCGCGGCGGGCCGCAGGCCCAGCCGTCGCGCGAGCGCGAGGTGACGGGCCGGTCCGCCAGATTGCAGCTCGCGAGCGACCACCGCTCGTTGGCCGGGTGTCAGCGTGCCGCGGGCGGGCACCGGGTGGTGCGGCGAGCGCTCGGCGCCCCGGCGTAGTCCCAGGCGCCGTAGACGCTGGGTGATCGCCTCGGGGCTGCGGTGCAGCAGGTCGGCAAGCGCGGCGGGATTCAACGCGCCGTGCAGCCGCAGCAGGTCATCTTCCCTCGTCGTCCAGCGCCGCCCCGCTCGACTGGCGCGGGCCGCCCGCGGTGGTGCCACGCCGAGCTTGCGGGCGCGGGCACGCAGCGCTTCAGGCGTTCGCGCCAGCAGATGAGCAGCTCGCTCGAGCTCGATCGCCTCACGCGACAGGCGACGCAGGTGATGGTCGTCTCGCGGCGTCCACGCCCGCGCGTAGGTGGCCAGACCGAGCTTCGCTGCCCGCGCCACGACCGCCGTGGCGGTGCGCCCGGGGAGGTTGGCGGCGATCAGTGCGCAGGTCAGCCCACGCTCGTAACCGTCACGGACCTCGGCGTCCTCGTACGCTCGCCACCGCCGCCGGGAGGGCGGCCGATACAGGCCAAGCTTCTGCGCGCGCAGGCGCACCGATCCGACCGTTCGTCCCAACGCACGCGCGAGCGCCGCGACATCGCCGCCGGCCGCCCAGCAGGCCTCAATCTGGGCGTCCTCGACAGCGCTGAAGGGGAGGGGCGCTCGACCCGAACCAATGAGGTCGCGACGGCGGCGGCGAACCTGCTCAGGCGTGCGGTGCATCTGCTCGGCGATCGCGGACGCGGGCAGCCCGAGCGCGCTGCCCGCTCGCAGCAGTTCATTCTCTACTGGCGACCATGGCCTTTGGCGCGGCCGAGCGGCGATTCCGAGCGCGCGGCGCCGCTCGCAGACAGCGTCCTGGGAGCGGCCGATCTGCTCGGTGATCGCCCGGAGCGATGCGCCCTCGGCGTAGAGCCGGCGGAGGACGCGATCCTCGCCGCCCGACCAGCGCGGCGGCACGTCAGCCAGCCCCTCGGGGCCGGGGCTTACGGCGCGGGGGGAGACGGTGGCGCGACTGTCACGCACTACGAGGGCGGAGGCCGAAGACGTTTACACATTGCCACTGGGAAAACTAGCACCAGAAAAGCCCAGTCGCTCAGGCGACTGCCGGGTTCGCCGGGCGTCGAAGCGGGTCAGGTGCGGTCGGTGTCGGCGCCGAGTCGGCGAGCGACGGCACGAAGGGCGTCGTCGGGCATGGCTCGCTCGATGAGCGGGAACAGTTGGCGCTCTTCGAGGCGGACGTGGGCGGCGAGCTGAACACCGAGGGCGATGAGAACCTCCACCGCTGGCCCCTCCGCGATGCTCAAGGCGTCGCGGCGGATGACCATGTGGTCGACCAGGGTCTGCAGGACGACGGGGTGGTTAGGGTCACCGTGGGCGGCGTAGACGGGCAGCAGCACCTCCTCCTCGAGTCGGAAGTGGGCCTGCCCTTCGCACCGCCAGAAGGCCAGGAAGGCACGGGCGGCGGCCTCGGAGGCCTCCGAGTCGGCGCGGGTGAGCCGCCGCGCCACCACCAGCGCGTGGTGGTGGTCGCGCGAGAGGGCCTCGAGCGCCTGGTGCCGCTTCACGATCGACCCAATGAGGGGGTGGCGGTTACGGGCCGCACGGGAGTCATTCCTCGGTCGGCGTGGCGACATCCTCGAGTTCGATGAGACAGCCGGCGCTGTCGGGATCACGCGGCACGAAGTCGGCCAAGCGCGTCCTCGGCTGCACCACGTCAAGGAGTCCGCGCGTGAGCCCGCGGTGCAGGGTGCAGACCACCGGTTGGTTCTCGCGCACCGCGTCGCGATACGGGCAGTTGCCCAGGCAGTAGACGACGCGCTGGTCGGGCTCGAGGCGCCGGTGGGGCTGAAAGCCCATCGCGGCGAGCGTGGCATGCATGATGTCGCCGCCGGGTGGCTGGATGCCTCGAGGCGCGATCTCCCGTCCGATCGCCCGTCCGGTCGCCTCGACGTCGCGCAGTCGCGTCTTGTTGGCCTCGATGGTCCGCACCAGCCAGCGGCCAAGGTCGGCGTAGGCGCTCGGTGCGTCCCCGCCTGGTCGCCCTTCGGGCGCAATCGCCCACTCGTCGCGCGGGCGCCCCACGGGCTGGCGAACCTGCGTCCTACTCACCAGTCCGGCGGCGCACAGCCGCTCGAGATGGACGCGCACCCCGTTGACGTGCAGGCCGACGCGTTCGGCGAGCTCCTCCGTGTGCCCGGGGCGCTTGAGCTCGCTCAGCAGTGCGAACAGCCGCGCGCGCGTGGGCTGGGCGAGCGCGTCCTCCGGGCGCGGCGCGGGAGTATCCACGTGAACAGCTTTGCACAGGGAGGCTAGGGAAAGTAGCTGCCGCGGATGCTACTTTGCCTACTTGTACTGTGTAAATATCGCTTCTGAGGGGAGCCGCGGTGGCCTACGTGATCGCCGAGCCGTGCATCGGCACCAAGGACAACTCGTGCGTCGAGGTCTGCCCGGTCGACTGCATCCACCCCACGCCCGACGAACCCGA
>JAABUZ0100010084.1_pt1 | contig 10587 bp, 11 predicted proteins | sample 5562091 | NCBI WGS metagenome assembly JAABUZ01 (sample SAMN12813069, study PRJNA571459) | rock metagenome | isolation source: Antarctica rocks | place: Antarctica: Victoria Land, Linnaeus Terrace sud | collected 2015-12-21 | reverse complement strand
CACGGCCTCTAGCCATGAAGATCCTCGCCGAAATCGCGTGATGGCTTTCCGACAGAGCCGCCGGACATCGCGGTAGCGACCGTAGAAGACACGCGGTATTTGCATCGCTAGTTGCAGTCTCCGTCGATCGCCCAGGGGCCGTCCGGCAGCAAAGCCCAACCCATACTTCTGATAACTACGCATTAGTAGAAGCAAAAAGGGCCGTCTACTTCTGATGATGCTGCTCTTTGCGCCGGTTAGCGCCTCAAATTCGCTTCTGATAATAGAGTGCCACAACCCCATGCTCCTATTCAAGGAGGCTAAACGTTGGTTTTTGTTCCGTTACTACGACAAAGCGGACACGGAAAAGGGCCGCCCCATCATCGTGCATGGTGCGACCCTACCCCTTTTCCTTACGCCGGCGATGGCCAGGACGAGCTACTGGGAAAAGAAGGCGCGATGCCCTACGCGTCGTCGTTACTGTCCTGTGCCGTCACCTCTCCGCGCGTGCGCAACGCCTCTTCCATGAGCCGTCGCGCTTGCGCCGAGGCGGTGCGGTCGTCCTTCCTGGCGGAGCGCAGGATAGCCTCGTGCAGCCAGAGCGGCACGCGCACCGATAGCCACGTCTGCTCGTCTGTCTTCTTGCGCGGCAGTGTCTCGCCTCCGGGCTCATTCACGATATCTGTCCTCATTGTGGCACACCTCAACACCCTTTAGCATAACAGTGGTACATAGTGGTACACTGTGGGAACGGTACACACAGCCAGTATAGCCGTTTGTGCGGCCAGGCAGTGGTGGCGGCCGGATAGCACGGGGAGAGGAGGCGCACGATCGGGGAGAAAAGGGTACGACAAAGGCCGGCGCTGTGTCACCAGCCCGGCCCGGTGGAAGCGGCACGTTCGACCCAACCATAATCAAGCCCTCGTACATGCTTCACCCAACTTTACCATGACGGGTGCAGTGTGGCGACGACAGGGCCAACTACCTAACAACCGCGTGACCGTCACCCGGTGGTCTCCTCTGTGTTACCGCTGGGACGGCACGCTTGACGAGTAGACAATAGACAGAGAAAAGAGAACATCTCATGTTGCATCTCATCCCGCATCTCACGACCCTGGCCACCTTCATCGTCGCCGACGCCTGGACCGACGGTATGGGCAAGGTCAAGGTGATCTACACCGAAGTCGCGCCGTACCTGATCGGGGCGGTGTGGTTCGGCACCGGCGTTCACATGTGGTTAAGCCAGCACCAGGCGAAGCAGCACCTCGCCGGCGCGGGCCTGGCCTCGATCATCCTGGGCGCGGCCGACGCTATCGCCAACACGATCAAGTAGCGTGTGACGATGGCGCAGAAGCACCGTACTCCGACGACGCTGGACCTGGCCACACGCATCGGGCGCCTGACGCTGGGCCACGTCGCCGCGATCCTCGTGGGCGGCCTGACCCTGTTTGGGTTGGGCCAGCTCACGGCGGGCGTGCATGACCTGGGGCATCACTTCGCGCTCGTGGTGTTCCCGACCATCCTGGTCTGTGCGCCCATCCTGGCCCTGACGCGTGGCGGAATCGAGCGCTACCCGCAACAGTCCACGCGCTACGCTGGCCGCCTACTCGCCCGCACGTCGAGCCAGGCGGCCAGCATCAGCCTCCGCTACACCGCGCAGCTCGTACGGTTCCTCACGCGCAAAGGAAGGGAGGGCTATCATGCGTGTCTTGCACGGGCGCGCAGCCGCGCGCGTTGACGCCGCCGGCCTCGTGTGGGGCAGTGACGGCGTGCCGCGCCGCTACGTGCATGTCGGTGGCCTCTTACTCGACGGCATGGGCCTCGGTGAGCAGGACGACCGTGCGGCCCTGTGGTCCCTGATCGGGGCCAGCGTGCCGCACAAGGGCGCGCTCTCCGTGTTGGTCGAGAACCTTCCGGCCGACGCGCGAAGCATCATCGCGGAGCTGCGCGCCCAGCTCGCTCCGGTCCCGCACACGCCCGAGCTAGGCGCGCTCGGCGAGCGACTGCTGGCCTGGTGGGAGGCCCGCCTGGCGTCCGCTGACGCCGCACAGAGCGCCCAGACACAGGAGGGTGTCGAGTCAGAACCGCGGGGAGCGGTTCCTCGCCACGTCGCCAACCTCGTGTACCACGTCATCGTGTCGCCACCGCCGGCGCAGCAGGGCTTCCCTAACGCGGGGCCGCTCGGTCGGTTGGAGGCGGCGACGGTCGCGCTGGAGCAACGTCTGATCGCGCTCGGCGCCACGCCCCATCGCCTCGACGCCGCTGGCGTGCGTGCGGTTCTGGCGCGGCAGCAGATCACCGTCGCCGGCGGCGGTGGCCTGGTCGAACCCACGTCAGACGAGCATGTGACCGCGTTGCGCATCCACACGCATAACGGCCGCACCGTGTGGGCGCGCTTAATTTACCTCGTGACCCCGCCACCGGAGACAAGCCCCGGCTGGATGGAACGATTGATCGCCTGGGAAGAGCCGCACACGGTGTTCGTGACCTTGCGCGGCTTGAAGAAGCGCCGCGAGCGCAAGCGGCAGGAGTGGCGCCTGCGACTCCTGGCGGCGTCGGCGACCACGACAAACGTCCAGGGCGACATCGCCCAGGCCGAGGCGCGGACGCAGGCGACGCGCCTCTACGAGGCCACACAGACGCTCATGCGCGTGGGCGTGTACGTGCGCGTCGAGGGCGCTACCCAGGAGGAGGTAGACAGCCGTGCCGCGCGCCTGCTGACCATGCTCAAGGATGATATGTCCATCGAGCCCGGCTACGCCTGGACGCATCAGACGCCGCTGTGGCGCTCCATCGCGTGCGGGCGCGACCTGGCCCGCTCGACCTACCGCTGGGACTCGGACACCTGGGGCAACGCTCTACCGCTGCTGCGGCACTCTCCGGGCACGCAGGCCGGTATCCCCTTCGGCACGACGGACACGGCTGGCGCGCTGTTCACGCTCTCGTTGGAGGACAGTAGCCTCTACAACAGGATCATGTGCATCTTGGGACCGACTGGGCGCGGCAAGAGCACGCTGCTGGGAAAGATCATTCTCTGGATGCTGCTTAGGGGAGACATGGCGACGGTGGTCGACGCCGTGGGCGGCCTGGCGCCGTTGTGCGCGATCGCGGGTGGTCAGATCGTCCGGTTAGGCGGGCCAACGAGCGCGACCCTCAACGTCTGGTCAGGCGCGCGCGCCACGCCCGAAGACGCAGCCGAGCGGGTCAAGTTCGTGACCACGGCGCTCGACCTCCTGCTGGGCGGCGTGAGCGGCGACGAGAAGCCGCTGCTCTATGAGGGTGTCGCGGCCGTCTACGAGGGCTGCGCGGCCGATAGGACGCCGGTTATGGCGGACCTGGCGGCGTGGTTACAGGGCATGGTGGACGCGACGGACCTCTACGCGAGCGGGAAACTCGACCCGGTGGACCGCCGGACCTACCGCACGTTGGGCTGGAAGCTGCGGCCCTACACCGGCACAGGCATGCACGCGCGGTTGTGCGATGGGCCGGACTCGCTCGACGTGCTGCACCCGCCCCTGCTGGTGCTCGACACCGAGCCGCTGCACCAGGAGCCCGCCGTGCGCGACTTCGCCGTGTTCACGGCGCTTGCGGTGGTGCAGCGGCGGCAGGCCGAGGCGCGGCGGCGCAGCGTAGCGCAGGGGCGCGGCACGGCCGATCACCTAACAGGGTTGGAAGAGGCGTGGAGCCTGCTAGCGAACGAGGACGCGCGGGGGTTCATCGCACGGACCGGGCGCACTGGGCGCCGTAACGGCTCCATCGTCGCCTTCGTCAGCCAGGAGGTCGCCGACATGACCGAGAACCGCGAGGCGGCGACGTTCTTCACGCAGTCGTCGCTCAAGTTCCTGGCGGGCCTGGAGGACAGCGGGCAACAGACGGAGAGCAACCCGCGCGTGTGGCTTGCACAAAAGCTCAACCTGGCCCCGCATGAGGTCACCAAGGCCACGTCGATGGTGGGTGTCAAGGGCACCTATCATCCTATCTTCGTGAGCCGCCGCGACCGCACCAGTCCGCGCGATCTCCACGGCGTCGCGCGGATCGAGCTATCGGAGGAGGAGGAGGTCTTGCTCGAAACGAACCCTGACGACGTGCGGGTGCGCGACGCCTGGGTGGAGAAGAGCGGCGGCGATGTCGCCGCGGGGGTCTTCGCCTACGCGGACTATAAGCGGGCCGAGGTGCGCCGGCAGTATCAGGCCCAAAGGAGCGCGGCTGGATGAACAGACGATACATGATCACGGCCGCCCTGCTCGCGGCCCTGCTCGCGGGGTCGCGCCTCACGACAGCGGAGGCGGTGAGCCCCTTTCCAACGTTCCCAGCAGTCACGCACGCCGCGACGGCCACCAGGACCCCGCGGCCGTCGCCCACGACGATCCCCTCCCCCACCAACTCTCCCACACCCACGGCCTCGCCGACGCCGGTGATCGGCAACGGCAGCGTGGGACCGGGCACGGCGGACAACGGCTGCGCGGGCGGTATCCATATCGTGACCATCTTCGGACAGCCGGTCTGCATGGACACAGGCGGCTTGCTGGGGGCAGTGGGGACCGCCGCGCACGACGCCCTGAGCAACGTGTCGATGGCCGCGTACACGGCGGCGGACGCGGCTGTGCTGACGCAGCTCGCCGGCAGCGAGGACCTGACCGACAAGGGCCGCTGGGGAGAGTTGATCGCCATGCAAAACCGGGCGGTCAGCCTGGAGAGCGAGGCGTTCGCCGTGGTGCTCGGGCTGGGCGTGCTTATGATCATCTGGCCGCTCTTCTTCGGGGACGTGCGCCAGGGCGTGAGCCTGTTCTGGCACGCCGTGTTCGCGGAGATCGCCGTCAACGCGCTGCAGCCGCTCTTGCACATCGTGGCGCTGCTCGCTAGCGGGTTGGGCGAGCGGCTGGTGGGGCCGGGCCTGGCCGCCGATACGCTGACGGCCGCGCTGCACGGCCTCATCAACCCGGCGGTGTTCGCGATCGGGGGCTTGTTACTCACGATCGCCGGGATCGAGCGGTCCATCGCGCTCTACGCCCAGGAGTTCCTGTTCGTGGTGGCGCCGCTGATGATCCTCTGCCTGGTGTATCCGGGCACGCGCCGCAATGCCTTGCAGTGGATGGCCGCGTATGCCAACCTGGCGCTGCTGGGGCCGGCCTTCGGAATCGCCGTGCGGCTCTTTCTGATTACCGTGTCGGCGACGGGCGGCAACACCATCACCATCATTGGCGGATTCTTTTTCATCGACCTGGTACCGGCGATCCTGGGCGCGCTGTTCGTGGTCGAGGTCCGGGGCATCGGGCACGGCTTCGCGGAGAAGGGGGCTATGGCCGCCAAGACCGCCGTCACGGCGGCGTAGACAGGGACAAAGAAAGGGAGGGAAGAGACATGACCACGATAGACGACATTAGCCACATGCGCCTGTGCGAGCGGTGCCGCCGCTGGGGGCCGGAGGAGGCCAACTTCTGCGGACAGTGCGGCGTCCAGCTACGGCCGATCCCATTCCCCGTCGCGCCGTTTGACGCACAGGCGCACCGCCGGCGGCGACGTTTACGGCGGCTCCTCGCCGTCGAGGAGGCGGGCTGGGTGGGGCTCTTCGGCTCACTGATCGGTGAGCACATCCACGAGAGCCGCGATGCGGCAGAGAGGAAGGGGGAGGGACGATGATCGTTTTGGACGTGTGGGCGCTCGCGGTGTTGCTGGGCTGCGCGCTCATCGCGCGCCGGCATGTCAGGGAGAGGAGCTGGACGCTGGCGCTGATCGGGGCGGCAGTCGCGGTCGCGGCGCTGCTCGGCGAATGGCTGATGGTGGGGCGGCCGGCGAACCTTACCACGGCGCTACTGTTGACCGCGCCGGCGCTGCTGGGTGTGTTCGTCATACTGCCCTACCTAACCGTGGTGGAGCTGTTCGTGACGGTCGGCCCGCGCCTCACCGCTCGCCTGCGGGGCGCAAGCCCCTGGCTCTGGGCTATCCTTGGCTGGGTCGTGTGGACGGTCCTGCTGGCGCCGACCATCGCCGGCCAGGTCCTGCGCTAACAACCGCTCCGGGAGTCCCCGCGCAGGTCACGCGGGGACCTTTTTCGGGGCTGCCAAATCCTGTAGTTTTCCCCGATCGGTACGCGTGCAATCCGTGAGCCGGATAAAGCTGGTGCCTCCTGGTGAGCATCCGTCCACCACCGCCCAAGCCATACCACCACGACCCAGTGGAGGCCGACAGACGCACACATACGCCGCTACGCGACGACAGAGAGGAGGCGCACGAGCATGACGATAGACGACGCGGACATCGAAGCGATGCCCCCGACGCTGATTAAGAGCCACTATCAGAAGCAGAATGCGCGGGCGGTCGATCGGCTCTGCAGCGCCGTGTACTACATGCAGAACCGTGAGCGAGGGGGCGATGAGGAGCCGGGGCCACGCCAACTCTTCGGGGCACGGGGGGACGTGACAAACAAGCAGGCGCGCCTGATGCTGCGGGAACGGCGCGACCGTAGCGTCCTGTACCATCGTGAGATTATGAGCCCGAGCCCCGCCCACGGCTTGCAGACACAACAGGAGCTGGAAGCATGGACGCGGGAAGTGGTCGGGACCCTGAGCAACTACATGGGCCTCGATCTCAGTTGGTGTGCCGCCGTGCATCGAAACACGGCCCATCCCCACGCGCACGTCCTCATCAGCGGCGCGGGCATCCGCCGTAGCGACGGCAAACAGATCGGGGTGCGGCTCAAGAGGCAGCACCTCGACCTGATGCGCCAGGCCGGCATCGCCGCCGGCGTGCGCCTGTCGCTCCCGCGAGAGGCGGCGCGCACGGCGGACCGCCAGCGCGACATGGCCGCGCTCGTGGCCAGGGCCAAAGCCAGAGAACAAGCGCCACCAGCGGCACAACCCGTTAGCAGCGAGGAGAAGGCACATGAAGGGGTTTTTCATCGGTTGTTTGGTCGTGGCCGTTAGCGTCGTCGCCGCCGTGCGCGCATGGCCTCTGATCGTCGTGGCGTGGCAGACGGCGTACGTGGCCGCGGCCTGGCCGGCGCAAGCGGCCGTTAGCGTCTACGAGACGATGCAACGCGGCCACTGGCTGACGACGACACAACAGAAGGGCTGGCACATCATCGGGTGGGGGCGCTGGATGCTGCCCGCCTGGCGCGCGCACAATTACCGCGCGCTGCACGCGGCGACGCGGCACGCCCTCCTGGTGCGGTGGGGCATGCTGGCCGAGGGCGGCCTGGTCCTGCTCATCGTGGTCATCCCGCTGCTGCGCAAGCTGTGGGGACCGCTGTGGTTCGTCGTTGGGCGCGCCGGCCAGCTACAGCCAGGCACGGCGCACGGCGCGGCGTGCTGGGGCAACCAACGGGACGCGCGGCGCTGGCGTCCGCGCCGTGGCGCCGGGTCGGTGGTGCTCGGCCGCGTCATCGGCATGCGGCGCATGATCGCGCTCCCCGATGCCCTGACCTACGTCCACGCGTTGATCGTCGGCCGCTCAGGCTCCGGCAAATCGACGCTGATCATTGGTATCCTGCTGCGCGAAGGGACACGGCGCGTGCCGCGTTCTATCGTCGCGGTCGATCCGAAGGGGGAGCTCTACGAGCGCACCAGCCTGGCGCTCTCCAGGACACACCGGGTGCTCAGGCTCAACTTCTACGACCCGACCGGCTGCGGCTGGAACCCCCTGGCGCACATCGGCGCGGACCCGGAGCGGGCGCTGGACTTCGCCCGGACCTGGGTCGCCAACACGCGGCGGCAGGACGCCTCGGAGGGCGGGTTTTGGGATGATACGGTCCTGTTGCTGATCCAGGCGTGCGCGCTGCACCTGAACGCCATCAACAAGCCGGGGACGCTCTCACAACTCGCGCACTACATTTCGCGGACCGACGTCAACGCGATGCACCGCGAGCTGCTGGCGAGCCCCGACCCGAATGCCCGCGACGCGGCGGACGGCTTCCTGCGGCACTTGAAGGCTGACCCGACCCTGGCCGAGAAGGTGCTGACCGGGTTGCCGCTGCGCTTCATGGGCTTGAAGGGCGAGGCGATCCAGGCCGTCACCGACCACGACGACCTCGACTTCGTGGGCATGGGCCGCATGGACACCCGGCCGGTCGCGCTCTTCGTGCAGCTCACGCCCGGCCGGGAGGACACCCTGCGACCGTTCACGGCGGCGCTGTTCGGCCAAATGTGGGACGCGCAAGTCATGTTCGCCAACACCTGCCCCGACAAGGCGTTGCCCCGGCCGATCCTCAACATCATCGACGAGGCGGGGACCATTGGCGCCATCGCGGGGCTGTTGCACGCGCTCAACCGCAATCGCTCGGCGCGGATCGGCCTGCTGCTCGCCTTCCAGAGCCCGACGCAGATGGCCGACCTGTACGGCCCGGACGCGCCCGTCGCTTTCGAGGACGGCTGCCATACGCTGTTGTTCTTCGCGGGCGCGGGCGCAAGCACGGCGCAATGGATGAGCGACACGCTGGGACAGCGCACGGTGGTCAGCACGAGCGCCGGCACCTCCCGCGAACGGGAGCGTGTCTTCACGCAGGGTGGCACGAAGGGCAAGAGCGAGGTGGGCGCGCCGCTGATCTCGGCCGACGAGCTGCGCGGGTTGCCGAAGGGCACACTGATCGTCAGCGCGGCGAACGAACGGCCATTCATGGTCCGCGTGATACGGTGGGACAAGACGCGCCTACGGCGGCGCGCGGGCTGCATGACTGGCCCCGCGCACGGCGGACAATCCACAACACCCGCCGTCGCTGCGTCAGCTCCCCTACACACGCCACCGGCGCCCGTCGCGCCCATAGGTGTCGCCGTGGGACAGCCAGAGCCGCTGTCCCCCGTGGAGGAGATCCCCGCGCATGGCGACGACGACGCGGCCACGGACCCGGCCAGCGCACCCTCCGTCAAGACGGCCGCACGGCCACGGGCAAAGGCCCTAGCGAAAGGGCGTGGCAAAACGGTGGCGGTCCTCGTCGAGGACCCCTTCGCGACGGCGGCCAGGGACGACTAGGGACCACATTATTTATTCCAAGGAGAAAGCGGTCGCGGGCAGAAGGAAAAGCGTACAGCCGCCTAACGCACCAGCGCGGGGCGGCTTTTCCGTGTCCATCAGGGGAGGGACCTCTAACCGCACCCGTCGGTGGTCTACTCGTTTCTCGGGCGGTGCCCGCCCTGCGAAACACCCGGCCTGTCGTATCAACGCGACGGCCGCGACCGCCGACTGCTTGGAAAAAAGAAAGAGCGGACGGCCGGCGAACGGGGCGCTTGACGGGCATCACGCAGGTTTTCTATAATACGTGCGTCACGGTCCAAAAGGGGGAGCTATGGCGGTCAAGCAGAAGCGCATCACGTGCGCGCGGTGTGGTGAGCGCGAGACGGTGACGAAGGGGGAACGCGGGCCAGCGTCGATCTACTGTGACCTCTGCCGCGATGAGGTGAAGCGCGAGCAGAACGCGTTGCGCGCCCAGGCGTACCGCCAGCGCAAGGCGAGCTATGGGGGGGTGCGCTGACCGCACCCCCTCGGCCGGGCTGCGGATTTCGTAGGGATACCAAGCTGCGCAGTGATGACGGGGTTGCTGTGCGCCAAGTGAGGAGGTGGGTGAAATGGAAGCGAGGGGTGTGGCACTGGTGACGGGAGCGGGACGCAATTTAGGGCGAGCTATTGCCCTTGAATTGGCACGGAGTGGCCACGATGTGGCGATCAATGTGCGTTCTGAACGGGCGGAAGGGGAAGCTGTGGCTGCCGAGATCCGGGCTGTAGGCCGTCGCGCGGTTGTGGTGTGTGCGAATGTTGGCGACGCGGCGGCCGTGTCGGCGATGTGCGTTGAGGTGGCGTCGACGCTAGGTCCAATCGCGATCCTGGTCAACAATGCGGGGCCGCGCGGAGAGGTGCCGTTCGCTGAGCTGACACCATCGGTCTGGGAGGCAGTGGTCGGACCGATCTTGAATGGCGCGTTCTACTGCTGCCGAGCGGTAGTGCCAGGGATGCAAGAGCGCGGTTGGGGTCGCATCATTAACATCTTAGGCACCATTGCGCATACCGGTCAGCCCCATCGGGCGCACCTGGCTGCAGCCAAGGCTGGCGTTCTAGGTTTGACGCGTGCCCTAGCCGCCGAGCTGGGGTCGGATGGGGTCACCGTTAATGGGGTCTCGCCCGGTCCCTTGGAAACCCTGCTCCCGTCGGGTCTTGACCCTGTGGCTCGCTTACGTCGGGCTCAACAGAAACCAATCCCGCGCCTGGGACAGCCTGAGGAGGCAGCCCTACTGGTCGCGTTTCTGGCCTCGGAGCACGGTGCCTTCATCACTGGGCAGGTGCTTGCCGTCAATGGGGGCGAGGTCATGCTGGGCTGATAGGCGTCAGGGTAGGACGATTTGTGCAAAAGTGGGCATATCACATGGAGGACGTTATCACACCAAAAGCGGGGCCGGTCAGGACCCGCTCACACGACGTAGGTACTACACCTGTGCTGATAACAAGCCACGTTTTACACCGATTCGTCTAAAAAAAGGGTCAATGTGGACCTATCTCCTGGCTCATTCTTTTCCCAGTAGCCCCTCATGCCCCTGCGGGGCACCCCCGCGCATGAAAATAGGCGGGCGGCGCGCTATGCTACGGGTAGGCGGTCGCGTGCGAGGTCGGGTCCCACTGGTGCCG
>JAABUZ0100010082.1_pt1 | contig 10590 bp, 8 predicted proteins | sample 5562091 | NCBI WGS metagenome assembly JAABUZ01 (sample SAMN12813069, study PRJNA571459) | rock metagenome | isolation source: Antarctica rocks | place: Antarctica: Victoria Land, Linnaeus Terrace sud | collected 2015-12-21 | reverse complement strand
GGCACTTGTAGTACTGCCGCCGATGCCCAGCCGCGCCGTAGTGGCCATCGAACCGCACCCGTGACCCGCCGTGCTCCGCCCTCGGACAGCCGACCTCGGCCAAACTCCAACTTTTGCCTGTGGACCCCACCTGGCGAACGTAACTGGACCCTCAGACAGTTCACCTAACGCATCTCCGAGAGCATTCTGGGCTTCAGAACGCTCTCGAAGATGCGTTGGGGGGGCGCCGGTTACGCGCGTCAAGGAGACGTCCCGCAATCGCTCGTTTGTGGGCCGGTTCGGGCTCGCGCGGTCGATCGACTTGATGCGGCCGGCTGGTGAGCGTGCTGCGGGGAGGGGAAGTGTACGTAACAGGTGTCCGGAACCTACGTACCGCGAATAGGGCGTGTAGGAGGTTTGCGGCACGGTTCAGGCACGGCGCGCCTGCTGAGTTGCGCGCAGGGTCTCGACGACCGAGCAGAACCCGGCCCGGCAGGTCGACAAGCTGACCGCGGCCGCTCGATCGTGCGCCGTTCGCGCACAGACCAAACAGGGCATACAGCCCCTGATACCCGCACCAATGAACCGGCTGGGCCGGTCGCCGCGCCACGACAGCCTCCTGGCCCCGGCCGGGATAATCTGCGCCCAGCTCAGGTGCGTGAACGCGATGCCGTCGCACGACGCTCCCGCCCCGAGGACGCCGCCGGTGCGGAGCGCCTGCCCGGTGCGCTGGTCCACTGGGTCGATGCGTCCAGGGTTGCTGATCGCGACCGGAGGCGGTCCAGCAACCCTGATGGAGCTCTGCCCGCAGCCCGTGCGGCAGCTCCAGCAGCACCTGCCCACGCCTTCGCACGACAGCGCGACCTGCTGGGGCGGCGGGACGGACTCCTGCCCCGGCAGCGGGCGGCGCGGCCGCACCGTCGACACCGCCCAGCAGCCCCACGGCCAGCACCGCCGGCAGCCCACGGCGCCGCCATCCCCGCCACCCCTTCACGCTCGGCTCCCGTGTACTGCCCCGTGGACACCAGCGCCCACTCACTGTCAGCATCCTCACCAGTGCGTCCTTGGCAAGGGCGGTGCGAGGGACAACGGCCCCCCGGCCCGGCGATCAGACCAGGTAGTCGCTCGGCCGTAGCCCCCCGAGGGGTTCGGTCTGCTCGAAGGCGTGCCCGAGGTCAAGCACCGCCTGCTCGCCGAGCGCCGGCCCGACGATCTGCATGCCGACCGGGAGCCCGTCGACGGTCCCGCACGGCATCGACAGGCATGGCAGGCCGAGCAGGCTCGCCGGTCCGACCAGCCGGATCATGCTGTCGATGGCGTTCACCGGCGCACCGTTCACCAGCGCGGTGTCCTCCCCGATCGTCGGTGTCCGGCTGCCCAGCGTCGGCCCGATGAGGACGTCGACATCCGCGAAGGCACGGTGTACCTCGCCTCGCAGCGACCGGCGCACCTGCTGCGCCTGCAGGTAGTCGACCGCCGAGGGCAGCTCCCCGCACTCGAGGAGCAGCCGGACGTCGTCGCCGTAGTCCTGCGGGCGGTCGCGCAGGTTCGCGTGGTGCACGGTGCTGGTCTCGGAGGTGTCGATGACGGTCAGCGCGAACTCGGTGTGCGCCAGTCCCGGGATCGACACGGTCCGCACCGTCGCACCGAGCCGGCGCAGCGCCTCGATGCCGGCCCGCACGAGCTGAGCGACGGCGTCGTCGATGTCGGTGAAGTAGAAATCCTCTTCCACTCCGATGACCATCCCCTCGCACGTGTCGCGCAGCGCGTCGGCCGTCGTGGTCCGCGGCAGCCCGAGCGAACCCGGATCCCGTGGGTCGTGCCCGCTGATCGCGTCGAGTACCAGCGCGGCGTCCCGCACCGTCCGGGTCATGGGGCCGACGTGGTCGAGCGTCCAGGCCTCCGGGAAGACGCCGTACCGACTCACCCGCCCGTACGTCGGCTTGAGCCCGACGACGCCGCAGATCGCTGCGGGGATGCGGATGGAGCCGGAGGTGTCCGAACCGAGCGCGGCCGCTGCCATGCCGGTCGCCAGCGCGACCGCAGACCCACCGCTGGAACCACCGGGGGTCTTCGTCGTGTCCCACGGATTGCGGCATGTTCCCCAGTGCGGGTTGTCGGTCGTGCCACCGAGCGCGTACTCATGCATGTTGGTCTTGCCGACGACGACCGCTCCCGCCGCGGACAACCGGGTAGTCACCCCGGCGTCGCGAGCGGGCACGAAGCTGCTGTGGATCTTCGAGCCCATTGTCGTGCGCCTGCCACCGATGTAGATGTTGTCCTTCACCGCCGTCGGAACGCCGTGCAGCGGCCCGCGGTAGTTCCCGGACGCGATCTCGGCGTCCGCAGTCCTCGACTCGACGAGCGCACTCTCGCGGTAGACGTCGATAAAGGCCCTGAGCCTGTCGTCGTGGGCCGCGATCGTCGCGAGCGCCGACTCGGTGACGGCGACGGAGGAGACCTCACCCGAAGCAATGAGGGCCGAGACCTGCGTGATGGACAGCGCGGCGAGCTCAGTCTGCATCGGGAGTTCTCGCCGTCCACGTGGTAGCCGGTTCGGCGTCGCCGAGCAGGCGCTCGTCGAGCGCGCCGCGCAGCTCACGCATCCTGCGCCAATACGCAGCAAGCGGTGCACGGTCCTCGTCGGGGACGGTGAGTTCGCGCCGGTCGACCAGGTGGGCAACGCCGGTCTCGCGCTCGCTCACGCGTCCGGCGGGGTCGCTCGCAGTGCCGCCATCGCGGCCGTCTTGGACCGCAGGTACAGGAAGTAGTAAGCCAGGCCGGCCGCGTAGAGGATCACGACGATGAGGAGGTCGCCGGTGGTCTGCTGGCTCAGGGCGACCGCCGCGCCGATGATCGCGACCAGCGGCGGGATGGGGAACAGCGGCATCCGGAACGTCCGCGTCGCGGTCCTGTCACGGAGCCGGCTGACGATCGCGGTGACGCCGACGAAGACGTAGATCGCGATCGTCAGTACGGAGACGAACGTCACGACAGCGACGATGTCGGACAGGAAGCACAGCACCGTGGCGAACAAGCCCACGACGAGCGTCGCGACCCACGGCGCATCAGTCGACCGCAGGAGCTTGTGCAGCGCGGTACTCACCGGTCCGGGCCAGATCTCGTCCCGCCCGCTGGCCCACAGCACCCGGGCCATCTGGAGCGTGATCGCGAGACCAGCGTTGAAGAACGCGATGACAGCACCGACGGTCAGGATCGTCCCCGCGGTGTGCCCGAAGCGCTGCTCCACGACGTATGTCAGCGGCGTGCTCGAACCCAGGAATGTCTTCAGGTCGGGTGCGCCGAACGCCGCGCCGAGAAAAGCGGCGAGTTCGAGTACGACGCCTATCAGGCAGGACCAGAGCACCGCTTTGCCGACGTTGCGCGTCGGGCCCTTGGTCTCCTCCGCGAAGGAGATCGCCGCGTCGTAGCCGTTCACCGACTGCAGGGCGACGGCGACCGCAGCGATGACGGCGCCGGTGGCGAAGGCCGACAACTGGCCGTGGACCAGACCCTGCGGGTGCAGGAACGTCGTCACGCTCTGGACGGGGCGCGAGAAGCCGGCGACGGCGATCACCACGATGACGACCATCTCGAGCAGGAGGAACAGCGCGGTCATCACCGCGTTGACATGGATCTTGAGCATCGCCAGTCCGGTCACCACAACCATCGCGATCGCCGACGTCAGGTTGACCGGGATAGCGGAGTTCAGCGAGTTCAGGTAGGTACCGACGCCCAGGGCGATACTGGCCGGCAGGAAGATCGCCTGTCCCACATAGCTCAACAGCGTCAGGAACGAGGCCCACGTCCCCAGCACGCGCGCCACAATGCTGTAGACGCCGCCGGCGACGGGGAACTGGGAGCCCAGCTCGGCCATGCAGAGCGCCACCATGATGGCCAGCCCGGCGCCGGCCAGGTAGGCGATGACCGAGCCGGTCCCGGCCAGCGCGATCACTGCGATCCCGACGATCAGCAGCGAGCCTGCGGGGGTGATGTCGGACAGTGTCAGGATCACTGAGCCCTTGGTCGTGAGGCCGCGCACGAGCCTGGGCGTGTAGCCGAGCTGTCGCAGGCGACTGTCGCCGTCGTCGATCACCATCGGCCCGCCGTCGGTCGTCGTGTCCACCATACGAATCGATCCTTTTGGTCGGCAGCCCTTGCGCGGTTCAGGGTTCCCGGAGCCTAGTGAGTTCGGCGACCCCGCAACTTGTGCGGATCCACAAGTATGCCGCGGCAAGTCTGTTCCCCTGCACCACTGCCGGGTAGCAGCCGCAGGACATCATGGACGGCAACACGACGCGGGCGGAGGCGCAGAGGTGCAAAGGACGGTGAGCTTCCGCGCCCCTGCCTGCCGGCGGTCGGCATGAGTGCCGCCGGCGTCGCGGACGCGGGAACCGCTGCCGGCGAGGCGCACCAGGCAGCCGCGCGCGCGGGCGTGACGGTCGTTGAGGCCGACAGCGAGCACGCCGTCCGGCTGATCGCGCACGCCGGGGACCTGGTGTGGGGCCCGCGCGGGACGTTGGCCCCCAACGAGCTGCGGGCGCTGGCGTTCGCCGGTAACCCGGTGCACCTCGCGACCGACCGCCGACACCCCGAGCAGCCCGTGGTGGGGTTCGCGCTCGGCTTCCTCGGTTGGTCGCCGACGCTGCACGTGCATTCCCACCAGGCCGGTGTCGTCCCCGGCCACCGCCGCCGCGGCATCGGACTTGCCCTCAAGCTGGCGCAGCGCCGCACCTGCCTCGAGCACGAGATCGCCGAGATGCGCTGGACGTTCGATCCGCTGGTCCGCCGCAACACGATGTTCAACGTGACCGTACTCGGCGCCCGCGCGGCGACCTTCCATGCCGACTTCTACGGCGCGATGAGCGACTCGATCAACGCCGGCGACGCCTCCGACCGCCTCGAGGCGGTCTGGGACCTGCACCGCCCGCTGCCGACGCGGGCCGGCCAGGCAGCGTCGGCTCCCACCGGTGGTGCGGGGCCGGCGCTGCTCCGCGCCCGCGACGGTCGGCCGGTCGCTGCCGACCTGAGCCCGCGCGCCGGCGCGGTGATCGAGGTGCCGGCGAACTACGAGACCATCCGAGCGGACGACCCGGAGCTGGGCCAGGAATGGCGGCTGGCCATGCGGCACGTGCTCGCCACCGCATACGACGCCGGGTTCCGCATCGGCGCCGTGGACGAGCAGGGCTACCGCCTTGTTGTGCGAGAGGCTGACTAGATGACGAGAGACACAACAGCCCGGAGCACGGATCCCGTGGCGCGGCTCGTCGCGGACCTGTCGGCCCAGCAGGAGCAGATGGTGGGGCTGCTCGGCGTCCTGGTCTCCAGCGAGTCGCCGTCGTCCGAGCCGACGATGCTGGCCGCGACGGCCGACCTGCTCGCCGACCACGGCTCTCGCTTGCTGGGCGCCGAACCGGAACGCATCGACCAGGCGGGCACACCGGTGCTCCGCTGGCAACTGCCTGCGCTGGACTCGCACGCCCGTCCCGTTCTCTTGCTCGGGCACCTCGACACCGTCTGGCCGGCCGGCACGATCGACCGCTGGCCCTTCGAGTCCGGCGGCGACCGGGCGACCGGGCCCGGCGCCTTCGACATGAAGGCCGGGTTGGTTCAGGCGCTGTTCGCGCTGTCCATGCTCCGGATGACGGCAATCCCCCGTCCCCCGGTCGTGTTGCTCGTGACGGCGGACGAGGAGATCGGCTCGCCCGCCGGGCGCAGCATCGTCGAGTCGACCGCGCGATCCGCCTCAGCGGTGCTGGTGCTCGAGGCATCGCTCGACGGCAGGCTGAAGACAGCACGCAAGGGGGTCAGCAACTACGACCTGCACCTCACCGGGCGCTCGGCGCATGCGGGCCTCGAGCCGGAGAAGGGCGTCAACGCGCTGGTGGCCGCAGCGCACGTCGTGCTTGCGCTCGAGGCCGTCGCCTGCCCCGAGTTGGGGACCACGGTCACCGTCACCATGGCGAGCGCCGGCACCACCCGAAACACCGTTCCGTCCGGGGCGTCCATCGCGCTCGATGTCCGTGCTTCCACCGCCGAGGAGCAGCTTCGGGTCGACGCTGAACTCCGCTCCCTGCAGCCACCCGGGGGTGCCACGATGACGGTCGAGGGCGGGATGAACCGGCCGCCCATGGAGGAGAGGACCTCGCTGGAGCTGCTGGCCCTCGTTCAGCGGGCGGCCTCCCGTTGCGGCATTCCCCAGCTGGGAACGGCGCGGGTCGGCGGCGGCTCGGACGGCAACTTCACCGCTGCCCTCGGCGTGCGGACCCTGGACGGGATGGGCGCGGTAGGCGGCGGCGCGCACGCAGAGGGCGAGTACGTGCTCGTGTCGGCGATGCCTCAACGAGCCGGCCTGCTGGCCGCGCTCATCGTGGAACTGGGAGAGGACCAGCCATGAAGCTCACCTCCGTCGAACTGTTGCGCCTGCAGATGCCGCTAGTCAGCGCCTTCCGTACCTCCTTCGGGGTACAGACCGCACGCGACGTCCTGGTTGTCGCGGTGCACACCGCGGACGGCGTGACGGGATACGGCGAGTGCGTTGCGCTGTCCGACCCGGTCTACAACGAGGAGTACGTGGAGTCGGCGGCCCAGGTGCTGGAGCGCTACCTCGTGCCCGCGGTCCTGGCGTGCGAGGACCTCCACGCCGCGCGGGTTGCGGAGCTGACGGCCGGGTTCGTCGGGCACCGGATGGCCAAAGCGGCCCTCGAGCTCGCGGTCCTCGACGCCCATCTTCAGGCGGCGGGGATGAGCCTGGCGACCTACCTGGGCGGGACCCGTGAGCGGGTCGATGTCGGTGTGTCGGTGGGGATCACCGACACCGTCGAGCAACTGGTCGAGACGGTCGGACGCTACCGCGAGCAGGGGTATCGCCGGGTAAAGCTGAAGATCGAGCCCGGGTTTGACGTGGTACCCGTAACGGCGGTGCGGCAGGCAGTCGGACCCGACTTCGATCTGCAGGTCGACGGCAACACGGCCTACCGGGCCAAGGACCTCGCGCATCTGCAGAAGCTGGACGATCTGGGCCTGCTGCTCATAGAGCAGCCCTTCGAGCACGATGCCCTGGCACTACACGCGGAGCTCGCCCGCCGATGCGTCACGCCGATCTGCCTGGACGAGTCGATCACCTCAGCCGCCGTGACAGCCCGGTCCGTGCTCGCGGGCGCCTGCAGCATCGTCAACATCAAGGCGGCACGCATGGGCGGCTACCTCGAGGCGCGCCGCGCGCACGACGTCGCCCAGGCGCTGGACACCCCTGTGTGGTGTGGCGGCATGCTCGAGACCGGGCTCGGCCGGGCTGCCAACCTCGCGCTCGCCGCGCTGCCGAACTTCACGCTCGCCGGTGACATCTCTGCCTCCGCGCGGTACTTCGCCGAAGACATCACCGAGCCGTTCGCGCTGGAGGACGGCCGTATCTCCGTCCCCACCGGGCCGGGCCTGGGGGTCACCGTGCGGACAGACGTGCTGCAGGACGTACTCACGTCACGGACAACGGTCAGGATCTGAGCCGTCCGACGCTTTCTCATCGGTCCGCACCGCGCCGGCGTCGTAACCCGCGGACCGCCGGACGTGCCGTAGGTGCAGCATCGCGATGAGACGCTCCTCCGGGTCGTCGAGGCGGATGCCGGACAGTTCAACGACCCGCCGCAATCTGTAGCGGACCGTGTTGGGGTGGATGCCGAGCGCCCGCGCAGCGCGTGCGTTGTCGCCGAAGCTGTCGAGCCAGGTGTCGAGCGTGCGGTGGTAGTCGCTGCCGCGACGGCGGTCGTAGTCGAGCAGCCGCAAGACCGGGCCGTCCCGAAGCGAGCCGACCGCGGCCAGCGCGGCCACCACATCGCCCACCGCCACAGCGGCCCGAGCACTCTGGTACGTCCCCACCGGCCCCCAGGACGGGTCCCGGGACAGCAGTCGCAGAATCTGGTCGACCCTGCGCGTGCCGGCGACAACGTCCCCCAGCTGCTCGACCACCGGACCGCAGGCCACCCGTACGGCCAGCCCGGCCTGCTGGGCGTCGCCGGCCAGGCTCTTGGCCAGCCGCTCAATGCCCACTTCCACCTGGTTGCGCGGGCCGGTCAGCTCCGGGATCAGCACCAGTAGACGCCCCTCGCTGAAGACGCTGGCAACCAACCAGCGGAAAGCCATCGCGCGGGCGCTGAGCAGCTCGTCCAGTCGCCGGACGACGGGATGATCAGCACCGAGCGGCCCTGCGGAGTCGACCGCGATGCCAAGTACCGCGCATGGCAGCTCGGCGTCAAAGCCCAACGCATCGGCCGCGGCCCCGATGTCGGCACTGCCGTCGACCAGGCCCTTGAGCAGGTCCTCGCGACGCTGGCGCAGCGTAAGCCCGGCGCTCTGTGCCCGGATCAGGTGCGCGGGGGCCATGCGCGAGGCCTCGGCCAGAGCCCTTTCAGCGCCGGATCCGAGTTCGACGCGGCCTTCCTGCACCCAGATCGACCCGAGCAGCTCACCGTTCGCCCGTACTGCCACGACCATCCGCCGGCGCAGGCCCAGCCGCTCGTCCGCAGCGACCTGCACGACCTCGTCAGTGGCGTTCAAGGCCTGGAAGACGCCGCAACTGTGCAGGTGGTCCAGGTACGCCTCAGGGACCTTGCGACCGAGGATCGCCTCCCGGCGTGGCTCGTCGAGCTCGTCGACGTGCAGCGTGGAATAGGCCAGGACGTGGTTCGTCGGGTCCTCCACCGTGACCTCGCCACCGACAGCCTGAGCCAGGACGTTGGCGAAACCGAAGAGATCTCCGGTCGCTGTCGCACTCTGCGACCCCTGCGGCACGACCGTCATCGCGTGCCGGATGAGCACGCTGATCTGCTCCCAACGCATGGCCGCTGGCAGCACGATGAGAGTTGTCCCGCTTTGGAAGGCCGCCGTGCGCAGCTGCGGCAGGTCCGCTGCACTCGAGCGCACGACAACGGCAGCGACACCAGCGGACGCGGCGGTCCGCACGACCCGGCACGCCTCGTCGGACGTCGCGACCAGGCCCACGCCCAGCAACACGTCGCCCGGCCGCAGCACCGGCGGATCGGCGACGTCGTAGACCACCACCTGACGCACCCGGACCGCCTGCAGGCCCGGAGTCGACAGCACCCGCAGTACGGCGGGCCGAGCACCTCCAACAGCCGCGCGAGGTCCAGCCCCTCGCCGTCGCCCGACAGCGCGGTCACCGCACCAGTATCCCCTGCGGCAAAGAGGCCTGCGTGCACCTGGCGTGACGGTGCACAGCGGAGCACCACGACTACCCGCGCTGGGGGACTCGACGTGGGGGCCTGCTGCCAGCCTGCGGTTGCGCCAGGGTGATCTAAGGATCATGCAAGCCCCCCCGGGCCCCGAGCACCTACCGCTCACCGGCTGGTCGAGCCCCGTTGCTGCAGCTGCCCTCCTGCTGGCGTGCGTTCCGCTCATCCTCTTGGTCGGTGCTGTCATCCTCAAGTTGGCCGGCGAGAACTGGGCCAGCTGGTCGGCCGGGCGCGCGAGTTCGAGGACGTCATCGTCGTCCGGCTGCACCGACGTCGCCGCCCGGGAACCCGGCCGGAGGCCTGTCCAGAGCGTGGGAGGACGCGGACACCGACCTGTACCGCAGCGCGCCCAAGCGGGCCCAGACCGAAGGCGGCGCGGTAGACCGAGCCAGGGGGCAAGCCGGTCGGTCCTGTGCCGTACCGCGACAGGAGGAAGACGGGGTGCACCTGTCGCGGCACGGCAACTCGACGCGGTGCGGTCACCGGTCGAGCCACGACTTCAACAGCGACTTGCCCGGCCCGCCGCCCTTACGGCTATCCGCCTGGCCTTGTGGAAGAACTCGGCCAGCTCGGAGTCGCTGCGCTGAACGCCGAGCCGCCCAGACCGTTATACGAAGGTCATGCGGGACAAGTCCAAAGAGCCCGGGATCCGTGAACGATCATCTACGAGACGCAGCGGAAAAGGCCGGAGCTCGAGCCGGAGCAGTTGTCTCGCGTCCCGTGTCCGTGAACTACGGCACGCGAGGTACGTTCGCGATACGTTCGGTCGGTGGCGGTGGTCGGGTACGCGCGGGTAAGCACTCGGGACCAGCACCCCGAGGCGCAGACCGACGCGCTGGCGGCCGCCGGGTGCGACAGACGTTCACCGAGCACGCGTCCGGGACGCTGGCGCGGCGCCCGGCGCTAGACGAGGCGCTGTCCTACCTGCGGGCCGGGGACACGCTTGTAGTGACCAAGCTGGACCGGCTGGGCCGGTCGGTGCGCAACCTCAAGCAGATCGCCGACGACCTACAGGCCCGGCAGGTCGGGCTGCGCGCGGTCAGCCAGGGCATCGACACGACCACCCCCGGCGGGCGGCTGTTCTTCCACATGCTTGCCGCGATCGCCGAGTTCGAGCACGACCTGATCGTCGAACGCACCCACGATGGGCTCGCCGCGGCCCGCGCCCGCGGCCGCAAGGGCGGGCCTAGGTTCAAGATGACGCCCAACAAGATCGCGCAGGCCCGGGCGATGTATGACGGCGGGAAGCACACCGTGCAGGAGATCGCCGACACCTTCGGGGTCTCCCGTCCGACGGTGTACCGGTACCTGACCGACCGCGGAGCCGCCGCGGCCGAGCCCGCGTAGTAGCCGGGGCGCGAGG
>JAABUZ0100010081.1_pt1 | contig 10590 bp, 11 predicted proteins | sample 5562091 | NCBI WGS metagenome assembly JAABUZ01 (sample SAMN12813069, study PRJNA571459) | rock metagenome | isolation source: Antarctica rocks | place: Antarctica: Victoria Land, Linnaeus Terrace sud | collected 2015-12-21 | reverse complement strand
GGCCGAGGACCGGCTCTCGACGGCGACCGATGCCGCGGCCATCGTCACCGCCGTGCCGGCCGAGCGGTTAACGGCCCTCAACGAGGCCTTGCTGACCTGGCCGGAGGGGTTCACGCCGCACCCGCGGCTGGCGCAACAGTTGGAGCGCCGCCGCGTCGCGCTGGCCTCGGACGGCGCCATCGACTTCGGCCAGGCCGAGTCGCTGGCCTTCGCCGCAATCCTGGCCGAGGGCACGCCGATCCGCCTGACCGGCCAGGATACGGAGCGCGGCACGTTCAGCCAGCGCCACCTGGTGCTGCACGATATCAACACGGATGGGACCTACACCCCGCTGGTCGGCCTGCCGCAGGCGCGCGCCTCGTTCGCCGTCTATAATAGCCCGCTCTCCGAGGCCGGCGCGCTGGGCTTCGAGTATGGCTACAGCGTGCATGCCCCGGCCACGCTAGTGTTGTGGGAGGCCCAGTTCGGTGATTTCGCCAACGCGGGGCAGGTCATCATCGACCAATTCATTGCCGCGGCGCGCGCCAAGTGGCGGCAATACCCCTCGCTGGTCCTCTTGCTGCCGCACGGCTATGAGGGCCAGGGGCCGGAACACTCCAATGCACGGCTGGAGCGCTACCTGCAGCTGTCGGCGCAGGACAACCTGCGCGTGGCCAACCCGACCACGGCGGCGCAGTACTTCCATCTGTTGCGGCGTCATGCGGCCCTCCTGCTCGGCGACCCGCATCCGCTGATCGTGATGACGCCCAAGAGCCTCTTGCGCCATGCGCGCGCGTCCTCGCGCCTGCAAGACCTGGCCGAGGGCCGCTTCCAGCCGGTGCTGGATGACCCCGAGGCCGCCGCGCGCCGCGACGAGGTGACGCGCCTGGCGCTGTGCAGCGGCAAGGTCCATGTCGATCTCGTCAATGGTCCGGGGCGCGCCGACGCGCGGGCGGTCGCCATTGCGCGCGTGGAAGAGCTGTATCCCTTCCCAGAGAGGCTCCTGGATACCCTCATCGCGTCGTACCCACGCCTGAATGAGGTGGTCTGGGTACAGGAGGAACCTCAGAACATGGGGGCGTGGCGGTTCGCGTCGCCGTATCTGCAATCATTGGCGGGTCGCCATGGCGTGGCCCTGCGCTATATCGGCCGTCCCGAGCGCGCCAGCCCTGCCGTCGGCTCGGCCCGCGTCCACGCTGCCGAGCAAGCCACGATCGTCGTCGACGCCCTTGAAGGGGCCCGGCCGTTAGCTGTTAGTAGTTAGTTATTAGTCGTTAGTCGTTAGTCATTGGGAGAAGGCGCGCCGATACGCCATACTAATAACTAATGACTAATAACTAACAACTCGGAGAGGTGCATGTCGGTTGAGATTCGCGTTCCCCAGTTGGGGGAGTCGGTGACGGAAGCGGTGGTCGGCCGCTGGCTCAAGAAGGAAGGCGATGCCGTCGGACCGGACGAGGCCGTGGTAGAGTTGGAGACGGACAAGGTCAACATGGAGGTGTCGGCGGACGAGTCTGGCGTGCTGGAGCGCATTGTGCAGCCCGAAGGATCCACGGTGGCCATCGGCGATGTGCTGGCGACGCTCACCGGTGCGGCGGGCGACCAGAGTCCCGTGGCTCCGACGGCCACGGGCACCGGTGCGAACCCGCACAACGGCGCGGTCGCGACCGCGTCGCCCGGATTGCCCGCGTCGCCCGGATTGCCCGCGTCGCCCGGATTGCCCGCGTCGCCTCCGGCCTCATCGTTCGGTGAGACGACGAAGGGCGCAGCGCGGGACGTGGCGGGCGGCGACGTGGCGGCGACGCCGGTCGCGAAGCGCTACGGCGCCGAGCACGGCGTCGACCTGGCGCGGGTGGCGGGAACGGGACCGAGCGGCCGCGTCACCAAGGAAGATGTCGCGGCCTACCTGGAGCGTGGCGCGCCACCCACGACGCCTGCCGCGCCTGCCGCGCCTGTCCCATCCGTGTCGGTGGCCCGGACCCTCCCGGCGCCGCCAGGGGCGACGCCCGCGCCGGGGAGCGGCGACGCCGCGTCGCCCCTGGCGGCGATCTTTGCGCCGGCGCCACGCGAGGAGCGACAACGCATGTCGCGGCGCCGTCAGACCATCGCGCGGCGGCTGGTCGAGGCGCAGCGGACCGCGGCGATGCTGACGACGTTCAACGAGATTGACATGAGCGCGGTGATGGAGCTGCGCAAGCGCCGTCGCGACCCCTTCAAAGAGCGTCATGGCGTCGGCCTTGGCTTCATGTCGTTCTTCACCAAGGCCGTCGTCGGCGCGCTCAAGGCGTTCCCGCGCCTCAATGCCGAGATTCAGGGCGACGAGATCGTGCTCAAACATCGCTACGACATCGGGGTTGCCGTGGGCGCGGAGGAGGGCCTGGTGGTGCCGGTGCTGCGCGACGCGGATCGCAAGAGCTTTGCCGCGATCGAGCGCGAGATCGGTGAGCTAGCGGCCCGCGCCCGCGAGAATCGGCTGACGCTGGCCGAATTGCAGGGCGGGACCTTTACCATCACCAATGGCGGCACGTTCGGCTCGTTGCTCTCCACGCCGATCCTTAACGCGCCCGAGGTGGGCATCCTGGGCATGCACAAGATCGAGGAGCGGCCGATCGCCGTCAAAGGCGAGGTGGTCATCCGGCCGATGATGTACGTCGCCCTCTCCTACGACCACCGCATCGTCGACGGGCGCGAAGCGGTGCAGTTCCTGGTGCGGGTGAAGGAATTGGTGGAAGATCCCGAGGCGCTATTGCTGGAAGGCTAGAGGACCTGCGCACGCTATCCTGGAAGGCTAAGGCTACACAATGAATGCATTGAGTCTACGTCGCGCTCCGCAGCCGGCGACGGACGACGAGGGGATCCCGGATTTGCCCTCCTGGGCGCGCATCGCCTACGGGGACCTGCGGACCTCGTCGCGCAGCGTCGGCGCGGAGTCGCTGCTGGCAGGGGAGCTGGTGACCGCCTATCTGACTCTCAGCGGCCCCGAGGAAGGGTACTGGCCGGCGCGGGCCTATTGGCGCGACATGGCCACCTATATGGGGGAATCGCGCCGTAAACGGCTGGCTATGGCCCGCTTGTGGCCCGAGTTCCTGCGCTTTCGCCAGGGTCGCCGTTCGCCGAGTTGCACCGACGTGCGCAGGATACTGATGGCGGGAGGGCAGCCCCATGGGAACGACTGCCGGCATGCGGCCCGCTGCGACCATTGCCGCATGTTCACCATCTACGCCAACGAGCAGTTGCCGTGGGCGAGCAGCCAGTAGGCAGTTGCCAGTTGCCAGTTGCCAGTTGCCAGTTGCCAGTTGCCAGTTGCCAGTTGCCAGTTGCCAGTTGCCAGTTGCCAGCTGCCAGTTGCCAGTTGCCAGTTGCCAGCTGGCAACTGGCAACTGCCAGCCTGGTACCTTGGACAGGGATACCTAACGACTAACGACTGGTTTTTGTCTTGCCTTTGTGCTGCAATTCAGGTATGACAAAGAAGGCTGATTGGAATCAATACAGCAGAAGGGACAGGCAATGACGAGTGAGCGCGACAGCGGATCGTCGATGAAGGAGCCGCGCACCATGCAGAGAGGACAGGGACGAAAAGGTGACGCCGTGGTCCCGCGTGCGCCGCGCCGCGGTCAGCGCGGCGAAGAGCGTCGCCAGGAACTGCTGACCACGTTGCGCACCGCACACGAGCCCGTCCTGGGTTCGGAGTTAGCGCAGCGGTTCGGCGTCAGCCGTCAGGTGCTCGTTCAAGATATGGCGATCCTGCGCGCCGGGGGCTCCGATGTCATCGCCACGCCGCGCGGCTACCTCCTGCGCAACCCGGAGCCGGCCTCACACCGGGCGGTGCTGCACGTGCGGAACGACCGCGCGTCGATGGTCGACCAGATGACGGTCCTGGTCGACCTGGGCATCCGGATCGTCGACGACATGATCGACCACCCGGTGCTAGGCCCCCTGCGCGCCGATCTCTCCATCTCGTCGCGCCAGGATGTCCTGGAGTACGCCGAGCGGCTCGAGTCTACCAAATCGGCCCCGCTCTTCGAGCTGACCGGCGGCAGGCATAGCCACACCGTGGAATCGGTCCGGCCGGACCTGCTGGAGCGAGCGCGGACCGAGCTACAGCAACGCGGATATCTGGCCACAGCCGTGGCCTAGCGCCCCGACCCGGCGCAGCCCTCCATTCCGCTCCTTCGCCCCGACCCGACGCAGCCCTTCATTCCGCTCCTTCGCCCCCGCCGCGGATCACACCCGCATGGATCGCCGCGACGATAACAACGATGATATCATGTAAAGTTCGCGCCGCGATTCCACCCCTTCGACCGTCCCGCCGCCCTTCCAGTTGCCGGTCGTCAGTAGCCAGATACCTGTACTCAGACGTCGGATCGTCGCCTCTCACCGCTCACTCGTCGCACCTGCCCACTGCCTGGGCGTCTGCGCTACGGCCTACTCGCGTGACCGGCGCTCGCGCACGATGCCCCGCACGATGACGCCGATCACCACTAGCAGCATCACATAGAACACGACCGTGCTGGCCACCCGCAATCCGCTGCCGCTCGTCCCGATGAAGGGTACTAGGACCAGTTGCGCCGCGAAGGCCAGCAACAGCGCCAGCACAACACCCATCACGAGCGAGATGAGGGGACGTAACACCTACGCGGACCCAGTTACTCTAACGTAAGCCTGGAGGCGCTGGCGGAGGTCGCGCTCGAGGTCATCGAACGTACAACAGTGGATGTGCTTCGAGTTGACGACGACGTGCTCTCGACGCCACGTTAAGCGTAGGCGGTCTTCGTCGGTCAGCCCGCTATCCCGGCCAAGGACCAGCATGGCCATGTAGGTGATCCTACCGGCCCCAAACTGGCGTTCGAACGTCGCCGTGTTCTTGAGGTCTTCCAGCTTCCAGAGCCAATCGACGATCTGGCTGAAGCCATGGTCGAAGCGTCCGGCCCATTCGCGCGCCTGCCGGCCACGCTTGACGAAGATGCTGTTGGACATCCCGTCCTCGAATTCGATGAGGTTGAACGTCTTCCTGTGCCAATCGCCGACCACCACATCGGCGGTAAACTCACCGAACAACGACATCTCGTAGGCAAGCCGGTCGAACATCATAATATCGGGGCTGTAGGATCCGAGCAACGCAGACAGATGACGACGTGTCTGAAAGAAGGGAAGGACATGCTCTCGCTCCGAGAGTTCGGGCATGGACGTGAGCAATTGGGCAAACTCGTTGAGTTCGGCCAGACACTGCACGACATCGAAGATAAGATTCTCGAAGCCACTCATCGGAGGCTAGCCAAAGACCTGAAATTCGCAAGCGTCTGCGGGCGCACGATATCGGTCACCTGCACGCGTTCGCCCGGCCTCATGCGGAAAAAGATCCACATGGTTGGAACGGCGCGCAGGACATAGAGCGAGTCCGTGTCCGCCAGTTCCTCGACATCCTTGCTCGACCCATCGCCCTCCTGATACTGCTCGATGAGCCCAAACGCCGCGACGACGCGGTCCCTCTCGTCGCTCTCCAGCACGTCGAGCGCCGCGAGGACGTGGCTTGCGATGCCAACCCCTTGCGTATGTCCGTTACGTCGCGCCTGACTTTGCACGCTCTCCATCCCGCTGTTCCCTCTCCTCCGAAGCCATGAGGACCACACCGAACAGCAAAAGGGACTGCCTGGATCACTCCCACGATACGCGGCCGGTGCGGTCTATATGCCCGTAGCGTACCACGCACACGGCATGTGATGTGACTGCCCAGCGGGGTCATGTTGTTGTCGACTGGGCGAACGAGTCCTGGAGGCAGGGGTGTCTTGCCCTGAGAGCGGCATGGCCCTGGCTGCCCACGGTCAATCGTCCTCGCGTGGCCAGGCATCCTCAAGGTAGAGCTTGACCAGACCGGCGTGTGAGAGCGGGCGCGCGGGGTCGCCCACATCGATGTTTGTCTCATAGTCTTGCAGGTACACCATGTCCGTTGCGCTGATCTGGCGCAGGCGATCTACCAGGTCAGCGAGGTGGTGCTCCAGCACCCAGCGGTAAGCGGGCAGGTAGATAGCGCGGCGAGCCTCGACATAGGACAGCAGGTGATCACCCTCGACCCCGGCGCGATGGCCGCGTACCGGTCCGAAGCGGCGCACGGTGCGCTTGAGCCCGCGCATCGTCGTGTTGGCGAACGTGACGAGATCGACGTCCGCGCCCTCGAACACCTTGAGTCCCTGCCAGATACCCTCCACGGACGCGGCTCTGTAGCCAGGTGACAACGGGACGGGGATGTCGCCGTGGGGATAGAACGGGCTGAAGCGCACCCAGGGCTCGGGTCCGCGCGAGGTGAGGTTGAGCACCACCGGCTCCACCCCCGACAAGGACGGCTGCAGACGCGCCATCGACCGTACTGACACGACAGACAATGGCATCGCTTACAGCCGCCCAATCCGATATGCGATCCTTCTCGCCAGGGATACAAGCGCGGCATTATCATGAGCGAGTCGACCGTCGGGGAGAGCTACCGTGTCCTCCAAACCAATGCGAGTATCGTAGCCGCGCCGGATCGCGGCCTGCAGCAGCGGCCATGCCGTATTAAAAGATGACCCGGCGGACCTCGACGATGTCGAAGCTGTAGATGCGCATATCAAAGGGCCAGCCCCCCTCGAAGAACGCGCGCCGCCTCCACGATCTCCACCTTCGGCGCCGGGCCGCGCAACGCCGGCGGCGCCACGGCGCTCTCTTCGTAGTGGCCCGTGCGGGTCTCGACCTGATCCATGGCGCTCTCATAGTGTGTCCTACCATCCCCTAGCCCCTCTCGTCGCTATGCTCACCCATCTCCTTTCTAGCGCAGCGCCACGCCCCAGCATTCGCGTCGGCATATGCACAACGTCAGGCGTCAGGCGTCCCCAAGCGTCCGTAGCAACGCTCGTGCCCGTGCCACACCGCTTCGATTGCCCTGGCGCGTATACAGGCGCAGGGCCTGCCGGACATCGGACACAGCCTCAACTCTGTTCCCTCGATGGACCCGCGCACGGGCGCGGCTGAGGTAGGCATCGGCATCATGAGGTGACAGGCGGATGACGGTTGTCTCATCGGCGATCGCAGCGCCATCGTCACCCCGCGCCCGATAGAGGTCGCCGCGCAGGACGTAGGCCAGCAGATAGGTGGGGAAGAGGCGGATGGCCGCCGTGTCATCGGCCAGGGCGCGCGCGACATCGCCCAGGCCCTGATAGGCCTGGCTTCGTCGCAGATAGTAGCGGGCGCTACCGGGGTGGTAGTGCAGGGCCAGGGTCTGATCGCGCACCGCGCCGCGGTCGTCATGCAGGGCGAGGCGCGCTCGCCCGCGGGCGCTGTAGGCGAACGCGTTGCGGGGCTCGAGGCGGAGCGCCGCACTCTCCAATGCCCGCGCGCGCCGGTACCGGCGATGGTCGTACGCCGTCGCGCCGTCATCCAGAAGTCGCCGGACGCGCGGAGAGCGTGCTGTGAGGGGGTCGGGCGGTACCAGCAGGCGTGCGGGGACCGCGGATGGCGACGCCGTCGGCGTCGGCGTCGGTGTAGCCCTGGCCAACGGCGTAGGGATCATTGTCACGGTGGCGGCGACCGTGGCGGTGGCTGTGACAGGCGCCACGGTTGCAACGACTGTCACCGTGGGCGTGAGAGTGGGTGTCGCGGTCGACGTAGCGGATGCGGGAGGGATCGCGGGGACGGGCAGGATGGTCGTGATGATGCCATCCGGGCTGACCCGTCGAATGAGATTGTTGCCGGCGTCCGCGATGTAGAGCGAGCCATCAGCGGCGACGGCCAGCCCATTGGGGCCATTGAGCTGCGCCTGCGTCGCGGGGCCGCCGTCGCCGCCCATGCCAGCCATGCCGTTGCCAACTACCGTGCTTACCGTCCCATCCTTGCTCCGGCGCAGGACACGGTTGTTGCCCCTATCCCCGATGTAGAGGCTCCCGTCGGGCGCGATGGCCAGGCTGGTTGGGTCATTCAGCCCGACCGGGTCGGCGGCAACCGACGCAAGGGTCGACGCGGGGGTCGTCCTGGTGGCCATTGGCGTACCGGAGCCCACGCCGGATCGCGGCACGGGCAGCAGCGCGAGGGCAACGGGCGCAAGGACGCGCGCGAGGGCTGATAGAGATGGTAGGCGATGCATCGCTCCCCTCCTCCCTACGACGACTGACCGAGAGCCTGGAGTTGTGCGGCCGCCTGGGCCGCGCCCGCGCTATCCCCCTCCGCCGCAAAGAGTTGCTCCGCCTGCCGGAAATCGGCGCTCGCGCCCTGCGTGTCGCCCTGCGTCTTTCTGGCAACGCCCCGGTCGTAGTAGGCGTCCGGCTGACCCGGCAGCTGCTGCAGCGCCGCGCTATAGTCGGCGATCGCCGCCGTGTCGTTGCCCAGCGCATGATAGGCGTTACCGCGCCGGATGTGGGCGCAGGAGCACGTCCCCAGGTCGCCCGGATTGCTCTGCAGATACTGCGTGAAGTCGTCGATGGCCGGTTGATAGGTGTGCTGGAGATAGTAGACAAGGCCGCAGTTATAGTAGGCCACGGAGAATCCGGGGTCGAGGGCAAGCACCTGGGTGTCGTCGGCCACTGCCGGGCCGTACTCGCCCAACGCGTACTCCGCCCGTCCGCGGTTGAAATAGGCATAGACATAGCCCGGGTAGTAACGGACGGCCTGGGTGAAATCCGCGACGGCCAGGGCGTCGCTGCCCGCGTGCAGGTAGATGAGGCCGCGATTGAAGAGGGTTGTGTAGTCGGCGGGGACGACGCGCAGTTCCTGCGTGTAGTCGGAGATCGCCCGTGCCTCGTCCCCCACCCGATCGTACAGGTAGGCCCGTAAAAAACGAGCCAGACCGTAGAGGGGATAGATGCGCAACGAGGCCGTATAGTCGGAGATCGCCCCCGCTGTGTCGCCGAGGTCTTGTCGTGCGCGCCCGCGCCGGAGGTAGAAGCGCGCGTCGTGGCGCGGGTTGTAGCGGATGGCCTGGTTCTCGTCGGCGATGGCCCCCTGATCGTCGTGCAGGTCGAGCCTGGCGGCTCCCCGCGCGCCGTAGGCGTACGCATTGTGCCGCTCCAGCTTCAGGAGGCTGGTGAAGATGGCAATTGCTTGCCGGTCGTCTCCGCTGTCCAGCGCCGCGCGTCCGCGAGCTGCGAGGGCGCGACCACGGGGAGTCGAGCCCGTGGGAGGGTCAGGCGCGTAGGCGCGCGGATCGATGGGGATGGTCGGCGCGGGACCAGGGGTCACGCTTGGCGGGACCGGGGTCGGGAAGGCAGTGGGCGTGGGGGCGGACGGAGTGACATCGGTGAGCAGGAGTGTGCCCGTCAGCGCCTCGGTCGTGGGGGCCGGCGATGGCGACGCGGAAGGCGGGGCCGCCGCGCCAGCCAGCGCGGTTGGTATCGCCGTCGCCGTGCCCGCATCCGCCTGCGCGAACAGGGGTGTCACTTGCCTGGTATGGGCCATGTCAGGGCGCGGGGGCATGCTTTGGGCCTTGTGAAAGGATAGGGCCAGGAAGCCTGCAGCGATCAGGAGAGGGGCAGAACGGACGTGTGGCATAAGAAACTCCATGCGTCGAGACGAGATCAATCGACAGATAAGACCAGACGATGCCCATGTAGCGCCGTTATTTATTTTGCCCTAAAAACATGGAAAGATGCAAGGAGGAAGAGATGGCGCGGTGGTTGGGTTAAGACCGATCCTTACGATAGGGAAATCCTCTGTGCGACTCTATGCGAGCGGCGCGAGGGTCCACGCCCGGATAGCCAGGCGGCGGGAAAAATGGAGCAACGGGGGCGTCTCCGGTAAATGGATGCCGTGACCCGTCGCCAGCGTCCCGAGGTGCAGCTCGGCCTCGGCGGGTTGCAGCGGCCAAGGGTCATGGTCGATGTCGCCCCGATACACGCGCCCGCGCCCGTCCGCGGCGTAGAGGCAGTAGCGCGCCGTCAGCCAATCCTCCAGCGATCCGGGCGCGGCCTGGCAGACGGGGCCGGTGGGGCGATACTGGCCAACCATATCCGCCGCCGCGGCGCCGGGGTACAGACGGCGGCTCGTATAGCTGACCCAGCCTCCCGTGCGGCGGCAACTCATGCGCGCGTAGAAGTAGGGCAGGTGGTACCAGGCACGGGCCAGCGCCACGGCGATGGGGTTGGCGGCGTCGAGGCTGTAGAAGAAGACGCCCGGCCGCTCGCCGCCGGGCGCGGTGACGTAGGTCCGCACGTTGAGCTCCGGGAAGGCCGAGAGCCAGGGCACGGTGAGCGGGACCTCGCGCAACTGAATGCCGCTCATGCGGAAGGGGACGACGCCCACCCAGGCCTGGCCGGCGATGGTGTCGAGCTGAAGAGGCGGGGGGATCGATGGGCGCAGCAGCGCCGGATCGACGGGCCAGTGCGCGAACAGAAGGTCGTGCCATATTTGTAGCATGGCCCAGGGACGCGCCGGGATGGGCCACGGACGGCGCCCGTTCACGTCCACGCCATTACCCATCTCCACCTCCTTGCCGCGCCATCGGGTCCGCCTGCCGCGCGGGGATCGCGGTCTGCCGGCTGGTAGCGCAGCGAGAGCCGGCGCTCCCAGGATATCGGGTCCCCACCCATAGCGCGAGGATCACCCCGCCTGTCCAAGGGTCTGTGAATTGTCGGGCTGGGAGCGCGGGCGTCC
>JAABUZ0100010080.1_pt1 | contig 10591 bp, 8 predicted proteins | sample 5562091 | NCBI WGS metagenome assembly JAABUZ01 (sample SAMN12813069, study PRJNA571459) | rock metagenome | isolation source: Antarctica rocks | place: Antarctica: Victoria Land, Linnaeus Terrace sud | collected 2015-12-21 | reverse complement strand
ATCCTTTGCTTCTTTCGCCTCTTTCGCCTCTTTCGCTTCCTTTCCCTCCCTCTTCTTAGAAGATGTGGCTCCTTTCCCGCCATCCAGACCTTTCGCACGCGATAGCTACCATTAGACCAACTCAAGAGGCTGAAAAAGTTACCATGCGATTCTTGAAACCTTTCATCTTCTCGCTTCAAGCCGGCTTCCAAACTAAACAAACAAGTGCACGTCCAGCTCAGCGGCCACCCCACGCTAGGCTCCAGCACGAAGCCAAGCTATAGCAGAAAGGACAAGCACTTGTAGACTTTCTCCCCGTGATATTGTGGCTGATAAATAGCGTCGGATTGCGCGACTCCTGAGGATTGCGCGACTCCTGATGCCAGCGGAGACTATGGGTTGGCGTGAGGGTTTGGCTAGTTGGGAGAAACTGACTTTATGGTGCGCTCTCGTCATGTGCCCCGGCGGAGGGCAACCGGCACCACATCAAAACACGCCAAAAACCGCTCAAAACACAACACCAAAAGTGGAGCGTACAAGGAGAAGCGAGAGAGGATTGTTAGCGCTCTGTAAACTGGAAGGTGTTATCGTATGAGTTCTATTGAGTCTGTAAATGTTTGTGCACAATCGTCGTCCTGTCCAACAATGCGTTCAGCTGACACCATGAATTGAGATGGGATTCAAGCGCTGTCCATAGTCAAACGTAAGAAGGTAAGAAAAAAGCGGCCTAGTCAATCACGTTTCTGAATGACTGTGGAATCAATGCTTCACAATTCAATACCTCTTCCAAAGAGCTACGACAGCATCACAACCTACACGGACGACTTTTTGGAATACGTAAAGACCGCACAGTTTTATAAAACATTTGGAGTAGGAGAGATCCATATCTTGGACCTATTCACGACAAACTCATACGAGCAAACCGTGCCAAACGAATGGAGGGAATACTTTGGCTCGGATCTGTTTAGCTTTGAAACATTTCTCGCATTTGTGGTGCACAATGGCGATTGTGATGAAGCTATGCCCTTCAGTTTGAATGAGACGTTGCTGAGGATAAAACGGCTCTCCTTCAATCGCGAGTGCACTGAAATGCTTCCTACAAAGTCGCTTCAAAAGATTGGTGAGTCCCCTAAAAAGCTTCACGAAACAGATAATTTCTCCTTCTACATCTCAAAGCTTGCTAAGCAGCTTGAAATAAAAAATGTGGTGGATTTTGGGAGCGGAGCTGGGTTTCTCGTTCGCGGGCTTGCCTTTGGTTACGGCCTCAGCGCAGTCGGCCTTGAACGTCGCCAAACTCTTATTCGACATTCAGAGAAACTAGATAAGATTCATAGCCGCCAGATTCACAATACGCGTAAAGTGGACATTCGTCACATTCAGCAAGAAATTGATGGAACAGATCTTTCTGATGTTCTCAAGGATTACAAAAACTGTTTGGCGGTCTCTATTCACTCTTGTGGAGACTTGACATGGCATGCTCTTTCAGCCCTGTCTCAACCCTCATTCAAGGCTGTCGCAATAGTAGGATGTTGTTACAATAGTATGAAAATATTCCCTTACTCAAAGAAGCTATCACCTTGCACCATGAGCACAACTGCAAAAATGATTGCCTGTCAAGCGCCTCAGAACTGGACAAAAGAGACATCCGAAAATTTCTTTAAAAGGCATTTCTACCGTGCTTTGTTGCAGCGACTCATGGCTGATATGGGTCTGTTACGAGAGGAGAAACGCCTGCTGGTAGGTTCTCTGAGAAGTCCATGTTTTGAGAGTTTTGCAAAATATACGAGAGCGGGCATGGGCAAATTAGATATGGAAAGTAATGTTACTGAGGAGGCCGTGCGACTTGCGCCAAGATATGAAGAAAGTTACGCGTCACGGTTCATGCATGTGAAAATCTTGTGGACTTTGATCTGTGCATGCTCAGCTTTATTGGAAAGTTGCATACTTCTTGACAGATACTACTTCATGATGGAGCAACCACAAGTGGCGGGTGCACAAATCATAAACGTATTTGATCAGACTATCTCTCCGCGCAACATGGCAGTCGTAGCTTGGAAGTTCTGAAGACAAAATGGTCTAAGGGATGGTTATGAATTCCGCGTCCATGCTCTATTTATATGTATATAGTGTACAGTGGTCATGCTAATGGTATTCACAATGGGTGTGCAATATCCATGTAGGATTCTTCGGATTCGTCGTAACTTATTGATTGTCTCCTTCTGTGCGGTGGAGGGCCAATGTCATCAAAATCAATTTCATCAATCGTGGACTCCAAGATAGTCTCATTACCGCTTTCCTGTAATGCTTTGGATAATAATTCGGTTGCAATGGGATCACTTCGGGCTAGGCCTAGAGCGTTGTGAAAATGAACGATTGCATCCATGTTGTGACCCTTTTGCATTTCGACGAGCCCCATGCTTGTGTAGGTTGAATGACTTCGTGGATCGGACTGGATGACTTCTTGAAAACATGCAAGCGCATCATCAAAGCGACGAAGTTTGCGATATGCATGCCCCAAATTCGAACGGATGCTGATGAGAGCTAAAGGATTAATTTGGTTCTCAGTAGCTTTTGCAAGACTGTTTTCAAAGAAAAGGCAAGCGCCTTCATGTTGGTTCTTGTAATAGTGTACAGCACCCATTTCATTGAGCAGCAAAGGATCAGAAGGACAAGTTTGGAAAGCGGTTCGTAGGTACTCGTCGGCGAGGGTGATATTGTGCAACTGCAGATTTTGCATTCCTAGAAATAACTGTGGAAGGTGTGTTCTAGGCGGTCAGTACGTTATGATCATTCATATTTACCCTTGAAATAAACGTGCAGCGGTAGCGTACGCTGTGATGGCTTGATCATGCTCTCCTTCAAGAGCAAATGTGTGAGCAAATCCAATCCACGCTACTCCAAAATGGGGATCCATCATGGACGCTTTACTGAAATGTCGCCGCGCATCCGGAATCCGACCAATTGTAAGGTAATAGACACCAATTGCCAGCCATGCTATAGGTTCATCAGGATAGTTGTCGACAAGATTGTGGGATACAGAGAATAAAATATTCTTGGAGTCAAGTTCGTGTAAACATGCTAGATAGGTCGGAAGAATTGAAAACTTATGTTGGTCAATATCCAATACACTATAGATTAGGAGACCTCAAAAATGATAAGGACCTTTGACAGACGTCCAAACACTCTTGAAATCGACATTGGAGAAAAAGACGCTCAGCCTGACTCGACAATAAATCTGTACTGCCCGATAAGCCATAAACTTCGGAAAGTCTTTCTTCTGCAAGTAACTCTTCGGGAATCCTTTCGTATTTGCTAAGTTTTGTCATGTAGAGAGACCGAACCAAATCAACATCTTCCGGGTCTACTCCATCAAAATCAAGAGACTCGATGAACTCCCACTCTGCTTGTTAATCATACACCAACCAGGCCCACCTTCACGTGGCTTCAACAAAGTGTTCTTCGTCAGTTGGTCTAAAGCTTCGAAACACTTTATGTCTAACCGAAGAGCCTCCTTATAGCTTTCTTTCGCCTTATCAAAGTTGTTGCGATTTGCATAAAGCAACCCTCGAACATAGCATAAAGAGGCTTCAAATCTAACTCCGCCGTCCACATTTTTTGGCGTATGCTTTCCTATCGTTTAAAATCGTATTTCAGTGGTTTTACCATTTAATCGAAAAGGATTCTGTTCTCCCACCAAAGCTAAAGCTTCGTCCCATTTTGATAACTTAATCTGAAAATGTCAGATGATTCAGGATTAGCATACCAAACACAAAGCTGCCAGATAACGGCACGCTGTACTCGAGTTTAGTAAGTTTTGTTGCATGAGAACTCCTTGTGCTCGAGTGAATTGGCCAAGACCGTAGAACACCTGTGCTAACCAAAACGCGTCATTTGCATCACCTACAATCAATAACGAATATTTTAAATATACCAGAAAGAGATAATATCTTGTCCCCGATGAAAGCAGCTGTCCCATATTGATGCTGAAACATAGCATCGTGTCTCCAGACTCTCAGCCGGTCCAATTGACTATCAACGTCTCGCTCACCGGGTTTCCTAGATGAAGAAACGGTTGATGAACCATGTGGTGAAGACTGGTCCAAGCCCTTTTCTAAACCATATAAAAATTGCTTGGAAGGGTTTATGATTGGACTGATTGCAATTGTTGAGTTATTGCCATTTGCGAAAAACCCCGGAGAAGATAGTCTGAACGAGTTGGAATTTGAAAGCAATGCCGGCGAATCAAATCCAGAGGGGACTCTCTTACGACTCATTCAAGGAACAGCACTCTTACACCAAAGGTGCTTATGTCGTTTATATTCATATGCAGTTTAAAGCATCACGTGATGATTCGCATCGTTGAGTTTATAAGGGGGAACAATTATAGCGCTATAGATACAAACTCCCTGCGGCTACTATGTCTCTCTTGATCTTAGATAATGCATCCGTCATTTTGACCTCCAGTTCGTCATTGCCAATGGCTTTAGCAGCCATCACCATTTGCCGGAGCAACTCCTCAAGACGTTTAAACATGCGAATAAGACTACCTTCGTACGTGTCGGTCATTTTACTAAAGTCAGCTTTGTTCGAAACTGTATAATATACCATATCTGTGCAAATGTTGCACCAGTTGCCCACATATATACGACTTCCATCAACTGGGGCCTAAAACTATCGACATAATCATTTTCGATAACTTCAAGTTTGCATTCATTGGAGACTTTCGCTATGCGCCGAGCTGTCTCTTGCAATACTTGTAACGGCTCAGTCAATTCTGGTCTCAGCTTAGCATCATCACTGCTCCTCTCCTCAAAGATAATGCAGCTCAATAAGGCAGCACATTGTTCAGATGAAAGAGTTGCAAAAACACCATTGAATATAAGCTCTGTTATTAAGAGCTCGTCGCCAGTGCTGATCTCGCAAGCCACTCTACCTTTGGTTTCGATAACATTCTCTTGTGTTGTGAAACCAAGCCTCCGAAGAACACGCTTACGACACTTCAATTCATCTAATTGTATAATTGACTGAGCTGCATTCAATTTTATCCGAGCGTCGTTCATTTTAGACTTAATTGAAAGCTTATTTTTGCATTGCTCATACAACTCTGGTAGTCGATCTGAATCCGTAAGAGGATTAGCAAATAATCTAGACTCAACAACTTCGATTTTGCGGAGTAAATTTAGAAACGATTCGTCGGTAATCTTCAAATTTTCGATAGGATCCAAGAGAGGAATGCCATCCGGAAAGCGCCGTTTGACTTCGTCAATTTGCTTGCCCACAACTTTTCGTTCATCTGGACTTCTGATGTCCTTTGGTAGAAAAATTCGGACGTGACCAATCCCATCAAGGCAGGAGAGCAACACTGGAACAACCTCCATCTTTCCACTCTCACCTGGTGGAGGAGGTCGGACACCAGGTGGTAATTCTGATTTCGTCCGAATGGGATTTAACACTGCACCAGCATCAAGCCTGAGGCAAACATCAAGAATATAGTTGTCTTGTGCTTTGACGTTGACTTTTGGATCTTTTGGAGCCGCCCGTTTCGAGTAGCTGACAACAACACCCCAGCCAAAGTCAATGTCTCGATATTTGACTCGAACCAGTCTCCCTGGCTGTATAAACATAAGGCAATGGCGAGGATGGTTGGTAATATCTCTCATTTGGACTCTGTATGTGTCTATTTGTTCCCGTAATTCGCAGTAGGAAGTTGTAGTAGATTCGTCATCTACAACAGTAGATTCATACTCCTGTTCAAGAGAACGCAATTCAGCGTCCAGTGTTGGAACTTCCGCCGTATTCTGAAACCGATAAAAACATCTCTCAAGCATAAATTCAGGGGATATCTCCTCCACACGCATCAGATTCAGAAGCATGTTGTACCCGAGCTGAAAGGCAGAGTCTAATCGATCAGCTTGACCCAACAACATTCCCTTTGCAATCGGTGGTTCCATTTGCTCGTCAATCATCAAGATGACTATACCTCTATCGTCAATTCCTCTTCGGCCAGCTCGCCCAGATGCTTGCACATACTCACCGGATGACAGCCATCGCGTCTCTCGCCCATCCCATTTGCGGCAACCAGTAAATACAACAGTTTTGGCTGGCATATTGAGACCAATAGCAAAAGTTTCAGTTGCGAACAAAACTTTTATTAAGCCTTCTTGAAACATAATCTCGATCACTTCTTTCAATATAGGAAGCAAACCCGAATGATGTATACCAATTCCATTTCGCAGTAGTGGAAGAATATGGTCAATTTGGGGAAGGTGCCTATCTTCTTCGGATAGTGAACTGATTGCATTCTCAAAGATCTTTGACACCAATTCATGCTCAGACTCATCATTCATATCCAGCTTGCTCATCTGCAAAGCGAGATTTTCACATTCCCTTTTGGCAAAGGAGAAGACAATGACAGGATAGTAATTCTTTACCATTATCATTTTGACAATCTTAACAATGTCGGACTTTTCGTTTTTTGGTGCGCCTCCTTTGTAGGATTTACCTTTCTTCATATCTTTTTTGTCTCCAATAGAATACGGATCATCTCCCATCTTGTCTAATATTGTACCCATACTTCGTTGGAAATTCTCTTCTCGAAAGACTCCTTTCTCATCCACCACTAAGTGTATTCCTTCCCCACCGGCAGGGAACAAGTAGTGTTGCAACGGTGTAGGACGGAGATCGGTATACACAACGTGGCAGGGTTGAACATGGATTTTGCAAATCCATTCAGCAAATTGCATAGCATTGGGAATGGTTGCCGATAGAAAAACGTAACGGACCTTATCGGGTAAGAGTATGATTGTCTCTTCCCAGACCACCCCTCTTTCTTTGTCACGCATGTAATGAATCTCGTCAAAGATAACCCAGGCAACCTCACGCATAATCTCAGAACCACGGTAGAGCATAGAGCGTAAAATCTCAGTAGTCATGACCAAACAGCTTGCAGAAGGATTTATGGTTACGTCACCGGTCATTAGGCCAACGTCCCCAAAATCTGCGGCTAGTTCTCGGTATTTTTGATTGCTCAGCGCTTTTATTGGGCTGGTATATATTACTCGTTGTTTATCTTTGAGGCTCTGCGCAATTGCGTATTCCGCCACTACAGTCTTTCCGGCCGATGTGTGTGCAGACACGAGAACGCTCTCTTGCCTTTCGATTGATGCTATCGACACCTCTTGAAATGGGTCAAGTTTAAAAGGATAAGTGCGAGCAGGAGTTTCGGGGCGTCTGTGCTCTGAAATGGGGACATATTTGTAGTCTGGAGGGAGAGCTACCTGATGGCGGACTTGATGGCTGAGAACCATGGATGCGCCATCGGTAGGTGTGGCGGCTTGAAGGCCGGCAGAAGCGACGACTTCCCTTGAAGCCTCGGTCTCAAAAGTGTCCGTTACAACAGGGTCTGGTTTGTCCAGCCTTACGCCAGAGGCAATCTTTTTCCTCTTTTGAAATGGCTCACTACCGTTATGGGTCGGATGCCGCTTTGAGTTGCTCCCATTCTCCGGTACGTCGGGTGATTCTTCGACTTGCCGATCGCCACGGTTCACCAATCCTTCATTACGTATACCATTCCCATTTCCATTTCCATTTGATCTGTCAAAGACGTCAAACAAATCGTTGTCCATCTCTTCTGACGTGAACCCTCCTGGCGAAGGAAAATTTGGATTCGAAGCCCAACCACTCGATCACACACCACTGACACTCCTTGACGAGTTTGTACGACTATTACGACAGTTACGATCATGTACACTAGCAGGGCTATCGCGCAGATGAGACAGGCAGTGCAATTCAATAGCCGGAGGTCGTTTCAAAGCACGGCCGCGAGACTGAGCGGGCACGTCGAGGAAGGGCCATACAACAATCTGCCTTTCAAAGTTGGCAATAAATTCACGTTCGCCATCAAGATTACTCTTTTTGCAGTTACTGGATATGGAATACCAATTGCGGCTTGCTACTACCAGCTGTAAGTACTGTGATGATGTTCAAGACTGACTGTGCAGGCACAAAACAGCATGAGAGATGGAAGGTCTCGGCATACACCTAACGGTTTCATGTAGCTCCATTATTGCTTACGCCTTTACCTTTAACGACCTAATTTATTTTGTAGAGTGTTCCGTTTGTCAATTGAGCAAACTCCATGATGAGACGTTTACAACCTCATTACGGGCGCTACATGCCTACAAAAGACGCTGTACACCTGTATCCGCAGTAATCCTCTAGAATCGTTACAATGCGGAATCTTGTCCGTCTTCGACAAGATGAGCGCAATTTTAATGCGAATGAAAAATTACAAGCTATGACATGGGATCTTTCTTCCAAATCCGTCTACTGCCTATTTCATCAATCTAGTGAAGCCGAAAGTGGCTTTGATACGGTCTTGAAAAAATGGCACGATGATTTATCGTTCTCTACTGTGAGAAAGATGGAAGATGTTGATGGGTCACAAGTCATACGTATTTGCTTCTCAAACGAACCTGAAGCTTGTTATGCTTTATTCGATTCGGGAAACATAGTGCTGGTAAATGACCAGAAGATGGTGGTCATAGGCAGCATCGAGGGCGGGATTTCGAGCGCCGAGATGTCTCCAGATTGCAGTATTTTGGCCATCATTTCGAAGACGAAGCAAGTGATCCTCATGACACAAGACTTTGAAACACTCTCTGATGTTCGTATGGATGTCGAAGATCTACAAGCAAGTAAGCAAGTATCGGTAGGTTGGGGAAAAGCTGAAACACAATTCAAAGGCAAGAGCGCCAAGGCCGGACTAAGAGACCCGACAGTACCTGAAAAGATTGACGAAGGCACTTCGTCATCTTTTGACCAAGATGAGACTGTCATCACATGGCGTGATGATAGTGAGTGGTTTTGTGTTTCCTCAAAGGATGTTGGTAGAAGAAGTATCCGAGTATACGACCGACATGGAGTTCTTCACAGCGTTTCAGAACCTTGTAATGGATTGCATTCACAAGTAGCTTGGTCATCCTCGTCAAGAAACTTGATAGCTGCCTTACAACAGACGAGTGTAGGATGGAATGTAATTTTCTTCGAGTTGAACGGCCTTCGTCACGGTGAATTTGACGCCCGGATACCCTGTACCGAACGCATAACCCAACTAAAGTGGAATTCTGACTCTACAATACTGTCGATTGTAGGTGAAAATGGAACACGCCTATGGACGTCAAGCAATTACCACTGGAGCCTGAAACAACACATAACATCGTCCTCTGCGCCCGAGAAAATGGAATGGCATCCAGAAGATCCGATGAAACTTGTAATACATTCACAATTAGGTGCTAGCAACCTTTCACTGGGTTCCATACTCATTCGCGGGACTACAAAAGAGCCCCACGACATCGGTGCCATGTGTGTAATTGATGGTCAGAAGGCTCGCTTAACCCCGCTTAGTCTTTGCAATATACCGCCTCCAATGTCCTTGCTGGTATTGGACTCCGTCGAAAACCTTAGTCATTCCGCCTTCGATCCAAAATCGAATCATGTCGCAATAATAACTGAACAAAGTCTTTCCATTCGTTTTTGGGATGTGGACAGCAATACTACTCAACTGAAAGAAATTGCAAGGGCTCTAATTCCTCATAAAGATGCGCGTTGGACTCAAGTAGCATTTGCCGCTAAAGGCCTAGTTGCATGTATAGAGCTAGAAGCTGATGCGGTGTTCATACGTTCAATTAGCTTCCGGGACACTGGCAAGTGTATCATTGGAAACAGGCACAAATTATCTCAACCGATACGTCTAATAGGTTCTTTGCCTCATTCTGATAAAATATGGATTGAATATTGGGATGGACGGATTATATCTTATGATACTGATACAAATGATGGTGTTCACATTGATGCGTCAACAACCTGTCAATTAACTGACGCAAAACCATCGTGTTCTGAGGTTGAGGCACAAGAAAGAGAATCCACAACAATTGCATTTAGCCTGGCTCGTTCTGGAAAATTGTTTGCGAATAATGTACCGATTGCCACATCGATAATATCCTTTGCTACCACGAATGACTACCTATTTACTACATCTCAATCCAAATTAGGAATGGTTCCCCTTAATGTCGTTGCTGGTATTTTACATGATGCGACAACCCCCAAGTCGCCCACCGATGTAATTCACAATGTGAGGAATTTGGAAAAGGGAAGCGAGATTATCACGGTCATTCCCTCTAAACAAGCGATAGTGATGCAACTGCCACGTGGGAATTTGGAGACTTTATATCCACGTGTTCTCATACTGGACGCTGCACATAAGTTGATAACGCTGGACAAGCACCATGATGCATTCTATTTAGCTCTAAAACACCGGCTTGATTTGAATATTCTCTACGATTATGGTCCGGACAAATTCGTCAATAATGTTCACGCATTCGTAGACCGCTTATCTGAGCAGGACTTGGCAATTTTTCTCGCATCACTTAAAGAGAAGAATGTCGAGCAAACACTGTACAAGCTACCATGGGATTCTACGAATTCTGCGGTACCCAACAACGCGGCAACAAATACACCAAGCAAAGTGAATAGCATATGCAATCTCGTCATCAAAGCTCTTAGCCGCCCAGGATTGTCCATGGTGAAGAATAACAGTAAGCTTACAGCCTTC
>JAABUZ0100010077.1_pt1 | contig 10595 bp, 16 predicted proteins | sample 5562091 | NCBI WGS metagenome assembly JAABUZ01 (sample SAMN12813069, study PRJNA571459) | rock metagenome | isolation source: Antarctica rocks | place: Antarctica: Victoria Land, Linnaeus Terrace sud | collected 2015-12-21 | reverse complement strand
CTGCTGGTGTGGGCGCGCGGCTGGTTCCAGCGGGTGAGCGTCGGGTCAGGTCTGCTGCCCCGCCTGCTCTCGGTGGCGAGCGCCCTGGTCATCGTCGGGGCTGGCTCCTTCATCACGATTCAAGCTCTGGCTCAGAGCTTCTAGCCATCTTCGGTGAAACGGCACTGCACGGCGACAAGCGCCAACGGCCGGGATGGATACACTCGCGAATGTAGCTGCTGTCCTGGTCGCCTACGTTCGGGCTGGGGACGATGCTCCAAGCTGTGCCGTCCCAGTGCTCGGCAACGAGAGTGAACAGAATCAGGGGAGGCTACGCGGCAAGGTTCTCTGTTTCAGATGACTCGGACGGCGGGACGAATGCTGGGCACCACCGCCGCTGGAAGACGCCGGCCAGCTCCTCGTTGAGCACCTTGGCCCGGAGTGATAACGAGGCTTCATGTTGGGCAAACACTATCCGTCCGTTCAGCTCCTATCGATCACCCATCATTCTCCGGCCAAAAAGTCATTGCCTATGTGGACTGGCAACGGGAAGCATGAGGATCCCGTCCCCGATCACGAACAATACAGGCCGTCCGTCTATCCCTGTGCGAATCCAGGCCGCGTGCACGACCGTGATCACTCACTGCTCGATGCGCTGCCTGACGCTCCCTTGAAGCGCTACAGAGCCCTGGCGGACCGTTGGTGCACTTCTGCTGAACTCGTGGCGATTGAGCAACTCGAAGAGAGGTTGCTTCCCATGAGACGACAGACTTGGACGAGTCCCGAACAGTCGCCGAATGCCTAGTACTAGCCAGTTCCACATGGCCCTGCGGGCCGCCACGAGCGGATGAAAAACGGGGGAGTCGCGCGGTATCGTGTTGCGCGGGACAGTCTGAGTGGCAAGGGTCGCGTTTACCTGGTGCTGCGAGCCCGTTAGCCAGTTGGACCCTGGGTACCGTTCAGGCACCACAAACTGTTGCTCCCGACTCGGGAAGCACGTACGGCAGATTCTGCACCCCACCAGGTACCCCGCTCAGGCGTCCCAGTAAGGGGAGGAAGCTGTGGACGTCGTCTGTTCACGCTGTGCTGGGCTGGATATTCACAAGAAGACGGTGGTGGCGTGTGTGATCGTGCCTTCACCGAAGGGCAAGCCGCACAAGACGATCCGAACGTTCGGCACGATGACCGACGAGCTGTTGGCGTTAGGTGACTGGTTGGCCGCCGAGGAAGTCACCCATGTGGCTATGGAAAGTACTGGAGTTTACTGGCAGCCGATCTGGCACCTCCTGGAAGAGCGGTTGTGTTGGTGTTGGTCAATGCTCATCACATCAAGCAAGTGCCAGGACGCAAGACAGACGTTGGTGATTGCGAGTGGATTGCCGATCTGCTGCGGCACGGCTTGCTCAAGGGCAGCTTCGTGCCGGATCGTCCGCAGCGCGAACTGCGCGAGCTGACGCGCTATCGAACGGCACTGCTGCAGGAACGAGCGGCTGAGGTCAATCGGCTGCAGAAGACCCTGGAAGGCGGCAACATCAAGCTGGCTGCGGTGGCCAGCGACGTGTTGGGCAAGTCCGGGCGCCAGATCCTGGAAGCTCTGGTGGTTGGCGGCAGCCAGGTGACCGAGTTGGCACAGCTCGCCAACGGGCGGATGCGGGACAAGATTCCACTGCTGGAGCGGGCGCTGGCGGGTACCTTCCGTCCGCCTCAACAGTTCCTCGTAGCTCGCCATCTGGCTTTCATCGATGCTATCGATGAGACCGTTGCCCAGGTGAGCGCCGAGATCGCGGAGCGGCTGCATCCGGTTGAGGCTGACGTGGAGTTGCTGGGGGCTATCACGGGGATAGGCCGCCGCACGGCGGAGGTCTGGCTGGCCGAGGTGGGCACCGACCTTGATCGCTTTGCCACACACAGTCATTTAGCGTCCTGGGCAGGTATGTGTCCCGGCAATAACGAGAGCGCTGGCAAACGGACGAGCGGCAAGACGTGCAAAGGCAATCCCCATCTGCGAACGGCTCTCGTGGAGGCAGCCCAGGCCGCTGCCCGCAAACGAGACAGCTACCTATCGGCGCAGTACCGTCGGTTGGCGGCTCGTCGAGGCAAGAAGAAGGCCATCATCGCCCTTGGGCACAGCCTGCTGATCATCGCCTATCACGTGCTCAAGCGGCGCGTCGACTTTCAGGACCTAGGGCCCACCTATTTCGATGAACGAGACCGCACCAATGTCGAGCGCCGCCTGGTTCGTCGTCTGGAGGGGTTGGGTTACAAGGTCGCGCTGGAGCCGGTGGCCGCCTGACCATCTCACCGTGAGTCCTTTTTCACGGCAGGTAAACCTGAAAGCTGCGGGCGCTGCGGGCGGCGCGAGGAAACAGAACGGCCCTCGCCGGCGAGAATGGATGGTCTGACGCAACCACTCGTGCCGAGGAGGGCCGATCCGTGGAGCGATTGTCCGAGCTGTTGGGCCACGCCGTCCAGTTTCAGTACACGGCCTGGGACCGCATCGTTCGGGCTCCTCCTACACTACGCGGTCAGGTCGTGACGGGCGACGATGGGGCGCAGAGGCCCGGACGGGTGCTGCGTCTGGACCAGCGCGGTGCCGTCCCGATGGTCGTCCCGGTTCTCGACTGACCCGCTGTCAGCGCGGTCTTCGGGCGCGCAGCGCCCGCCTGGCCGGCCCTAGCACCGGCGATCGGTTCCGTGGGCTGCTGGCTAGCGGCTGATGGTGGGCTGGACAAACGTCGCCAACAACTGTTCGTTAGCCCAGTCGTTCTGCGCGTACAGCAGCTGCAGCAGCCGGATGTCACGTGTGGGCTTACCCGAGGTATCGACGCAGCTTGTCTGCGTAGGGCCAGCGCTGCGCGGCTGAGACGAGCTCCGGGTAGGGCCGGGAAGCATACAGGTCGTCGTTCGGGTAGCGAGGGAACATGTGCACATGGTAGTGCCAGGCGTCCTGGCTACCGGCAGGCTCGTTGTGCTGGCGCGTCGAAATCCCCTGGCAGCCATAGCTGCTCCGCATAGCTACCGCGATCTGTCGCACCAGATCATGCACCGCGTGGCCATGCTCGTCCGGCAGGTCGTAGAGGTTCTCATAGTGGTCGTTGGATACGACCAGCACGTGGCCGTGGTTGTTCGGCCACCACCGTGGCGAGATCAGGGCCGTCGCCGCGCTGCCGCGCCGTACAATGTCCCGCTGGGTGTTGGCCGCGGTCTCGCCACCACCCAGTACGAAACAGAAAGGGCACCGATAGCCTTCCGGCTCGTGGTTGAACACGCACATTCCTCACACCGTAGCCATATCAAGTGCTGCACGCGTGAAGCGTTGCAACCCAGCGCGATCGATGGACGCCGTCAGCTACGTTGACGTCCTGAATGATTTGCGGCGCGCGTATGACGCCCAGGCCGCAACCCGCGATCGCAGTCCGCTCGACCCGTGGAAAGAGCCGTTGCGCGAGCGGTTTCTAGGATGGTTGCGCGCCGAGAATCGGCGTTCGCTGGTCGAGCTCGGGGCCGGCCCTGGGGTGCATGGTCGCTACTTTGCCGACGCCGGCATCGACGTGGTGTGCACCGATCTCTCACCGGCGATGGTCGAGGCCTGTCGAGCGAAGGGGCTGCAAGCCATGACCGCAGACTTCCTGGAGCTGCCTGCGCGGTTGCCTCGGCCGATGGACGCGGTCTTCGCCATGAATTGCCTGCTGCATGTGCCGCCAGCGGACCTGCCCCGCGTGCTCGAGGCAGTGCACGATGTGCTCTCCCCCGATGGGCTCTTCTTTCTCGGCCAATACGGCGGCATCAACTTCCAGGGGATCCGCGCCCAGGACCACTACGAGCCGAAGCGCTACTTCTCGTTCTTGCCCGATGCCCAGCTGCGCGTGCTCGCCGAGACCGATTTCACCGTACTTGAGTTCCACGTGGTCGAGCTGCCAGATGCGGAAGACCCCGGCTTTCACTTTCAGGCCCTAACCCTTCGCCGCCAGTAGACCCCACGACCGCCTCGCGGGCTCTCCTTAGGGGCTACTTCCGAACGCCTGATAAGACTTGCTAGCCAGCTGCGGGCCGACTACAGCCGCAGTCCCAGCAGATCGCAGGGGGCGTCAGTCAGATCCTGCTCAACACCGAGGTAGCGCTCGGTCGTGCGGATGGACGCGTGGCCGAGGCTGAGCTGGATCTGCTCCAGCCTGGCCCCTCCTTTCAATGCCAGCTTGGCGAACGTCCGGCGGCAGTCGTGCGGCGCCACGGCTATCCCAAGCGGCCGGGCATAGTCGGCCACCACGTCGGCGATCGCTTGCGTGCTGAGACCTGCGCCGACGGCGCCAAGCTCACCTTTGCGCACCGAGCGGAAGACGCGCCCGGTCGAGATGCCCGCCCAGTAGGTCCAGGCATCGATGGCAAACTTGGTCCAGCTCGGCATCGGGATCGAGCGCACCCGGTGATGCTTGCCGACCAGGTCGACGATCACCCAGCGCCCATCGCGCTGCTGGACGTCCGCCACGGTGAGCATGGCGATCTCGGAGCGGCGCAGGCCGCAACCCAGGAGCACGGCCAGGATGGCGCGGTCGCGCACACCATTGCCGGTGCCGACGTCGGGCGCATGCAGCAGGCGCTGCGCCTGGGTCAGGGTCAGCCAGTTCCCAGTCCGTGTGCCGGCCGAGGGGATGCCCTTGACCTTGCCCACCCCGGCGGCGAGCTGCGGATCGAGCAAGCCGTTGTCGGCGGCCTCGGCGGCCAGGGCCCGGATGGCGGACAGCTTCTGATTGATCGTCGACGGCGCCAGTCCGACCGCGAGCAGTGTCGCCCGGTAGCGCTGCACCGTGGCCTTGTCGAACGTGGCGGCCGGCTGGGTCTGGGACCAGCCCAGGAAGTCCAGCAGGGCCCGCCGGTACATGGCCTTGCTCGTCGGGCTGTTCAGCCGATCGAGCACCAGGTGGAACAGACGCGCCACGTCGCCGCCACCCACTGGCGCCGCGGTGACCAGTGTCACGGGGCTACCCGCCGTCGCTCACCGGCGACACCACGGCGCGCCGGCGGTGTGGCGCGCGGCCGGGGTCATCGCCGGCTGCGCTCCCAGTCGGCGAACAGAGAGGCCAGGGGCGCGAGATCGGCGCGCCGATGCTCGGCGGTCAGGCAGCGGGCGTGGTAATGCTCGTGGCCGGCGCGCCCGACGTCACTGGCCCAGCGGCTGCCGGTCAGCGACTGACCGCAGCGGTCGCAGCGGTCGACGGCGCGCAGGCAGGTGGGGCAGGTGCGTCTGTCGGACAGCGGCGGGGCGACAGGGGCCGCGGGTGTCAGGGGAGCGGACGACGCGTCGGCCACGGGGTCAGTAGAGCTTGTGATAACGCCATTATAGAAAGCTATTCAGAGCCCGCTGCGCTCACTTCCTCGGCTGGCCTGGCCTTTCAGTTTGATGCTAAAGTGAACATTGAGAGACAGACGCGTGGTCACCCTGGCGACTCTGAACACCCTCGCCGACTTGGAGCAGGAGATGGTCCGCACCGGCCGCGTGGCCGAGCGACGGGCCCTGCACGCGGTGCTGGGCGCCTTTGCCTCACCGGCCAGCGGTTACCTGACAACAGGTGCGGCGGCCGCTGCCCTGGGCGTCTCCCTGCCCACCGTCAAGCGGTGGGTCCAGCGGGGGACGCTCCGCGGCGTGTGCCTCGGCACGCGGTGGCTCGTCAGCAAGGAGAGCGTCGACCAAGCGCTCCGTCTGCGCACGGCCCTGGCCGCTCTGGACGACGAGGGCAACCCCTCACCCGAGGAGATCCAGGATCTCCTCGACCGTCCCTCAGAAGCATCCGTCCCCGCCGCGCTTGTTCGTTCCTAGGCGGCGTACCACCCGGCTGCGGGTGGTGTTGGATGCCTCCGTTCTCCTCGGCCCACGTCGGACTTTCCTGGTCGCTGGCGCCTTCCTCCACTACTACGACGCGTTCTGGAGCCCCTGGATCGTCGGGGAGTTCGTCCGCAAGCGAACGGAGTGGATCGCCGACCGGGCGGTCCGCGAGGGGTGCGACCGCGCTGAGCTGCGGCAACGGCTGCAGGCCTCACGCGGCCGCGTCAATGGGGTGATCGCCGAGATGGCGCGGGTGCTTCGCTCCGTCGACTACACCCGCGCGCCCGCCGTTGATCTCAGCTGGCTTGCCGACCCGGACGATCACCCCATCATCCAGACCGCGCTCGTCGCCAGGGCGCATGTGTTGGTGACCGACGATGGGGATTTCCCCCAGGGAGAGCGGCACAGCGGTGTCTACCTCGTGCGGTCGGACGCGTTCATCACGACCCTGAGCCAGAGCGTCCCGGATATGCCCGCAAACATCCGCTCTTACCTGATGGCGCACTAGCGATAGGAAAGGGGTCCTTTTGTGTACAAGAAGATCGTTTCGAGCGCCATGTCGCAGCGGGCGAACACGTCCATGGGGTCATGGCCAGACCGCGTAGAGTGGCTGGGCCATGCCTTTCGACACCGACGCCAAACAAGAGCCGTCCAGCGTGACGCAACTCGCTGCAGCGATGCGTGCGCTCGGGCTCTACAGCGGCGCCAACACCCCAGCGGAGCACGCCGCGGAGGCCAGGCGGCTGGGTGGGGAGGACGCCTACCGGGTGCGGCTGGCCAACGCGCTCCTCGGCGCCGCCCAGACCGAGGCGCTGCTTGCCGATGCCATCCCGCTCAGCCTCGAAGCGCGAGCCGCCGCCTACGAGCAGCAGCTCAGCACCGCCGGGGCCGCTGACGACCCGGCGAAAAGGATCGCCTTCTTGCGCTGGCAGACGCTGCGGGTCAGCGGTCCGCTCCGCGAGATCGCGCAGAACGTTACCGCCGGACCGATCCCGCTGGCCGCCGCCCATGCCGCCGACGGTTTGCAAAAGCTCCTCGGCGTCATCGCTGATAGCCAGAACCCGGCCCCAGACGACGCCGACCGCCTGGCGGGCCCGGTCACGGACGAGCCGCGCGCTGCCCGCGATGCCCTGAGCAATGCCATCGGCAACGTGGACATCCTGTTGGACCTCTTGGACGCTATCTCCTAGCGCTGCCGCCGGTCCGCGTGTGAAACGACCTGTCGCGCTGCGCAGCGACGCCGACGTCAGCGATCCCGTGTTGGTGGCGACCGGGACCCAGCGGGAGTACTCCGGAGCGTCGGCGACCCCGGCAAGGTTCCGAGAAGTCCCCATTCCCGACGACCCCGACACGAGGCTGCTCCAGTACGCATGTGAAGGCTGCTGAGGGAAAACCAAAGAGTGACCTGCGCGTTGTCGGATCAGTAGGGTGGGTAAAACGACCAAGGGGATCGCCTGCTCCCCATTTGCATTCGTTGCACTTCCCGCTGCACTCGATTGAGAGTGCCCGTTCGCGCCGGCTCGTACGCAGTCCGTAAGGCGTCGAGCGCAATCAGGATGGCCGTATTCAGCACCGTACCACCTATCGTGCCGTAGGGAGTCGCCCCGTGCAAAGCGCTGTTGCGCCACTGGAACAGTTGATCCCAGGGGTCAGTGGCCCCGAGCCGCACGATCACAGATCCGAGCGTATCCAAATCACGACTGAGATCGGGTCCCGCCACCTTTTGCCGCAGCAGGTGTAGCATGTGGCCCAGGTTGCTGCACCGCTGGGTGGGCTTGTAGTGCCTGAACGGTGTTAGCACCTGTCCGCTGTAGTCCACGAAGGCGGCGCAGGCCTTGCGCGTTAGGCCTTCGAGCAGAGGGAATGCGAGATAGGTGAGCACTTGGTGGGTGTCGAGTAGGAGGCGGTAGGCATGGACGCTGAGCGTTTCTCCCACCTGCCTCGACTTCTCAAAACCGGCCTGTGTGGGCGGCTGAGCTCGGGCAAGTGAGGCGCGACAAGCCAACTCGAATCGTCCGCGCAGTTCCTGCTCTGCCGGAGAGAAGTAGGTGCCTTCTCCAGTAAGAAGCTCGGCACACCATGCCCAGAACCAGAAGTGGTCGTGGTCAATGACTGTGTTGAGTCCTGGATGGATCAACACTCGCGTGAGACCCAGGCATGTAGCAATCAGTTCAGCGTAGGTCATTTCATGAGGTACGAACCCGTTGTTCAGCAGGCGGTGTTGCTCCGTGGCACCGCCGAGGGAAAGACCCCCTGCCTTTGTCGCCTCCGTCACCCATGCGTCGCACAGATCGAGAATCTGTTGAGACCGATCTACCGTCACCCCGGTAGTCACGCAGAACAGCTACGCTGAAGTCAAGAGGTCCGATGGGCGCCGCGGCTTGGACCTCGGCCGGCGCCCATCGACGACCTCGCTCAGGAGGTAGTCCTGCGGACACCAGGACGGCGCGCTCGAGCAGGAGCGCATGCAGGTCAGCGGGGAGGCGCAGGGAGAAGCGGGTCTCGTCTGGCATGGCGTCATAGCATCATAGTGGTGCCATGGCAGCGCCACCCTCAGCCGAGCTGCGAATGCCTGATAAGTGCTCGACCTCATTCAGGCACCTTTTCTGTGTTTTTGGCTCTTTAAGCTGGAGCAGATGAGAGCCCGTGAGAAGATGCTTGCGTCGCGGCAAGCTCAGAGGGATGAAGCTGCGGGCGATCCGGGCAGTACCGTGGTCACACCGATCGGTGCGCCGGAGTCGCTAGAGGCGGTGATCGAACGTGCGCGTCGACAGGACGCGCCGTTGATCGTTCGTCAGGAGGCGTTTGCGATGCTCGTCGAGCGCTTCCAGGACGCGGTTTACGGCTACGCATATGGCCTGTTGGGTGACCCCCACCTGGCGCAGGACGCTGCTCAGGAGGCTTTCCTCGCGGCCTACAGCTCGCTAGCTCAGCTACGGACCGCGAGCGCCTTCCCAGGCTGGCTCCGTCGCATCGTCCGCACATACTGCGTACGCCTTCGCCGCGGGAAGGAGTCGTCCTTGGTACAGCAAGGGGCACCCGAGATGCAGCGGGCCCATACCAAGCCTGGCTGGCTAGACTCTGGAGTCGATCCCGCTCTTGTGGCCGAAGCGCGTGAACTTCGAGCGACCATCGGGGCTGCACTGCAGGCGCTGCCCGAGCGCGAGCGCACCGTGACCGTCCTCTTTTATCTAAGCGGCTACCCGCAGAATGAGATTGCCCAGTTCCTCGACGTCCCAGTCACGACGGTCAAGAAGCGGCTGCAGTCGGCTAGGAAGCAACTGCAGGAGAGGATGCTAATCATGACGCACGATGCGCTGCGAGAAGGTGCACGGGAGTACCTGCCCTCTAGAGACGAGCGGTTCGTGGAGACGGTGCGCTTTCTGACCGCCTTCGAGGCGGCTGCGGCCGAGGGCGAGGTCCCGTTGGTCGAGCTCCTACTGGTCGATGGGCTGGACGTAAATGTCCGCGACGGCGCGGGCCGCACGCTTCTCTCCTGGGCAGCGCAGCGCGGGCATCCGGACGCGGTTGAGCTCCTGCTTCGGCACGGCGCCGACATCAATATCCGCGACCATGCGGGCAAGACAGCCCTCGCCTGGGCGGTGCAGGCCGGGCACCAACCGGTCGTCGCCGTACTTCGCCTGCACGGCGGCCTGCGGTGACACCTCTGCCGACGTCGCACCCGTCGTCCGCGGCGTCACTGCCGGTACTACCATGACCAAGACCGGCGCGCTCGGTGCCTCAGCGATCTCGGTCCGTCAGCTCCGCAGAGTCTACGCTGTATCCGAGCGCGACCCTGGAGTGTGGGCCGCGGCCCGAAGCTTTTTCCGGCGCACCGTCAAGACCGTCGTGGCGGTCGACGGTGTCTCGTTCGACGTTCAGGCCGGTGAAACCGTCGGCCTCCTCGGTCCAAACGGGGCAGGCAAAACAACAACGCTCAAGATGCTCGCTGGCCTGCTTTACCCCACCTCTGGTGAGGCGACTGTGCTTGGCTTCGTTCCGGAGCGGCGAGAGCGGGCGTTCCTGCGGCAGATCGCGTTCGTGATGGGCAGCCGCAACCAGCTCGTCTGGGACCTGCCCGTGGGCGACTCCTTCGAGGTCAACCGAGCGGTCTACGCAATCCCGCCAAATGCCTATCGGTGCACCCTCGACGAGCTGATTGACCTGTTGGACCTGGCGCAGTTGCTGCCCAAACCAGTGCGGCAGCTCTCGTTAGGCGAACGCATGAAGTGCGAGCTTGCGGCCATGCTGCTGCACAGGCCGCAGGTCCTGTTTCTGGATGAGCCGACGATCGGGCTCGACGTAACCATGCAGCGGCGCCTGCGCACGTTCATCGGTGAATACAACCGCCGCCACGGCGCCGCGGTCGTGCTCACCAGCCACTACATGGCGGATGTGGAGGCGCTCTGCAAACGCGTCATCGTGATCCACCACGGCAAGCTGCTCTACGACGGAGCCCTCTCCGTACTCGTCCAGCGCTTTGCTTCCTACAAGACCATCACCGTGGAGCTGGAGCACGGCATGGTCGACGTCGGCGGCTTCGCCGAGGTCGTTGCCGTGGCCGACGGCCGGGCGACGCTGCGCGTTCCTAAAGCGAGTGCTGCCAAGGTGGCCGAGCGCCTGCTGGCCAGTATGCCGGTGATCGATCTGAACGTTGCCGATCCACCGATCGAGGAGGTGATTGAGCAGGTCTTCGCCCACGAGTCTGGGCAAACCAACACCACGATGGGGTTCGCATCGTCCAGCCGGACCAGCTGACGAGCCGATGCGGGAGAGGATGGTCGGACGACTCGAG
>JAABUZ0100010076.1_pt1 | contig 10597 bp, 7 predicted proteins | sample 5562091 | NCBI WGS metagenome assembly JAABUZ01 (sample SAMN12813069, study PRJNA571459) | rock metagenome | isolation source: Antarctica rocks | place: Antarctica: Victoria Land, Linnaeus Terrace sud | collected 2015-12-21 | reverse complement strand
AGCAGGCCAGCATGATCCGCCGCTACCTGATCTGGCGCAACACCCACCACACCGACCCGGTCCTCCGCAAAGTCGTCCGCCGCGCCGAGACGATCAAGAGGGCAAGGGTTGCCTGACGCGGCACTAGTCGCGTGCGACGCGCCGAGAACCACCCATGGCACTACGGACGGATCGTCACCGCGGGCCGCGAGGCCGGGCTCAGGTCAGGCGACCGGGCGCGTCCTGCCATGCGCCGATGAGGTGGGCAACGAGGCTCGACGCCGGTTGCAGCCGGTCGGTGTAGATGGCGAGCGCCGAGCCGGGGCCGGCGGCGGAGGGTGCGAGGACTGCCTTGATACCGAGGTAATGCGCGGCGTCGCCGAGGGGCTGGGAGGCGGCCAAGGCATCGACAGTCAATCAACTGGGCGGGGTCGACGTGCAGCGCGTTGAGCGCGTTGGGGCCGGTGAGGTCCAGAACTGCTTGCAGTTAGACGTCGATCCGGGAGAGCTCACGGGGCAGCAAGTCTGTGGCCGAGCGCTGTACGCCCGCGACACGGTGCTGGTCCGCAGCCTGCGTACCGGCCGTCACCAGCGACGACCGCAGCAGCGGGGTGAGGGCAGGCGCCCCTGCGGGCTGCCGCAGCAGATGCGTTCAATCGAGGAGCGCCCGACCCACGTCGCGGACCGGATCGAGGCCGGGCCATTGGGAGGGCGCCTGCATCATGGGCACGTCGAACCGGACGGCGATCGCGACGCTAGTGGATCGGACGAGCCACAGTGTGATCCTCGTCCACCTGGGCGCCCAGCGCACTTCGGCTGGGTTGTGCGCGTCCCTCGTCGACGTGTTCACCGCGATGCCGCCGGGGCTGGCCCGGTCGCTGACCTGGGACCAGGGCAAGGAGATGAGCTGTCACCTCGACCTGAGCAGCGCGACGGGGATGCCGGTGTACTTCTGCCGACGGTCCAGCCCGTGGCAGCGTGGCAGCGTGGCAGCAACGAGAACATGAACGGGCTGCTGCGTCAGTACTTCCGAAAGGCAGCGACCTGTCCGTGCACTCCGTCGAGCACCTCGCCCAGGTTGCCGCCGAGCTGAACGCCCGGCCGCGCAAGACCCTCGGCTGGCAGACGCCCGCCGCCGTCTTGGCCGACCTTCAGAGCCGACTGGGGACAGCGACCGACTGCAGCCCAAGGACGCTTCCGGCGGCGCCCGAACCTGGGGCGCCGTGCCTGTGCGACAGTGACTGGTCACCGTCCCGGTTGCGACGTTGACTTGGGATCCGCCCCGTCACCCTGGGGCCAGATCAGGTTGACACAACCAGGGAGGGAAGGTGCGGTTGAACCGGATTACGTAAATTGCCGGTGTGCAGGCGACCGAAACGACGCTGCAGGAGCTGCTGGGCGGTCAGAAGCAGTATCAGGTGCCGCTCTACCAGCGGACCTACAGCTGGGGGACCCGGCAGCTGAGCCAGTTGTGGGACGACATTCTCGCACTGACTGCTGACTATGACGCCGGCCGGAATGGGTCGCACTTCATCGGATCGTTGGTGTTGGCACCCAGCCCGTCGTTGCAGCCGACGCTGCAGGAGTGGCTCGTCGTGGACGGCCAGCAGCGCCTAACAACTCTGTCGGTGCTGCTATGCGCACTGCGTGACCACCTGGCCGTCGACGTACCCGAACAGCGGGAGCGGATCGACGAGTTGTTCTTGATCAACAAGTGGCGCCCCGGCTTGGAGCATTACAAGCTGCTGCCGACCCAGGCCGACCGGGACGGCTACATCGCTGTGCTGGACCGGCGGGTCAACGCAGGCAAAGGCGAAGGTGTTGGCGCCGCCTACCGATGGTTTCGCGCTGCGTTGCTGACCGCGAGCCGGCTCGAGGACCCAGTCGACCTTGGGCTGCTCGAGCGAGCGATCACCGGCGGTCTGTCGCTTGTTGTCATCAGCGCGCACGCCCAGGACAACGTGCACCGCATCTTCGAGTCGCTGAACAACACCGGGGTCCGGCTGACCCAGGGGGACCTGCTGCGCAACTACTTCTTCATGCGCCTGCCCAGTCGGGGCCCCGAGGTCTACCACTCGGTGTGGCTGCCGATGCAGGAGCTGCTCTCCGCCGAAGAGCTCGAGTTGCTGCTGTGGCTGGACCTGGTGCTACGGGGCGACCAGCGTGCCAAGCGCACCGACATCTACCGGGCACAGCAGCAGCGGCTGGACATGGTGGCCGGCGAGCCAGCGCTAGAGGCGGAGCTCGTCGAACTCGCTCGCCGCGCCCGGCACCTCAAGACCATCCTTGACCCGTCCTCCGAGCCCGACCCGCAGGTCCGCCAACGGCTGCAACGCCTGGGCGCATGGGGTTCACAGACCGCCTACCCGCTGCTGATGCACCTGCTCGACCTGCGAGAGCGACAGGCGCTGGGCGCGACGGAAACCGCCCAGGCGATGCTGTACCTGGAAAGCTTCCTCATCCGGCGGATGCTTGCAGGCCGCTCGACCAACAACCTCAACCGGGTGCTCACCGCGGTCGTGGCGGAAATGCCCACCGACCGGCCGGTACCGGAGGCCGTGCGGCACTACCTGTCCGGACAGCGCAGGTACTGGCCAACCGACAGCCAGCTGCGCACCGCGGTCGGCAGTCACAACTTCTACTGGGCCGGGCGACCTGCCCAGCGAGCGCTGGTACTGCGCTGGCTGGAGGAGAGCTATGCCAGCAAGGAGCCCGTCCGGCTCGACCAGCTGACAATCGAACACGTCCTGCCTCAGACACTGACCGAGGAATGGGCAGCAGCGCTCGCCACCGAACTCGACGAGGAAACCGACGTCGGCGAGCTGCACAGCCTGCTCCTGCACACTCTCGGGAACCTCACCTTGACCGGCTACAACGCGGAACTGAGCAACCGCCCCTATCCCGAGAAAAGGCAGCTGCTCGCTAGCTCGGGGCTGGCGATGAACCGCGAGATCGCTGCTCACGACCGGTGGGGACGGGCGGAGATCTGCCAGCGCGGCGATCAGCTGACCGACCGCCTCGCCCGATTGTGGCCGGGACCCGTCGAAGGGGTCGCAGAGGAGGATCAGCCGATGTGGCAGCAGTTCGACCAGGTCCTCGCCGCGCTGCCCCCCGGAGTCTGGACCACCTACGGCGACCTCGCCGAGCTGATTGGCAGCCACCCTGTCCCGATCGGCCAGCGCATCGCTACCCACCCGACCCCCGGCGGCCACCGAGTCCTCACCGCTCAGGGAACGATTTCACCGCAGTTCCACTGGTATGAACCCGGCCGCTCCGACGACCCGATCGAGGTGCTCAACGCTGAAGGAATTCAGTTTGACGCGGATCGGGCACATCCGGCCCAGCGGTTCACCGCCCGAGACCTCGCCGACCTGCTCGGCCTCGAACGCGACGACCAACTCCGCGCCGAGCCCGACCCGCGGGAAGCTGAACGTGGCAAAGGCTTCCACCGACAGTTGCACGCTGGACAACCGGCAGATGTCGTCCAGGCAGTCAAGGAGCTGCTCGACGCCTGGCAGGCATTAGGGGGCCGCGTCGGCTATGGCTACGGCCAGGAAACCAGCGCCATCCCCTACCTGCTGCCCTACCACCATCGCGGATACCTCCTGTCGGTCGGGGCCTGCTACCCGGTCACCGGAACCATGGAAATCAACTTCCAGCACCTCAAGACCAAGGAGCCGTTCAACGAGCCGGCGCTGCGGGAAGAGCTACGCCGACGGCTGAACCTCGGTGACGGAATCGACATCCCCACCACCAAGATCGGAGTCCGGCCCAGCCTGCGGCTCGAGCTTCTGCGTTCCACCCAGACCTGGCAGGCGATCCTGGACGCGCTGAGCTGGCTCGCCGACACCGCAACAGGCACCCGTCCCACGTCCAGCGCTGCCTGACCCAGGGTGGCCGCTGGGGCCAGCAGCCTGAAGCCGCCGGCGGCGGCGCCCAGGTGCAGGCCGTCAAGCAGAGCGGGCAGGAACCGGCGGACGTGGCTGTAACGGGTGAGCAGCTGCCCGGCCCACGACTCGGGCTGTTGGGGACAGCTCACTGACCGCGTCCACAGCGTCGGTGAGTTGTGCGCGGGACACGCCGCGCTCTTCCAGGGCGGCCACAGCGCGGACAGGCCCCGCGACCGGCCGGCGGAGCCGCTGCTCCCATCTGTCCTCAGGTGCAGGGTCTGAGTAGCAGCGCTGCAGAATCGTGCGCTAAGGGCTGAGGCGGACCGGTCAGGTGTCGGGTGCGGTGGGGTATTCAGACCACTGTAGAGCCCGACGGCCGAACGACTGACCGCGTCGCGCCCGCCGTGACTGCTTCCGCTCAGGTCCGACGCGGACTTCCTCTTGCGGGCATTTGCGCGGGTTCCGGTGACGTCTCGCCGTAACCTGCCTGCGATGTCAGGCGGCGTGATCGACCTCGTTGAGGTAGCGGCTCGGTTGATCAACCGTGTCCCAAGTCGAGCTGAAGCGACGGTGCAGAGCGATCTGCGATTGCTGCTGCTCGCCGCTGGGTTGAACCTTCGCGAGGAGAACCTCGAGGAGGTGGTGCTGGAAGCGCCAGTCGGGGGGCGTCGGCGGATCGACGTCGAGGTCGGCGCGACTGTGTTCGAGGTCAAGCGGGATCTGCGGATCGGGAACGTGCGCGAGGAGGCGGTCGGCCAGCTCGCCGGATACGTGCGGGACCGGGTGGCACAGTTCGGGGCCCGCTATGTCGGGGTGCTGACCGACGGGGTGGAGTGGCACCTGTACCACCTGGACGAGGACGAGCTGACCGAGGTCTCCAGCTACACCCTGACTGGCCCCGCCGGGCTCGACGACCTGCTGCTGTGGCTCGACGGGGTGCTGGCCACCGCCACTCAGCTCACCCCGACCCCCTCGGAGATCACCCGCCGCCTGGGTGCCGGTTCCCCGGCGTTCGCGCTCGACGTGGCGGACCTGCGAGCCCTGTACGAGCGGCACCGCGGCCAGCCCGGGGTGGTGATGAAGCGATCGCTGTGGGCCAAGCTGCTGTCCACCGCGCTGGGGACCGCGTTCGTAGATCAGGACAGCCTGTTCATCGAGCACACCTTGCTGGTGGTCACCGCCGAGATCATCGGCCATGCCGTCGTCGGCTTCGACCCGGCGGACCCGCAGCTAGGCCCTGCCACGCTGGTGCGCGGCCAGCTGTTCGCGGCCGCGCAGATCCGCGGCGTCGTCGAGGAGGACTTCTTCGACTGGGTGGTCGAGGTCGACGGTGGCCCGGCGTTCGTGCGCACCCTGGCCCGCCGGCTGGCCCGGTTCGCCTGGGGCGCCGTCGAGCACGACGTGATGAAGGTGCTGTACGAGTCGGTGATCGGCGCCAACACCCGCAAGTCGCTGGGGGAGTACTACACCCCGGACTGGCTGGCCGAGGCGATCGTCGAGCACGCCGTCACCGAGCCGTTGACCCAGCGGGTCCTTGACCCCTCCTGCGGGTCCGGGACGTTCGTGTTCCACGCCGTACGCCGCTACCTGGCAGCCGCCGCCGCGGCCGGGCACAGCCCAGCGCAGGCGATCACCGGGGCCACCCAGCGGGTGCTCGGCGTCGACGTGCACCCCGTCGCGGTGACGTTGGCTCGGGTGACCTACCTGCTGGCGATCGGCCGGGACCGGTTGACAGCCGATGACCGGCCGGCGTTCGCCGTCCCGGTGTACCTGGGCGACAGCGTGCAGTGGGGGCAGAACCCGGACCTGCTGGCCTCCGACGCGCTCGTGGTGCCGACCGGCGACGGAGCGACCCTGTTCGCCGACGAGCTGCGCTTCCCGCGCCGGGTCGTGGAGGACGCCGCCCGCTTCGACGCATTGGTTGCCGACCTCGCTGATGCCGCCGCCCGCCCCGACCGGCCGAGTAGCACCGGGGTACTGAAGGCGGCGTTCCGGCGGTACGCCGTGCACGACGAGGACCAGCCGGTGATCGCAGCGACCTACCAGGTGCTGTGCGAGCTGCACGACAGCGGGCGGAACCACATCTGGGCGTACTACCTGCGCAACCTGGCGCGACCGCTGTGGCTGGCTCGGCCGGACAACCGGGTCGACGTGCTGGTCGGCAACCCGCCCTGGCTGTCCTACCGGTTCATGGCAGGCGGGATGAAGGCCGAGTTTCGGGCGATGAGCACCGAGCGGGGCTTCTGGGCCGGCGCGGCGGTAGCAACCAACCAGGACCTGTCGGCGCTGTTCGTCGCCCGCGCCGTCGAGCAGTACCTACGTCCCGACGGCACCTTCGCCTTCGTCATGCCGTACGCGACGCTCAGCCGCCGGCAGTTCGCCGGGTTCCGCACCGGCCGGTGGAGCGGTGGCGTGGCCGACGCTGGGACCACAGTGGCCTTCCAGACCCCGTGGGACCTGCATCAGGTCAAGCCCAGCTTTTTCCCAGTGCCGGCTGCGGTCGTGCTGGGCACCCGCGCCGCCGCCACCGCCCTGCCCGCAGCCGGACAGAGCTGGGTAGGGCGGGTCCCCGGGCGCAACCCCAGCCTGGCCGATGTCAACGACCGGCTGCAGCGGCTCGCCCCCAGCGCCGCGGCGATGTCTGGCGAGGCAGTGTCGCCGTACGCCCCGCGGTTCAGCCAGGGCGCCACCCTGGTTCCGCGGTTCTTGGTCCTGGTCGAACCAGGCCCGGCCAGCCCACTGGGCGCCGGCGCCGGCCGCGTCGCTATTCGCAGCGCACGCAGCCCCAACGAGAAGACACCGTGGAAGCAGCTGCCGGACCTCACCGGCACCATCGAGCGTCAGTTCCTGCGCCCGGTGTTCGTCGGCGACACCGTTCTGCCGTTCCGGGTGCGGGCCGCCGCGCGGGGGGTGATCCCGTGGGACGGCAGCACGTTGCAGAGGACCACGACGGACCGGCTGGACCAGTACCCAGGACTAGCGGCATGGTGGCGCACCGCCGAGAAGGTCTGGGACCGGCACCGCACCAGCGCCATGACTCTGGTCGATCAGGTCGACTACCGGCACAAGCTCACGGCGCAGCTTCCAGGGCGGCCTCACCGTGTCGTGTATACCAAGAGCGGCATGTACCTGGCTGCCACGTATGTCGACGACCCGCGTGCCGTCATAGACCACAAGTTGTACTGGGCGCCGGTTGCCGGCCCGGAGGAGGGCCGCTACCTCACCGGTGTGCTCAACAGCGACGCATTGCTGCAGCTCGTGCGGCCCCTGCAGGGCCGGGGTGAGCACAACCCGCGGGACTTCGACAAGTACGTCTGGCAGATGCCGATCCCGCTGTACGACCCAACCCGACCACTGCATCGCGACTTGGTTGACCTGGCTGAACGGGCGGAGCAGGTCGCTGCTGCTGTGGAACTGTCAGCGCAGTCCTTCCAAGCCCTGCGCCGCCGGATCCGGCAGGCCCTGGTAGCCGACGGGGTCGCGACCGACCTGGATGCAGCCGTGCATGCCCTGGTTACCGCACAGAGTGAACATGCCTCCTCTTGAGCGCCTATCACCGTCCAAGGAGGCTGGCGAGACCCGGGGCAAGCTCCGGCTGGTAGGGACCACGAGCCAACGGCCGAGTCGAATTCGCTACACAGCGAGTAGAGCCGATGACTGTCCGCAGTCTGCTGCAGGGGACCCGCCGATGAAGCTCCTGAGAGGAAGCCTCAGGCACCGTCCCAACGTCTTGGGCGTTGGTCGCTCAATCGACTGTTCTTCGCCGCCGACGTGAAGGTGGATGCTGTGAGGCTAGGGTCCGACGGCATGGGAGGCGGCGAGGCGGTCATCATCACGTCAACCGGCCGCGGGCCGCTCCCGTCCTACACGGACCCGCCCGTCCAGCACGTGTCGTTTGCGCTGCTTCTGGACCCTGTGCCCTTGAAGTCGGTCCACCTGGGGCTACTTTGGACCGAAATGCTGCGCAAGAAGTACCCCGATGCTGCGGACATGCCGCCAACCATGAACCAGATGGAGCAGTTCGTCGACGAGCACTCAATGCCGCAGTTCCAATTCCAGATCATGCAAGGCGCCCCCGCTCCACAGGTCGTCTTCAGCTCGCCTGAGAACCGAGTGTCTTTCGGAGTTCAGAACGACCGGCTGACGCACCTGTGGGAGGCTAAGAGCCCCAAGGACAAATATCCGCGCTACCCATCGCTGCGCGGCAGTTTTGAAAACGACGTTAGCAGTTTCGCGAGTTTCAGTGAGACTCATAAGGTCGGACACGTCGCCCTTCGCCAGATCGAAGTTCAGTACATCAACGTCCTGACAAGAGGTGAGGGATGGGAGCGACCGGGTGAGCTGCACCGAGTGCTGCGTCCGTGGAGTCCAGACTTCTCGACTGACCTCGGCGAGCCGGAGGACGTGCGTATTGCCCAGCGCTATCTTGTTCGACGTGAGGACGGGGACCCCTACGCGCGCCTCCACATCGCGGTCGAGCCGCACCGGGCTGTTGACGGCGCGACGACGATGCGCATGGCGCTGACGTTCAGGGGCACCCCTGAGGAGTTCTCGCTGGAGGGGATCCTGGCCTTGGTCGACGACGGGCATGACCGCATCGTTCGAGCCTTCACAGCGGCCACCACCCCGGAGATGCACCAGGTCTGGGGACGAGAGCAGTGACGACTGCCGCGTTCGCTCCGGCTCAGGAGTGGGGTGCGCCCCAGCGACCTGCACGGGCTGTCATCTCGATCTCCCCTTATGACTCTGCTGAACCACTGCCCTGGCTCGGTTCGGTGGTCGACCGACTCAACGAGGTCGCGCTGCTCGAGGCCGGTTGGGACGGCGACAATGCCATGCCCCCGACGCAGGAGGCCGGCCTGGCCGCGATTCGTGCGGTGTGCGAGGTGATGTGGCGGGATACTCCGGTACCCGCCATCGTGCCAATGTTTGACGGGGGCCTCCAGGTCGAGTGGCACCGTCGTGACCTCGACATCGAGATGACTGTGGCTCCCGACGGTTCCCGTCATGTCTGGATCTCGGCTGCGGGCGGGCTGATCGAGATTGATCAGGAGTTTCGCGATGCCGTTGACGACCTGCGCAACCACCTCGGCCTGCTTACCCAGGCGTGACCGCTGAGGACGACGGCACGATCGCAAACGACGACATGGCCTACCGCCGTGTCCATCCGAAGCAGGCACCCCCCGACCTCGACGGGGTCCCTCGCTTATCGAGCGCGGCGTTCAAGTTGACCGAGGCCGATCACGGCCGCCTGTCTATATACCTGCGAAGCGAAGTTGAGTCCATTCCTGCGACGTCCTCGGACTGCGTCGCGCAGGGTGCTCCTCACACCATCGCCGAGCTCGACGTGTCCTACATCCGCAATTTGGCGCACGGCGTGCTCCGTGATCCGATCACCAGCGGCGCCGTGCCGAACATCTGCGACCCGGCACACGCCGTGATCACCGGATTCGCAACGTCTCGCAAAGACACGGATCGCCAGGCCCGCGCGCTGCGGGAGAAGGCACGCTGGCCTACATCGTAAGTCGCCGTGAGCGCTCAGGCGGAACTGAGCGTTATCAGTCGAGTTATATTACAGGACCTTCCCAGATCAGTTAGGTGCGATCCTTGCGCTACTTGTTGGTTCCCCGGTCATGGGCTCCCATTATGGAATGAGTCAGCCTGAGGAACGGACCGAATACCACCGTTTTTGACACTTGGGGTTGGGTGTTGCGAAACCTGCTCGCGGGACGGGCTGTGGGTGTAGCGCAACCAGTGCACGCAATCAGCGTAGCGCAACCAGTCCTGTCACACCTTTCCGCTACGTTCCTGTGGTGTCAGTGCTGCTGGGCTACGCCCGGGTGTCGACGGCGGAGCAGAACACCGACTTGCAGACCGACGAGCTGACCTCAGCGGGCTGCTATGAGGTGTTCGTCGACCACGCATCGGGGGTGCTGGACCGCCGTCCGGAGCTGGAGAAGGTCCTGGAGCGCCTGCGGCCGGGGGACACCTTGGTGGTGTGGCGCCTCGACCGGCTCGGCCGCTCCCTGCGGCACCTGATCGACACCGTGACTGCCCTGGACGAGCGGGGGGTCGGGTTCCGGTCGCTTAGGGAGTCGATTCGACACGTCCACCCCCGGCGGCTGGCCGTTCTTCCACATGCTCGCCGCGATCGCCGAGTTCTGTGTTATCTGGACACGCCGGTGGTCAGCCTCCCCCTGTTTAAGTCCGCTGCTTGATGCAGTAGCCGTCCGGCGGAGTGGAGCCGGCGTGTGGGTCGTGAAGGACAAGGACGGCGGGATCGTTCGCCGCGTTGTGCTGGTCGGAGACGATGAGCGCCGGTCGAGCCGGTTGTGCGGTTCCTGGATCACCTGATGGACGACGGCTACAGCCCGCACACGGTATGTGCGACGCTCCCGAGCGGGGCGGCGCGGAACGCGACGTATGCCATCCCGCGGCCGTCGGGGGCCGAGCGTTGCCGCCTCGTACTTGGTCTCGGGCGCGAAGCAGGCGATGGCGTGCCGCGGCTCGATCAGTTGCCACAGGAAGCGGGGCGAGGGCGTCGCAGCCATGGTCGCCTCCCTCACCGGACCTCGAACATCTCGTATTCGAGCCGGCCGCTCCTCATCCGGGCCTTTCCCACCGCTTGCACGGCGTTGAGCCAGGTGTAGTGCTCATCGGTCGTCTCGAACGTCGGCGCGACGGTGTAGGTACCTCGGGACCGGTCGCACCGTCCCTGGTACGCCACG
>JAABUZ0100010075.1_pt1 | contig 10598 bp, 10 predicted proteins | sample 5562091 | NCBI WGS metagenome assembly JAABUZ01 (sample SAMN12813069, study PRJNA571459) | rock metagenome | isolation source: Antarctica rocks | place: Antarctica: Victoria Land, Linnaeus Terrace sud | collected 2015-12-21 | reverse complement strand
CTCGCTGGTGCTTCCTGGAAACTGGCTTGTCGACTTGCAAGTCAGGCTAAAGTGTCTTTTATGTACATATCTAGATAGGAATATGTTGTCTTCCTTCTCTTCCTTGCCTCTGAGATTGGTATCGTGAGTTGTTATGGTGGTGAGGAAGCGGGAAGGGTAAGCAGGTAAGATGCGTATTACCAACTTGCCAGAAGACTGTCCCATCCGTCGGTGATTGAGCAGTTCACAAGAATCAAGTCCTGGTTGTTTGCTCTCTAATCGAATAAGAAGTCATTATACTTAAGATCTTGCCACATGCTACGAGAGAGATAGCCAGACAAACAATGTACAAATGGGAATGCTGGCGTATGCTAGAGAAGCGATCATACTTGAATCGGTGAATTGGAGGCACTTCTATGGAGTGTATAAATGCGCAGCAAATTCCGAATCAAATGACTATTATCCACTCAAAACCTCGATCAGCCCCAAACACCTGTGGGAAGGGGAATAGGTTTGTAAATGTCTTGTTTGGGTATGCGTTAGGGCTCGCGTTTGGGGCTCGAAGTGGAGATTGGTCTTCAAACTGAGCATTGTGAAGTCATTGCTGTGTGGCGGAGACCTTATGTGTTTGGGAATTACTTCATTACCAAGCAGATCAAAGTGGGTTCGTAAGATGAGTAAGAAGCAAATTTTCATTTCATAGTAACCACGGCTCATGAGGGCATAATAGTCCAGCACCAATCCCATTACGCTCCCGGAAGATTCTGTAGGGACAGATGGGTGGTGAAGACGACGGGCTATATTCGTAACCATCCCAGAGAGAGGCCAACCAGTCAGAATAAAAACTCATCTTGGTAGACTCGCGCTGGCTTCTCTGTGGAGGACGGGAAATTCGTATAATGTTTGCTTTCGTTTGTTTTCCTATTGAATCCGGAGCGATTCTTGGTCGACTCGTTTTACCGTGGATTTCGATCGCGATCTCTTATTTCTAACATTTTTCTCCATGGCAGTAGCACGAGTACGTAGTGTAGAGCCAATTCTGCTACTCTGTAACTTTGTGGCTATATCTATGCTCATGTAAGCTCTTCCTCTCATTCGTCTAGCTTTGGCTGGTACCAACGCAACTGATTACCATCCGAAGTATCTCAAAGTGATCCTCATTCGTCGACCCTTCCAGCCTCACGGAGATGCTTGCTTCACAGCAGGTGTTGCCAGTGGCCATGCCTAGCTCCACAGCCATGTATGGCGCTCTACTCTCCTTTCATTGCTATGGCTTTCATTGGAGCATGAATTGTTACTAAACGTGAACCTATACCTTCAACAAGCTTTCTTTGAAAGCTACCTGTCACTCAGTATCGCCGAAGACACGAAGTATGCACCGTGACACGACGCGAACACACAAAGGCGTGAGTGTAGGATTCAAGTCTTTACTTGGTTATTATCCCCATCCACCTGTGGGGGTATAACAGACAGGTGAAAGGTTCCAACCGGTTGGTACCCCATCCGTGTGTAAACAAATGCGCCATCATTACATGCATGCAAAGTTTCTTGTGCGCTTCACCCGGACCTTCTGCCGCTACTGACAGTGCATGTCATAGGTTGTGGCTAATAACGGCGTATTATAACTCGTTATTCCTATGAATGAATTCATACCTAAACATTCGCATATTCTGCATTGCTCATATTCCAACTGGTATCCGAAATATAAGTCTATCACTCCAAGATCGCAGGTACTCAAGCCTCTTCCACAAGCATTCATAGATTACCTTTTGGCTGATGGCATTGTGCTACCAGATGGTGATTTGTATGATCTACACGACGATACCTTTTCTGACTTAGAACGAATGAAGACGAGGATGAAGAAGTAGGGATAGAGGTGTGTTTTCATAATTGATTTCTTACGAACAGAATCCCTGTAATTTGTTTGAAGACTTTCACAAGCAAGTGCAATCTACTATACAACAGCTTAGTGGAAAAGTGACACCTAAACTGAACTGGTCAAGCCCCAAGGTAAGAGCTATAGCCTGTCACTCATTCAGGACGCTTTGTGGATATCAACGACTTCTACATCTAAATGCTCAACTGCATCCGACATATATCTTCTCCTGAAAAGTTCTGACTTTATCACTCATGACTTGACAAATCCTTTCGATGGATGCGAAACAGATGTGCATGTACCCACACTTGAGTATGAATTGGTATTGAGAAAATGGTTCGATATCAATCGGTCCGGGGAATTTCGGTGCTTCGTAAAGCAGAGAACACTTGTGGGTATGTGGGAGCTAGATGCATACTAATTATAAGCCATAGCACAGCGTGATGCCAATTACTACGCGTTTTTGTCTGCCCAAAAGAATAACATTCAATCAACACTAGCTACATTTTTCACCAATAACTTGAAATCTTCATTCGTGGATGAAAATTGTACGTTAATTTTGCACGTCATTAATTGAAGTCGTGTTTGATGCCTACATTGCCCCGTCGGAGCAGAGTACATGGCTTGTTGATATCAATCCGTTTGCTGCGCAGACGGACGGATTGTTATTTACATGGGAGGAAATACTTTCCGCCTCAATTACTGCGCCGCCAGAGATTCGACTGGTGAGTGAAGCTCAAGGCGTCCACAGCTTTTCCGCCCCAGCATACCAATTTAATCAAATCCCTAGAGATGTCATTGACGCGAGTGCCCATGGAGAAAACATTGCAGAGTTTGCGCAAAGATGGAACAAGCAGCTGGAAGAACAGATCATAGGCGATAATGCGTAGATTACTATATATACCGAGCATGGAGTAAGTTATGGAGGTATCGGATATGAGGAGATGGATCGAGATCAGCTCTCATGGGTGCCACTTGCGGAGCTAGCATCGTACTCGCCCCGGCCCTTTCCATCGCGAGTATGAGGTGGGAAAAGGCCTAAGAGGTAAGGTCAAACCAACCAAGCCTTACCAATTTGTTGAGCGTTAGCGACACTTCTCATCTTTCGACCCATATTGTTGGGCTCTGGGAAAGGTTGTTGCTTCCCTCGATCAGAGCCGAAGGATTTGAATAGCAGAGGACGATAGTCAGGATTTTGATCCATGACGTTTGAGTTGCGAAACTTTTCAATCAGGCAGCTCTTACCCTGAATATTGGCATATGCAATATCACAGATCTTCTCAAAATTGAATTTGTTCCACCGTGTATTGACTCGAGACTTTGCAAAGTGTATGATCGACATTGGATCCATGAAATTGATAAAGGCGTATCCCACGTTGCATTTATTCTGCTTTTAGCGCACTCGTGTTTCCTTACCATAAAGTCTATTCTCAGATAGACAAAGTCATACTCGTTGGCGCTCGTCTCATCGAGGTACTCGACCAACATCTTTTGATCAATTTTGTTGGGTACGTTTCGAAGCATGATGGTGGTGCGATGATCGATCCCGTTGGCAATCAAGTCTAGACGGACCTGATTAGCGGATGGTGAGATCAATCTATATATGGGGCTCAAAGCTTCCGTGTCGCCGCCAACAGGGGAAAAGCTTTCGGTAGTTCGGCTTCCAGTCATAAAAGAATGAGATTGTTCACGAGTGTCGTTCTGGAGAAAGCTTTGGTTTGAGCTTGGCGGGGACGAAAGTGAAGGTGACCCCATTTTGGTGGATTCAAATGAGCTATCAGCAGTCCATGCTTCGCTTGGGTCGAATCCTTCTGTGCGCGTCACTCGGCTGAGGCTATTGTAAGCCGAGTCGGAATATGTTCGTGATGTTAGTGATAGGAAATCTGCTTTTTTTGTTGAAGGGGTACGATCACGAAATGCTTGGGAGAAGTCGTCGGATGACGTGGGAGTAGTAGTACGTTTATTGCGGAATACCTGTTCAGGCGGGTTTCCATATCGTCTGATCGATGATGGGAAGACCGATGCTGCCTTTGACCCTGCAGAAGCTGTTTCCTCGCGCTGCTTCGGGACAGCATGGTCTGAGAAAGGGTCACTGTGATGCTGAGTTGCATGTTGACGTGTTGCAGTCAAGTCCCAGGATGAGTAGTCCGGTTCATGGTATGAGACCTGGAGATAGGCTCCCTGCTTGATTAGCACACCATACGCACTTTACGTCGACAAAAGTATTGTCGAGCTGATTGACAGCATCCGACGCTGAACGGAGGTCAAAGAACTCACAAAAGTAGCCTGGGTAGTCATTGGCTTTCGTCCGTTGGAATGAACGCAGATCCCCAAAAGACGAAAGCAAGTTTCGTACAGACTTGTGATTTACTTTCTCATCACTCTGGACATAGACCTGGATTTGAGCTTCGTTTTCTGCGACAAAGCGCTTGTTAAGCCGATGGTGGCTTATTGGGGCGATAGCACTTCTAGAGCAGAAGCTTGCACGCAGGTTATCAAGGCCACGGGAGCTGGGGCTCATCAAGTAGCTGTAGAAACGGGCCGAAGATCTCAAGTCAAAGAAAGAAGTCACCACGGAGCCTTTTTTCTTGAGACCATGCATATAAATGCCTTTGATGTCTCCAAATTCCTTTGATGAGTAAAGTGGGCCGCCTTACCTTGCAAAATGCAGACAATGTGTTTGCCTGCGTGTGAGGAGGCAGGCCATCTACCTTGATATACCGAGTTGTGAGGTTCTTCCAGGCATCTAAGTTACCGTGTGACTCACCATGTGATTCGATAGGGGACCAAAGCAACGGTGAGGTGGCACCAGATGAGTCAGCATTAAGAAGATCAGTTGAAAGTAGGCCAGAATCAATGGATTTATTCAGGTAGTCTCTGGCCAGAGCAGAGCGTGGAGATGGATTGGGTTCACCAATTGGTAGTTCAGATGTAGAACGCTTCATGACTGGGGCACTGGGCTTTCGGTTAGAGGAATACTTGGATTTGATATTTGTGCTGAAAGACTTTGATCGTGACATGGACGGTGACGTATTGGTATTGGTTGGGGGAAATAGCACCGTGCGGGGATTGGCGGAGGTGGGATCAAGTGCGTCTCTGACATCCTCCAAATCGAACACTGTGCTGAATGTAGACACTCTTCGTACTCTGTAGGGAGAGTTCGGGGTGTTGAGAAGGAATGATGGGATGGCGTGAGAGTCTGCGAGGGCCGGAGTGGACGAGGACTTTCGAAGCTTCTCAAGATCAAAGACCTCCCCTTTTGGGCACTGCTCCCTTGCAAGCTTCTCACTCGTCTGATACTCGTAGGGCCCCATCAAAAGTAGTTTGAAGTGACTGTCATCCAATGGGATCGAGATCGGGGAGAAGTGGAGTTTGTCAAACGAAAGCACAGCTATAGATAGATACAGTGGCGAATCAGATGGCTCGAAAAAGTCCAATAAAAAAATGACCGAGAGACTCTCAGACAGCATTGCCCTGCAGCTGCTTCAAGCCCTGTCTTCTCCGTCAATTGTGGGTGTGGGATCTGAGGATGAATACCTGGACCGCTTGGTTCCATTGATCACGAATGCATGCTCCAACCGGCAGGAAGACGTCCTTGTCGCTCATCTCTCGCGTTTCTCCCTGCAGAAGGAGACAGAAATTGCTGAACTGTCGTCTGGAAGCCACCAGGATTTTGTTGAATCCATCCAGCAACTCCCACAAGTCCAGGATGGCACGGCCGACCTTAAAGTGCGCATCATGGAAATAAATAGTCAAATACAATCAAGCGGACAGTTGTTGGCAGAGAAGAAGCAGCGACTGCAAGAGTCCAAACGAGTGAGGAAGAATATCGACGATGCTATTTCGTCACTACGCAAGTGCTTACGGGTCCTTGCCTTGGCGAACAAGGTAAATGACCTCAGTGCGACAAAAAAGCACTTTGCCGCCCTGCGTACAATTGATGAGCTGCAGACCGTGCATTTGAAGGAAGTCATACAGTTTGGGTTTGCAGATACCATCCACCAGTCCATTAGTGACATGGAGAAAATGGTCCGGGATGCAGTCATTACCGATTTGCGGCTATGGCTCTCCAAGGTCCGCGAGAATTCACGGCTTGTCGGTATTGCCATGTTTGAGCATATGAGACGGAGAAGGGCACGTTGGCACGAGCGGCAGGAAGCAGACCCGCGTCTAAAATCTGCCAAAATCAATTCAGCCATTGAAGTAGCTTTTGATGAGTCTGTAGAGTGTATGTGCAATGATTAAAGTGGCTAACAAAGTCAACACTGTGCGAAATAATCGTGTGGAAATCGATTTTAAACCGCTGTATGAATGTATTCATATCCACGAAGCATTGGGACAGCGGGATGAGCTTCGTGCGAGCTATGAGAGCGACCGAAGAACGCAGCGCGATCTTATCATCCCGGCAAGGTCTGGCATAGGGAGTATTGCAGAACTGAAAGACGTCCTGGCAACTTTTGCCGGGTTTGCAATTATTGAAAAAGTCACCATGCAAAAGACGTTTGGATTTCGATCGGCCCAGGATGTTAGACTTTTGACGAGCACACTGACGGTAGGTTAATGGATTATGGGAGTCTTTGTGCGAGGCAGTCGTCGATATAGTCGGGGAGATGGTGAAGCGGCTGCAGACCAAGGAAGACTGCGTGGAAATGAAGAGCGCCATTGTTCTTTTTGTCCAGTCCACGGAGGTGGGTGTAGCATCTTCGACACTAATCTTAGAATCACGGTTACGCTACGGAGCAGATTGACAAGACGATCCTCCGCCTATTTGAGTCGTACGTTCGAATTCTCAGTGGTGAGTTCCAGAAAGACTTTAAACAGATCTTCATGGACGACGATCACATGCCGATGCTTGTGCACAGGCAGAGCGAGTATGAGCAGCTTGTGGAGACCTGCTGGTATCGCGAAGGGAAGGTCAATCGTTCGCCCTTCCCCCGACTGCTCCCCTTCTCCCAACTCCTCCCACTGTGCTGCTCGGATATTCGAAATTATATCAATTACTGCTGTAATTTCATGGAGGACAATTCGCGCGAGCAGGCAGTCATCTACAACGTCCTCACAGAGTCATTGGACAAGCTGCTCATCGACTGTGTCAATCAAGTGCTACTGGAAGGCTTGCGGGGGAGATCGCTCGAGCAGATTGTGCAAACGCTCATTAATTTCGAGCACTTTCGAAATGCATGTGATCAGATTGAAGTCAAGCTTCAGGATGTTTTCTACGGCGTCTACCAGCCCGTGCACCTGCTAGCCAAAGAGCGTTTTGAGGAATCGCGGAGGATTGCAGAGAAGCACATCTACGAAGTTGTGAATGAGAAAATTGATGGGCTCTCCGAGCTGGCCGAGTATGACTGGACGACCACGCAGCGCCGGCAGCAGCCCAGCACATACCTGCGAGACATGGTGGATTTTCTCTCCAACGTGATGGACTCCACTTTGGTGAATCTGCCGGATGAGATCAAGGGCTTCATGTATCTAGAGGCCTTGGACCATCTTGCGCGCAGCCTGATGGAGATGCTTCTCTCCGTGCCACGCATCTCGGACGCAGCACTCGCCAATTTCCGCATCGACGTGCAGTTCCTCGACCGCTTTGTGCAGCGCATCGGGGATCCAAAGCTGTTTGCCACCTTCGACGAGGTGCGCGAGAGCACGAATCTGATGATGTCGGCCACGCCGCACGAGGAGTACCAGAGCGTGGATCTGCGCATGCGCAATTACAGCCAGGTGAAGGGCCAGAATGTGCCGCGCCTACTGGAGAAGTGAGTATTGCATGCGACCCGTGCTAACCCAGAATTCCCCGAAGACGCTAATATACCTACTAATATACAATGTACGCACGAGCCACCTGCTGGCCTACGAGTCGCCGGGTTCCGCGTCGTGTCGATAGCGGGGGTCGAGCTGGCGCATGTTGTACTGCATGTGCTGCGGCACATGTTGCGGAATTTGCGGGTATGCGTACATGTTTTCCATCTCGTACACAGGCTGCTGCTGCGGCTGTTGTTGGGGGTGCGATGGAAAGTGGCCGTAAGGGCCGTGCTGGTATCCCTCTGGGGGCATATTGTGCTCGTGCTCCGGCAATCTGTACTCCTTGTTGGGCGGCGGTGGGGCTTGGTCATGAGGCGGCATGTCCGCATGGCTCCTCTCGGGTCCATGCTGCTGCACCTGCTGCTGCTGCTGCCTGCTCTCCATGACCTCCTCACGGGGCACAATGTCGATTAGGAAATCAAACATATCGCTTTTCGCCAGTGCGTTTGCAATGTCCGAGCGCTGTAACGTGCGCCGCTTGTTCTCCTCCGCGTGGATCCATGCGCGCATCGTCAGCTCCGTGATGAAGACGTCGCAGCCTTTGGCGAAGAGAATGGGCGCCTCGGCCGAGATCATCCGCACGTCCTCGTCCGCCTTCATCACCTTCTTGATGCGGGCCAGCGGCAGCTGGTGCAGCCTGAAGTCGTGCTCCTCGGTCTCGAGGTCCTGCAGCAGGTTCTGCCAGTAGCGCATCATGATCTGGCGGTAGTGGCCGTGCAGGCCCTGAGGGACGTTGTTGAAGGCGGTGTTGTTGAAGATGGCACCGCCATCCTGCTCCTTGGTGGTCATCAATCCAATCAAAGAATGGACCTCCACCAGCTCCTGATGGGACGGGGAAGAGAAGAAAAGGGAAACGAAAAGGGGAAAGAGGCAGAGGAGAAGAGAGGGGAGAAAGGAGGAGAGAAGAGATGGCGGCCCTTCTCCAAGCTGAGCACGCAGGAGGTACGTTTGCTTTTTTTTCTCTTTCTTCCAGGATGATCAATATCCACTTTGTCAAAGCCCTGCAATGACGAGTCAAGAAAAATGTCATAGTTACTCTGACTACGCTACATGCTCGCTCCTCCATACTAACACTAGACGCAATCCTCGACAGGCCCGACAGGCAGCACTGCCGGCCCGGACTGGTTTGACCTGCCGCGGACACCAGACACACCCGCCATGCAGCGCGACCTGCAGCTGCTGCGCATGCGAAGCGCCCTCGACCCCAAGCGGCACTACCGTCGCCTAGACAAGGAGGGGCCCAAATTTGCCCAGGCTGGCCAGATCGTGGCTGGTGCCGCTGAGCCGATGGAGCGCGGCCGGGCCCGCACCCGCCCAGCGACCATTGTGGCGGAGCTGGTGGCGGACCAGGACAGACGGCGCTACTACCGCAAGAAGTTTGCCGAGATCCAGGCCCGCAAGGTGAGCGGGCGCCAGCAGTGGCGGAAGGGAGTCGATGCGCGTAGGAAAACCCGCCGGGCGTGAAAAGGAAGAGCTCAACTAGGCTGGGCTAGCTTCTTCAGCACGGCGCCCCAGGAGTCGTTTGCCGGGATGGAGATCTGGTAGGGAAAGGGGTTGGCGTCGCTGGTTGTGATGGGGGGGATGTGGTCCTTGTACTCGTCGGTGAGGGTGAGGATGTTGAGCAGGAGATGCCGCAGGTCGGCCTCCATGCTCCTCCGTAGCTCCGCGCGCTCGGCCTCTGTTCGGGGATGGAGGGCCGTCATGTCTAGAACCCACTCTTCCCAGGCCACCTGCAGCTCGCTCTTGCTGAACCATGCCTTGCGCGTCTGCTTCTCCAGGAAGGACACCACGACCTGCCCGGTCTGCGCCTGCCTCCCTTCCAGTCCTGCCGCTGTCGCCGGCGCTGGGAGCATGGAAGGCAGGAAGGCGGCCACCTTGTCGGCGATGGCAGCCTGCAGCACAGGGTCCTCCACGCCCGGGAAAGAGACGTCGAGCAGCTCGCGCTCCTTGGCCGGCCGCACGACGCCAAACAGGCGGTGGAAGAAGATGGCGCCCAGCAGCGCCTGCGTCACCTCGCCCAGCAGCCCCGCGTCCACCGTCGCGTTCAGCCTGAACTCTCGCATGCTGGCTGGCCACGTGATGCAATCCGTGCGCGACTGGACCAGGCGACACCGACGCGGCGTGGCAGTCGCCCTCGGGGCTGCAGCCCTAGCCTATGTGGCGGCGCAGGCAGCGCAGGCCAAGGTGCGCGAGTGGCAGGAGCGACGCGGCGCGGAGCGGACGGCGCGCGAGAACCTGCGCCGTCGCTGGGAGCAGAACCAGCAGGATGCCGGGATGACCGTGGCCGCGCTGCTCCCTGCGCTGGCGACCTCCGTGATGGAGGAGCTGCCGGTGGAGCGGATCACGAGCGAGCTGCGGCGGGCCAGGCTGGGGAGCGAGGCCAGTCGCGAGTCCCTCACCTCTGAAGCGACGGCGACAACCAACGGGGCAGCGACGACCACGACGACGGGGGGCAACGCAGCCCAGGCTGGAGAGGGCAAGACGAAAGCACAGCTGTGGATGGAACTCAAGGTGTCGTCGTTTGCACGCACCATCTCGCTCGTGTATGCACTCTCACTGCTCGTCCTCCTGACGCGCATCCAGCTCAACCTGCTCGGGCGGACGGCCTACGTCAATTCGGTGCGCGACGCAGCCGCCCCGCCGGATCCCGCCATCGGCCTGGAGGATGTGCGGGCGGGCATGTTTGGCAAGGCGCGCGAGGAGTACCAGCTGAGCAAGGAGTACCTCTCCTTCTCCTGGTGGCTGCTCAATATGGGCTGGCGCGCGCTGGTGGATGTGGTGCAGCGGCGTGTGGAGGCCCTCCTCGGCCCCCAAGACCTCCGCGCTGTCCTCACCGCCGAGGACCTGGACCGCCTGCTGCAGGAGATCCGTGACCATCTCGAGTACCCGGGGGTGTGGCAACTCTACCTCCTCCCCGATCCCAACGACCAAAACATGGTCA
>JAABUZ0100010073.1_pt1 | contig 10600 bp, 6 predicted proteins | sample 5562091 | NCBI WGS metagenome assembly JAABUZ01 (sample SAMN12813069, study PRJNA571459) | rock metagenome | isolation source: Antarctica rocks | place: Antarctica: Victoria Land, Linnaeus Terrace sud | collected 2015-12-21 | reverse complement strand
GTATTATCGCCACCGGCTGTATTCAGGCCGACAAACGCTAACGTATGCGTTCCTGCCGCGACGGTGAAGCTATCAGTTGTATAGGGACTGTAGCTCGTGCCAGACGGGGTGAAGGTTCCAATAGAGGTTCCATCAATTTGGACCTGGAAGTCCTGCTGAGCATTCTGGAAGTTTCCACGTTGGGCAGCCTGAAAGGAGACAGTATAGGAACCAGAGGGGAAGGTGATGCCCTGGCTAATGCTTGAGCCCGCCGTTTCCACATAGCCGACCTGTGTGCCTTCGGGAGCGTCGGGGTTTCCAGAAGTGAACCCGCTACCGTTGCTAGAGATGCCCGAGAGGCTGCTAAAGGTCCAATTAGCATTCGTTGGATTACTCTGAAAGGTTGTAGCAGCAAGGGCAGGCGTCTCAAAACCTGCGTTGTCAATAGTAACTGTCGGAATATTCATTCCGGTTCTTAGCATGGGAGTAACGGCTTTATTGCGGCCGGATGCATGGGCAGAGCCGTGATGAGCCCGTGCATCTGTATAACTACGTTGCCCTCTGGAAGCCTGCACGCTTGCAGATTGAAGATGAGATTGTACAGCGCTTGCCCTTCCATGAGATCGGAAGGACTCAAAAGCTGCGGTCGCAGTCGCAGTCGGAAAGAGACTTGCTACTGTTGTCAGCAAGCTTATCTGTAGTACAATACAGATAAGAAAAGCCCGTAATACAACATATCGGTGCACCAACAGAGAGGCGACTCTCCGTCTGACACGATTAGTCTGTATTTTCATTTACTACCTTCTTCCACTTGACTTTCATCCAATTCAATTATTTCGCGACACATATAAGAGAATGAGAGATGTATATGAAGCAATGACTCAGCAAAAAATAGGAGGTCCGCTCCTACTACTCTTGCTTTAGTCTAAGAAGATGTAGTAAAGAAATATTCACACATGATAATGCGAGAATGTGATGTGAAGAGGTGAACCGGCGTGTCAAGGAGGGACAGGCGCTTGAGCTCATTGATCAGGAAGCAGCCCGGATCATCAAAGAGCGTTACCAGGAGTGGCGGAACGACATGTGGATTCCTTTTGAAATCCGCAGCATGGACGCAGAACTCACAGGAACACCCCTGATATTGCCCGCACTCTGAAAGAGAAGGGCTTGGTGACCCAACGCCAGATCAGGTCAGTGCCAACAATCCGCGCATAGCCTCGTCGCAAACTTCTCGACGGGGCCTGATGGCGAGGATAAGGAAGATTGACAGAGTAGGGGCGCTCTGTCAAACGTCATTGCGACCTAAAACGAGGAATGCTGAGTGCTTCGGGGCAAGCTGATCAATGCCCTCCCCGTGAACGGGGTCTGCGCGCTATGAATCGGCGCCTCTGCTTCGCAGAGACCGGGCTTCGCAGAGGCACCGAGGACGTTTGACAGAGTAGTAGGATGTTTGCCTTTTATGATTGCTCTTTCTTTGGTTGAGGGCCACTCGGACCAGAGTCTCCGCTTGGCTCTGGTTCGTGCCAGCCGCCATCCTGTGCGATGAGCTGATCGGCCTCAGTTGGACCCCAGGTCTTTTGTGCATAGGTGAAGACGGGCGCTGCGTTTCCAAGAATGGGTCCGACGATCCTCCATTGCTCCTCAATGGCGTCCTCACGTACGAAGAGCGCCTCATCGCCCTGTATTGCTCCTTCTAGCAGGCGCTCATAGGGGGCCATCTCGTCGGGAGACTGGTGGTAGGCGACAAGCTCAACTTGCTCTCCTTTCATCTCCTCTCCAGGCACCTTCACCTGAGCGCCAAGTGAAACTTTGACAAAAGGACTGATGCGGAAACGATAGTAATTCGAGCGATCAGGGAACGTATCTCCAAACACGTTCTGAGCTGGCTTCTTGAACTCTATCAGCAGCTCGGTAGAGCGCATTAGCAGGTATTTGCCCGCCCGAATATAGAACGGCACATCAGACCAGCGCCAGTTGTCGATTGCGAGTTTCACTGCCGCAAAGGTCTCAACCTGAGAATCGGGGGCCACGCCCTCCTCCTGGCGATAACCTGCATACTGGCCACGCACAACATGTGCAGGATCAAGTGGGCGTACAGCTCTGAGAATTCTGGCCTTCTCGTTGCGAACAATATCGGCACTATCACTTGATGGTGCATCCATCGCCAATAACGCAACCAGTTGCAGCATATGGTTTTGCACCACGTCGCGAATCGAACCCGTCTCCTCGTAAAATTTTCCGCGGCCCGCCACACCAAAGTCCTCGGCCATCGTAATCTGTACGCTCTTCACATAATTGCGATTCCAGATCGGTTCGAGGAACGAGTTGGCGAAGCGGAAGTAGAGGAGGTTCTCCACCGGTTCCTTGCCAAGATAGTGATCAATGCGGAAGATGGATGATTCGGGAAAGGCGGTGTGCAGAATCTGATTGAGGGACTGGGCAGAGGCGGAGTCACGACCGAAGGGTTTCTCAACGATGACGCGCGCATCTTTCGTGCCCCCTGATTGCTCCAGCCCTTCGATCACGGGACCAAACAGGCTGGGAGGAATTGCCAGATAGTACAGGGGTCGCTGAACATCGCCTAAAGCAGTACGTATCTTTTTATAGGTCTCGGCATCATGATAGTCGCCGGAGACGTACTGTAGAAGCGAACTGAACTTTTTGAATACCTCCTCATCCACATTACCGTGCTCTGTAAGGCTCTTATGGACATGATCCCGCAGTTGCTCGATCGTCCAGGGACGGCCCGCAACTCCGATAATAGGCATGTCAAACTGATCACGGCGGACCATTTCTTGCAGGGCTGGAAAGATTTGCTTATATGCAAGATCGCCAGTCACTCCAAAGAAGACGAGAGCGTCAGAATGAGTTGTCTCTGTCATGATGCACTCCTGACTTAGAAGCAGCCACGGAAGATGACTGCCGAACCTACTACTTTGTCAAACCTTCTGCGAAGCAGAGGCACCAATTGATGACTCTGTTGGCGAAATTTATTCGGACATCATGCCGCCGCCCGCTGCTCATAGATCTCGCACAAGACGGGTTGCGGGCGTGCCGGCTTCCCTTCGGTGCCGCGCGCTTGTCGCTGCATCCACTCCTGCAGACGCACCAGGTTGATCGCCGCTGCCGTCGCACAGTGTTGCAGATGCGTCTTGCCCTCTCCGCGGTATCGGCTTTGTCGCAGCCCATAGCGACGCACCCCTGCTGAGATCGTCGCTTCCACTCCTGCTCGCAGAGCATAGCGACGACCAAACTCCTGACTCCCTTGCTCCTGCCGCCGCCGCGCGAGCGCTTCCTGCTCCCCTTGAAGATGCAGCGTCAGCGTCCGTCCGTCCTTCGCTTGCTGCGTGCAGTCCTGCCGCACCGGGCACTTCTGACAGGTCGACCCCGCAAAGCTCACCACCACACACTCATCCCCTCGCTTGTCCTCTCGCTCTTTCCACCGCCTCGAAACCGCTCCTTGCGGACAGATCGCCTGCTTGCTGCCCCAGTCGATCTGGAAATCGGCGAGTGCATACCCTTTGTGTTCCTGTGCTTGCCACGACGTATCTTTGCTCACTCGACCCACGACCCGCGTGCCTCCACCTCCTCCCCACGCCAGCACCTCGGCTGAGGTGTAGCCGCTGTCCAGCAGCCACTCTCCCGGAGCTCGTCCTGCTGCTTGCAAGCCTGAGAGCATCGGCCGCGTCATTTCCACATCCTGCACCGTCGCCGCCGTCGTCTTGACCTGCGTGATCAGCTGCGGCTGGCTCGGCTCACACGTCTCACTCACATGCACCTTGTACCCTGTCCACTTCAGCTCGCCTTTGGTTGAGGCTCGTGCCTGCTCATCGGAGGGCGAAACAATGCGCTCTCCATTGAGCTCCGCTGGCCCATCACGCCAGCACGCTTTGCCCTCGCGCCACTCGTAGTGTTGCCCCCAGATCGTCTCGAACCGCTTCACCGTGCTCAGCACCATGACCTCTTGCGGCGTCTCTGGCTCTCTGAGGGCTTGAAGCACGACGCCACTATCGGCTCCCACCTGCTCGATGAGTCCCTCGCGCTTGCGGGCCTGACGCGCAAAGCGTCTGAGCTCCACGCGTGCTTCGTAGCGCTGAGCCAGTTCAAAGGGAACGTGGTGCACCAACCACTCTGGCTGCTGCTCGGCCACTTCAAAGAGCGCCGCTCGCAAGGCTTCCCCCACCGCTTCCACACTTGAGAGCTGCCGGACGGCGGAGAGCACATGGGTTGAGTCGCTGCTTGCTTGCCTCCGGCTTTGAGCCAGCCTCGGCTCTCACAGAGCCGCAGGAGCGGTTCGAGCAGCAGGTCTTGAGCCTCTGCATGCACCAGGCGCTGGCGAAACTGGGAGAGCACCGTCCAATCGAAGCCCTCATCATCAGGAGGCAAGCTTAAGAGGTATTTCCACTCCAGCCGGCCCGCAACCGCCTCGGCCGCCTCTCGGTCTGTCAAGCCATAGATATATTGCAACAGGGTGACCAGGGCCAATCGCCAGGGAGCTTCTGCTGGCTGTCCTCGTTTGGAAAACAGCAAGGCAAACTGCTCGTCGTGGTAGATCGTGCCCAATTCGTCGCGCAAGAACAGACACAGCGTGCCTTTGGGAAAGCTCTTGCGTGCGAGCCGGACCGTCTCTTCAGGAATGGGAGGGACAGGATGTGGCCTCATCGACATGATACGTTTCTTCCTTTCACTCAGCTCTCAACCCTTTGCTTCTACTTTACCTCCTTGCTCCTTCCTTGTCCACTTGTCTAAACAAAATTCGCCAACAGAGTCATTGATTGGCGCCTCTGGGAGCAAAAAAGGATACGATGGAGGTATACTATGAATGATGTCGAAAAACCACAAGCGCAATCAACACAATCAGCCAATCAATTCCCAATCATCGCCTTCTTCACTGGTAGCATCATCTCCTACGTCGGCGATATGCTCACCCTGCTCGCCATCCCCTGGTTTGTGCTGCAAACGACGGGCAGCGTTGTCCAGACGGGCATCACCGCCTTCTTCTCAACCCTTCCGGCCGTCTTCTCCGCCTTCTTCGGTAGCGCCCTCGTCGATCGACTGGGCTACAAGCGCACCAGCGTCCTGGGTGATATTGCCAGCAGTCTGACCGTCTTACTCATTCCTCTGCTCTACTCTACACGAGGACTCGCCTTCTGGCAGCTCCTCGCCCTCGTCTTCCTGGGTGGACTCCTCAAATCGCCCGGCATCACCGCCCGTAGCGCAATGGTCCCCGAACTCGCGACCACAGCAAATATGCGCCTGGAGCGAGCCAACGCTTTTTCTGATGGCATCAACCGTGTCTCTGGTCTTATCGGAGCACCGCTCGCCGGTGTTCTCATCGCCCTTATTGGAACCAGCAACCTTCTCTGGTTCGATGCCCTCTCATTCGCCATCTCCGCCCTCCTCATCGGCCTCGCCGTCCCCGCCACATCTCCAACGCCTCAGACTCAAGAGAGCAAGTCCGGCTATCTCGCATCTCTCTGGTCCGGAGTCCGCTTTATCCAGCGCGACCCCCTCATCCTCTCACTCGTGCTCGTCGTCCTCACTACCAACATGATCGACGCCGCCTTCTTCTCCGTCGTCGCCCCCGCATACATCAAACAAATCTTCCATAGCGCTCTACCTCTAGGAATACTCGTAGCCGCCCTGGGAGGATCAGCCTTCATCGGCACTCTCATCTTCGGAGCCATCGGTCACCGCCTCCCGCGCCGCCTCACCTTCGGCATCGGCTACACTATCGGCGGAGCCAGCCGCTTCTGGGCCTTCCTCCTCTTCCCCGTTCTCCCATTTCTTATAGCCATAAATATAGTAGCCGGATTAGCCATTGCCCCTATTAACCCCCTGATGCACACCATAATGCAAGAGCGGTTACCGGTCGAGATGCGTGCCCGCGTCTTCGGCACTATGAGCGCTGGTTTCCTCGCTGGTGTCCCCATCGGCACCTTCGCCAGCGGCTACGTCGTCTCCTGGCTCGGCCTGTCCACCACCATCCTCATCATGGGCACCCTCTACCTGCTCGCCACCCTCTCGCTGCTGGTCAACCCGGCGCTGAAGGGGATGGAGAACTGAGTATGTCATGAAAGAGAATGCTACTCGACCTCTTGCAATGCCTGGCGAGCCTCCTCTGTTGTCTTTGCGAGCAAGAGCTTATCAATCTTCGCGTTTAACGCTTCTGGAATAGTGCTCCGTTCCGCTACCTCTTGCGCCAGAGAGACCTGATCCGGAAAATGCATCTTCACAACACGAATCAGCATTGCTCGCAACGCCTTCATTTCGCCCTGCTCAAGACCCTGCTGCTTTCCCTGCTCAAGACCCTGCTGCTTTCCCTGCTCAAGACCCTGCTGCTTTCCCTGCTCAAGACCCTGCTCAAGACCCTTCTGCATTCCTTGCTCAAGACCCTTCTGCATTCCTTGCTCAATTACCTCTTTATAGAACCAGGAATTCTCAAGTGCCTCTTGAAACACTGCAAACCTCCTTTTTATCGCTCGTTCATCATCTTTCGTCGGATAGACTAAACCGGCAAAGGCTTCGCCGAGTGCTAACACATCTTCTTTACCCGCTGCTCTCAGTCCACCTATCATATCATCTACAGTCTTATCCCGTGTACGTTGCGCGCCCTTTGTTAATGGTAACAACGGTAGCATGCCTTCCATGCCCTTTTGCATCAATACCTCTGGTGGCATCTCCCACAAAAAGATGTTTTTGTAGTGGAAGGTGTGAATTTCCTCCCCACCTTTTAATGCGATTCTGAAGGGTGGCGCGTCAATTGTTGGAGTCTTCACCAGGTAGATGACAAACGAATAGACCGCTAAGCCTTCTTCCACCAGAGTTGTCGCACAATTATACTCCCATGTCCGCCGTCCCATCCTGGCATGCTTGCCTTTTTGGAACTCGACATGCACAATAAATTTCTCGCCATTTCTCTCTGCCTTACACAGAAAATCGGCTGCAATTGAATGAACTCTCAGCTCAGTCGTAACATCCTCCAGGTAGCGCGTGTTTGGCAGAACTAGCGACACGAGATCCTGTGGATGTGCGCGAACGAGCATTTTTGTTAAATCATCCCACTCACCCAAACTACTATTCCCTTCTACCCTACGAACAACGTGATAAAGCTCCATTTCATGGCAGAGAGTTGCTTCTACAGGTTATGTAGAAGTGCTTGTCTGAACTCGTCACCATAAAGTGTCGTTCTACCATTTCCTATGAATACATCATTCTCTTCTCAGTATACGAAACACTCCAAATGCTGTCGGGGACGCTCTAAAGCAACTATCCCTTCGAAGTCTAAAAATGCGCGCTTAGATGTACGCCAACGTTCTCCATTGTATTCCCCAACTTCCAGATGAAACGCAGAAGTGATATAGTCACTATAGAGTAAACAGGAAAGAGCACGGAAGGAAGAATTGATGTCTCAGCAGAGGGAGACCGAGCGGGTACGCAGAATTTATGATGCGACGGCGGCCGACTATGATAGGGGGATAGCGTCGAGTGAGAAGTTCTTTTTTGGCGATGGTCGGGCGTGGGCGTGTTCGCAAGCACGCGGTCGCGTGTTGGAGCTTGCGATGGGGACGGGGCGCAATCTGCCCTTCTATCCCGCCGATGTGGAGATTACGGGCATCGAGATCAGCTCTGCTATGCTGGCGATCGCCCGCCGCCGCGCATCTGACCTGGGTCGGCAGGTCGAACTCATCAATGGAGATGCGCAGAAGCTCCCCTTCCCCGCTCAGCACTTCGATACCGTCCTGTGCACGCTCTCGCTGTGCAGCATTCCCGACGCGCGACAGGCGGTTGCGGAGGCGGCGCGCGTCCTGCGTCCCGATGGCCGCTTCGTGGCCTTAGAGCATGTACGCAGCCCAAATCTTCTCATTTGCGGCCTTGAGCTTCTACTCGAACCCCTCGCCGCGTGGACGCAGGGAGATCACCTGTTACGCGAGCCGGTCGAGGCTGTGCGGGCGGTGGGTTTGAGCGTCGAGCATCTCGAACGGCGAAAACTGGGCATCGTCGAGCGGCTGATTGCAATCAAGACTTTACAATAAATACGTTCGCTCCTGAACCGATCGAAACCATTTTGCGCACATGCGCAAAATGGTTTTCTATTGGCTGGTCGCTATTTCGGCATGCTTCTTCAGCTTTACGAATAACTTTTTGAAAGTTTCTGTAGTTGGTCTCATAACCTAAGATTTTGCCGAGATCACGAGCACTCCAGTACTCACCATCTTCCTCATCTGTATGCCGTATTGCATCAAATAGTGATGTATAGGATTGTCTTTCATTAGTATCGCTCATTAAACCTCTTTTCACTTATTATAGATATTGGAATGTGCTCATTCTATCTTAATCAAACTTTCTTGTCTATAGTTGCTCTTCAAATGTAGCGAAATCCCTATATTGTGGCGCATCTAGTAGCGTAGATAGCAAAAAGTCTGTTGACTCCAAACTTCAATCATTATAACAAATTATCTTACAAAAACAGAGAACTCCTCTATCACCATCGCAGCAAGCGTGGTATACTACAAAACGAACTTTCCCTGGCATAATTCACTTCAAGCAGCGCCCGCGTAGCGACAATCCCTTGCGGTTGTCGTGTGTCCACCCGCCTGAGAAGCTCATTTGCAGGGAAGCCACCACGACAACCGCAAGGGATTGTCGCTACGCGGTTCCCGAAGGAGAACGTTTTGAGCACGACGCAGCAGCAAGCGGTAAGCATGTTTCTTTCCTATGCGCACGAGGATGAGGATCTCCTGCGGGAATTGGAAGCGCATCTAAGCCCGCTCAAACGCCTGGGGCTGGTCTCGACGTGGTACGATCGGCGGATCCTTCCCAGCACCAACTGGTCCGAAGAGATCGACGAGCATTTAGAACAAGCCTCGATCATCCTGCTCCTGGTCAGCTCATCGTTCATCGCCTCCGACTATTGCTATGAGAAGGAGATGGCCCGCGCCCTGGAGCGCCATCATGCTGGTCAGGCGCGCGTCCTCCCCATCATCCTGCGCCCCGTCGATTTCAAAGGCGCACCCTTCGCCACCCTGCAAGTCCTGCCCACCAACGCCCGACCCATCACCATCTGGCCCAACCGCGACACGGCATTCATGGATGTCGTCGCCGGTATCCGCCGCACAATCGAAGACCTCTCCCTGCTGCCTGCCAGCGCACCCCGTGCCGCCCTCCCCAAAATCTGGAACGTCCCCTACTCCCCCAACCCCTTCTTCACCGGCCGCGACGACCTGCTCGCGCAACTGCACACCCAACTCACCAGCGGCCAGCCGACCGCACTCACCCAGACGCCCTCCGCCATCAGCGGCCTCGGCGGCATCGGCAAAACCCAGCTCGCCACCCACTACGCCTACCGCTACGCGCAACAATACAGCGCCGTCCTCTGGGCCCGCGCCGAAAGCAACGACTCTCTCACCGCTTCTTATAGCCAGATTGCCGAGCTGCTCAAACTCCCCGAACGTACCGCCAGTGAGCAGCAAATCACGACCAACGCCGTCAAAACCTGGCTGCAAACGCACCGCAACTGGCTGCTCATTCTCGACAATGCCGACGACCTCGCGCAAGCCACAGCCAAAGATCAACAAGCAGCGATCCAGCTCACCCAGGAGCTAGGCGGCCTCCCCCTCGCCCTCGATCAAGCCGGAGCCTACATCGAGGCCACCGGCAACACCCTCGAAACCTACCAAAAAATCTATCAAAAGCATCGACAAACATTGCTACAAGAGCGCCGCACCCTCTCCCTCGACCATCTCGATCCCGTCGCCACCACCTGGTCCCTCTCCTTCGAGCGCGTCGAGCAAAAAAACGCTGCCGCCGCACAACTCCTCCAACTTTGTGCCTACCTTGCTCCAGACGCCATCCCCGAAAATATCATTAGTGAGGGCGCAGAATATCTAGGCCCCGAACTCGAGCCCGTCGCAGCCGATCCCTTCCTCTTCTCCCAAGCCATCGAAGCTCTCCGCGCCTACTCCCTCGTTGCCCGCGATCCACAAACACAAACTATCTCAATCCATCGCCTTGTGCAGGCAATGGTGCAGGATCGTGTGGCTGTTGAGGTGGGGCGGGAGTGGAAAAGGCGGGTGGTCCTGGCTGTGGACGCCGCACGTCCAGATGTGACAGACATAAAGCAATGGCTCCCTCATGCATTGGTATGCGCTGATTGGATAGAGCAAGAGCAAATCAGCAATCGAGAGGCTGCACACTTGTTGAATCAAGCAGCATATTATCTCGATCATCGTGCACGATATCGCGAGGCGGAGCCGTTGTATAAGCGGGCGTTGGCGATCAGGGAGGAGCAGATGGGAGCCGAGCATCCCGACACAGCAGTGAGCCTGAACAATCTGGCGAGACTTTATGACACGCAAGGGAAGTATGCAGAGGCGGAGCCGTTGTATAAGCGGGCGTTGGCGATCAGGGAGGAGCAGATGGGAGCCGAGCATCCCGACACAGCAGTGAGCCTGAACAATCTGGCGGCGCTCTATGACACGCAAGGGAAGTACGCGGAGGCGGAGCCGTTGTATAAGCGGGCGTTGGCGATCAATGAGGAGCAGATGGGAGCCGAGCATCCCGACACAGCACGGAGCCTGAACAATCTGGCGAGACTTTATGACACGCAAGGGAAGTATGC
>JAABUZ0100010071.1_pt1 | contig 10601 bp, 7 predicted proteins | sample 5562091 | NCBI WGS metagenome assembly JAABUZ01 (sample SAMN12813069, study PRJNA571459) | rock metagenome | isolation source: Antarctica rocks | place: Antarctica: Victoria Land, Linnaeus Terrace sud | collected 2015-12-21 | reverse complement strand
CACGAAGTGCGCGCGGTCCTCGCTCGGCGACATCCCGTTGCCGACCTCGAGCATGTCGGGGTCGTTCCAGTGCCCGGGTCCGGCCGCAGCGCGGAACTCCTTGTTCTTGTCCATGATCGCGAGCACGCTGCCGGGCGACCAGCCGCCGTAGTTGCGCACGCAGTCGAAGCAGTTGGTGATGTCGGTCGTCGTGCGCCACAAATGCCCGACCGACGCGGCCCACGTCCACGGCTGCGCGGTGCCCCACTCGCAGAGGCTGAACACGATCGGGCGCCCGGCCGCGTGCAGGGCTTCGCGCATCGTGATGTACGCGCCCTGCGCCTTCAGCGAGTCGGTGTTGCACCAGTCGTACTTGAGGTAGTCGATGCCCCAGCGCGCGTAGGTGATGGCGTCCTGGTACTCGTGGCCGCGGCTCCCCGGTCGGCCGCCGCAGGTCTTCCACCCCGCGTCGGAGTAGATGCCGAGCTTGAGCCCCTTCGCGTGCACGTAGTCGGCGAGGGCCTTCATGCCCGACGGAAAGCGCGCGGCGTCCTCGTGGATGAAGCCGAGCGAGTCGCGCGCGCCGTGCCAGCAGTCGTCGATGTTGAGGTACTGGTAGCCGGCGTCGCGCATGCCGGTCGCGACCATCGCGTCGGCCGCCTCGCGGACGAGGCGTTCGCTCACGTTGCAGGCGAACTTGTTCCAGCTGTTCCAGCCCATGGGTGGGGTCTTCGCCAGGGCGTCGAATTTCTGCGCGCGGGCGGCGGGGGCGAGGGCGGCGAGGACGAGCGAGGCGACGAGCGGCTTCAGCATGTCGGCTCCGGGTAGTCGTATGCGCTCAGGATGACGTCACCGCGCTGCTATCACGCCGGCACCACGAACGTTCGCGTTAGGCCCCCGACCATCACGTCGAACGCCCCGGGCTCGAGCGCCTTCCATGCCGGGCCAGTTCGCGAGCACGATCCCGCGCGCGCCGTCCACCACCTCGCGCACGATGCGCGGCCGCCCTTCGAGCAGCACGAGCACCGTCGGCACGCCCGTCGCCTCGACCGCGCGCGCGAGCCGCAGCTGCGCCGGCAACAGCGTGAGGTCGCTGACGTCCCCGACCCACTCGGCGTAGCCGGTCTCGCCTAACGCCACGACGGCGACGTCCGCGCCGCGGCGACCGCCACGGCGACGTCGGCGTCGGTCGGGTCGGCGAACGGCGCGCGCGCGTCGGCGTTCCCGACGAAGCGGACTTCACCGCCGCCCGCGCCGCCCACGTGCGCGCGGATCGCGTCGAGCAGGGACGGCACCCCCGCGGGGAAGAGCGACGCGTCGGTCCCCTGCCACGTGTACGTCCAGCCGCCGTTGAGCGCGGTCAGCGAGTTGGCCGCGGGGCCCGTGACGAGCACGCGCGCGCCGCGCGTGAGCGGCAACACGTCCGCCTCGTTCTTGAGCAGCACGACGGCGTCGCGCGCCGCCTGCCGCACGGCGTCGCGGGCGGGCGCGGCGCCGACGTGCGAGGCCAGCGACGCGTCCGGGTACGGGCGGTCGAGCAACCCGAGCTCCGCCTTGAGCGTCAGAATCCGCCGCACGCTCTCGTCGATACGCCACTCCGGGACCGTCCCCTCGCGCACGAGCGCGAGCAGCTCGTCCGCGAAGCCGAAGTCGTTGGGCGTCATGCTCATGTCCACGCCCGCCGCGACGGCCATGCGCACCGCGTCCTTCATCGTCGCGGCTACGCGGTGGCGCGTGTGGAGGAAGATGATGTCCTCCCAGTCGGTGACCACCACGCCCTCGAAGCCGAGCTCGCCGCGCAGCACGTCGGTGAGCCAGAGGCGGCTCGCGTGCACCGGCTCGCCGTCGATCTCGCCCGAGTTCACCATCACCGTGCGCGCGCCCGCCGCGACGGCGGCGCGGAACGGGGGCAGGATGACCTCGCGCACCTCGCGCTCGGTGAGCGCGAGCGGCGTCCGGTCGCGCCCGGAGCGCGGCGCGCCGTAGCCGAGGTAATGCTTCATCGTCGCCGCCACGCCCGCGGCCTGCGAGCCGGCGATGAAGGCGCTGCCTAACCGTCCGGCGACCAGCGGGTCCTCGCCGAAGGTCTCGTAGAAGCGCGGCCACAGCGGCTGCCGCCCCACGTCGAGCACGGGCGCGAAGTTCCACGGCAGCCCCGAGGCGAGCGCCTCGGTCCCGGCCACCTCGCCGGTGCGACGCGCGAGCGCCGCGTCGAAGGTCGCGGCGAGCGCGAGGTTGTGCGGGAAGATCGTCCCACCCAGCGTATAATTCGCGCCGTGGATGAAGTCGATGCCGTAGAGCACCGGCACGCCGAGCCGCGTCTCCTGCGTCGCGACGTCCTGGATCTCGCGCACGACCGCGTGCCACCCCTCCACGGAGAGCGCGGCGTCGAGCACGTTGAGCACCGACCCGACGTGCCGCGCGACGACCGCCTCGCGCAGCTTGCGCGCGTCGAGCGCGAGGCGCCCGGGGCGCTGTTCCGCGGCCGGTGTGGCGACGGCGCCGACGGTGAGCTGGGTCATCTGCCCGACCTTTTCTTCGAGCGTCATCCGGGCGAGCAGCGCGTCCACGCGGCGGTCGAGCGCGGGCGGCGGCGCCTCGCGCGTGAGCGGCTGGGCGGGCGCGACGGCGGGGGCGGCAGACACGGATAAGGAGCGCGGGAAGGAGGAGCCGGCGGGCCACGCGCGGCGGGGAACGGAAGTGGTCGGGCGGGACGCGCCGCACGGGTCGGCTGCGGAAGCGTCAACTCAACAGGTCAACACACGCGGTCAACTCACCGCGCGACCCCGTCGACGAGTTGGGCGGGGTCGTTCGCGTGCGCGCCGGAGCCTGTGAAGTCGCGCAGCACGAGCCCGCGGACGCCCTCGGCTTCGAGCGCCGGCCCGTAACAGTCGGGGAGCCCGTCCGCCCACCGCACGCGCACGTCGCGGAGTGTGAGGTTGGACGCCCACTTGGCATACACGCCCGCGATTCGGTGCCGGTACAACTGCGGGTAATCATCGCTCGGCCGCAGGTCGAACTGGCCGCACGCGTACCGGGACGTGCGCCGGAGCGCGAGCTGGACGTTGTCGAACACGACGTCGTCGAGCAGCCCGTCGGTCCAGCCGTGCACGAAGATGCCGCTCTCGCCCTCGGCGACGACGTTGTTGAACTGCAGCCCGCGCACGGTCCCGGCGGGCTGCCCTTTGCCGCGCGGTAGGTTGGACACGTGGATCGGCTCCGCGACGCCCCACCACATCGCGTGACGCAGCGCGGTGGTGATCACGAGGTTGGAGCAGACGATGTTCTCGACCGTCGCCCCGTCGCGGTTGAGCACGGCCACGCCGCGGTTGCTGTTCGTGATCGTGCAGTCGGCGATCACCGCGTTGCGGACCGCGTCCGGGCCCTCGGGCTCGATCTTCACGCCGGCGGAGCTCGACGTCAGCGTGCAGCCCGTGACCGTCACGTTCTCGCACGGGCCGTACTGGCGGAAGTTGCGCGACGCCTTGAGTACGACGCAGTCGTCGCCCGCCGTGATGTGGCAGTTCGCGATGCGCACGTTGCGGCAGTGGTCGACGTCGATCCCGTCGCAGTTCGGCACGAGCAGGTCGTTGTCGATCGTCACCCCCTCGATCCACACGTCCTCGCAGCCGATCGGGTGCACGGTCCACGTGGGCGCGTCGCGGATCGTGAACGCGTGCAGGCGCACGTCGCGGCAGCCGACCATGAGGATCATGCGCGGCCGGCCGTCGGGGTGCCACTTCCCCGGCACGTCGTAGAGCGGGTCGTACGGCCCGAGGAAGGGCTGCGTGACGTTGTAGCCGCCCTCGCCGCGCGTGGGGAGGTACGCGTGGAAGTTGCCGTCGATCAGCCCGCCGCCGGCGACGCCGACGTTGACGGCGTCCTTCGCGAAGACGAGCGCGCCTAACGCCCGGAACCGTTCGCGGTCGCCGGTCGCCTTGAGCGTCGCCCCGGACTCGATGCGGAGCGTGACGTGCGACTTGAGGCTGACGGTCCCGCTCAGGTACACGCGCCCGGGCGGGAGCGTGACCTCGCCCCCGCCGGCGCCCGCGCACGCGTCCACGGCGCGCTGGATCGCCGGGGCGTCGTCCGCGCGGCCGTCGCCCCGGGCGCCGTAGCGCAGCACGTCGAAGGTGGTCGCGCGCGCGCGCGCGGCGCCCGGCAGTAGCGCCAGCCCGGCCGCGGAGGCGGCGCCGCCGAGGAAGGCTCGGCGGTCGATCGCGCGGCGATCGACCATGCGGCGGGCGATCGTCTCGTTAGTCACGCGGTGCGTGGTACAGGTCGGGCACGTCGCCCTCGAAGGCCATGAGCGGGTCGCGGCGGAAGCGCGCGAAGTCGGGCGCGCTCGCCTGGCCCGCGTACGGCGCGAAAAAGTGGTGCGGCAGGGCGGCCGACCGCGGCGCGTTGCGCCAGAGCGAGATCCACGCCACGCGGCGCGTGAGCGAGTCGCTCGCGAGCGCGGGGAGGAGCGTGCCCGTCCACCAGAGCGAATCGGGCACGGACTCGACCCCGGTCTCGGTGAGCGCGGCGAGCTTGCGGCGCGCGTCGGCGAGCGCGACGACGTCGTGCAGGCGGCGGACGAGGACGGCGCGCGTGGCCGGCGAGCGCACGCTCTGGTAGTCGTCGAAGCCGAGCACGTCGACGAACGCGTCGCCGGGGTAACGGGCGAGGTAGGCGTCGGGCGAGTCGAACACGTCGGGCGAGTAGGCGTAGAGCAGGTTGTGCACGCCGCGCGTGTCGCGCAGGTACGTCACCGTGAAGCGGTAGAGCGCCTGGTATTGTTCCGGCGTGGCGTGCCGCGCGCCCCACCAGAACCAGCCGCCGTTCATCTCGTGGAAGGGGCGGAACACGACGGGCACGAGTTCGCCCCGCGCCCCGCGCAGGCTTCCCACGAACGCTGCGACGCCGTCGAGCCAGCGCCGGTACTCGGCGTGCCGCGCGCCGCCGGGCAACACGGCGGCGACCGCGGCGGTCGTGTCCCAGGCGTTACCGCCGCTCGCCGGGTTGTGCACGTGCCAGCACGCGGCGATGACGCTGCCGCGCCCGTACCCCTCGGCGATCCACGCGCGCAGCCGCGCGAACTCGACCCGGTCGAGGTTCGCCGCCGAGTCGGCCTCGATGCCCGACAGGTCCCACTCGTACACGGCCGGGTAGGCGCCGCCGGACTCCTTCACGTCCGAGCGCCCCGGCTCGTTGCGCCACGTGTAGCCGTAGGCGAGGTCGTCGTGGTGCCCGAACAGGATCCGGCGGCCGGCCAGCGCCCGCAGGTTGGCGAACAGCGCGCGCGTCTCCGCCGTCGCGCGCGGGTCGGCGGGGCCGGGGGCGGCGGGGGCCGCGACATCTGCGGGGCGCGCCCGCCCGGCGCCCGCGCACGCGGCGGCCGCGGAGACGCCGGCGAGCGCGCCTAACGTGATCGCGCGGAACGTTCGCCCCGCGCGGCTCATGCCGCCGGCCCCGCGGCCGCGGCCGCCGCGTCCGCGCGCGCCATGACCTCCAGGCACGCGCGCCCGTTGTGGTAGCAGCACTTCCACGGGCCCGCCTTCTCGTGCCCGGGGCGGGGCGTCCCGTCGCGCGCGACGCGGCGGCGCCACTCGCCGCGCGCGTGGTCCACGAGGTAGCGGTCCGTGAACGCCCACGTCGCGCGCGCGGCGGCGAGGAAGCGCGCGTCCCCGGTCTCCTGCCACGCGTTCACGAACCCGACGACCGCCTCCGCCTGCGGCCACCACTCCTTGTCGGTGTCCACCGGCGCGCCCGGCGCGGCCTCGTAGTAAATCCCCCCCGCGTCCGCGTCGAACGCCTCGTCGCGCACGGCGACCGCGACCGCCACGCACGCGCGCCGCACGCGCGCGCAGCGCGGCGTCGCCTAACGCGTCCACGGCGTCGAGCAGCAGCCAGCTCGCCTCGACGTCGTGCCCGTACGACACCGCGTCCGACGTGGGCGTCCAGTCGCCGTCGAAGAACAGACGCAGGTGCCCCGTGCGCGCGTCGACGATGCGGTCGAGGAAGCGCTCGACGACCTCCGCGAGCCGATCGCGCAGGCGCGGGTCGGGCCAGACGCGGTAGAGGGCGGCGTAGGCCTCGAGCACGTGCAGGTGCGTGTTCATGCTCTTGCGCGCGTCGGCGTCGACCTCGCTCAGCCGCACGTCGTCGAGCCGCCCCCACTCGCGCGTGAACGCCTCCTCGTAGCCGCCGTGCTCGGCGTCGTGCGCGTGCCGCTCGACGAGGTCGAACAGCGCGACGGCCTCGCGCAGGCTCTCGTCGGCCCCGGTCGCGCGGTGGTGCTCGCTCAGCGCGTAGATCGCGAACGCCTGCGCGTAGACGTGCTTCCGCGCGTCGCGCGGCGCGCCGTCGGCGTCCACCATCCAGTACACGCCGCCGTACACCGGGTCGACGAGGCATTCGCGCACGAAGCGGAGCGCGCGGTCGGCCGCGGCGCGGTAGCGCGCGGCTCCCGGCGTGTCGCCTAACGCGCGCGCGGCGGCGGAGAACGTCCAGAGGATGCGCGCGTTCAGGACGGCGCCCTTGGGCGCGTCCGGGTGCGGCACGTCGTCCTCGTCGATCCGCCCGACGAAGCCGCCGTGCCGCTCGTCGACGGCGCGCGACAGCCAGTACGGCAGGATGCCCTCGGTCAGCTCGCGCGCCATCGCCGCGCGCAGCGGCGCGAGCGCGCCCGCGCCGTCGGCTGTGCTCACGGGCGCGACCCGTTCGGGCCGTCGCCCCCGACGCCGTCGCGCCGCGCGAGGTTGCGGGCGATCAGGTCGTAGCGCTGCGCCACGCACGCGGCCGACCGCGGCGGGTCGGGGGGCGTGTGCAGGGCGTAGTCGACCAGGCGCTCCACACTGCTCGTCGCGACGTGCACGCGCGTGTCGCTCGACGCGTAGTAGAGGAACACCGTCCCGTCGTCGTCCGCGATCCACCCGTTCGAGAACACCACGTTCGACACGTCGCCGACGCGCTCCTCCCCCTCGGGCACGAGCAACGCCCCGCCCGGCGCGTGCGTCACCCGCCACGGCTCGGCCGAGTCGGTCACGAACAGGTAGAGCGTGTAGCGCAGCCCCGCCGCGGTGTTACGCACGCCGTGCGCGAGGTGCAGCCACCCGGCCGCGGTCTTGATCGGCGGCGGCCCCTGCCCGTTCTTCGCCTCTTTGATCGTGTGGTAGGCGCGCGCGTCGACGATCCGCTCCTCGCGGATGACCGCGCGCGTGATGTCGTCGCACAGCCCCCAGCCGATCCCCCCGCCGGACCCGGCGTCGACGAAGCCGTCCTGTGGGCGCGTGTAGAACGCGTACGTGCCATCCACGAACTCGGGGTGCAGCGCCGCGTTCCGCTGCTGCGGCGACGGCGTGACGAGGTCCGGCAGCCGCTCCCACGTGACGAGGTCGCGCGTGCGCGCGATCCCCGCCTGCGCGACGGCCGCCGACAGGTCGCCCGGCGCGCTCCGGTCCTTGCGCTCGGTGCAGAACACGCCGTAGGTCCAGCCGTCCTCGTGCGCGGTGAGGCGCATGTCGTACACGTTCACGTCGGGGTCGTCGGTCTCGGGCATCCGCACGGGATAGTCCCAAAAGCGCCACCCGTCGACCCCGTTCGCGCTCTCGGCCACCGCGAAGAACGACTTGCGGTCCGCGCCCTCGACGCGCGCGACCATGAGGTAGCGCCCCTCGTGCTTGATCGCGCCGGGGTTGAACACGGCGTTGATCCCGAGGCGTTCGAGCAGCCGCGGGTTCGCGGCGGGGTCGAGGTCGTACCGCCAGAAAAGCGGCGTGTGCGCCGCCGTCAGGGCGGCGTGTCGGTGCCGCTCGAAGACGCCGCCCGCGGTGCCGAGCGCCTCGTTAGGCCGGGCGAGGAGGGCGTCGTGCGCGGCCTCGAGCGCGCGCAGGCGCGCGGCGAAGCCGGGGGGCTCGGTTCCGCCGGGCGCGCGGAGCGGGGCGGGGGCTGCCGTGTGCATGGTGCTGCCGTCGGTCGGAGAGAGGTCGAGCCGCGCCCGCGCGGTCCGTTAGGCGCGCGACGGGGCGCCGGCCGGCGCGGGCCGCCCGGGCGCCGGGCGCGGCGCGTCGAGGGCCGCGGCGGGCCGCTCGGGGGACGCCTCCGCCCGGCGACCGGACGGCGCCGCGGCGAGGTCCGCCGGGTAGTCCTGTAGCTTGTCGAACCAGTTGACCTTGAGCACGGCCGAGGTGACGAGCACCGTCGCGACCGCGGCGGCGAACGCGGCGTACTCCTGCAACACGAGGAGGATCTCCGAGGCGACGAGCGCCGTCTGCCACACCACGCCGACGACCACGTTGGTCGCGTCGCGCCCGAAGCCCCGGTTCGGCTCAAGCCCCGGGTGCTTGCGCGCGAGCCGCTCGTGCACCGGCCCCCAGAAGCCCCACGGCCGCGTCTTGAGGTAGAACTGCTCCAGCACCTCGTCGTCGTCCGGCGGCGTCGCGAGCGTGCCGCCCACGCACCCCGCGAGCGACGCGGCGAGGATCGCGGGGAAGGCGTAGATCGCCGACACGCCGGGCATCAGCTTCGGCACGACCATCGACGCGACGAGGCCGGCGACCATCCCCCAGAAGTACCCGTAGCTGTTGAAGCGCCACCAGTACGTAACCGTTCAGCGTCGCAGGCGGGCGGCGTGAGACGTGCGGCAGTCAGGGTGGGATGAGCGCGGTCGACCAACTCGAGGCGGCAGGGGAAGTCCTCAGCCCCGCGGTGCGCGCCGTGATCGCGGCGCTGGCGGCGCGCATCCGGGAGGTGGAGGCGCGCCGCGTGCAGGACTCGACGCACTCCTCGCGCCCGCCCTCGGCCGACCCGCCGGGCGTCGTGCGGGCCGCCACCCCACCGAGCGGCCGCGCCCGCGGCGACGCGCCCGGACACCACGCCCGTGGGCGCCTGCGCGCGGAGCCCGGTCGCGCCCATGCACGCGGCGACCACCGCGGACGAGACGATTGCTTCCCTACGGAACTTCATGACGTACGCCTCCAACGGGTGAAGTGAGCGGCGGCCGCTCGTGCCGCGGCGCGGGGCGACACGGCGAGGGAGAACTCGGGGTGCAGTGCGGGCGCGCCGACGTTAGGCACGTCCGCGGCCGGGGGTACCGGGCGGTTACGCCGGGCGGGTTACCAGGCGTCGGTGCCAAAGGGGACCGCGGGGAGCCCCGCGGCGTTGTAGAGGTTGGCCCGGTCCGGGTTGTCGGCCCAGGCGTAGCGCACGGCCACGGGGTGCGGGACCGCGGCGCTCGACACCACCACGCGCTCGCCCTCGATGCGCGCGTCCGCCCAGGCGAAGCGGCGGTCGTCGCCCGCGACCGCGAATCCGCCCACGGTGCCGGCCGGCACGCCGCCGCGCGCCCGCGCCTGGAGCCCGCCGGCGTGGTCGAACTCGACGACGATGCGGCCGCCGTCGACGCGACTGCGGCGGTACGCGGGGCCCGACGCCTCGACCGCCTGCCCGTACGCCACCCGCCGCGCCGCGAGCGCGAGCCGCGCGCCGACGTCCTGCTTGTCGCGCGGGTGGATGTTGTCGGCCTCGCCGAGGTCGAGGATGACGGCCTGCGGGATCTTGTTGACGTGCTGTCCGTCGACCGCGTCCACCATCCCCGCGTCGCGCGTGGGCAGCTCGCCGCCGATCCGCGCGCGGAGCGAGTCGCGCGTGCGCGCTTCGTACGCGCGCTCGTCGGCCTGCAGCCGGGCGAGGGCCGCGTCGCCGGGGCCGAGCGCCTCGCGGCTCGTCCACGGCTCGATGCGGCTGCCGCCCCACGAGGTGTGCAGCAGGCCGATCGGCACGTCCACCGACTTGCGGAGGTCGCGCGCGAAAAAGTAGCCGACCGCAGTGAATTGCCCCACGTGCTGCGGGTCGGCCGGCTCCCACGCGCCGCCGGCCAGCGAGTCGCTCGGCGCCCACGCCCACGCCCACGACGTGGGCACCTTGAAGTGGCGGATGCGCGGGTCGTGGGCGGCCGCGACGTCGGCCGCGCCGTCGCGCGCATCGCGCACGACGAACTCCATGTTCGACTGGCCGGAGCACACCCAGACGTCGCCGACGAGGATGTCGCGCACCGCGACCCGGCCGCCGCCCGCGGCGACGGTCATCGCGTGCGGCCCGCCGGCGGGCATTGGCGGGAGGGTCACCGACCAGCGCCCCGCGGCGTCGGGCGTGGCGGCGTAGTCGCGGTCGTCGAAGGTGACGACGACGCGGTCGGCCGGCGCGGCCCACCCCCAGACGGGGATGCGGGCCTCGCGCTGCATGACCATGCCGTCGCCGACGAGCTGGGAGAGGCGCAGATGCGTCACGTGCGGTGCCACAGCCGGCTGCGTCGCGGACGGCGACGGCGCCCCGACGGCGACGGCCGGGAGCGCGCCGAGCATCCAGCGGCGGACGCGGCGGAGGGCAGGGTGGCGGGAGCTGGCGAGACGGGGCGTCACCGCGGCACGCGAGGGCAGGGAGAAACGGGGGCAGGCGGGGGCGAGGCGTCGCGCTGATCCGCGACATTCGCGTCCGAACTGGTCCAGGGGTAAGGGCTTGGCAAGAAATAAGGGGCTGATCAGTCCACGGGGCACGGCGTGCGATATGCGGCGTCTTACGAACCCGTCGCCCAGAGGCCTCGATGCCCCCGAACGTGTCTGTCCACCGCTGCGTGTGCG
>JAABUZ0100010070.1_pt1 | contig 10603 bp, 10 predicted proteins | sample 5562091 | NCBI WGS metagenome assembly JAABUZ01 (sample SAMN12813069, study PRJNA571459) | rock metagenome | isolation source: Antarctica rocks | place: Antarctica: Victoria Land, Linnaeus Terrace sud | collected 2015-12-21 | reverse complement strand
CAGCTCCCGGCTGCTGCGCCGCAGCGTCTTGCGGTAGTACCAGGCGCAGGCGAAGCCGGTCAGGCCGTAGTAGAAGGCGATCCACAGCCCGATGGCCGAGACCGCGTCGGCGATCACATGGCCTCCCGCGGCATAGTTCATGATCACGTACAGCACGGTGGAGGCGGCGCCCATGGCAATTGTCGAGACACTGGGGGTGCGGTGGCGCGGGTGGACCCGGGCGAAGGCGCCCGGGATCGCCCGGTAGGTGGCCATCGACAGGGTGGCGCGGGCGGTGGGCAGGATCGTCGTCTGCGTCGATGCCGCGGCCGAGCTGAGCACCATCAAGATCAGCAGGTGGCTCAGCACCGAGCCGATGCCTGAGGTGCCGAAGACGGCGCCGCCGAGCACTGACAGGACGTCGCCCTGGTTGTCGGCGTTGCCCAGTCCGATACCCGTTGTGCCGATCCCGGCGTATGACTGCGCCGCCAGGGTGACCAGCACGTAGGTGGCCAGCAGCACCACGGTCGAGATCACCGCCGCTCGGCCCGGGGTGCGGGTCCGGTCGGCCGTCTCCTCGTTGACCGAGACTGCGCTGTCCCAGCCCCAGTAGATGAACAGCATCAACAGCACGCCGGTGACGAAGGTCGAGAACGAGCCGATGTTGAACGGGTTGAACCACGACAGCGAGGGGGTCAGGTGGCTGCCGGGGGCGTCGCCCGTGGCGACGCGGACCAGAGCCCAGATGGCGAACACTGCGAGCATGACCAGTTCGATCGAGAGCAGCACCTGCTGGAAGCGCGCGGACAGCTCGATGCCGCGGTAGCAGATGTAGGTCATGACCGCTATCCACAGCACGCCGACGAGCAGCACCCATCCGCTGCTGGCGTTGCTACCGATGCCTTTGGCGTCGAACAGCAAGAAGACGTACTGGCCGGCGATCTGCGCCAAGCTCGCCATCACCAGCAGGTCGGCGGCGATGATGCCCCACCCGCCCATCCACCCGGTGCGGGGACCGAAGGCACGGGTGGCCCAGGTGAAGGTGATGCCGCAGTCCGGCACCGACCTGTTGAGCTCGGCAAAACCGATGGCGACGAACAGGATCGGGACGAAGGCGAGGATGACGACCACGGGGGTCTGCAGGCCGACAGCAGCGACGACGAAACCGAGCGTCGCCGCGAGGCTGTAGGCAGGTGCCGTCGAGGCGATCCCGATCACCGTGCTGGCGATCAGCCCGAGCGCTCCTGGCCGTAGGCCCTTGTCCCGCGTAGCAGCGGGTTCGGCCGGTCGAGCGTCTGCCATTGTCGCCACGTGCGCTCCTCGCATTCTGCGCCGCCCCAGTCAAGGGCGGCGTGGTGTGTTATGCGGTTCTCGCACAGATCCACGTGTCACACAAGCGTTTCCTTGGGAGCGGAGCCTGCTAGCCACGAGAAACGACGCGGCCCGGTTGTCAGCAGAGGCCGATCAGGTCATAGTGAGGTCGTTATGCGTCCCGTGATCGCGACCGCCCACCCGCGGCCCGTCCCTGCCCCGCTGCTTGATGACGCCGGCAAGGCCATCATCCGCCAGCTGCAGGAGGACGGCCGCCGCTCCTACACCGCGGTCGCCGCCGCCGTCGGGCTGTCCGAGGCCGCCGTCCGCGTCCGCGTCCGCGCCCTCGTCGACTCCGGGGTGCTGCAGATCGTCGCTGTCACCGATCCCATCCGGCTGGGGTTCGGCGTCATGGCAATGATCGGCGTCAACGCCGACGGCGACACCCGCGCCGTCGCCGACCGGCTAGCCGCCGTCGAGGAGGTCGACTACGTCGTGCTGACCAGCGGCCGGTACGACGTGCTCGCCGAAGTCGTCTGCCGCGACAACGAGCACCTGCTGGAGCTGCTCAACGAGCGGCTGCGCCCCCTGGAGGGGGTGCGTGAGACGGAGACGTTCATCTTCCTGCGGGTGCACAAGGAGACCTACGCATGGGGGACCCCGTGACAGCCAACGCAATGACGCCGCCCGACGATGTGGCTTCCCGCGAGGCAGCCCCGAACGCTGCCCTTCGTAGCGGCCGGCAGTCGGGTAGCCCCGGCGCCTTCCTGCACCCATTTGCCAAGCCGGGAGCGCCCGCGTCCTCTTTCATCACCATCGTGCGCGGGCACGGCTCACGGGTCTGGGACGACACCGGTCGGGAGTACGTCGACGGCCTGGCCTCGCTGTGGTACTGCAACATCGGCCACGGACGGGGTGAGGTGGCCGATGCCGTAGCCGACCAGCTGCGCACCCTCGGCGGCTACCACTGCTTCGACAGGTTCACCAATGCCCCCGCCGACCAGCTCGCCGAAAGGCTCGCGGCCCTGGCGCCGGTCGCGGGCTCGCGCGTCTTCCTGACCAGCGGCGGCTCGGAGGCGGTTGACACCGCGGTCAAGCTCGCCCGCCTCGCGCAGGCACGTGCCGGGCATCCGGAGCGGACCGTGGTCATCAGCCGGGTGCCGAGCTACCACGGGGTGACCTACGGCGCGATGACGCTGACGGGGCTGCCGCTCAACCGGGACTGCTTCGGCCCCGGCATCGGGGACGTCGTCCAGACCCCCAAAGACGACCTCGATGCGGTCCGGGCCGTGTTCGAGCAGCAGCCGGGGCGGGTCGCGGCGGTCATCGCCGAGCCGGTAGTCGGCGCGGGGGGAGTGCACCCGGCTGTGCCGGGCTACCTGGCCGGGTTGCGCGCGCTGTGCGACGAGCACGGCGCCTACCTGATCTCGGACGAGGTGATCTGCGCCTTTGGGCGCCTGGGGGCGATGTTCACGGCGGAGCTCACCGGCGTCATGCCTGACCTCGTCACCTTCGCCAAAGGGGTGACCAGCGGCTACCTGCCCCTTGGTGGTGTCCTGGTCGCACCCTCGGTGCACGAGCCGCTGTCGAGCGACCCCGCCTTTGTGCTGCGCCACGGCTACACCTACTCCGGCCACCCGAGTGCCGCCACCGCCGCGCTCACGACGCTCGACATCACCGAGCGCGAAGATCTTCCCGGTCGAGCGGACCGGATATGCGGACGGCTCTCGGCCGGTTTGGGGCGCCTGGTCGACACGGGCGCCCTCGCCGGCGCGCGCGGTCAGGGCGCGCTCTGGGCGGCTGTCGTGCACCCCGACGTCGACGTCATCGCAGTGCGGGACGCCATGCTCGAGCGGGGGGCGATCGTGCGGCCGCTCGCGCCGGATGCCATCGCGTTCTGCCCACCGCTGGTTATCACCGACGAGGAGATCGACGGGTTGCTCGACTCGCTGGCTGGCGCGCTGGGGGAGGCCTACCGGTGAGGGTGTTAGTGGTAGGCGCCGGTGGGGTCGGGGCGGCGATAGCGCCGCTGCTTGCCTGGCGGGGATTCTGCGACGCTCTTGTCGTCGCCGACATCGACCTTGACCGAGCCCGCGCCGCGGCCGAACGGGCCGGTGCCCGGGCTCCGGGTCGGCTGCAGGTCAGCGCCGTCGGCCTCGACGCCGGTGACCGGCGCGCCATCGCCGACTGCGCTCGGGCGCACCACGCCGACGTCATCGTCAACGCCTGCGACCCCCGGTTCGTCATGCCCCTGTTCGACGCCGCCCTCGAGGTTGGCTGCACCTATCTGGACATGGCGATGTCGCTATCCACGCCCCACCCGGAGCGCCCGCACGAGCTGTGCGGCGTCAAGCTCGGCGACGAGCAGTTCGCCGCCGCCGGGGCGTGGGAACACGCCGGCGGGCTCGCGCTCGTGGGGATGGGCGTCGAACCAGGCCTGTCGGACGTGCTGGCTCGGCACGCGGCCGACACGATGTTCGCGCAGATCCTCGAGGTCGGCGTGCGCGACGGCGCTGACCTCGTTGTCGAGGGCTACGACTTCGCTCCCACGTTCTCGATCTGGACAACCATCGAGGAGTGCCTGAACCCGCCGGTGGTGTGGGAACGCGGCCGCGGCTGGTACACCACCGCCCCGTTCAGCGAGCCCGAGCTGTTCACCTTCCCCGAGGGAATCGGGTCGGTGGAGTGCGTCAACGTCGAGCACGAAGAGGTGCTGCTCGTCCCCCGCTGGGTCGACGCCGAGCGGGTCACCTTCAAATACGGGCTGGGCCGGGAATTCATCGATGTGCTGCAGACGCTGCACCGGCTCGGACTGGACCGCACCAAGGAGGTCCAGCTGAGCCGTGGCGCTCGCGTCTCGCCCCGCGACGTGGTCGCGGCCTGCCTGCCCGACCCGGCAGGGCTCGGGGACCGGATGCGCGGGCGGACCTGCGCCGGGACCCTGGTCACCGGAACGGGGCTCGACGGCCAGCCGCGCGAGACCTACCTCTACCACGTGGTCGACAACGAGCAGACCATGCGCGACTGGGCCGTACAGGCCGTGGTCTGGCAAACTGCCGTGCAGCCGGTCGCGGCCCTCGAGCTGCTGGCTAACCGCGCGTGGGAGGGTACCGGCGTCCTTGGGCCCGAGGCCTTCGCGGCACAGCCTTTCCTCGACCTGCTCATCGACTACGGCACCCCCACAGGAGTCGACGAGCGCACACCTACCCCTCCCGCATTGACCGCGACCTGACGGCATCATGCGGACCCGGTACCGGGATCCTGTGTCACGGCCAGCCGGCGCCCACCTGCAGCGTCTTGCACGCCCTCGACACACGAGCTACGGCGACGTGTGCTGCCCGAAGGACCCGCATACCTCTCGCCGGGCGGGCGCTCCCACAGCGCCGCCCGCGCCGGGCCGGAGGGTGTGGTCCCACCCGAGGCAATCAAGGGTGCCTGGGGGGTCGGCGAGGACGGCCTACCCACCGGCGAGTTCGAGCCCAACCTGGGCTACCGGGGGTGAGGTGCACCCGACGGTGGTCGTCTGCCCAGGAGCCGGTCCTTGTTTTCCGTGGGACTGTGCGGCGGTGGCCACGGGTAGGTAGGGGACTGTAGGTAAAGCCAACCCCAGGAGGCGCAGCATGAGCACCAGCGACAAGATCAGCAACAAGGGTGAGGAACTGCAGGGCAAGGTCAAAGAAGGCGTCGGGGAGGCGACCGACGACAAGGACCTGCAGGCCGAGGGCAAGGGCGACCAGGCCAAGGGCAACCTCAAGCAGGCAGGCGAGAAGGTCAAGGACGTCTTCAAGTCCTGACCGGCATCGTCGCAGGCCAGGGCCGTCCGGCCGGGGGGGGGGCTTGCGGCAGTACGCAGAATCAGTGGTGCCGGCCTCGAGCGGGCGGTTGAGGCCGGCAACGAGCACCTGCGTCCGCTGCGGCGGCGCGGAGCAGAGCTGTCCTTCGACCCCGGGTACCTCGGCGACGTCCTGCGCGCGGGCAACAGCCGCGCCAACCGAGCCGCGGAGGCCACCTTGGAACAGGTCCGCAGGTCATGGACATGCGCTACTGAACGTCCGGCGGCCGATCGCTGAGTGGGAACGCGGTGGCCCGGGGTGACCTCGCGCTGGGAGACTTCGGGGTGTGAGCGCGCCCGAGACCGAGGACGAGAGGTTCGTTCCCATCCGGGACGCTCGACCGGAGGACGTGCCGTGGCCGGTGATGACCTGGCCACCCCCACTCGGATGTCCGGCTGGCCGGTCGTCTCGTCGAGGTCATTCCCGCCCTCACGCAGCGCGACGCGGAGGAGCTGTTCCGAGCCCTGGATGACGATCGGGTGTGGCAGCACCTGGCCGGTCGCCCACGCGGTCCGCAGGCCGTCGCGGAGCGCCTGGAGCAACGGCGTGCCGCCGGAGGCTTACCCGGGATAGTGCGCCTGCGCACCGCGTACGCGGGGCTGCCTGCGGGAACTGTCGTCGGGACCTGCACCTACCTCGACGTGTCGGTGGGGGACGCCCGCCTGGAGATCGGCGGCACCGCCTACAGGCCCGGCGTGTGGGGGACGGCGGTGAACCCGGACACCAAGCTCGCGCTACTCACCCACGCCTTCGAGGTGCTCGGCGCGGACGGGTGCAGCTAGTGACCGATGTGCGCAACACCCGTTCCCAGCAGGCCATCGCCCGACTCGGTGCCCGCTACGAGGGGACGCTGCGCCGCTACCAGCGCCGAGCCGACGGGAGCGTGCGAGACACCGTCCTTTTCTCCATCGTCACCGAGGACTGGCCGACGGTGCGAGCCGCGCTGGAGCACAGGCTCATGGCCGCCCTGGAGCAGCAGTCCCGCTGACCGATCGTCTGCTACCGGGACAGTCTGATGTCGTCCCCGCAACACCGAACGAGTCGAGGTCGGTCCCGGCCGGGACGTGGCCCCTCAGGCGGCCTGGAACAGGCAGAACGGGTGGCCCACCGGGTCGAGCATGACCCGGACGTCCGCCTGGGGCTGGTAGGACGCGAGCGTCGCGCCAGCGTGCTGCGCCCACGCCACCGCGGTGGCCAGGTCGTCGACAGCAATGTCGAGGTGGGTCTGAAGCTGCTGCTGACCCTCCATCGACGGCCACACCGGCGCCGCGTACTCAGCCTCGTACTCGAAGTTCAGGGTCGGGCCCGACACGCTGTCGGGCGGCCGCATCTGGGCCCACCCATCCTGGGGCGGGAAACCAGGTCGGGGCGGGTCGGTAGAGGTCACTGGCCACCCGAGGAGCTCGCTGTAGAACGTGGCAAGCTCGCGTGGATCAGGCGCCGCGATTGATACGGACGTCACCCGCAACCGTGGTCGCAGCACGAAGAAACTGTATTGGCGCTGCTTCCGCTGCCCGACGTGGAGGGTGTCCTCGGTGTTCGCCTGCCGGGTCTGAATCAGTGACCGATCGCCTTTCGGTACTCGTCGGGCCGTCCCAGTCACGGTTCCCCCTACTGCGACGCCGTCGGCAGTGGCTTGACGACTCTCGAGCCGTTGTTCTGCCGTCGCCTTCCCCATGAGGTTCGCGAGGAGGTCCAGCTCGCTCGAGCAGAAGCACTCGGCCGACTGACGGCCTGCGCGGCACCGGGCCTCCTGCAGCACGTCGTGAGGGCCCTGCGTCTGACTAATGGAACATCCGTGTCCCGTGCTCCTGGCTACCGTGCCGGAAGGTGCAGCTGCTGCCAAGGACCTTTGGGCACCAAGCGGGTGGCGGCGACGTCCGGGGGGCTAACACCGCTACCCGCTCCGATGGGGGCGTGCGGCCGGTGTCGGTGCGGGTGATGCTGCCTTGCTGGTGGAGGCATGGTGCTTACCAGGAATCTGACGCCGGACGACACGCGGGCGCACCACGACGCCTTGGGGTCTGCTTCGTGAATCCAGGCAACCTGCGGGCCGGGTCGTGTCTCTAGTTCATTGAGACCGGCTGGGGGTGCAGATGAAGGGTGACGCAGCCGTCGGCTGGGTGCCGGCCGAGGCCGGCATCGAGCCGGGGGAGGTTCTTACGCCTGGGCACGCCCCAGCCGGCGACGCGAGCTTCGCCTCGTTCGTCGCCGAGCACGGTCCGCGTCTGCTGCGGCTTGCGGTCTTTTTGGCCGGCAGCCGGGCCGACGGGGAGGACCTGCTGCAGTCCGCGCTCGAGCGCACCTACCGTCGGTGGGCCCACGTGCAGGACGGCAGCTCGTTCGCCCGGCAGTGCATGGCCCGCGAGTCAGCCCGCCGGCACCAGCGGCGCCGCCGCTGGCCGCAGGTCTCCTGGGACGACGGCCTGCTGGCAGCCGCATCGGCGGGGCCGGTCGCGGGCCCCGAGCGCGACAGCGTGGATCGCCTGTCGGTGGTGGCGGCGCTTCGGACGCTGCCCAACCGGCAGCGCACCGTTCTGGTGCTGCGGTTCCTGGCTGACATGTCAGAGGTCGACACCGCCGCTGTGCTCGGGTGCTCGGTCGGGACGGTCAAGAGCGGCGCGTCCCGCGGCCTGGCCAAGCTCCGCGCCCAGGCAGCAGCCGCAGACCAGGTGGAACTCAGCAAGTGGGCGGCACAGACACCGAGGAGGAGCTGATGGACGAACAGGCACTGAGAAGCTGGCTGGCCGCCGACGACCCGGGTGAGCTCGCGATCCCGCCGGCGATGATCACGACGGTGATCGACGCTGCGAGAGCGACGCAGCGCCGCCAGCGCCGCACCGCCGTCGCCGGCGCTGCCGCAGCAGTCCTCGTGGTCGCGTCGGCTCCAGTGGCCCTCAGCCTCAACGCGGGTTCCACCGCCCGCCGGACCCCAGCCGCGGCTGTTGGCTCAGCGTCGGTCCTGGACAGCCTGTGGGGGGTTGACGTCACCTGGCTGCCGGCCGGCTTGCACCCCGCGGACACCGCCGCTGAGCGCTTTGACGCCCCGACCACCGCCGAGAGCAGCGGCAACCAGACCTTCGTACGCCACTACCAGACCTCCGCGGCAGCGGCGGCGGCGAACTGGGCCCCGCTGAGCGTGGGCGTGGAACGCCAAAGGCCGAGCCGGCCCGTGTTGGCTGCCCCAGTACTGCGCGGCTCGCAGTCGACGATCGTGCGGGGCCACCCTGCGCGGACGCTGCCGCGACGGTTGCCCGCCTCAGCAGGCGGGACCGTGACCACCATGATCTGGCAGGAGTCCCCGGACCTGGTGCTCACCGTGTCCGGCAACCAGCCACCGGCGATCCTGCGCCGGGTCGCCGCGGGACTGGTCGTGCATCCCCGTCCGCCGGGCCCAGTAGACGAGCCGGCCGCCCGCGCCGCGGTCCGCAGCGCTGTCGACCGGGCCTTCACCGGAGGCCAGCCCGACACCACCGTGTTCAGCGCGCTGGTCGACGGCGACAAGCTCGCCGGCGCCCTGTCCAGGCTGCGGGCCCGCTACCCGCAGCAAGTCGTCCACGCACGGGTCGACCAGCCCGCTGACGTCGTGTTCCTCAGCCCGTCCATGGCCTGGGTGAGAGTCGGCGTGAAAGTCCCGCCGGTAGCCGGGTCTGGGGTCACGTCAGCGGAAGGACCCGCACGACTGGTCGGCGGCGGTTGGAAGCTTGACACCCAGACCTACTGCAGCATCAGCATTGGCAACGGTGCCTGCCCCTGAGTGCCACATCCAGTAGAGCGATTGGTGTTGGCTGCGGCCTGCTGGTTCAGGCGCCAAGGCTCTGCTCCGCTGCGGTGATGATGGGCGAGTGCGGCTGCCGGTGTTCGTCCAGGGCTGGCAGGTCGAGTGCTGCGGAGCGACGTTTTCGGTCGGTGACGAGGTCAGTCGGGGGCTCGCCTTCACCGAAGAGGACGGTGAGGCCATGATCGACGCTGAGCAGCTGGTCGAGCTGACTGTCGACGCAGATCGGCCGGCTCCGACGCCGTCGAAGCCGTAGGGCAGCCCTGTCGTCCTGACCGTGAACGGGTTGACCTTGTACTGGTCGACGCCGAACGAGCACGCTGGGCGGCTGGTCGTGCGCGGGACGGTCCTGGAGGACCATCACGCCCTGGTGCCCGAAGACGGTGTGCGGACGGCTGGGGTGGTGCGGCGGATCCAGCTGGCGACGCAGACCCTCTGCCCTGGCGGCGGGGGCACAGTCCCGCCGGGACGCTCCTACCGGGACGTGGGCGCTTGTCCCAGGTCTTTCGGTCGACCAAGGACGGTGCCGTGCTCACGACCGAGGTCGGCGTCCTGGTCGACCTGGACATCGCCGAGGCTGACGCGACCGAATCGGTTCGTGGCTAAACCCGGATCCACCGCTTTGCCTTGATCGTGGGCGGTCTGCCGAACGAGCAAATGCCCTCCTACCTGGGACGATGACCTTGTCGAGGGGTCAGTGGTCGTCAGATGGAAGGGCACTTGCTGAGTGCGAGCAAATCACGAGTTGAGCCGGGTGTCGGTGAGCTTCGACGAGACGAATCTGGTGCCGAACGCGGGGCTGCTCCCGGCGGCGGTACTGGCTCAGCGGCTGGACCTGGCCGGGCTGGTCGACCGGCGCCTGCATCTGGTTCAGCACAGCGCGAACAGCGGCGCGAAGGCTATGTCGGTGATCGGGTCGATGCTGGTCGGCGGGGACAGCATCGACGACGTCGCGGTGCTGCGGGCCGGCGCGGCCAGCGCCTTGTTCGACGGGACGCGGGCGCCCTCGACGGTCGGGTCGTGGCTGCGGGCGCACAAGTGGTCCAACGTCCGGCAGCTCGACGCGGTCAGCCGGGAGCTGCTCGCCCGGTTGTGGGCGGCGGGCGCCGGACCGGCGGACCTGGCCGGGCCGCTGACGATCGACCTGGACTCCACGATCGTGCAGGTCCACGGCCGGGCCAAGCAGGGCGCCGCGTTCGGCTACACCAAGGTCCGCGGCTACCACCCGCAGCTCGCGACGTGCGCTCAGACCGGGCAGGTGCTGATGAGCCGGCTGCGCGGCGGGTCCGCCGGTGCGGCCCGCGGAGCCAGCTCGTTTCTGACCGAGACCGTCAGCCGGGTCCGGGGCGCCGGCGCGACCGGAGGGCTCACCGTCCGCGCGGACAGCGCCTTCTACTCCAAGGCGGTGCTGGCGACGGCGGCGAAGTTCGGCGTCCGGTTCTCGATCACCGCCCGGCAGGACAAGCGCCTCCGCGCCGCGATCGAGACGATCGACCAGGACGCGTGGCAGCCGATCCCCTACTGGCTGAGCACGCCAGAGGTCTCCGGCGCCGACATCGCCGAGACTGCCTTCACCGTGTTCGCCGGCGACAAGCGCCACGCCCGCCAGGTGCGCCTGGTCGTTCGCCGGGTCCGCCCGACCCCGGGCTCGCAGCTGGCACTGTTCACCACCTGGGACTACCACGCCTTCGTCACCGACCGG
>JAABUZ0100010068.1_pt1 | contig 10605 bp, 6 predicted proteins | sample 5562091 | NCBI WGS metagenome assembly JAABUZ01 (sample SAMN12813069, study PRJNA571459) | rock metagenome | isolation source: Antarctica rocks | place: Antarctica: Victoria Land, Linnaeus Terrace sud | collected 2015-12-21 | reverse complement strand
GCCACAGCACCAACTGCACCCGGTTCATCGTGTCGATCACCTGCTGTCCCTGCGCGGGCCCAAGATACGTCAGCAGAAAGTTGCGCACGTCCACGCCGCCGCTGTTGAGTGTGAAGCCGCCCACGCCCTGATCGAACAAGGTCCGGATCACGAGCGCCGAGCCAATCACCACCGGCAGAAAAAAGATACCTCGGAAGAAGACCATTCCGTGCATCTTCTGGTTCGCCAGAATCGCCACGAAGAGAGAAAAAACGATAATCGTCGGTATGTCCACGAGATTGTTCTGGAACGTGGAAAGCAACTTGGGGATGAACTTTGCGTCGATGACAAACGCATTGGTGTAGTTGGCGAACCCGACGTACTTCACGCTGTTAATGTTGACGGCTTCAAGCTCATGAAAGCTCAAATAGAGCGACTGATACAGTGGGTACGCCAGAAACAGCAGCACCCCGAAGATCCATGGAAAGATAAAAATATACCCCTCGACCGCCCGGCGCGTGCGCATCTTCATGCGGACGCCGCGCACCGCCTGTGGACGTGCCCGTTGTGGCACTGGCTTCAACTCTTCCACGGTGAGCTGTGGCCCACGCTGCATGGCTCCCCCCCTCCTAGTGCATAACCGCGAAGCCGTAGGCCGCCACCATGGCGCCTGTGGCCTGGTATGGCGTCGCGTTGTAGTTCACCACGACCCGCGTGCCATCAGCGTAGGTTGTTCGGAATACTCCCGATGCGAGTTCTTCGTGGTTCGTCATCTGCTGTGTCTGTGTTGCGATGGTTGCCAACCGCACGTCCTGGTACTCCTGCGCCACGGCGTCAACCCAATCAGTGTAGGCGGCAGAGTAGAGCTGGTTGTAAACGGTGCGTCGAAGATCCGTGGAGTTACGGTACGTCAACTCGAACGACGGCAGCGTGCCGTATTCGACGGCGCGCAGAAAATCTACCCGTGGATCAGACCGTGCGTTGCCGAGAAGACCGGTGTACGACACGAGCCCGTGGACCACGAGTTCGTAGAATGGCACCGAGTCGTTGGAGAACGGAAAGCGGCTGGAATCAACCGGCACACCCGTCAAGACGTCGGCATGGCCCAGCGCGTAGACGTTACTCCCCTGGAGCCGCACCTGTCCATACCGTTTCCGTGCATCGTCGGCGATCCCCAGGTTCGCCTGGACAAACTGTTCCCGGGTGAGCGCGTGTCCCCGGTTGCCATCATAGAGGATGGTGTCGGCAATACGCTGCAACTCTAAACCGGCTGGCTGATATGCCGCCGTCTGATTGATGTCATTCCCAGCGAACTTCTGGAACGCCGTAACGGGATTGAGCAAGAGCGTGCGGCGTCCGTCGTAGATGGGCAGCTGGTTCGAGCCGCGTAAGACATCGCTGCGTGTGGAGAATGAACGGTCGCCCTTGAAGATCGCGAGGTAATCTTTTAGTACATACACAGGGATGTCGTTCTGGCGCGCGTACCTCGTCAGCTGGTCGAGGTTGCTCGTTCCTCCCAGTTGCCCCGCAGGGCCGATCCCGTGTGGGTACTCGCCTGCATAGCCATGCTGTTCCCATCCCTCCAGGGTGACATCGAACTGTGTCACTCCTCGCTGTCGCAACCCCCGAAGAATTTCCTCGGCCTGAGCAAATGTCGTCATCGGAACGAAGTCAGGGAAGAAGAGACCTTTCCGCTCGATGGCCATAAAGAGCCGGAGATTCAGGCGGGAGTCGACTGCGGCGGCTGGTTGCACCCCGACCTCATGCACCAGATAGTCACGGTATGCTCTGGCCATCCCGACATAGCTCGCCTCCGGACCGGTCAGCGGGATGTACCGCACCTGGCGGACGCCCGGTATATAGGCCGCATCGATCTTCTGGACGGATTTCCCCCGTCCACGGGGGAGGAGTGCCGTTCGACGGTAGATAAACTCGGGCGCGGTTCGGTTGTAGTTGAGGATGTAGCCGCTGGGGGACACGCTGATCGAGGCGTCATACTCCCCTTTTGTGACAACGCCCACGTAGGCGTCGGCACCGACGACCATCCCAAAGACCGGCATCGCTACGGGCTGATCGGTCGTGGGCTCGAAGCTGTAGGTATCTGGCCCATACACGGGCTTGTTATACCCTTGCAAATACTCCGGGTGGACCTTCTTGAACCGTGCGAGTGCACCGGAACCGTCGGGGAGGAGCAAATAGCCTTGCTCCTCGTCACCTGCCGCCCCAAAGAATGGCATGGGTGAGATGCTGACGATGTGGAAGTCAGCCTCTTCCTTGATCGAGTCATCCGGCAGGGTCACTTCGAGATAGCTATCGGTAATGCGGTAGATCAGTGCGAACGAGATGTTCTGGTTGAGGATGTGATAGTCCACCCGCACCCCACCATCGACGGGCGTGTACTGCGCGGTAGTCTTTTCCCAGATGTTGTTGGTCAGCTTGATAACCTGCCGCTGTCGGTCGGTGAAATTGAGCGAGAATGCTGCCTGAAGCTGTTGCTGAAGCGTCGGCGGTAGCTTGCTTCCCTGCAGATTCTGAGGATTGCTGAACCATTGCTTCCCCGATCGCTTATCGACCACCAGAAACTGCGCATTCTTCTGATTCACCGCCAGCCGCAGATTGGCCGATTCCGCCACCAGAGCGAAGTCGGCGGGCGTGGCTGCCTGTGGTAGCACCGACGCCTCTTGCACAGGCATGGGGCGTGCGGCGATGGGGCTCGCGCCCCCCGCACTCGCCACAAGCAGCGCCGTCAGGCACCCGACGAGCAACCGGCACGTGTGCAGCAAGGGCATGGTCCTCTTCGCTTTCTGACATGCGGTGTGATGTGTCGTCATCCGCGTTGCGATCTCTAACTCCTCGTCGTGAATTCGTAGATTACCTGTGCAAAGAACTGCACCATCTGGTTCGTCAAGACGAAGACGAGTGCGAGGAGCACCCAGCTCACGAGGATGCCAATGAGCGTCAACGTGGAGATCGAGATCGCCTTGCGAAAGCTAAAGTTGTGGAGTACCCATGTCTGGCAAAAGAACAGCACGGCCACCCAGAGCTGAATGCACGTGGTCAGGAAGGAGAACAGCGATTTCTCGTTGAGTGACAGGATGTGCGTAAAGATCAGCACCACGGGCAAATTGAGCAACACATACGGCATGAGACAGTAGGCACTGGCAATGATGATCTGCTTGAAGGTGCCCTCTCCGTAGGAGATGCTGCTGACTCCATACGCGGCGATGCACCAGGTGATCCACGGCGCCATGATGCGCACGAATTCGAGAAGGAAACTGGTATCTTCCGGATCCAGTTCGCTGAAGTGATAGCTCGACCACATGAGTCCACCCATCCGCACCAGCAGGGCCGCCAGAAGCAGGAGGGGTACGGCTCCCCAGCGCCCCTCAAACTTGAGATCGTAGAAGCCATCCATCGGATTGAACATAATCCTGAGGCCCAGTCGCAGGATGCCGGCACAATACCGCCACATAACGCGGGGCCACCTGGTGACGTCCAGTGACATGACCCCTGGCCGTGTGATCTCCATGGCTCGTTCTTCCTACGCCGCACTGCCTGATGTCGCTATCATGACGCGCCGTGCGCCACGAGTGATCAGCACCAGTACCACCATGGCCAGCACGAACAGACCAGCGACCTGCGGGAAGTGCTCACGCATATACACCTGCCGGTACTCGGCGAAAGCACCAGAGTAGCCCTTGCGATCGTCGGCGGCCTGGAACTCGCGCATGGCCTCCTGATATTGCTCGCGCTTCTGGTACGCCTTCCCCAGTCCGCTGTGCGCCAGTAGATAGTTTGTGTCGAGGCGCGCGACCTCTTTCCAGACGGCCGCCGCCTCCTCATACTTGCCGTCGTAGTACAGCACGCTGGCGTTCTGCACCAGGGCGGCGAACTGCGTCGGTCGAAAGACCTGGATATTCTTCCGGCTCGAGTCGAGCACGTAGATGCTGCCGTCTTGATCCACTTTCAGGCTGGATGGATAGTCGAACACGCCTTCCTGCCAGCCCTTGCCGCCAAACACGGTCAGCATATTGCCCGACTGATCGTACTGGTAGACCTTGCCCGAGTTCGAGTCGAGCGCAGTGAACAGCCCCCGATCGTCCACGGTAATGTCCACAAACTGCGGTCGCTGTTGATTCCGTCCCGTACCCGTTGTTTCGCCGAAGAACCCGCCCGTCTTCTCAGCGACCAGGCCAAAGAACTGTTTCCGGTCAACCAGACGCAGAACGTTGTTGCCAATGGCGTTGAGCTTCTTGATCTGCCCGGTTGGCGCTGTGGCCGAGGTCGTGTAGATGAACCCGCTCGCGTCGATAAAGAGGCTCGAGTCGGAGCTCGGCAAGGTGCGTGATAGCTGGCGTTTCTGGTCAGCGCTGGCGAACGCCCGGGTCATAGCGCGCGACAGGTCAAACAGGTTGTGATTGGCGCCGTAAAAGCCGCGAAAGATGCCTTCTTCGTCAAGCTGAATGATGCCCCGGTAGTCACCGCCGCCATTAATAATGTAGAGGTAGCCTCGCTTATCCACAACGACCCGTGTCGGCTTATACGACGCGTCCGATGACAGTACATACGCCTGTGGTTTGCCGAAGGCGCTCACCTTCTGCCCGTTCTTATCGAACCGAACCACCTCACCGTGGCCACCATCGGCCACAAAAATGTCGCCGTTTTCCGTCACAAACAGGCCCTGGGGCGCCAGCAGGACGCCCTTTCCAACTTCCCTCACCAACGATCCGTCGCTTCGCAACTCAAGGAGGCGGTTGTTATCAGTGTCGGAAATCCAGAGGTGATGCTGGCCATCGATGAAAAGATAGGATGGGTTCTTCATACTGCCCGCGGCCGTATAAATCGTGTCGATCTCTCGCTGAAATACGTAGCCAAGGGGTGCGGGCAGGCGCTGTCCGTTCTTATCGAGCGTGTACGACGTCTGACCGGCCGCAACGGCCGATGCTGGTGTCACCAGGACGATGCACCACGTGAGCAGAACCAACCACGGACAACGTCGCATCCTCTTTACCCTTTGAGCCCGGTGTGCGCCATCGTCTGGATCACACGTGTGCGTGAGATAATGAACGCAATCAGCAATGGGAGAAACTGCAACATATTGGCGGCCGCGACGGCCCCCGCACGCGCTACATTATTGGCCTGCCCCAGCGTATGGATCGCCAGCGGTAAGGTACGCATCGTCTCCGACCGGATATAAATCAGCGCGGGCCCTGTCTCGTTCCACCCCTGCACAAATGCCAGGAACGCCAGCGTCGCCACGGCTGGCTTCACCATCGGAAGCACCAGGTGAAAAAAGATCGTGAACTCTCCTGCCCCATCCAGTTTGGCCGCTTCGAGCAACGCGGTGGGGATCTGCTGCATAAACTGCTTCATAATGAACAGTCCGAACGCCGTTCCCAGGCTGGGGAGAAAGAGCGCCCAGTAGGTGTCGATCATGTGGAGTTTTGAGACGACGAGATAGGTGGGAATCGCGGTCACTTCACGCGGGAACGTGAGTGCCGCGATCACCAGGGTGAAGATGGCGTTCCCACCGGGGATATTCGCCTTTGCCAGCGGGTATGCGGCCATGCTCGCTACCAGCACGCCAACCGTAACGATCACGACGGTGACCAGCACACTGTTAAAGATATAGCGCGAAAACGGCACCGACGTCGATGACGTCGCGATCAGAAGATCCTGATAGTTCCGCAGCGTCGGGTGGCGAACAATGAGATCCGGCGGATACTTAAACAGCTCATCCAGCGGTTTGAGCGACTGCGACACAATCCAGATGATTGGGAGCACGGCCACCAGCGCGACCGGCGTCACAATGAGGTAGGCGAGCCACATTGGCCGTCTAAGAGATCGGCTCGTGCGTGTTCTCCACGAGCGCCATGCACTCACCGGCCGTGCAGTCGCAGCCATGCTCTCCCCCTTATGCATGGGGCACACGCGCGATCTGGACTCCACGTGTCCCCTGACGTCCGAAGTATGGGCAAGTTCCTGACCCGTCAGGTATCGTCCGATCCAAAGACACGGAAGAACATCTGCGATAGCCCGAAGCTAATCATGAACAGTACCACGGCGATCGCCGACGCATACCCCATTTCAAACCGAATAAACGCATAATCGAACAGGTGCGCCACGATGGTGTGGGCCGCATAGAGCGGACTCGGCAGCCCCGCCAGTTCGAACGTGATGCTGAAGACCCCCAGGGCCGCCACCGTCGCAAGCACCGAGTTGAGGAGAATTTGCGGCTTCATATACGGCAAGGTGATGTACCACACTTCCTGAAATCGGCTCTGCACGCCATCAATACGGCCAGCCTCATACAACTCCTCGGGCACATTGTTGAAGCCAGCCAGCCAGATCAAGAAGCCGGTATTCATGCTCGTCCACAGCGTGACGCCAATAATGACCGGCAGCACCGTGCGAACATTCTGCAACCAGATGAATGGCTCGTCCAGCACCCCCGCCGACAGGAGCAGATGGTTCAGGATGCCGTATTTGTCACCTGAGAAGAAGTTGTCGCGGAAAAAGACGCCGATGACTACCGCACTCGTGAGCGACGGCGCATAGATAGCCAGCGAGTAGATCGCCTTGTACCGCATCTGATGAATCAGCCATGCAAAGGTAAAGGAAAGCAGAAAGCCCACCGGGCCAGTGACAAAGGCAAACGTCAGCGTGTTCTTGACTGATGTGAGGAAGATATCGTCTTCAACGAACAGGAGTCGGTAATTTTCGATCCCAATAAACTTCGGTGATTCCAGCATATTAAAGTAGGTAAAGCTCAAAAAACCAGCCGCGAGCACCGGGATGATCGTGAACACCAGGAACAGCGTCATGAATGGCGCCAGGAACAGATAGTAAACCCCCCACTTCCGCCATCCGGAAAGGAAGAAGACGCTCTTCGAGCGTGTTGGGCGCATGGCCTCTGAGCGCCCTGCGATGTCCTTTGCCATCTCGCTCATTTCGTGGGTCTCCCTCTGCCACGGGTGACGTCAATTGCCGTCTCTGCCGAGGCCGGACGCAGACCAAACTCGACCTGCTTGACCGTCAACTCGCGATTGATATCCTTGACCGATTTCTCCAGCGCCTCCCGTGGGTTCTCCCCTTGCAGAACGACACGGTTCCACGCATTGGAGATATGTCGCTGGCTGAAGTAGCCGCCCAGTACCACCGGCTGCTCCTGAAACCACTGCCACTGCTCAAAGATCGCGTTGATATCCTCCTGTGGCCACGGAAGGCTACGCAGCGCCTCAATGTTGGAGGTGTTCCAGCGGGCTTCCACGCCCAGGAGTGCTTCCAGTTCGGTGGCGTATCGTTGCTGTGTTGCCTCATCGGTCCACCACTTGATGAACTCCCACGACTCTTGCTTGTGCGTGCTCGAAGAAAAAATGACGTCGGCTTCTCCTGAACCACCGGCCGACCGGTTCACCTTGCCATCCGGCATGCGCGTGCCCGGCATCGGCTTCATCGCCCAACGACCGATCAACTCGGGCGCCGCCGTGGAGAGCAGGATGTATTCGTTGTAGCCCGCCACGCCCACCGGAATCTCGCCGGTCCGGAACCGGCTGTAAAAGTTCGCCTGAATCGGCATCCGGTAGTCCGTGAACAACTCCGTCCACTGTTTGAATGCTTCCAGTGCCTGCGGTGTGTCAAGCGCCGACCTCAATCCGTCCTCCGTGTAGAACGTTCCACCGTGCTGGAATAAGAAGGGCGCCAGTCCCTGACCGGGCGTCACACCACCCTGAAAGTAGAACTGCATGCCGTTTTTTTGAAGTGTCGGAAGCAGATCGTAGACGTCCTGCCACGTATCCGGTGGCTTCTGACCCAGTTGGGCGAGAATATCGGTCCGGTAGAACATCATGCTGAAGTTCTGCGTTTCTGGGATCGCGTAGTCACCACCCCCTTGCCCCACAGGGTAGTGATACTGGATCAGGGCGCCAGGACGGAAACGCCTGGCGACCTGTGGATAGTCAGGGAAGGTACGGAGATCAACCACCGCACCGCGGATGGCAAACTCGACCGGTGTTTCCGGCCCCACCGCTGTTGCGACATCGGGCGTCTGGCCGCTGCTTGCCGCGAGCAGAAGAACACTCTGGCTCCCGCCACTCAGCGCCGACGCGGGGAAGACGTGCAGGTTCACGCGGATATTCGTCCTCGGGGTGAACTCTGTCTCAATGAGTTCCTTCAGAATCAGGCCCCACTCCTGCCCGCGGCCAACCCAGACCTCCAGCACCGGGTGTTCGGCTGTAGGCGTGTAGATGCTACCGACGCCCGTATAGTTATAGACAAATGAGCCGACGAACGTCACGAGTGAGTACCAAGTCCGCTCCAGGAACGGCGCTTCTGCGGGTGCCATGCTCGCCTTCGGTGGCATCGCCATGAAGTAGTCGATGCCAAGAGGCTCATTCTGCACATCCAGCAGCCACTGCGAGAGCGACTGCTCGCCATTCGTGAAATCAGCCACGCGTGTTGCGATACTGTCGGGTTTGGCGGCCAAACTCCGCAACTCTTCCGCGATGGACGATAACTGGTTTGCGGAGTCGGGCCGCGAGCCTGCGAGCCGGGTCATCGTCCCGATCTGTGCTTCCAGCAGTGCCGCCATGCCCGAGAGCGTGGGGACCAGATTGGGGATCTTCTCCTCCAGTTGATATTCCAGGTTTGCGTCAGCATTGGAGCCGGTGATGAGCACGATCTCCCGTTCAATTTCTGACATGGTCTGCACCACGGCGCTGACCGCCGCGAAGCCTTCCCGAATCGGCCCTACTTTGGCGGTCATCGTCAGGACGTGGGGTCCCTGGGTCAGGTAGAACAGGTACGGCTGTCCACTGGCATCGCTCAGTTCGACATTGTGCCAGTTTAGGTCAAAGCGGAAGGGAAGTTCTTCCGCCTCCAGGAACGGCACCTTGCCGTCGAGTCTCAACTCCCGGAACGAAGGCAGGTGACCTGTGTAATCCTCTTTGACCTTAAATCCCAGCTTGTACAGCCCGTTCTGCGGCACGGTGACGTCCCAGCTAACCCACTGATCACCGCGGCGCCAGCGATAGCCGCCGAAAAAGTTGAGTCGGAAGTGACCTGCGGCGAACGGTTCACACTTCGGATCAAAGCATGCCTCACCTCGGATCGTGGGGTCTGACTTCCCGGCAGCCGCCTCCCCTTGCAGCTTGACCGTCGCGGTGGCTTCCTGATATCCCTTTGCCTGATAGTCAGCCAGGACTTCCCGGTACGTCGGCGGAATCACTGGCGGCACGAAGGTGAGGGTGTCGAACGCGATGGGCTCGCGGATCGCCTCCATACGAAGGGTATGCTTCCCTGCTGTCAGGTAGAAGAGGAATGGCTGCCGATATGTGCCGTCGGCGTCATCGACCATCTTGTCGACCCATGTCGGCTGTTCGATCTGCGCAGGGCGAAGGTCGTTCCCCTGGTTATCCTGCGTGATGTCGCCGCCACTGACCCAGATGCGCTCAAAAGCAATGCGGCGCGCTTCTGTGAATGGAAATGTGCCATCGATGAGCATCTTGCGCTGGGGCGAGGCATCCTTTCCCTTCACGGGATAGTATCTGACCGCGAGCATATACAGGCCGGTCTGCGGGGCTGTGAAATCCCACTCGGCCCAGCCCACCTCATTCTTCCAGGTCAACACCGCGTGGCCAGAACTCCCGACATCGCCGCGCTCGTAGTCTGTCTTGTCATCGCGGCTGGTATCGGCTGCCTGGATCACAACCGGTGCAGTGGCGGGCGTGTACCCTTTGTCACGATAGCTGTTCAACACATCCTGATAGGAAGGTTCCTGAGGCTTGTAGATTCCGATCGGCAAGGCGGGTGATGGATTCGTGCCCGCGCTTGACCGAGCGGCAACCACCGGTGCCGACGCGGGCAGGAGTGCTGGCGCGAGCATCGACACGACGAGTCCAAACCGGAGTACCACATTCCTGTTCCAATCCGTCCGAGCTAGGAGAGGATGCGGGCGACCTGGCACAGAGCGGTACCGTGCGAGCAAGAACAGCGCGAACACCAGGAAACACAGCCATCCGAGGGCAGGGACCATCGACATAATCTTTCAACTTTCCAGCACGCGAGACGGCCGCAGTGGCTGACGCTCACGCATCAGTTCGCAAAGGGCGAGAGCGCTCTATCAGTTGTACGTGGGGAGTAGACACAAAGGGGTACGATACATCTCGATGGCGGGATGCCGCCGGGTGCGTCGTACCGAAAAGGTGCGGCTATCATAACACGCCTCAGCACAAGTGGTGCCAGCAAGCGCCTCGTTCTGTCTGTCTCTTGCCATCGTACCCGACCAACGATCCGGTGGAACGAGCTACGGGCGTATACCACCCGGTGCTTCGAAGGGGATGCGGATCGCATTGCTGCTCACCACAGCAACGTAACGTCCAGCGTACGTGGGAGGACATGGCGCTCACGCGCCGCCACCACCATGAAGCGGTTCGCATCCAGCTACCGTGCCGGTTGCCGTGGGGCATAGACGCGGATGGTGATGGCAAACTGCCTGTTCTCCATGGTGGCAACCGGGGGAGGCTCGCTCGCGGCGATTGCCTCGACATAGTTTAGTTTCCAGGCATTCCAGCTCCCATAGTCACCCCCCCAGAACGGTGACCCTTGATCCAGTTTCAACGTCGCAAG
>JAABUZ0100010066.1_pt1 | contig 10606 bp, 13 predicted proteins | sample 5562091 | NCBI WGS metagenome assembly JAABUZ01 (sample SAMN12813069, study PRJNA571459) | rock metagenome | isolation source: Antarctica rocks | place: Antarctica: Victoria Land, Linnaeus Terrace sud | collected 2015-12-21 | reverse complement strand
AGCGGACTCGACCATCCTACACCCGCGGGACAAAACTTGACTCATCTGTTAAGACGGCCGCACCCAAGGAGCCCTAGCGGTGCCAGCGTGTCATCCTCGAACACGCGCAGCCGGCGGCTGACATACATCGGGCCACGGCTAATCGCTTTGCCTACCTGGCGCGTCGACCACCCGCGTTCGCGCACCAGGACCTCAAGCGCTTCCGCCTCTTCCCGCGGGCGAATGGGCACGCCCTTCACTACATGTGCACCGTGACGGTGGGGTCGGCGCTCTGATGGACGGGCTCGTCTGCGCGCTGCAGGGACGACTCGGCCAGGACGCTGAGCTGCGCTACACGGCTCAGGGCAAGCCCATGGCTCAGTTCAGCGTTGCCGTGGAGGATGCTCGAGCGCCGGAGGGCACGCCTGCGCAGTGGGTACGTATCGCCCTCTTCGGTGAGCGGGCTGAGGACCTGGTCGAGAAGCTGACCAAGGGCTGCGAGGTCTATTCCGAGGGCAAATTGACGCTCCGCACGTGGGAGGCGGCCGATGGCGTGACGCGGAGCGGACTGTCGCTCCTGGCGTGGACGGTCCAGCCCATCGGCCAGATCGGTCGCCGCGGCGCGGCGACCGGGCTGGCGGCGGCGGTGCTGCGTCGACGCTGACAAAGGAGACGACCATGCTACGAGGAGCGTTGATCGGGGCGGCGGCAGGGGCGGTCGGCACGGTGACGCTGGACATCGTCACCTATGCCGACATGTTCCTCCGTGCTCGACCGTCGAGTGGCGTGCCCGCGAAAACCGCCGGCGCGCTCGCGGCGCGGTTTGGCTTCGATCTCGGGGGCGAGGGGCAGGACGACGAGGGGCAGGCGACGGCGGAACAGCGGCTGAGCGGGCTGGGGGCGATCATGGGCTACGCAGTCGGGCTCGGCATCGGCACCGCCTATGGGCTGCTGCGGCCCCTCGCGCGGGGCGTGCCCACCCCACTCGCAGGCATCGCCGTGGGGCTGGCGGCCATGGCCGCCAGCGACGTGCCGTCGGTGGCCGTCGGGGCGACCGACCCCAAGGACTGGGGCGCCTCCGGGTGGGCGGCCGACATCATCCCGCACCTCGCGTACGGCTGGATGACCGCGCTGGCATACGACGCGCTCGACGCGTAGGTGGCAGACAGTCCTCTTCGCCGAGTGCGCGTGGGCCGCGAGAAATCGTCGGACGGGCGGGGGGCGTAGCGGCGGGATGCTGCCAACCCTGGCGCAGGCGGGGTTTTGGGGCCTGCTCGCGGGATCGGCGCTGGTGCTAGGGGCAGCTGTGGCGTTCTTCACGCACCTGCCCCACCGCGTGATCGCGGCCGTCACCGGTTTCGGCGCCGGGGTGCTCATCGCGGTGCTGTCCGTCGAGCTGCTGGTGGAGGCCCAGGAGCGCGGGGGCGTGCCGGCGACGATGGCGGGCTTCCTGGGCGGGGCCGTGGTGTTCAGCACAGCGAATTGGGGGCTGGCGCGGTACGGGGCGAGGAACCGCAAGCGGTGCGGCGAGTGCGCCCAGCAGCCGTCCGAGGCAGACCAGGGCGGCAGCGGCCTGGCCATCGCGCTCGGGGCGCTGCTGGACGGGATCCCGGAGTCGATCGTGATCGGCCTGAGCGTGCTCGGCGGGGGCGGCGTGAGCGTCGTCGCCGTGGTGGGCTTCTTCCTGGCCAACATCCCCCAGGGCCTCGCGGGCGCGGCGGGCATGCAGCAGGCGGGCCGTTCGGCGCGCTACGTGTTCGGCGTGTGGGGCGGCATCGCGCTGCTGTCCGGGATCGCGGCGCTCATCGGGCACGCGGCCTTCGGCGGCTTCGCTCCCGAGGTCATCGCCGCGACCATCGCCGTGGCAGCCGGCGGCATCCTGGCGATGCTGGCCGAGACGATGGTCCCCGAGGCGTTCGCGGACGCGCCCGCGTTCATCGGGCTAATCACCGTCTGCGGCTTCCTCGCCGCCTTCGCGCCTAGCGAGGGTCGGCGGGTAGCAAGCTGGCGAGGCGCGCTCGCCGACTGACCCCGCGCCATGCGAGGGGCACGGCCTGCAGGACGTACGGCCCCGGATCACAGCCGCCGTCGGTGGGGCAAGCGTCGCGCTGCAGTTTGGCGTGCAGTTGCGTTGAGTGCCCGCCCGAATGGCCTCCACTGTGGTACCCCCTCATGGTTGCCGATCATCCCGCCACGGCGCGAGGGAGGCCGAGGACGCATGCCCGCACCGAGCACGCCCCGGGGGAGGGACACGCGGGGGCGGATCGTCGCCGCGGCGGCGGCGCTGATGTACGAGCGTGGCGTGCACGCGACGAGCCTCGAAGACGTCTTGGCGGCCTCGGGTACCGGCAAGAGCCAGCTCTACCACTACTTCTCCGGCAAGGAGGAGCTCGTCGCCGAGGTGCTGTGGCACCAGCTCGACCAGGTCCTGGATCAACAGCGCCTCTTCCGGCTCGACACCTGGGAGGGCCTCCGCGCGTGGTTCGACGCGCTGGTCGGCATGCACGAGACCCGGCTGGGATTCCGCGGCTGCCCGCTGGGGTCGATCGCGAGCGAGGTGCTCGACGGGGGCGAGCGACTGCGCGGCCGGGCCGCAGACGCGTTCGCTCGGTGGGAGTCGGCGCTGGCCGCCGCGCTCCGGGCGATGCGGGGGCGCGGGCTGCTGCGGGGCGACGCCGACCCCGAGATCCTCGCTGAGGCGACCATCGCCATCCTGCAGGGCGGCTACCTGCTCGCCTCGGCCAAACGCGACGCCCGCCCGATGCGCAACGCCCTCGCCGCCGCGCTGGGCCACCTGGAGTCGTTCGCGCCGTCCCCCGCGGGCGAGGGACCCGCTACCGGCCGAGGAGGCCCCTAGACAAGGATTGTACTACCTGGTACAGTTCACGGACCGACGACCCGGGACGCGGGCGTGGGCACAAATCATCGCGGGATCCTGGAAGGTCCCGGGTCCGCGAAGAGCGGGATGCGGGGCAGCCCCGCAGGGCGCGTCGAGCGCGAGACGGAGGGCGAGCACATGGACCGACTGAAGCACGGCCCGGCGAACATCGAGCCGGAGAAGCGCCTGGCGGTGCTGGCCAACGCCGTCGCGGACGCCAAGGCCCTCATGACGCGGGGCGAGCACGAGACCGACGAGGGCGCCCACTCGACGGTCGCCGCGGAGCAGGTCGACCGGATCATCCAGGGCTGGCCCGAAGCCGCCCAGATGGGGGTGCGGCAGATGGTGCTGCAGTACGGGCCGCCGAACGAGGGCACCCCCACCAAGCTCTTGTGGTTCGACCGTGCGCCGTGGAAGCGCATCCAGGTCACGGGCGACGAGGTCGTCCACCGGTTCCCGACGCCCCACGCCGACTTCCTGACGCAGTACATCGAGTACGAGGTGCCCCTCGACAAGCTGGGCGACCTGGGGCGCTACGACGGGAGCTGCCTGGTGGACCGCACCATGGGCGAGGCGGCCGCCCGCTGCGACTCGGAGGCGGCCAACATCCTGACGCTCAACCTGATGCACGAGATCGTCACCGGGACGCGGGGCGTGGACGACGCCCGCGCCTTCTACTCGGAGACCCTGGCGGCCTACTGCCTGGGCGAGTCGGCGCCGTACTGCGAGCAGTTCCAGTTCGAGGTGAAACGAGGCGGCCTGGGCGACCCCGACCAGCCCGCCTCGCCCGGCCCGAAGGCCCGGCAGGCTACCATGAAGGTCGAGCAGTTCCTGAGCACCAGCGGCCGGGCCTGACCCGCGGCGTCGCGCGCACCAGACCCAATCGACGGCGACGGTGCTTGAGCGCGATCCGCGCGGTGCGCGTGCAGCACCGCTGGACGCTCCGGCATCCGGCATGAAGAGGTCCGCCCGCGCATTGGCCGCGGCGTGACGAGAGGGAGAGACCATGGGACGAAGACCGCGACTCACGCGGGGATCGGGGCGCACCGCCTCCTTCCTGGCAGCGCTCGCACTCGCGAGCACGCTGGTGGTGCCGGTCCTGCCGGCGATGGCGGGGGTGGCCGCCGCACAGCCGTCGGGGCCGGGCGTCATCCAACTCCCGTCCGGCTACACCATCGAGAAGGTGGTGGATGGGCTGACCTACGCGACGGCGATGACCTGGGACGACCAGGGGCGGATGTACGTGGCGGAGGCCGGCGGCCAGTTCCTGGAGGAGCCGCCGCCGTCGCGCATCATGCGCATCGAGCCCGGCCGCGCGACGGAGGTCGTCTCGCTCGAGGACAAGGGCGTGGCGGACTCCGTGATCGGGATGACCTGGTTCAACGGGGCGTTCTACATCACGCACCGCGACCCGGCTGATCGCACCGGGGCGGTCTCCCGCGTGACGCTCGACGGGCACGTGGAGCGCCTGTTCAGCGGCCTGCTGGACAGCCAGTCCGAGCACCAGGTCGGCGACATCAAGGCCGGCCCGGACGGCCGGATCTACGTCGGCTCGGGTCCCGCCGCCAACTCGGCGGTCGTCGGCATCGACATTGCCGCGTTCGTCCAGCGCAGCCCGGGGCTGCGCACCACGCCGTGCCAGGAGATCGTGCTCACCGGGCGGAACTACCAGACGCCCGACTTCCGCACCCCCGACCCCAGCGACACGGCGCTGACGGGCGCTTACGTCCCCTTCGGGACCGCGACGACGCCGGGCCAGCGCATCCCGGGCACCAACAAGTGCGGCGGCGCGGTGCTGGTGTTCGACCCCGCCAATCCCGAGGCGACCCTGCGCCCGTACGCGTGGGGCTTCCGCAACATCATCGGCCTCGCCTGGAATGCGCAGGGCGAGCTGTTCGCCGCCGTGAACGGCTACGACAACCGCGGCTCGCGGCCGGTCAACGACGAGTACGACGCGACCTATCGGGTGCGCGAGGGGGCGTGGTACGGCTGGCCGGACTTCTCGGCGGCCCTCGAGCCGCTCACCGACCCGAAGTTCGACGCCCCGAACTCCTTGCAGGCGCCGGTGCTCATCGCCGGGCAGCTCCAGCCCAAGGGGCTGGGCTTCGTGATCGACCACGCGGCGAGCGGGCTGCGGGTCGCGGACCGCTCGCTCGTCTTCGGCCTGCACGAGTTCAACTCCTCGCCCTCCATGCTGGCGTTCGCGCCCGCGTCTTGGGGCGAGCTGGCGGGCCACCTCTTCGTGGCCGAGTACGGCGACCTGGCGCCCAACACCAACCCGTTGCTCGACCGGCCGACGGGCTACCAGGTCGTGCGCATCGAGCCGGCGGGAGGGCGGGCCATCCCGTTCGTCCGCAATGCCGGGCTGGGATCGGCCTCCGCGCAGGGCGCCCCGGGCATGGGCCTCGAGCGCCCCGTCGACGTCAAGTTCGGGCCGGACGGCGCGATGTACATCAGCGACTACGGCATCTCGCGGGTCAATCCGGCCCGGGCGGCGCAGGGCCAGGTGCCCTACGAGTTCCCGCCGCAGACGGGGGCGATCTGGAAGGTCACCCGCACGCCGGCCGCCGCGGGTGGCCCCGCAGCGGTCGCCCAACCCGCGGCGGCCGGCGCCACGGTCGCCCGCGACGGCCGCCGACTGGCCGACCAGTCGTTCGGTACCCAGGCCACCATCCGCGCGGTGTGGGGCGAGCGAGCCGTCGAGCGGTGGGTCGAGGAGCACAACGCGGAGCTGTCGCGCGGCGGCAGGTGACACGTGCGCAGAGCTTGACCCTCTGACGTGGACAGCGAAGTGAGGGTCGGGGGTCCTGGTGGGCGCGACCGCGTCCACCGGGCTGGTCATCGTTTGCGGCTGCCTCGCCGCCTTCGCCCTCGCGGCGGTAGGCGCGTGAGCCGCGCTTCCGTTCCGGCGGACCGTGAGTGGGCGCGAGGGCGTGCAAGGGAGTTAACTGGCATGGTGGGGCAATACGCGAAGTACATGGGGATCGCCATCCTCGTCGCCCAGCAGCTGCACGTAGTCCACCACCAGCAGCGCTGGCCGCGCCCCCTCGGCTGCCTGGGCCCGCAGCAGGTGCGCCCGTACATCGCCCGTGGTGTAGCCGGACCCGTAGACGATGTACAGCTTCGACCTCTCCAGCCGCTCGACCGCGCCCAGGACCTGGTGCTGCTGCCCGTCGTCGAGATCGCCCAGGACGAGCTTCTCCTTCTTGACGTTGGTGAGCACCGACACCAGCCGCACGCCCAGGTCCACGTCGGTCAGCTCCATGCTGACGAAGACCACCGGTCCATGGTGCTCGGCCACGTGCAGCGCGATCTGGCCGGCCAGCGCCGTCTTGCCCGTGCCCGTGGAGGCCGCCAGCAGGTACAGACCGGGCGATAGCCCCAGCGTCATGGTGTCCAGATCGCGCAGTCCCGTCGAGACCCCCGCCAGGCCACCGGTCCGACTGCGCTCCAGGTACTCCATCAGGTGGCCGGTCCACTCGGGCGGCGACAGGACCACCTGGCCGCTGAGCCTGCGCCCGATCTTCGGCTCCTTCTTCGTCGCCCGCAGCCAAGACGACCCGAAGGACGGGCGCGCCTTCGGCGACCTGTTGGATGCCGACATTCCGCACATCTGCCGCCTGTTCGGCTTCGAGTCGGACGACCTGCTGGCGCCTGACGAGGAGTGCTGAGCCATGACGACCACCGACCAGCTCGCCGATGCGCTCGCCCGCCTCGCCGCTCTCGCCACCCAGGCGCCGGCGCCCCAGTCCAGCGTTGAACTCAGCCAGACCGCCAAGGGTGCGACTACCGTCACGGTGAAGGCGTACGCCGCCAGTGCCGACGAGGCCGCGGCCACCGCCCAGCGGCTCTATGACGAGCTCACAAGCCGGTGCGCGCCGGCTGTCGTCTGATGCCGGACCTCGAGGCGCTACGACACAACCCGGAGCGGCTCAAGCGGACACTGCTCACGCCGGAGCAACTGGAAGAGGGCCGCCGGGTGATGGCCGAAACGGAGGAGCGGCTGCAGAAAATGCCGCCCAGGACGTGAGTGCTCTTGGGGGACACGCGGGCAGGTAGTCCGCCTGCCAGTCAGGAGCCCGCCGATGCCTGAGGCGTGCGACAAAAGCATCGTGCCATCCTGGGGGCTGCTCCGGCTGTTGACAGCAGCGCTATCGTGGACAGGTCGGGGCCGGAAGGGGCTCCGCGGCCGGGCAGCCGACGGGAGCGAAGCGTTCCCCTAACCGCGCGACCATGACAGCCGGCCACACCGCCCGTCGCGCCGGCTGTCGACGGGCACTAGAGGGGGGCTACCTATGTCCGTCGAAGAGAACAAGGCTCTGGTCCGCCGGTTCTGGGACGCATTCAAGCGCAACGATGTCGCCGCGCTGGAGGAGGTGACGAGCCAGGACGTCGTCTACCACACGGCCCCGCCAGGGCTGTCCGCTGGCATCCAGGGCTACCGTGAGCTGATGGCCATGTACTTCAGCTCGTTCCCCGATCTCCAGATCACCGTCGACGATATGATCGCGGAAGGGGACAAGGTCGTGACCCGCTTCACCGGGCGGGGCACGCACCGGGGGGACTTCATGGGCGCTGCTCCGACGGGCAAGCAGGGTGAGATAGGGGGGATTTCGATCATCCGCGTGACCGGCGGCAAGGTCACCGACGAGTGGGACCAGTTGGACATGCTGGGTCTGATGCAGCAACTCGGCGTCATCCCAGGATCTGGGGAGCCGACGGCCGCGACTGCCTAACTCCCGCTCGGGCGAGCACACGGATGCGTGCCTGCGGGCGGTACCCCACCGCCCCAGAGCAGCAAGCCACACGGCGCAATCGGGCGCCGTTCTCCGTGTGGGGGCGGCGCCCTTTTCTGTCCCGGACGTAGCGACTTCTGCCATGCACGAAGCCGTGCAAGATGCCATGCAGGACGGCTGGCTCACGCTCGGCGGACCCGCTGGTGTGCCACGGCCAGGTCCTCGCCGCGCTCGCCGATGAGGTCGGAGCCAATGCCTGAAGCCCCATCCCTCCAGGATGGTCACCGCCTGTCGTCGGCATCTTCGTCGGTGGCTGCATCCGCCGGCACCGTCGACGAGGAGGAATACCGGCTCCAGCAGGGACGCGCGGTGAACAAAGGCGAGGCCGCCCATGACTTCTCCCGGTTCCTGTTCTTCGGCAAAGAAGGCGCTGTCCTGGGACGAGGCTTCGAAGATCCTGCACGTCGGTCATGTGGTCGCTCAGCTGCGCGCTGAAGGGCACACGATCGACGACGCCACCCTGACCTTGACGACGCCGCTGATGCGCAAGCCCCTCAACCCCTTCGGCCGTTACCACTTCGACCTCGAACCGATGCGCCAGACGCTTCGCTGGATGCCCCGCTGCTATTCAGCAGCAGTAGACGTAACGCTAAGCGGGCATCTTCGGGCGGATGCGACCAGCACGCATACCACGGGCACGCCAGCCGGCCGTCGCTCGAGATTTACTCCCGCTTGGCCATCGGACGGCTGGCGCGCTCCTGTCGGGCCTCGGTCGGAGAGTGGGTCGTATCCGACCGCTGCCGCAGCAGGAGGGAGGCCGCGCCCTATACACTTCCAGTTCCATCCATGACCTCGGGGTATACCCCCGTACCAGGAATGCAGGTAGACTGCCCGGTGTACATAGAAGCTCTTCCACAACCGTTTGGGGAGACGTCATGAGTACAGAAACCGCGATTGATCGGCCTACCTACAATGACGCACAGCTACTCGTGCAACTGTATGCGATGTATCAAGAAGGCCCGATCCGGAAAGGTTTCCTCTGGTACCTCGATCACTTTAAGGAGGACATGGATCCCGCAAAGGTGGATTACGCGGCCCTTGCCGCCCGTAACCCTCGAATTTCCGAGGGTTACGACGCGTGGACGGCCGTAGCCTCGTTTTTCGAAACGGTTGGAGTGCTCGTTCGCAATGACCTTTTATATGGCGGCCTCGTTTACGAGCGCTGGCCTATTGAATGGTACTGGCGGTATTTGGGTCCACTAGTCCAAGGCGAGCGCTTGAAGGGCCAAGTTTGCGATACAGCCTGCTTCGCGGACAACTTTGAGTGGCTGGCTGAACAGGCAACGGCCTGGCGAAGCAGCGACCGAGCGAAAGCCCAATGGCTTTCCAGGCTATCGCGTGAGAAGCAAGCCTCAGATGATCAGGACTCAACAAAGCGGAGGACTGGAAGCAAGAAGGGCTGATGTGTGACTAGTCCGAGCCTGACAGTCGGAGTTGACTATCCAAGCGCCGGTCTGGTGCGACCTGTAACCGACGAAGAGCGGCATACCTACGCCCGCGATGGCGCGGCGCGCCTTAAAGGGGTCCTTCCTCTGGAATGGATCGACTACATGCGCCGCGCCGTCACGCGTGTCATGAAGCGCTCCGACCCAGCATCGCAGAACTATGCCGGCGAGGGTGCTCCTCGATTCTTCGGCCACTCGTTTCCATGGCTCTTGGACGACGCCTTCAAGGCTTGGGCGATACACGGCCCGCTGAAGGATCTGGCACGCCAAATCATGACGGACGCGACCAGCCTAAACTTCTTCTACGATCAAATCTTCGCCAAAGAACCTCATGCCACCGCGCAGGCGACGTGGCACCAGGACTATCCGTACCTGCCCCTTAAGGGGGAGCAGGTCCTGCGCATTTGGGTCCCTTTCGACCGAGTGACTGCACGGAGCGGAGCAGTTCACTATCTGAAAGGGTCTCACGCATGGGGAGTCGTGTACCATCCGCGAGGTTACAAGGCTATCTCCGAGTATCAGCCTGATTTCGATGTTGACTACGATAAATACGACTGGCTAATCGGTGAAGTGGAGCCGGGAGACGCGCTCCTGCATCATCCGAAAGTTGTCCACGGTTCACGCGGCAATACGACCAACAGGTTCCGTCGTGCACTCACGAATATCTATACTGGCGACCTAGTGACGTGGAACCCACATCCGGCGAGCATGTTCAACAACAAGAACCAGACCGGCCATGTGGTGATTCCCAAGCTGGAGCCCGGAGGCCCGATTGATTGCGATCTCTTTCCTCGTGTCTGGTCGGAATCCCGTCGGGTAGGAAACGAGCGCAAGTCACTCATAAAGCGCGGTACGGTAGCTCTTCGAGGTCCCTAAGATCGGGTTCCCTTGTAGATCACGCATCTCGAATTTGCCGGAACCGCCGTAGGTATCCCCTGTCTTGTCGAGTGTGGCGCTCTCACGGACTTTGATGCTCCCGATCATGTTCCCGTTTGCGTCGAACCGTTGGGCGAGAAATGTCACCGCAAATGTCCGAGCCCCGTCCCCAGCTTGATCGGTTTCGCTAACAGTGGCTCCGGTGCTGACCCAGGCGCCATGGGCGGGACCGTCGGGGGCGTGAGGGTTAAAGGAGTTCGAACTGGTTTCAATGTACCCACCGCCATCGACATAGGTCCTGAGCGCCTGAAACGGCGGCGGAGCACCAGGTCCCCCGATCGTCACGGTGGCTAGCCGGGAGCCGACTGGTCCTTGAGCTATCCGGTGCCCCGGTTGCGCGTAACCAATTTCCAGGCCTGGTAGCGCTGCCAACGCGCCGGCCACACCCACAGCGCTGGCTCCTTTAAACATGGCGTAAACATGCGGCGACGATTGAGGTGGTTCGCGAGTTGGGTCCGGTAGGGACGGGAAGTCACCTTCCCGCCCCCCGGTCAGAACCCGGCGTGCAGGTTTTCCGCACCGGGCTCCCCAGAACAGATCGGTCGCACGGTAGGGGGATTGCTATACCCATG
>JAABUZ0100010065.1_pt1 | contig 10606 bp, 9 predicted proteins | sample 5562091 | NCBI WGS metagenome assembly JAABUZ01 (sample SAMN12813069, study PRJNA571459) | rock metagenome | isolation source: Antarctica rocks | place: Antarctica: Victoria Land, Linnaeus Terrace sud | collected 2015-12-21 | reverse complement strand
CCTCATTGTGCACTCTGAACCCGAGTCATAACCTTCCAACATGGTCTAGAGGGTCTAGAGAAATCCAGTGACGCAAGGCGCTGGCAGCTTATAAGGGACCCCTCATCTACATTGGGCAGGGATTTCCGGTGCAGCATTTCTAAAGACTTTATCGACACACAAACTCTAAAATCGGAGGAATTACTCTCCGCACGCATTTGTGCGCGGCACCGTTCGCCGACGGACGATTCCGATTGGTAGCGAACAAAATCACCCGCCACCATCATCATTTCAGGATTCCAGAAACAGGCGCAATTGGGCGAGGGCTTTGTAGCGTTCTGAAAGTTGGTTCTTCTTCGCCGATGTCATTTCTGCATACGTAAGAATTTCCCCTATTGGCTGGAAAATTGGATCAAATGCAAATCCTCGATTTCCTCTGGGGGAAACAATGGTACCCTTTGTGACACCAGTGAACAGCCGCACCTGCTCTCCTTCCCCATTACTGTATGCAAAAGTGCAGATGGCTTCGGCAGATTTGTCCTCATAGGCTGCTAAGAGGTTATTGAGACCGTCCAGTCCCAATGCATCAAAAAACCATTTGATGTAAGGCCCAGGCAAGCCGCCCAGAGCATTGAACGCCAGACACGTGTCCTCTACCACAACTGGCTCGCGTAGGATGGAAGCAGCGCGGCGACATTTGTCCACACTTATCTCCTCTATTGTGCCTTGAATTTCTACCACTGACGTTAGCCGAGTTGTCCTGTAGGCCGTGCACGTACAGTGTAGACTTTGGCTCTTCAGCCTGATTGCATCCCCAAGAATAGCATTCACTTCGGAAAGTTTGTTTTTGTTTCCCGTGACAAGCGTTACCTGCTCGAAAGCCATTTATTCCATTTGTGACTTCCGGCTGTCAAATTTGATGAACACAGACCAGACCGCAAATGCGGGAAATTCTAAAAATAGCTTCACCCACTAGTCTCACTCTTATATCTTGACCCGATCGAGGCTGTTGCACAACGCCTGCACGAACTTTAAATCAAATCGGGATTGTTCGCGAAGCCACCCCCACGGCCGGCCCATATCGCAAATAATAGGCAATACACGGCTACAATTACGGTGAATGCCGTCGTCTGTCGCTCCACTATCCTGCTTGACTTCACCGCTAAAGGCGGATCGGTCCGCTCGGCCGCGCTGTGCCATGGCCCCGCGAAGGAGTCTAGACTTATTCTCCGATTTTTGATTCTAAGAAGCATCTCCAGCAGGATAAGCAGCGCAAATTCGGACGACTCCCCAAAAGAAGTTGAGAATAACTCTACAAGTGCATCTGCATCGCGTATCGATGATCACATCTGACTTGAACGAGTCAGACCATGTGCAAAATTTACTACTATACCACAAATCCAACTAATCTACGATTGCGCTTGACCAACTTCTCCAGCCTCTTTTCATTAGTCTCCACAACTTTTTTCGCATCGTTCAGCTCCTTCTCCAATTCTTCCACATCGCCAGCATTACCGCTTTCATCTTTCACGTATTGGAGGTGTGCTTGACTTATCTCCTGCTCTGTAAAATTGAATTGTTCCGTTGATACTGTCCTGAATATTGGGTGATTGGAATTGGCCTGTTGCAGCAGTGGCCGAATCTTCGGCAAAGCAGAATTTGGTTCCTTTGGCCTTTTTACACCTATTTGGGGTTCGTGGCTTTCATTTTCTGCTTTGACAGCATTGTCCTCTATTACCAAAGTACCGGAAATCTCGCCACGCCTCGCATCAGCTTGTGATGCACAACGCAGTTCATTATTGCGATACATCACAGATGCTTCCTGCGGCTGAACAGCATCATTTTGTACTAGGACGGCAGGGTTATTGATGAGAATGTCTTGCAATGTATCAACTACCGGCGTCTTATTGGGCTTTCTTTGGACAGTTGGTAACCTCTCGGTCTCCAATGAGCTGGGGCTTTCTTTGTCTCGACTTCTATTCTGTGGTGAGGAGCCTTCTAAATATAAGCAGTGCAATGCAAACAAGAAAGAAATTGGAAGAAATGTACTCCTATTGAATGTGACATGTACAAGACCTAGCAGTATGGAACCATACATCCTTGCTCTGTAAGTACACATCACAGCCGTGCTGCAATAGGTCATCAAAGTAAGCATAGACGAAAGTCCCATGGTACAAGCTCGCGGAGTTGGGTTTACCAACGTCCACCAGCGTCGTTCCCACGAACAGAGTACGCACCTTCAGTTGAATTCAGTGGCGTACCACCGCCAACTTTATTCACGAGCGATGTAAAATTAAAATTCGGAGAGGTTGATTTTGAGGCTCGTGGGGGCTGCACATTGACCTGCTGGTTCTCATTGCGTTCTCGCACAAAGTAGTCACCTTGGTCAGGCTGGACTTTAGTCGTGGATTGTGATGGCTGGGCGGCAAATATTCCCGAGGGAGGTGAGGGGGGATTGGTATGCATGCGCTGCAGCTGTGTTGGTGGGACTCGTTTGGACAAAACCTCCGTTTGACTTTGTTTTGTGTATCCATGAGGAGGTGGTGTGTGTGACGAGGATCCAGCACCCATCATAGACTTCTGCTGCGCAACATGCGGATTGGATTTGCCTCCTTCAACACCACCAATATCGCTAAAGTTGTAGCGAGACTGTGATCTATTATGACTGCCATTGAGAGCCCCTGTCTGATCCTCCCGCGGTCGTTGGTGTTTTGACTTTACTCCAGCTTGGCTTAAATCTATACTGTCATGAGATCTTCTGCTGGAGTTCAGATCGAACGAGAAGAAGGGAGGTAGCTGCTGCGCGTCACGAAATTCTTGTGTCTCCATGAGCTCGGGTGATAAGGAGTAGGTGAAAGGACCATGAGCTACACAAGCAAGTGTACCAGAAAATAGCTGCTGTGCAGCTGCCGCAGATATTGAACTTCGTGGGCGCCGCTCTTCGCGTTCTGTTATTGGTTCAGCGTAAGAATTCTCGGTTGAAGCGGAGGTTGTACTGGGTTTTGCTGTTGAGACTGGGGGTGGTCTGTTTGGAGATCTTGCAACCGATGCTGCCACTGGTTGTGACGTTGAAATGCTTCCTGCTTCTTTCTTAGCCCATGCTACATTCGCGGAAAAAGCTGAGCTCTCTGTTTCTATGACATTTCGTTCCATGCTACTCACATCCGGCTTTATTATTCGCGAAATGTTGGCCTGGGCACCTGTTTGGTTCATTGGACCTCCCATTGGCATCTGTTTGGAAAGCCTTTCTTGCTTGAAATTATACGTCGAGAGATCTTGACGTGTAAACGAATCCTGTTCCTCGCCGGGCTCATGTAGATACATGCACTGAGGATTCTGGCAAGACTGGTTTCGTAGGTAGGCAGAGCAGTACTTCGTGGTGCCATAATTTGCCTTGAGCACCGTTCCATCACTGAGTACTCCGTCGACTGCAGCAATACACTTTGCGGCATCCTCCTTTTTGTAGTACGTAACGTACACACCGATTCCGTTTCCTTCTGAACTCCCACGTTTCGAAATCACAATTTTCCTAACTGGCCCATACTGACCGAAAAAGTCATTCCCGCGTAGTGTTGTGTGGAGGTCGTCGTGGGCTACTTTTGGATTCAGCCCAATCACGTAGACAAGGTTCTTTTGCACTACCCGCATGCCAGACAAATGCTTACGGCTTGCGCTTTCATTCTCCTTGCGTTCGCGCTCTTTCTGCTTCCGTTCATTTCGAAGTCGCGCTTGCTTTTGGTGATCGCTTTTCCACTCTTCCGCGGATATGGGCTTGAATTCCACAGTCTGCTCCGAGTATGGTCTCCGACAAGCAGGACACTTGCCGTTGAGGTTAGGGTTATTTCGAATATTGTTCCAACAGAACTGGCAAACCTGGTACCCGCATGGACAAGGCTTGAAGTTTTTGTCACTCAGGTCAAACTCCTCCATGCACAGCGGACAGTCGTTGTCATCCTCGTCCGATATGAAGGAGTCCTCCTTTGTTCTGTTCATCCCTCCCCAGACAGCGCCGCAGCGATAGCTCACTCACTCAACGCACGGTCTTCGCAGCAATTGTTTTCGTTGTCCCGGCTATATTGCGTTGTAAATCAATCACGTCAAAGACCCACCAGTATGGCGACGAGGCAATTCAGAATGGGCAGGCGACTGTTTCCCGCGCCCCAGAGCAGGCCTTTTTTCACATCCAGCAGGCTGTCGGAAGCTGCAGTGTTTCGCTCGAAGCCGGTTGTTGCTCCACCCGTCGATCCAAAGCTCAAGTATAAGGAGGCAAACGAGCGTTTGCACAAATATGGAGAGTATCTCATGTCTTGCCTACCAAGATACATTCAACGATTCACGGTATGGAAGGATGAGTTGGCTATCTGCATTCCTCCGAGCGCTGTCATTCCCGTTTTCACCTTCCTTCGCGACCATTCCGCCGCACAGTATAGGCAGGTAGTTGACATCACTGCTGTCGACTACCCAACAAAGCAATATCGGTTCGAAGTTGTGTATAATCTCCTAAGTCATCGCCACAACTCTCGGATCCGAGTCAAGACCTACGCAGATGAAGCAAGCCCCGTACCCAGTCTCGTCCCCATCTACCAGGGAGCAAATTGGTATGAGCGAGAAATATACGATCTTTTTGGGGTTTTCTTTGCCGGGCATCCAGATCTCCGGCGGCTCATGACAGACTATGGGTTCGAGGGACATCCTCTGCGCAAGGACTTTCCGCTTACAGGTTACACGGAAGTTAGGTATGATGAAGAAAAGAAGCGGGTTGTGGTTGAGCCGTTGGAAATGTCACAGGCGTTTCGTAATTTCTCAGAGGGGAGTGCTGCATGGGAGCAGGTTGGCCGAGGAACCCAACAAACGCCAGAGTCCTTCCTGCCTCCTATCAAAGAAGAGCCCCCAAAGGACAAGTAGGCTTGTATAAATTACTTTCGATTCCCCTCTGTCGTACTCCGTACCCGATTCAATTTTTGCTGCAGTAGGCCGCGGTCGCGGGCCAATTGGTTGCGCACTTTGAGTAATTGCCGTCGTCTCTCCTCTGGTGATTCTTCTTTCCATTCCTCCGCCGTCTGCTTCTTCTGCACGTGCTCTTTGAGGTCTGCTCCAGTAAGGGATCCTACTACAGTGGCCAAGGCTGCGATGCCAACGAAATACTTCCACCGCTTGTCCATGGCATGTGTCACATAGCGCAGAGTATTGAGAGCAACTGGAACTTTTCAACGTTTTAATCAAAAATTACACGGAACGCTTCCATTCATGTCATCATACCAGCGTTCTCAGCTACATGGCCCTTAAGTCTTTTCCGGCCTCATTCCATCACTCCCAGAAAGGTAAGTCGCTGAGAAATTTGCAGCTCAGGCCGATCCTATGTGTATTAGCATGGAAATAGGGTATACATACGGGGAGGAGAATGCTGAGCTCATCAAATCGAAGATCCTGCTTCTTTGAGTATCGCAAGAGGTCATCTTCCTCCTTAGTCCACGCCTTCTCAGTAACAGTCGGGAGGACTATAGACCCCATCCGCAGACGACGAATGCTGGCGTGGGGCGCAGAAACCCATTGCTTGGTTGCGTTAGTGGATGCATCACAATTTGACGGATCCTTTTTCCGGATAATGGGGTTCACAAAGCCATTGGCAAAAATATCACCAGCAGGTCCAGACTCTTTCATGCTCTTCAACTTTGAACCCGAAAGACGTCGCCATCGAAATTGACATCCATTCGAAGTCCTACCAGGAACTGATATTAGTGGAGAAGTAAATAGTAGTACAGTGAGTTGCAATCTCACGCCATCCAAGATTGTGAACCTCTTTCAGTTGTCGCAACATATGGTCCTCGTGTGCTTGCCAAGAATGCGGCTCTCTTGGACCTTTGGGTCTAAAATTAGCAAAGCACACACAAAGCACACTTTTTGCGACCCAAGATGTCGAAGTCACTGACGCTCGTGCCACTTTCCGATTGCAATTCACTCGACTCTGTAGATTTCTGTGACCGTATATCAAAGCACTGGGGCTGATAATTGAGCGTCTGACCACCACAGCTTCCACCACTACTGCTGGCTCGACTCAAAGCAAAAGTTGGAGACTCGTCGTGGGACGATATAGACGTGCTTGGTGAGCTAGGGCCCATTGATCCAAAGGAGAACATCGTGCCAATCGTAGATGTCGACGAGATACTTGCACTCCTGCCGTTCCTAGGAGCCTTTGATGCGCTGCATGCTCCGACACCGTTGAGCACGCCAGCCTTGGTCGGTGGCAAGTATGGCACAAACCCACCATGCACGCGGGCAGGGGCAGCAGGGTCCATCAACAGCTCTGAAGAGGATACCCTGCCTGTCCCACTCCGAGAAGACGATGGCGGCTCAATGTTGAGCTTCCGAACGGAATTGATTCAAGGTAAGAGCGTAGAAGTGGTGGAGATAATTGGAGCAATCTCGAGTATCTTTGCTGGAGTCCTGCGTGGAACGACTGTTTGGAGCGTTTGTTCCCTCGACTCTCTGTTCCGTCTGAGCTCAGAGATGGCGAGTTCAAGGGGGAATTCGCGTTGGTGGAGGTAGTGGGTGGTGGTGTTGGGCCCAAAAGTCTAGCCGGGATTTCCATTTTGGGACGAACCAGCCCCAAGATTAGATCAGATGAGATGCGATAGATTAGATGCAAGGAGAGAAGAACCACCCAACCAATCGGACTAGAAAGATGGCGCCAAGGGTTTTCATTGCTAGACATGGAGAGACAGAGTGGTCCCTAAACGGACGCCATACCGGAACGACAGACCTCGCTCTTACGGCTAATGGGAAGAAAAGAATGCAAAAAACAGGGGAGGCCATGGTAGGCGAGGACAGGTTAATTTGTCCTGACTTGCTGCTTCAGGTCTACTGTAGTCCCAGGAAACGAGCTATGCAGACATTAGAACTGCTTGGGCTTCCCAAACAAGTTCCAGCGGAGGTTATGGATTCTCTTTCCGAGTGGGACTATGGTAAGTATGAAGGATTAAAGACGGCAGAAATCAAGCAAAGAGCGGGTGAGGACTGGGATATGTGGAAAGATGGGTGCGAAGGCGGAGAGTAATTCACACGTTTCTACCCTTTTCTAACCTCAGATCGCCAGAGCAAGTCACTCAACGCGTGGATAAGCTCATTGCTCACATTCAAGCGATGCAAAAGGACCACATGACCGATGGCAAGCCTGGAGACGTGCTTCTGGTAAGTTGTTGCATACCCGACTAAACAAGGTATGTCACGCACATATCGGTCGAAGTATAGCGATCCGATGGATTGGGCAAACCTTGCAAGAAGGACCCCATCTCATCCTCGAGGCAGGTGGCATTGGTGTGCTAAGCTACGAGCACAACTCCCCGGACGAGCCTGCCCTTATGCTTGGAGGAGCTTTTATGTCCAATTTATCGTAGAAACGTAAATGAAAAGTTTTGTATGTTGCCCGCTCCAACTCTGGCACATGTCCAATTCGGGCAATATGATTGAGTCACCGTGATCGAATTGGGACGCGCCGGACAACAAACATCAAAGCACGCATGAGCGACACATCGCGAAATCAATAATAGACAGTAGCATTTCTCGTAAACTTCTCGAGAGAGAGGCTGAGCGAAGTGCTTCGTGTTGGCCTTACGGTCGACCTCACTCTGCTTGGCTTAGCTGAGCAGAGCGCCTATCGTGTATGAGCAGCTTTCTCTTCAGGCTGTACTACAGCAAGGATGTCGATGGAATCAAAGCTCTCCTGGAATCGTGGTCGAGTGCGACCCCAATGGCATATGGGTCTCTTCCATCTCCGGCATCGAAACCACTGAGCAAAACCGCTGCTCAAGCCATTCGTCAGGACATCAATCGGCGAGACCATTTTGGCCGTACAGTGTTGCATCTTGCTGCGACTTCAGGTGACACTGAGATTGTCAAAGCTTTAGTTAAGCATCCGAGTACTGATATCCATCTTGCAGATCTGGAGAGTGGATGGACAGCATTGCACAGATCTCTCTACTATGGACATATTGCCTGCGCCATGATTATCCTTGGTCGATCTCGAGACGCCATTCGTGCAAAAGATTCGGAAGGAAATTCCCCTTTTGATGTGTACAACTCCACGATAGAGGGTACCAATCCTCCAGCTCTTGACGTTACGTACGGTGGCACGGACCTGTTTACATGGGGTTCTAATGCAAACAACAGTCTCGGTTTTGCTGACATGGACAACAGAGCGTACCCTGAGCGCATCAGTCTCGTTCGGTCTGAAGCTCAATGCTCTATGGCTGTGGATAGGTTGCGAGAATTGCGTGTTCGAGATGTGCAAATGTCGAAATATCACACTGCTCTTTTGACTACAGAGTCGATCGATAACCTGTTGGTCTGTGGCATTGGCAACAGTGGTCGGCTTGGCCTCGGTGTTGTCGGCACGCAACTCTCGTTCCGGCATGTCAAAGGACTTGGTGGAGGTATGGTAGGAAAAATTGCAATTGCTCAAGACCATACGCTTGCGGTGATGGAAGACGGAAGCGTCTATACATGGGGTTCAAATAAGTATGGGCAGCTTGGTTATGTGCTCGAAGTAAAATCTAAAGATGACCCTGTGCAGTGGACGCCTCGTAAGGTCGTAACAATGCTGAAACGAGAGGTCGTCATTGGATGTGCTGTGTCAAACATTCATTCTGTTGTGTTTACGGACAATGAGCTCTACGTATGGGGATTAAACGAAGGCCAGCTCGGTTTAACGGGTGTAGAGTCAGAGACGAAGCAAACAACACCTCGCAAGGTTACAATCCTTCCTTCCCGGACGGTGTGCATTGCAGCAACTGACAAAGCAACCGGGTGTCTCTTGGCAAACAATGAAGTATTTCTGCTCGCCAATGGTGGATTCTGTAAGATTGTATTTCCTTTACAAAGCTTCGGGGATATTACTACGTATCGACCGAAGCAGATGTACGCTGCAAATCTCATCCAAAAACTGGTTGCGGGAGATTCCACAACTTTTGCTGCGGTAAGTTCCATGGGCGACGTTTTCTCCTTTTCCCTCGACACAACACAGTCTGGCATGAAGCCATTTGCTCTCAGCAAAAGCATCAAACCGCTCAAAATATGGTCCTTGAGGAGAAAACATATGGCTGTTCGGGACGTGGCTGTAGGCCAGAAGGGTTCTGTCATTATCTGTACGCAATCGGGAGCTGTTTACGTCCGTGTGCCGCGAGTTAAAGTCAAGACAAATGCTGCAGAAACAAAGGAATACAAATTCTCTCGCATCTCATATCTCACACGAACAGTAGCTGTGCGGGCCAATGCTTTTGGGTCGTTTAGCGCTATTCGATCAGATGCGGAACTTCGTGAAATTGTTGTTGGGGAAGCTGATGCGTGGTATGAAATGCGAGAATTGCTGCCATATGCTAGTCTTTTCACTGAAGAGAAGGGAGTCATTTCAGAGACTTCGAGTAATTCTGGAGATGAAGGCCCTAGTCTTAAGAAAGATGCATTTCATGAGCAAGTTTTGCAATGGACTCAGTCTGAAGAATTCGACCTGACTCTCTCACAGGTTTGTCAAGATGCTCGTGGAACGGATCTGATACTGTCAAGCTACCAAGGCGAGATTCCAGTACATCGTCTCGTAATTACGAAACGAAGTCGCACATTGGCTCGACTGATGAAGGGGGGAAAAGTGAATGGGCTCACCTACCAACCCGGTAAAATTCTGTTTGGCGACCTTTCGTTGCTTGCACTCATCAATCTCGTGCATGTACTATATACCGACTCTTTGCTTCCATTTTGGTTACAATACACACGTTCAAATTTACCCAAGAAATTGGCTCAAGCCCGAGACGAACTACTGCAGCTTGTCCGGCTTTTGGATTTGGGACTAGAAGATTCAATTCAGTTTGACCGAAAAGTACCCAAACGCCTTGCTAGTGAGATGTCGGTGCTCTTGAACGATGAAAGCTTTCCCACCGACATGATCATTGAGCTAGCGGACAAGCGTGTAGCATGTCACTCCCTGATTATGCGCACGCGCTGTGAGTTTTTTGAAGCAATGTATCTAGGTGCAGCGGGGAGCTGGGTGGCAAGTCGTTATGGCACAAGTGCGGACAGTGTCATCAACATCAACTTAAAGCACATCAAAAGCGAGTACTTTATGCCCGTACTGTGCCACATCTACTCTGACGCAGGGGAAGAGTGTTTGTTTACCTTGCAGCATGACACAACTTCGGATTTTATCGAGTATGTAATACAAGTCATGGCTGTAGCAAACGAGTTGCTACTTACTCGCTTCATGCGAATTTGCGAGTCCTTCTTGGCTGGATACGTGAATATGCGTAATGTGGCGCAGGTCTTGTCAGATTCCGATATATTTGCCGCGGAGGATTTGAAGATGCGTTGTTTGGAATACCTTTGCTTGAATGGGGAAGGAGTCGTGGAAAACTAGTAAGTACAGTAGTAGCGAAGCTAATCAAAGTATTTTGGAAGAAGTGGATGATTCGCTGATCAGCGATTTGGAGGCGAGAGTTGTACAAATGCAGCTCCTTCGGTTTCCAATAACAAGGAGCGAGATTCAACTACAAAGTCTGCTAGAACGGCACCCAGGTCTTGAGAGCCTGCTGAAAAGAGAAAAGGATGTCCGTCGATTGGGTCCGGCGTCCTCTCCTCTTCT
>JAABUZ0100010064.1_pt1 | contig 10608 bp, 10 predicted proteins | sample 5562091 | NCBI WGS metagenome assembly JAABUZ01 (sample SAMN12813069, study PRJNA571459) | rock metagenome | isolation source: Antarctica rocks | place: Antarctica: Victoria Land, Linnaeus Terrace sud | collected 2015-12-21 | reverse complement strand
ATGGAAAGTAGCGAGCTGGCTCGCGCCCGCGTGATCGAGGACGAGAACACACGAATGCGCCGGATCATCGCCAATCTCTCGCTTTGAGAACGACGCGATGAAACAGCTGATCGGAAAAAACTCCTGGGGCCCTCCTCGCGAAAAAACGCGGCGAGGGCGCTCCAGGAACTTGGCTTGAGCCAGCGCGCCGCCTGTCGTATCACCGGTTGCGCGCGTTCAGTTGCGCATTACCGAATTCGTCGCAGCAACGATCCACACATGATCGAGCGCCTCAAGGCGATCGCGGCCGAGCGCCGTCGCTTCGGCTATCGTCGCTTGGGGCTGATGCTACGCCGCGAAGGGATCGTTGCGAATCAGAAACGCGTCTATCGCATATATCGCGATCTTGCGTTGCAATTGCGGCCGCGCCGCAAGCGTGGGGTTCGCTATGTTCGCGGCAATGACGTGCCCATCGTCACCAATCCGAACGAGCGTTGGTCGATCGACTTCGTTCACGATCGTCTGACGGGCCGTGCTTTTCGCGTGCTAACCGTTGTCGATGAGTTTTCGCGCGAGTGCGTTTCACACTTGAGGTGGGCTTCTCATTTTCCGGAGAACGCGTTGCGAGGATCTTCGATCGCGTCGCGCTTTCTCGATCGCTGCCGGCGACCATCAAATCCAATAATGGCGCGGAATTCACCAGCGGAAAATTACTGGAGTGGAGCGGGATAACCGGCGTCAAACTGCACTTCATCGAGCCCGGCAAGCCGAACCACAATGCCGTCGTCGAAAGCTTCAACGGACGTCTTCGCGACGAGCTTTTGAATGAGCATTCATTTCCGACGATTTTCCACGCCCGATCGGCGATCGACGCCTGGCGCTTCGACTACAACCAGCGCCGGCCGCACACGACGCTCGGGGGGATGACTCCGGTCGAGTTTCTCAAATCGTATCTCAACCAAGACCCACAATTTCAAGCGGCTCTATAAATGGGGCGGCGTCGCGCAGCTGGGAATCTCTAGTTCAGTCGTTGTTTGAGGATACTGGAATCCACAGCGATAGCACCCTCAACACGACCCTTAACTGGCAAGTCTCACACAACTGGGTCAAAATTTCGACGACCGCAAGAACCGCAGCTGTGAGCGGAATCTGTTGCTCAGAGTGTATTGGATCCTCGGGTTTCCGGCGTCACGTCGATTACGTGCCCGGTGTACTGCTCGATGTCGTCCGGTGTATCGACGTCGAGATACGGCTCCTCGCGCTCGTCGTCGATGCGTAACCGCGTCAAGCGCGGGTCATCACGTAATTGTCGGAGCGTGTCACCGTCAGGTAACGAGCCGACGAAACCGCGCGTGCGAGGACCGAAAATAACCGGGTGGCCTGGCTGATTGCGACGGACGGGGAACGCGACATCGACCGCGGCTGCGGCGCGTGCGCGTTCTAGCCTGAGGACATCCTTCGACGTCACGAGCGGAACGTCGGCGAGACACACCGCGAATGCGGTTTCGGCGGCGACATGCGGCATGGCTAACTTCAGTGAGTAGGCCATACCACGCTCGGGAAACGCGTTCACGACGGGCATTACGATAGAACTTCGACGTTCGATGACGTCGACGAGCGCGGGCGATATCACGACGACGACTGACAACGGAACGAGGTTTGTGAGCGATCGCGAGATGATCGGCGCCTCGCCAACCCAATGTGCGAGTTTGTCGTAGCCCATGCGGCGCGAACGGCCGGCCGCTAGCACGACGCAAACGACGGCGGCGTTCATCCAAGCACGGAATGAATAGGCCCTGAGCCAAGCAGTAGGCGTCCGCCCGAGCGCGCATGTCGAGCGGCGATCATCTCCGCGGCAATGGAGACGGCGACCTCAGCGGCGTTATCCGCGCCGAGATCAAGTCCTATCGGCGCTGCGAGTCGTGCGATTTGCGTCTCGCTGACGCGGGCGGCCCGCAAACGCTCGAGCCTCCGTGCGTGGGCGTTGCGACTACCGAGCGCGCCGACATATCCGACCTCGGAAGAGAGCACTGTCGGCAAGAACGTAGCTTCGAATCGCTCGTCATGCGCCAGCACGACGACCGCATCGCGTCGGCACAACGTCGCTGTCGGCACGACGTCTTCGGGCCACCCGAGAACGGTCGTGGCATTTGAGAAGTGCCGTGCTGAAAGAAACGCGGGGCGAGGATCGACGACCAGCACGTCGCAACCGATCTGCCGCGCGATTGGAACCAGCGCTGCCGCGTAGGCGTTCGCACCGACGAGATAGAGCGATGCCGGCGGCGCACTGTTAGCCGTAAGCGACACGAGGACCGATTCGGTGATGATGGCCAGCTCCATCGTAAGCGTCCCGCCGCACAGCGACGCGACGTCGACGAGCCCGTCACTGCAGCCGTACGTTCGTGCGACCGACTCTCCGGTTGCAAGCACGGTGCGCGCTTCGGCGATGACCGCTGCCTCTACGCAGCCGCCGCCGATCGAGCCCGCAACTTCCCCCGCGTCGTTGACAGCGAACGCCGGACCTAAACTGACCGGCGCCGAGCCGTTGATGTCCGTCACCGTCGCGAGCGCAGTGCGTCGCCCGGTTGTAGTCCAACGCTGTAGCGCGTCAAGTAGATCGAACGATGCACAATGCGAGGAAACCGTAAGCTGGCTCATGGTCGTCGTCACCTCTTGCTTGGGGCTTGGCACTGAACTCGCACACGCCTACATTTATTGCGCGAGCGGGTGCGCGTCCAAAATGGACGCCGATTCGGCAAGCGTGCGCGAGGCCACGATGATCGTCGTAGGACCGGCGCAATTCCGTATCTCCCAGGCGAGCAGCGTGCCGCGCGTAGGTCCGAGCTCGCGCGCCAGCTTGTCGAAGCCGCCCATGCGCCGCGAGAAGCCGGCCGCAAGAATGATTGCGGCCGGCCCCGGGTACTCGACTCCAATCATCCGAGCAGTCGTTCGGGAACGATCGGCAAGTTGCGAACGCGCACGCCCGTGGCATGGTACACCGCGTTTGCTATCGCTGCCGCCATGCCGACGATACCGATTTCACCGATGCCCTTCACGCCTGCCGGATTGACATGGTCGTCCGTTTCGTCGACGAGCACGACGTCGAGTTGCGGGATGTCGGCATTGACCGGCACGAGATAGTCGGCGAGGTTCGCATTCATCACCCGACCGAACCGGTTGTCGTAGCGGCCTTCCTCGTGCAGGGCCATCCCGACGCCCCAGACCATCCCGCCGAGATACTGACTGCGCGCGAGCTTCGCGTTGAGGATGCGGCCGGCGGCGAACGCGCCGACGAGCCGGCGCAGCCGTACGGTACCGAAATCCGGATCGACGGCGACTTCGGCAAACTGTGCCCCGAACGAGTGCGCGGAGTACGGCGACTCGGCGGCCGGCGGAACGGTCGTGTCGGCCAGCGCCGAGACCGCACCGCCGTGACGTTGCACGAGCGCTGCAACGCTTTCACTGTGCCCGCCACCCGAAAGCATGCCGTTAGCGACGCTGACGGCGTCGGCGCCGAGCCCGTGCAGCGGCGAGGCGGCGTCGGCGACGGCAAGTCCCGCAAGTTTCGCGCGCATCGCTGCACCGACCGCGACGATTGCCGAGCCGATGCTCGCCGTCAGCTGCGAGCCACCTGCAACCGGCGCCTGCGGCATCTGCGTGTCGCCGAGATCGAAGCGCACGTGTTCGATCGGCAGGCCGAGCGCTTCGGCCGAGAGCTGTGTGAACGCCGTGTACGCGCCCGTCCCGATGTCGGTCCCGCCGCTTTGCACGAGCGCCGTGCCGTCGCCATGGACCGTTGCCGACGCCGACGCTTTGGAACGATTCGTGGGATACGTGGCGCTCGCCATGCCGAGGCCGATCAACAAACCGCCGTCACGCATCGAGCGTGGCGCGGCGGTGCGGCGCGACCAACCAATGCGCTCGGCTCCGCGCGCGTAGCACGCCTGCAGCGACTTCGAGGTAAAGGGCTTGGACGTGTGCGGATCGCTTTGAGCGTAGTTGCGCAGCCGTAGCTCGATCGGGTCGAGTTTGGCTGCGTACGCGAGCTCGTCCATCGCGGACTCGAGCGCAAACGAACCGCTCGACTCGCCCGGTGCGCGTTGATACGTCGGCGTGCCGACGTTCGTGCGCACGAGCCGGTGCGTCGTTGCCGCATTTGGAACGGCATAGAGCATGCGGCTGATGAGCGCGCTCGGCTCGAGGAATTCATCGAACGTCGAGGTGCGCGTGAGCACGTCGTGCGAGAGTGCGACGAGCCTGCCGTCGCTCGTCGCACCAAGCTTCACGTGTTGCTCGGTCCGCGGGCGGAAGCCGACGCCATGGAACATTTGCTCGCGTGTAAGCACGATTTTTACCGGCCGCCGAACGACCTTCGCGGCCATTGCGGCCAGCAGCACGTGCGCTTGCGTGCCGCCCTTCGAACCGAACCCTCCGCCGACGAACTTCGTCACGACGCGCACGTCGCTCTCGGGCAGGTCGAGGATCGCCGCCACCGACGAACGACGTGCGAATACGCCTTGCGAAGCGTCGTAGAGCGTCAGACGCGGCCCATCCCAAAGGGCAACCGTCGCGTGCGGCTCCATTGGATTGTGAAACTCGTCGGCAATGCGGTACACGCTGTCGACCTTGATTCGGGCGGCGCTGAACGCGCTCTCGGGATCGCCGCGGCGCGAATCGGTCGTCTGGCGGTTGGCGCGCGCCGGCGCGTATGGCTGCGCCCCATCGTCGTGCAGATCGAGCACCGCCGCGGCGCGATCGTAGCTGACGGCGACCAGCGTCGCCGCGTGCGTTGCGCGCTCGAACGTATTGGCGACGACAACTGCGATCGGCTGGCGATCGTAGAGCACCCGATCATCCTGCAGCAGCCGCAATTTTTTGTCGGCCCGCTGCGCATCGGTGTTGACCCGCGGCGCATTGTGGTGGGTGAGCACGCCGATCACGCCTGGTGCGCGCAATGCACGGCTCGCGTCGAGCGCGGCGATGCGACCGTGCGCGATCCCCGCACTCGTCACGATCACGCCGTAGGCCACGTGCGGCACCGGCTCTTCGTACGAGTACTTCGCCGCACCGGTCACCTTTGCGCGCCCGTCGACCCGATCCAGCGGCTTCCCGATCATGCCGCACCGCCCGCGGCGCGTAGCGCGCGCACGATCGCGCGCTTGACGAGCGCCAGCTTGAAGGCGTTGAGCGTTCGAGGCCGTGCGTCGGCGAGCGCGGCGTCGGCGGCAGCCGCAAATGTCCCATCCGTCGCTGGCCGGCCCCTCAGCGTACGCTCCGCGGCGAGCGAACGCCACGGTATCGGCGCAACGCCGCCCAGGCCGAGCCGTGCATCGCGGATCGTTCCGCCCGCGACGTCGAGTCCGGCAGCAACGGAAACGAGCGCAAACTCGAACGACGCGCGGTCGCGGATCTTGAGGTACGCGGAGCGCTGCGTGAGGGCGCTGGGAACAAACGATATGCCCGTGATGAGATCGCCGTGCGCAAGATTCGTGTCGCGCCACGGTGTGGCACCCGGTAAGCGATGGAAATCGCCGAAGGGGATCGTGCGTTCGCCGCCGTCGCCGGCGATGTGAATCGTCGCGTCGGTCAGCAACATCGCGACCGCAAAGTCGCTTGGGTGCGTGCAAATGCACTCGGGGCTCGCGCCGAGCAGCGCATGGCGGCGATTGTCCCCGGAGATCGCCGAGCAGCCGCTGTCGGGTACGCGCTTGTTGCATGGAGTTGCGACGTCGCGGAAATAGACGCACCGCGTCCGCTGCATGATATTTCCGCCGATCGAGGCCATGTTGCGCAGTTGCGGTGAAGCGGAGAGCGCGAGCGCGCGCGTCACGGCCGGTGCCGCACGGCCGACGACCGGATCGTCTGCGACCTCGTTCATGCGCGCGAGCGCGCCGATGTGCAGCCTGCCGTCGGGCATTGTCTCGATCCGTCCGAGCGGCAGATCGTTGATGTCGATGAGCGCGCTCGGCGCCGCCGACCCGATCTTGGTGAGATCGATGATGGAGGTTCCGCCCGCGAGAAAGGCGGCGTTCGGATCGCGTTTCACGGCGGCGCGCGCGGCCGCGGTCGTCGCGGCGCGGCCGTAGGCGAACGGTTGCATCAGGCGTGCGCCGCCGCGCGGACCGCGTCGACGATGTTGGGGTACGCGCCGCAGCGGCAGATGTTGCCGCTCATCTGTTCGCGGATAACGCTATCGTCGAGCGCACGGCGTTCAGCCAGCAGTCCGACCGCCGACATGATCTGTCCCGGCGTGCAATAGCCACACTGAAATGCGTCGTGCTCGACGAACGCGGCTTGCACGGGATGTAACTCGTCGCCATGCGCGAGCCCCTCGATCGTCGTGACGGCCTTGCCTTCTGCAGCGATCGCAAGCGTGAGGCAACTGTTGACGCGGTGGCCTTCGACGAGCACGGTGCACGCGCCGCATTGACCCTGATCGCAGCCCTTTTTCGTCCCGGTCAAACCGAGGCGCTCGCGAAGCGCGTCGAGCAACGTCACGCGTGGCTCGAGCGCGAGCGTTCGCTCGACGCCGTTGACGCGCATGCGCACGGGCCCCGGCTCCGGACCACGTAATGCCACCGGCGCCGCTACATTGGGCAGCGCCTCGGCCGCTTCGGTCGTAAATCCGGCTTGCGCAGCCACGCCCGCAAGGCCGGCGGAAAGCGTGAAAGCGCGCCGGCTGATCGCTCGTTTGTCCGACATCTTAGCCACGAGCATCTCCGGTTTTCAAAGTAATGCTGCTTCGCCAAATCGGCGATGAGTCTATAGCTGGATAGGTAGCAACGAGCTCCATGGTGCCTAGTCGATGCGATATTCGTAATTCGCGGATTCGGGTTCCTTCACGCGCCGATTCTTCTCAGGCACGTTCGTCGAGTCGTTTTTCTCAGCCCGTGTTCGAGTGCGTCGAGACAACGGCGCGCGAGGGTTTCCGCGACGGCGACACTTGACGCGAGACTGCGATCCGGACCGTCGACGATGAGCGATGATAGGCCGTGGACCGTGGACCACGCCGCAAGCACGAGCGGCTCGACGGGTCCTCGCGCGATCACGCCCGCTTTCTGGCAGTCCTCGATTGTTTCGACCAGGAGCTGATGGCCGACATCCCGGTTCGGCGATGCCTCCGAGTCGGGAACGGCATAGAGCTCCGGGCGGAACATGATTTGAAATTCAGCCGGATTGCGATATGCGAAGCGGACGTACGCGACCCCGATTCTGCGGAGCGCCTCAAACGGATCGTGACTGCTCGACCGAGCGCGGCGCATTTCCGCGGCAAGTCGTTCGAAAGCGGCATCGACGACCGCCCGCACGAGGCTCGCTTTGTCTTGGAAATGATTGTACGCGGCCGCGTGGCTTACGCCCGTCCGGCGCGAGACTTCGCGCAAATTTAGACCCTCGACGCCGACCTCGGCTAAGAGCGCGCGGGTGGCTTCGAGCAAGGCGGCGCGGAGGTTGCCGTGGTGATAGGCGCGTGATGTTGACATCGGTCATTGTAGCATATATTACCGCTGTCTACATGGAAGAAGTTCAACAAATGACAGAGCCCATTTTTCCCGGCCGCTTCACCGTTCCAAATTCCGAAGGGTTCGTGCTATTTCGGATCGGCATGCGCTTCAACGGATGGCGCGGAGGGCTAACGGCGCTGCGCGCCTTCGCATCGATGCCGGGCATGCTCGCCGAACAACGTGCGCATCCCGAGTTAGGCATGCTCTGGACGGCGACGGCGCTGTCGTGGCCGGTGATCCAGATAACCCAAATCTGGCGATCGTTCGAGGAACTTGAACGCTACGCGAAGATGCCCGGTGGGCAGCATACGCGCATTTGGCGTTGGTTCAACAAGCTTGGACGCGGCGGGTTCGATACGGGGATCTGGCACGAGACGTATCGGATCGCTCCCGGTACGTACGAAGCGGTCTACGTCAACATGCCTCGCTACGGGATCGCCGCGGCCACGATCCACGAGCCCGTTACTGCGGCGACGGATTCCGCTCGTGCGCGAATGGAAGGTGAAGGGACCGGCGTCCATGGATAGCGCGAGCGAATCTGACCCGCATTCGCGCGCCGCTGCCTCTAGCGAAAGACCGTTGATGCGCGCGGTCGAGTACGATCGTTACGGGCCGCCAGGCGTGCTGCAGGTAAGACACGTGAAACGTCCGCAGCCGAAACCCGGTGACGTACTGGTGCAAGTGGATGCGTCGAGCGTGAATCCGATCGACACGGTCGTTCGCGCAGGCGAATTGCGCCTGATCACGGGAAAGCTGTTTCCGAAACGCATCGGCATCGACTTTGCAGGACAGGTCGTCGCGATCGAGCCTGGGACTTCGGAGTTCGAAGTAGGCGATCGCGTCTGGGGCGTGATGCCGCTCTCCGTCGAACGGGGAGTCGGCCAGGGCAGCGCCGCAATTTGTCACCGTCTCGACGACCCGTCTTTCAGCTAGCCCGAAAAGCCTCAGCTTCATCGAGGCAGCTTCAATTTCCAGCGTTGGTGCGGTCGCCATCAGCGCCGTTTCGCGGGCCACACGACGTTGGCTCCAGCCGACCCGGAGAAGTTTGGCAACCTGATTTTTCGCCGTCACGCTCAGCTCGTTCATGGCGGCGCTTTCGCGTCGCCGGAAGCGCCGGGGCTGCCGTCAGGTCACTGGTACACTTTCAAAGTGGCCACCGACCCCTGGTACACTTTCAAGTGGCCATCGCTGGTACACTTTGGGTGGCCGTTGAGGCGGTTAGCGCGCACGTCGCGACGATCTAGTCGCAAGGGCCGTTGTCGCGACAAAGCCTCTGTGAATCGCCCGCATCTCGTCCCGCTTGCCCTCGGGTTCGTCGCCGGGGTTGCGAGCGACATGCTGACGTTGCAGTTGCCAGTACTCGCCACCGGCATCGCGCTCGCATTCGTAGCGCGTTTCGTCCAGGCTAACGTGCGGACGTACGCGTTGCTCGCACTCGCGCTGGGGGCACTCGACGGATTCGCACTCGGTCATCCGACGGAGCCAACGCCCGACGCGCATTTCACACACCTGCGCGGCACCGTCCTCGACGCACGCGCGAACGACTTCGACGGTAGTCAAGTCGTGGTCCGGCTCGACGGCGGAACGCTCGCGACGCTCGCATTGCCCGGCGTGCCACCGGAGATCGGGCGGCGTTTGCTCGTACGCGCGAAGCGCGAGCTCTTCGACGAAGCGCGCAATGCCGGCGAACCTTCCCTGCGGGCGCTCGAACGCGATCGCGGGATCACTTGGCATCTCGAGCGACCGCGCGTCCTTGCATCGCAGCCACCCGATCCCCGCGATGCGACGCTCTGGATCCCACGGTTGCGCGCCGCGGCCTCGGCGCGGCTTCATGCGACGCTCGGCGAGCCGGATGCCACGATCCTCGCGGGCGCCACGTGGGGCGAACGGGGGACGTTGCCGCGCGACTTGCGGGACGAGTTTCAAGACACCGGTACCGTCCACGTGCTCGTAACGGCGGGCTTGCATCTGGGTGTCGTGGCCGCGCTCGCCGTCGCGCTGTTGCAGTGGTTAAGATGCGGTCGCATCGGTGCGTCACTCGGTGCGATCGTCGTCATTTGGGCATACGCCGAATTCAGCGGCGCGCATTTGCCGTCGCTACGGGCGGCGACGATGCTTTCGGTTGCGTTGCTCGCACGCGCGGCCGGTCGCGAATCGATCTCCTGGAATGCGCTCGCGGCAGCCGCGATCGTCGTCGTCGCCCTGCGGCCGGCGTCCGTCACGAGCGTCTCGTTCGCGTTGTCGTTTTCGTGCGTGGCGGCGATCTTCGGGTTCGCGTCGCCGCTCGCGGGGATGATCCGGCGTCTCGGGTTGCCGCAATTCGTAAGCGGGGCGCTCGCCGTATCGCTCGCGACGCAGCTGGGCACGTGGCCGCTCACCGCCGCTACCTTTTTGGTCATCGCGCCGTACGCGCCGCTCGCGAACGTCCTGGTCGTGCCAGTCGTCGGCGTCGCGATGCTGGTCGGCTTCGTCGCGCTCGCGTCGAGCGGCGTCGCACCGCTCGCATTCGCCGTCGGGAACGTCGAGACGTCGCTACTCGATTTCATCGTCGCGACGGTACGTGCGGTCGGCACGCTCCCCGGCGCCCACATCATCGCGACGCCGCCGCCGATCTGGGCCATCGTGGTATACGACATCGCGTGCATCGTCGCGGCGGCCGCACTGCGGCGCGAACGAATCGCGCTCGCAAGCGGCGTCCTCGCGCTCGCGACCGCGCTCTGCCTGTGGCCGCCCCGAGCGATCGATCCCGATCTCGTCGTCACCGCGATCGACGTCGGGCAAGCCGATGCGCTGTTGATCCAAACACCGCACGGGCATGCAGATCTCGTCGATGCGGGCGGACGTCTCGAACACGGCAACGCGCCGCTTACAACATCGACCGCCGAGAACGTGGGCGAACGGATCGTCGTACCGTTTCTCATACGCCGCGGCATCCATCATCTCGATGCCGTGTTGCTTTCCCATCCACACGGCGATCATGCCGGCGGGATGGCGCCGGCGTTACGCGCGCTCGGCGCAAACGGTTTCGCCGATAGCGGGCAGTCGTATGCGGGGCACGCCTATCTCGACGCGCTCGCGACGGCCCGGGAGCGCCGCGTGCCGATGCTGGAGCCGCGCGGCGGCGACG
>JAABUZ0100010063.1_pt1 | contig 10608 bp, 11 predicted proteins | sample 5562091 | NCBI WGS metagenome assembly JAABUZ01 (sample SAMN12813069, study PRJNA571459) | rock metagenome | isolation source: Antarctica rocks | place: Antarctica: Victoria Land, Linnaeus Terrace sud | collected 2015-12-21 | reverse complement strand
GTCGGCGGAGGACGGGAACGCGGGGGTCGATGTTGAGGAGGACGGCGGTGGGGGTGTGGTGCTGGCGCCGCGGCGCCGGCCGCGGGGGAGTGGGCAGCGGGTGTCGCGGCTGACGGTGCGGTTGTCGGCGGCTGAGCATGGCGAGGTGGTGGCTGCCGCGGGCGCGGCGGGGGGGACGGCGGCGGGGTTCACTGCGTCGGCGGTGCTGGCGGCGGCGCGGGGTGGGCAGGCGCCGGGTGGTTCGCCGGTGCGGGTGGTGCTGGGGGAGCTGATGGCGGCGCGTCGGCAGCTGCGGGGCTATGCGGTGAACGTGAACCAGGCGGCGAAGGTGCTCAACTCCGGTGGCGGGGTTCCGGAGTGGCTGGAGGCGGCGGTCGAGGCGACGGATGCGGCGGTGGCCCGGGTCGACGAGGCAACTGCGGCTGTGATGCGGAGCCTGCGATGACCACCTGCTGGGGCGGGGGCCGGTGGTGATCGGGAAGGTGCTGCGGGGGTCGGACGCGGCGGGACTGTTGCGCTACTTGTACGGGCCGGGCCGGGCCAACGAGCACCTCCGGCCGCGGCTGGTCGCCGGGTGGGATGACCCGGCGGTGCTGGAGCCGGCGCTGCGGGCTGATGGCCGGCGGGACCTGCGCCGGCTGGCCGACCAGCTGAACGCGCCGCTGGTGGCGGCCGGTCTGGGTCCGAATGACAGGGCGGTGTATCACCTGGTGGTCGCGTCGGCGAAGGCCGATGCGGGGCGGGGACTGGCGGCGGACCGGCCGCTGACCGACGCCGAGTTCGCCCAGATCTGCACCGACCTGATGGAGCGGACCGGGCTGGCCCAGGGCGGGGGTGCGGTGGGTCGCGGTCCGCCATGACACCCCGGGTGCGGAGCATGTGCATGTGGTGGCGACGTTGGCGTCGGAGTCGGGGCGGCGGGTGTGGCCCCGTAACGACTTCTACCGGATCGGGGAGGGCTGCGGCGCCGCCGAGCAGCGCTACGGCCTGCGCGCCACGGGGGAGCGGGACCGGACCGCGGCCAAGCGGCCGACCCGGGCCGAGACCGAGAAGGCGATCCGGACCGGGGGGCAGGTGCCGGTGCGGGTGGCGCTTCGCCGGGAGGTCCGCGCCGCTGCCGGCGGGGCCGGGAGTGTGGAGGCGTTCTTCGCCCGGCTGCGCGACGTCGGGTTGATGGTGCGTGAGCGGCGTAGCGAGCTCGCCGGCGCTTTGACCGGCTATGCCGTCGCGCTCGCCGGTCGGGTCGGCGAGCGGGGTGTGCCGGTGTTCTACTCCGGCGGCAAGCTTGCTGCTGACTTGACGCTGCCCAAGCTCGCCGCCCGCTGGGCACCCGCCGGCCAGCCGGGACCGATGGGGTGCCCGGTCGAGACACCGGCCGGCCCGGGACCCGACCGGCGGCCGGTGACGGCGGGCTGTCTGCCGAGCAGCGGGCCGCGGTGTGGGCCCAGGCGATCGACGCCGCCGGCCGGGCGAGCGCCGCGGTCGGCGCCCACCGCAATGACCCGGCGGGGGCGGCGGACGCGGCGTGGGCCGGTTCGGACTTTCTTGCCGCGGCAGCCCGGGTGATCGGCGGGCGCCGCGGCGGGGTGCTGCATGAGGCGGCGGAGGACTACGACCGGGCCGCCCGGCAGGCGTGGGGCCGGCTGCCCGAGCCGTCACCGGCGGGGTCCGGGGTGCGGGCAGCGTCCGGGCTGCTGGCAGCGGCCCGATTGGTCCGGGCGCCGGAGACCGCGCAGATGCTGGCCCTGCTCGGGCAGCTCGCTGTCCTAGCCGATGCGGTTGGGCGGATGAGGGTCGAGCAGGACCGGGCGGTGCAGGCCGCCGCGGCCCGCCAAGCTGCCGAGCAGATCCGCGCCGAGCACACCCGACGGCTGGCTGGCACGTCCGCCGGGCCGGGTAGGGCAGCCAGGGCCGTTCAGGTCGCCGAGGCGGGGCGTCGGTCGGGTCCGGCCGCGCCACCTCAGCAGCCGGGCCGTTCCCGGTGAGCTGCAGCGCGTGGTGCAGGGCTTGACGCGGTTGTGGGCAGCCCCAAGCGCGGCCGCAGATCAGTCGGTCGTGACCGGCCCTGTCTGCGTGCTGGTCGTCTTCTTCCCGTGCTCTCGATGCTTACCGCCTACAGGTGTGGCGTCGCTCGGGCGCCGAGCGAGGCTGGGTCGGCGACGATGTTCCGATGGTGACCCGTGGCCCGGAGCCGGACCTGTTTGCGTTCTACACCTCGCGCTACGCCGAGGACGACCGGCTGCGGATGAGCCCGCACGGCCGGCTGGAGTTCGCCAGAACCCGTGAGCTGCTCGAGCGGCACCTACCGCCGGCGCCCGCCCAGGTGCTCGACGTCGGCGGCGGGACGGGGGTGCACGCCCGCTGGCTGAGCGAGAGCGGCTACCGGACGCATGTGGTCGATCTCGTCCCGGCACATGTCGCGCAGGCGGCGAGCATCGCGGGCGTCACCGCCGCGGTTGGCGACGCCCGTCACCTTGATCAGCCGGACGCCTCGGTGGACGTGGTGCTGCTGTTGGGGCCGCTGTATCACCTGCTCGAGCGCGCCGACCGGGTAGCAGCCCTGACCGAGGTGCGACGCGTGATACGGCCGGGCGGGCTGGTAGCGGCGGCGGCGATCAGCCGGTACGCGGGTCTGCTGGACTTCGCGGCCCTGGGCCTGCTCGACGAGCACACCGAGCCGCTGCTGCGCGACGTGATTGACACCGGCCGGCACGACCCACGGCTTGGCTTCACCACCGCCTACCTCCACACCCCTGAGGAGCTCGCCGCCGAGATGCGGACGGCTGGTCTACGCGCCGTCGACGTCTTCGGCGTCGAGGGCCCGACCGGCCCCGCCCTCGACGCCCACGGCCTGGCCCGGGTCGACGAACTACTACCGGCTGCTGTCCGGTGCGCACGAGCCGTCGAGCGCGACCCGGCGCTGATCGCTGCGAGCGCTCATCTGCTGGCCGTGGGTCGTGGGTGGCTGGGCGCCTGAACCTGCAGCGCCCAGCACTTGCCCTGATGGAGCAGGCCGCCCGGGCAGGCCAGATCGACCCTGATGAGGCGTCAACCTGAGGGGCGCGGCCCGTGGCACGGCTGACGGGATCGGCTGGCCCGGATCGGCGTGCCAGCCCGAGTGGCGCCCGGAGGCTGTCAACGGGGACCGTGCAGGCGGCAGATGACGTAAGGGCGAAGCGCGGTAGCCAGCCCGGTCTGGGCCCGGTCCGCGGCCATACCCAGCAACTCAGCAGTCGTAAGCGCTGCGGTTTCTGACGTCGTCGGCAGACGCGCCGGCATACGTCGCCTCGATGGCGGGCGGCAGCGAGGCGCCAGGGTTGTCGAGCAAGCTGACGAGCCCGAAGGCGGGGTAGGGCACCTGCTCAGCCACCGCCCACAGCTGCAGTACGCGCCCCCGAGCCCGGCTCAGCTGCTCGAGCGCCTCCAGCACGGACTGCCGGTGCAGATACTTGGCGACGTTGGCGAGGGCCTCCCACCCGTCGAGCATCCAGTCCCTCGGATCGGCGGCGGCAGACCACAACGACGGAGTGAACGTGTCGGTGAGTCGGCCGCTGCGGTTCAGCAGGGCGACACTTCCCGGCGCCCGCCCCGGCCGGTAGTCGGCGCTGACCACGACCAGGTCGAGTTGGGTGCCGTCCTCGTACTGGACCCACCACCGGGGCCGGCCCTCGAACGGCTGCGCGGACACCTCCACCACCGAGCCGAGCCCCTCGACCAGCGCAGTGACCACCCCGACCGGCGGGGGGTCAGCCGTGGCGTAGCCCAAGGCGACGTCGAGGTCGGACAGGGCATCGCCGCGGCCCTCGGCGACCGAGCAGCCGAGCTCGAGCCAGTCCCACTGCTGGTCTACGGTCACGGCCGCGAGCAGCCGGTGCAGCAACGCTCGCTGGGCAGCGAGCTCGGACGGCAGCGGGAGATCCAGTCTTCCGCCGATGTCATGTCAGCATTCAACGTCTAGTGGTCGTGGCTTGGTCGTACCGAGGGCGTCCCGCTCAAGGACAACTACCGGCGGCGCATCATGAGCCATATCGCCATCACCAGAGCGGCGTGAAGTCGGTTCTAGTGGGACCGCCCCCGTCAAGTGATCAGAGCTGGTGATGGGGGCTGGGTTGTTTAGACGGAGTGTTGCGACAGTTCCTGTTTGTCCCTCTTCTTGTTTCGGTCCACGGTGTAGACCAACTGGGCCGTGCCTATCCCGAGAGCAAGGGGACCGCAGGTCGGGGCGATCTTGTTCCCCAGCGGTCCGGCGGTGAGCCAGATACCGGCCACGCCGGCCGCGGCCAACGCACCGATCAGGACGTACAGGAGGTATGGCACCAACCTCCAGAAGTCCCGGGCGCTGGTGATGCCTAGTTCGGCCGCGGCTGCCTGGACCTCTGGCGGCAGCGCGAGGTCCGCGTCTTCGTTCTTCAGCGAGCGCCGCGGTCTGGTGATGATGTCGGCCAGCGGGGACAGGTCGGGCCGCACCTGGGCGGTTATCGACCGCAGTAGCTGGTCGGAGATCGTCGGGATCTTGAACTGGTCAAGCTGACCGAGTAAATCCAGGGTGGCTGTTGCCTGCATCTGGGACAGGATCTCGAGGTTGGTGTTCGTGGTCCACGTGGGCAGCACCGCGTTCGCCCATGAGTCAGCGACGGTCGGGATCTTCGGCATCTGGTAGGTCGGACCGATCATGCTCGCCACCGTCGCCCTGAAGTCCGCTGCGACTCGCTGGCCCCCCACGCTCTTGGCCACGATCGCGGGGATCTCGGTGGCGACCCGTTGCAGTGGCGAAGACCATGCCTTCGCCGTCGCCTCCTGCGCCATGGCTAAGGCACTCAGTGATCCCTGCTGCGCGAGCATGGCGTAGATCGGTTTCGTCTGCTGGCGCTGCATCGCGCGGAACGCCGTGTGGTCCCCGAGGATACCGGCGAGGGTCTTTGACCAATTGCTGCAGGCGTTGCCCAGGATGGGCTGCATTGCTTTGAAGAGCGCCTCGTTGTTCCAGGGGTAGTCATCGCCGTCGGCCGCGAAGGCGGCTGCGTAAGAGCCCATCTGTCCTCCTGTGCAGGGGGCAAGCTGCTCCAATATACAGCGCTCGAACAGGTGTTCTATGCGTCCGCCGCCCGGCCGGAAGGCGATTGCAGGCCCGAGGTGCCTCGCGCCGAGAAGCCCCGTTCAGGAGGGAGGTCTCGGAGGCCTGTCGGCTACGGATGAGGATTTGGGTCCTCTATCCCCAAGCCAACCCAGCGCCGGACAACGGGACGACCCCTCCGACCGGCCCCCAGGGTCCCACTTCTGAGGTCCGGTAAGGGAACGGTTTCGGACACCACCGTGACCGCTCATCGAGGCGGGCATGCGCGCTGGGACACGCCCTACTGTCCCCGTGCTCGGATCGCTGAGCCCTGGCGGCCATCGTGACCTGCATGAACATGACCAACAATAATCAATCTTATGGAAGGTTTGGGTTCTGTAGCGGTGCTCGACCTTTCGGGGTCTTTCGATGTCATCCGACAAATGAGAGCACCTCGGCTGCGACGGGGTCGTTGCTTTCGGGTATCGCGGCGGGCTGTTCGAGCGTGTCGGTGTGGATTCGGTAGACGTTGCGCAGGCGGCGGAAGTCGAAGGTGTCGGGGGAGATGGAGCGTCTGTTGGCGCTGACTAGTCCGGCAGCGCGAAGCTCGCGGAGACCTTTGGAACGGGTGTCTTCGCTCAGGGCGAAGCGGAGTTCGGCCTGCTGTGGGCTGAACCAGAGGTCGGTGGTGGTGGGGTCGCGCCGACCCAGCTCGGTGTAGAGCACGAGCAGCATTGCCAGTCCTGGGCCGGACAGGACCTGGAGCCAGCCGTTGGTCCAGAGTGCGTTGGGCAGTTGGAAGTAGCGGTGTGGCTCAGCTCCCGAGGGCGTGGCGCGGAGTCGGTTGTACGCCAGGCCGGGCAGCTCGTAGGGCGTACGGTTCCCGAGTTCGCTGAGCAGGGTTACCTCGTTTGGTTGGCCGGGCTCGCCGGCCACGCTGACGAGGCCGTTGCGCTCCAGCCATAGGACGGAGTCGTTGATGCGCCTCGCTCCGTTGCCGCTGGGGTCCGGGAGATCGAGGAGGGTGGCCCAGGCGCGGGCCGGATAGCGGAGGTGGAACGGCGCCTTGGCTGCGAACCACAGGAAGCTCAGTTCGAGCTTGAGGCGGACGGCCCCACCGCGGCCACCGCGCAGAGTGCGAGCGAGAGGAGGGTCTTGGGATGCCGCTGTGGTCCGCTCGACGAACTGGCGGCGGATCGGGGCTGCGGTTCTGGCGGCCAGTCGGCACTCAACGGTCTTGGCGGCGTCAATGGCCGCGGTTGATGGTTGACGCAACCTGACCTCCAAGATCTTTCCGGTTGTGCCGGGGTGACAAGGTGTCTTGGCGTCCTGGACATACTAGTCATCTAGTAGTCCCGGCTAGAAGGGACACGCTACCCCTAGGTGCTAGCGCGGGGGTAGGTAGGGGTCCAAGCAGACGCTATCGGGTGCAAGCCAAGGGCTTACACCGCAGGGAAGGTAACACTGTATCGATCCCGCCGGTATACGCTCGCTGCAGCGTTGATGATCACAGTGCAGGTCAGCGGGGTTGTGTCACCACCTCCCTCCTGCTCGCCGGTTACGACGTGAGCACGGAACTCGCGTTGTGTCGGGTCCTGTCCACTGGGCAACGTCATTTGGCTGGGCGTCCTTGGCTGGGCTGGGAGATTCTCTCCCTCACGGGTGTGCACCCCGGGGATCGAAGAAGACGCGGCTTCTGCGGCGAACGGGCGGTGTCCAGCACGTTGGGCACCGCCCGTTTCCGTCCTCACCCCGTCGCAGTCGGCGGTCATCCTTGCGGGGTTCCAGTTACTGCGTGCCCGACGTATCTTGATGGGGTCGGTCGGCCTGCGGGCCAATCGGAAGTGAGCCTGGGAAGGTCCCGCCGGAGACGGGGTCCCGGGCTCGCGCCATGTCTGTCTTTATTCTTTATTGTTCACGGCCTCCGGTGTCACAGATCGATGATCGTGACGTTGGATGCGAACGTCGAGTGCCGCAGAGAGTCTGTGCGGTGTTCCCGGACCGCGCCGGCGAGGATGTCGGCCAGCCACAGCAGGGGTTCGGTCGGGCCGGCGGCGTGGTCGACGCGGAGCTTGCTGCGTACCCGCCGCCCCTGCCGGAGCCTCGCCACGAGGTCGAGATCGCGTCGGTTCTGGCTTGGTTCGCGGGCTTCCAGGATCGCGTGGTCGACGTCTCGAAGGTCGAGCTCGACGAGGAGTCCCTCCAGGCACTTGTGCCGAGCCCGCTCGGCGCCCTCTGTCGGGCGGGCGGCTCGGACCACGACAACGCTGCTGATCGGCATGGCGGCGAGCTGGTGTACCAGGTAGGTGCGTCGGGCCGCGCTCTCGTCGTGCCAGTGCAGCTTGCGACCACCGATACGCAGGGCGCGAGCCTCGTCTCTCAAGGCGGCGTGACGGGGCTCGGTGACGATGACGGCAGCAAGTAGGTACTCGCCAGCGCGCTGGGTCTCGTCAACGAGCGCGGTTGTCGGCCAGAGCGCTGAGGGTCGGGCCGCACTCACCCGGTCGGTACCAGCACGGAGCTGTCCCCATCCCCGTGGCGAGTCGAAGCGCGAGGGTGCGGCCAGGGTGCGTGTGCAGCCAACATGATCTCCTCGAGCCCCGGCGAACGGTCTTCTTCTTCTTTCTACCGGCGGTCGTCGCGGGCTCTGTGCAAGTCGCTGGTCGGGGTCTTCCCCGTCAGCTGGCAGAGGGCGAGGGGACGGCGACTTGCCGGGGCCGGACCGGCTTCACAGGCCGAGCTGGGTGGCGGCGTTGTCGGTCCAGGCGGTCTGCACCCGGATATAGCCGCCAAGGGTGGCCAGGGAGCGGTGCCGGGTCTGGTGGGCGATGGCCCGGTCGGAGGCGCCGCGCAGGTGGGCGTAGGTGACGAACCCAGCCCGGAGGCTGTGGGCGCTGTAGGGGGTCGGGTCAATTCCCGCGCGGGCCACGGCGTTCTGGACGAGGGCGTTGACGCTCTCGGGATGCAGCGGCCGGATCGAGGGTTTGTTGCTCTTCGCGACCCCACGGAGCACCGGGCCGGCAGTGATGCCGGCCAGGGTCAGCCAGGTCTGGAGGGCGTCGACAGGGCAACGGGCCGGGTTGCCGGCGCGGGGCAGGACGACGAGCTCGGTGGTCTCGCCGGTCTGGTTGGTCTTGGACCGGGGCAGGGTGAGCACCAGCCCGTTGGGGTGCTCGGCGACGTGCTCGACGGCGAGGGCGGCGAGCTCGCTACGGCGCAGCGCGGCGACGAAGCCAACCAGCAGCAGTGCCCGGTCGCGGGCTCCGGCAAGGTCGGGCTCGGCCAGTCGGCCGGGGGTGCGCCAGACCTTGACCGTGGGGCAGGCGTCGAGGACGTGGAACAGCTCGGGCGGCATCAGCGGCGCGGCCTGCTCCGGCGGCGCGCCATGGGTGCGGCGAATGCCTTCCCAGACGGCGACGACTCGGGCGTGCTCGGCCGGGTCCGCAAGGCCACGCAGCCGGTGGGCAAACCGGATCGCCGACAGACGGCGGCTCATAGTGCCCACCTTGGCGCCGTGCCGGGCAAGGTCAGACAGGTAGCCGGTCACCGTCGCCGGACCGGCGGGCAGCACCGCCAGGTCACGTTCGGCGGCCCAGCCGGTGAACTCAGCCCAGTCGGAGCGGTAGCCGCGGAGCGTGTTCGCCGCCCGGGCGGCCTCGACGTAGCCAGCCTCGTCCGAGCTTAGGGGGAGGTGGGCGAGCATCGCGAAGGCGTCGGCGTCAGGAGGTACGGCAACGCCCGGCCGGACGGGGCTGGTCATTGACGCGGCCCCGTGCTGGCTGTCGGGCCGGAACTCTCGTCTTCGCTGTCGGTGTCAGAGCCGGCGATCTCTTCGCGCAGGATGCGCAGTGCAGCGACGGCGGCGTGCCGGAGCTGTTCCCAGTCGTCAGCGGGATCGGCGGCCGCTGGCAGGCCGAGTGCTGTCCGAGCAGCTAGGGCACGCTTGTCGGCGTCCCGGCCGCTGTGCTGCTGCCCGACACGGACCTGCACAACTCGGCGCAGGACCGCCACGGCCTGGCGAGCTCGGCCGGCGCGTTCACCCAGCAGCTCGTCGAGCCGGAGCTCAAGCCGGGTGAGCGAACCGGCGCCCGGCGTTTTTGGAGCGGGGCCACCAGGCTCGAGGCAGTCGAGCACATCGGCGAACGCGGCGCAGCCAGACTCCAGCTCGGTGCGGCTGGTGACCGGCAGTGCCAGGACCCCGACTGCTGCGCTGCGGCGCAGCCGTAGCAGCCGGCTGCTGGTCCGCAACCGCCACTGCAAGTCCAGGTGGTCGAGCGCATCTTGCAGCGCCAGCGGCGGCAGCGCCGGTCCCGCGGGTGGGGCTGCGAGCGGCAATCCGACCAGTGCCTGCAGTTGTTCGAGGTACTGCTCCCCGGAGGTGATGCCGGCGAATGGCTGCAGGTTGAGCCGAGTCAGATCCCAGGACCAGCTGCGGCCCGGGCCGGGCTCGGTGTGGCCGAGCCAGGTCGCCGGCTCACCCGACACGAGCGCGTGCAGGCGGGGTGCGTCGCCGCGGTAGCCCGCCCGGGCCCGAGCAGCAGCACGGCGTCGTTGACCTGGACGAGCCCGTGCACGGTCAGACCTAGCCGGTCCTCCGGCGTCGGCGCCCCGCCGTGGGTCGGGTCGCGAACCGGCCGGTAGTGGTACTGCCACTGGGGCAGCCCGTGCAGCACCGCCTGGGCGTCCATCCCGCGCCGCGCGGCCTGCTGGGCGACCCACTGCCAGACGGGCCATTCACCGGAGCCTGAGCCCGAGCCGTGGTGCACGATCTGCAGCAGCGCGCGGCTGTCGTCGTCGAGCGGGTCGGTGAGTAGCACGAGGGCAGCCTAGCGTCTATCGCACGGGATTCCGTGCATTATCCCGTGCTATGTAGCCGGCCGGAACAAGGCTTGAGGTCGAGCGGTCGCGCCTGCGCACCCTGCAGCGGGCACTGCTGCGCGCAGCTCAGGGGCTGGCTGTTGTCTGGGCCCACTGGCTCAGCCGGGGAAGGTCGGTGAGCACGACCGAGCGGCGTTCCAGGCGAAGCCAGCCGCGGGAGGCGAAGTCGGACAGGGCTTTGTTGACCCGCTCGCGGGACGCTCCGACGAGCTGGGCGAGCTGGACCTGGGTGAGCCCGTGCGCCACCAGGACAGTGCTTCCGCGGGGTTCACCGAAGCGGGTTGCGTCCGCCGGCTGTGAGAAGACCTTCACCGACCATGCCTCCGGGACCTTGGCGCGCCGGGTCGCCTTCGACGAGGCGTTGGGCTACCTGCGGACCGGCGACACCCTGGTGGTCACCAAGCTGGACCGGCTTGGGCGGTCGGTGCGCAACCTCAAGAAGATCGCCGACGACCTGCAGGCCCGCCATGTCGGGCTGCGGGCGCTGAGCCAGGGCATCGACACCACCACCCCGGGCGGGCGGCTGTTCTTCCACATGCTCGCCGCGATCGCCGAGTTCGAGCACGACCTGATCGTCGAGCGCACCCATGACGGGCTGGCGGCGGCCCGGGCCCGGGGCCGCAAGGGCGGCCCGAAGTTCAAGATGACCCCGAACAAGATCGCCCAGGCCCGGTCGA
>JAABUZ0100010061.1_pt1 | contig 10609 bp, 11 predicted proteins | sample 5562091 | NCBI WGS metagenome assembly JAABUZ01 (sample SAMN12813069, study PRJNA571459) | rock metagenome | isolation source: Antarctica rocks | place: Antarctica: Victoria Land, Linnaeus Terrace sud | collected 2015-12-21 | reverse complement strand
AATGCGAGGTGCCGGTTGGGCCAGCGATGGATGTCGATGTTGTCCGGGTCGTCGAAGTGCGCCACGTCGCGGTTGGCCGACGACCACGCCAGCAGCGCCCGGTCACCTGTTCTCACCGGACAGCCTCGGAACTCGGTGTCCTGCACCACCGTGCGGGCCAGCGCCTGGGTGGGGGAGAAGTAGCGCAGGAACTCCTCGAGCGCGTGGTCCATCAGCGACGGGTCGTCGATCAGCTCCTGGCGGACCTCGGGGTGCCGGTAGAGCCACACCAGGGTCTGGCTCACGAGCGAGGCGGTCGTGCCCACGCCTCCGCTGATCAGCAGTTCAACGATGGAGAAGACCTCCTCCTCGGTGATCGGGCGGCCGTCGACCTCTGAGTGGATCAAGTAGCTGATGACGTCCTCGCGCGGCTCGGCCTTGCGCGCGGCGATGACCTCGCGCATCTGTTCCGAACAGCGCGGCAGGTCCTCATTGATTGCCCGCTGGTAGACCGGGCTGTCCTGCTCCTCGGCCAGCGTGGCGTGGTGGGAGCGGGAGTAGACCTGCCAGTCCTCGACCGGGAGCCCGAGCCAGTCGATGGTGACGATGGACGGGACCCCGACGACCTGGGCGAGGTCGGCCTCGCCCAGGTCGATCATCTCATCGACGAACCACGTCGTCCACGTCACGATCATGTCCTCGACCTTCGCGACCGCGGCCGGGGAGGCGATCGGGTTGACCACCTTGCGGAAGCTCCGGAACTCCGGCGGGTCGAGCTCGATGGGGATATGCTTGTGCATCGGGGTCTTGGGGATGACCACCGACAGACCCTCACCGCCATACTGGTCGAGGCGTTGCGACGAGAAGACGTCGTCGTCGCGGGCGGCCTCGAACACCGACTCGTAGTCGCTGAGCACCCAGAATCCACCGTAGGACTGGCTCCACGCCATCGGGTGGGTCGTTCGGAGCGCGCGGTAGCTGCCTGCGGGGTCGTCGGCGTGCTCAGCGGAGTGCTGGTCGAAGTGGACGATCGGGCATCGGTCCGTGCTCGTCATGTGCTCCTCCTAGCCGGGAAACCTCTCTGTATGATAATGGTGATACTAGTTTGGCGTTGTCAACGCCAGCCCCTGCGGGTCGGTCAGAATAGGAGGACACGATGCGAGTCTCAGTCGATCTCAACGCCTGCCAGGGGCACGGTCTCTGCCACATGAGCGCCCCCGACGTCTTCGAGCTCGACGACGAGGACGGTCACTCCATCGTGAAGGCGGATCCGGTCCCGCCTGAGCAGGAGGCCGCTGCCCAGCTCGCGGTCGACAGCTGCCCCGAGCGCGCGATCACGGTCCTCTGAGGTGACGGCGCTGTGACCCGAACACCTGGCAGAATCGCGTGACGTCGCTGCAGCTGGACCCGGCGCCGGAGTCCGAGGCCGCCGAGAAGGTGCGGCTGCAGGTGCGCGAGTTCCTGGATGCCGAGCGAGCGGCCGGCTGCTTCACCAGCCACGTCGACACTTGGCTGTCCGGGGTGGACCCGACGTTCTCCCGCAAGCTGGGCGAGCAGGGCTGGCTGGGCATGACCTGGCCGGCGGAGTACGGCGGGCACGAGCGCAGCGCGATGGAGCGCTACGCCGTCACCGAGGAACTCCTGGTGGCGGGCGCCCCCGTGGCCGCGCATTGGATCGCCGACCGTCAGTCCGGGCCGAATCTGCTTCGCTACGGGACCGAAAAGCAGCGCCGCGAGATCCTTCCGCGCATCGCGGCCGGAGCGTGCTTCTTCGTCATCGGTATGAGCGAGCCCGACTCTGGCTCCGACCTCGCCTCAATCCGCACCCGGGCCACCCGAAGCAGCGACGGGGACTGGGTGGTCAACGGGGCCAAGGTCTGGACCTCGAACGCCCACCACAGCCACTACGCGATCACGTTGGTCCGCACTGCGCCTGCCGACTCAGCCGACCGGCACGCCGGAATGAGCCAGCTGCTCGTCGACCTGTCACTGCCCGGCATCACCATCAACCCGATCCGGCTGCTCGACGGTGGCCACCACTTCAACGAGGTGGTGTTCGACGACGTCGTCGTTCCCGGCGACATGCTGCTGGGACAGGAGGGCGCCGGGTGGCACCAGGTCACCGCGGAGCTGGCGTTCGAGCGCAGCGGCCCCGAACGCTTCCTCTCGACGTTCCCGCTTCTGGCCGAGTTCGCCCGTCGAGCCGGCGCCACCCAGGATCCCGCGCAGCTGGTCACCCTCGGGCGACTCAGTGCGCGATTGCTGTCGCTGCGCCAGCTCTCGACGCGGATCGCGGCGGCGCTGGACCGTGGCGAGCTGCCCGAGATCCCCGCCGCGCTGGTGAAGGATGTGGGAACCACCTTCGAAGGCGACGTCGGCGCCGAAATTCGGCGGGTCGTCGACGTTGCCGCGTCGCTCGACTCGGCCGACCCGCTGGGCCGGGCGTTGGCCGAGGCACAGCTGCACTCGCCGGGATACACCCTGCGCGGCGGGACGAACGAGATCCTGCGTGGCATCGTCGCCCGGGGTCTGGGGCTGCGATGAGCCGGCGGAGCGACGGAGGAATGACTCGATGAGCAGCGAGCAGGACCTCCTCGTCGAGACGGTCCGCGACATTCTTGCCGCCCACGAGCCCATACCGCTGACCCCTGGGCGGCGGTGGGACGGCGCACTGTGGATGGACTTGGTCGGCGCCGGGCTCACCGGGGTGGGACTGCCCGAGGAGGCGGGCGGCTCCGGGGGCGACCTCGCCGACGCAGTGACCGTCGTGCGCACCCTTGCTGCCGGCGGTGGGGCGGTACCCGCGGCCGAGCAGCTGCTGGTAGCCGGCCCGGCGTTGCTCGAGTCCGGGCTGGGTCTTCCGCCGGTTGCCGAGCCGCTCACGGTTGCGGTCACGAGCTCCCTCCGCGTCTCCCAGGGCAACGGCGGATGGGTGGTGAGCGGTTCTGCCGACGGCGTGGCTTGGGCGGGGGTCGCGCACTGGCTGGCGGTGAGTGCAACGAGACCCGACGGTGACGTCCTCGCACTGGTCGATGTCTCAGGGGCCGACGTCAGTGACGCCGCGAACCTGGCCGGCGAGCCCCGAGGCCGCTACGAACTCGACGCCGCCCCGGCCCAAGTAGGTCCGCTGCCGCCCGACCTGCCGGCGAGGTACGCGCTCGCGAGGGCGGTGCAGCTCTCCGCGGCAGCGGAGACGGTGCTGGCTTGGACGGTGCAGCACGCCGGCGAACGCCACCAGTTCGGTCGGCCGTTGGCAAAGTTCCAGGCCATCCAGATGCAGCTAGCGGAGATGGCCGGCGAGGTGAGCGCGGTGAGCGCCCTGGCCGACGCCGCTGTGCGTCGGCTGGAGCGAGGCGAGCCGATCGCGCTCGCGGCCGCAGCGGCGAAGGTCCGGGCGGGCGAGGCCGTGGACGTCGTTGCAAGCCTCGCTCACCAGGTGCACGGGGCGATCGGCTTCACCCAGGAACACCGACTGCACCACCTCACCACCCGCATGTGGTCGTGGCGCGACGAGGCTGGCAGCGAGCTCGGCTGGGCCCGCTCGCTCGGGGCGGCGGTGGCGGGGGAGGACTACTGGGCGCAACTCACCGCTGTGGTGTGATCCGGCCCGGCTGTACTCGAAGTCCTTGAGATGACTATTTCGTATGGGGCGGTTCGTCTCCATACGATCCCGCCTTCAATCGCGCGGGGGCGGCGGGTCCTCGTGGACGAAGGTGAACCGCTTCCTGCGCGGTGGGAGCCGCATTCGAGCAAGGTCGTGCACCACATCTGGATACGGATGATGTTCGCGCACAGGACATCGGGCCCGTTTCAGGCGTGCGCCGTGTCAAGCATCTCGGTCAGGTTGGCCACCTTCACCCGTTCGGCGCCCCGTAGGCCGCCGCGGCGAACCTCCTCAGCGTCGAGGCGCAGCCATGCTTCCCAGTCCACGAACTGGATGCCGTACGCGGTTAGCGCGGCACGCAGCGCCTCGGGCTCGGGGTGCGTCGGGGCCGGAAGCGAGGGCAGATCGGCCAGCAGCGCCTTGACGGTCTCGTTAGCGTCGCCTTTGTTCGTGCCGATCACCCCGCTTGGTCCACGCTTGATCCATCCGGTGAGGTAGGCGCCCGGCACGGTGACGCCGTCACGCACGACGCGACCACCCTCATTGGGGACGGTTCCTGTGCGCTCGTCGAACGGCAGACCGGGGATCGGCTCGGCGTCATAGCCGATGGCGCGGACGACGAGCCCGACATCGAGGACCTCCTCCTCGCCGGTGCCGACGACGCGGTCATCCTCCATGCGGTTGCGGCGCATGACCACGCCCGACACCCGACCGTGCTCGCCCAGCACCCGCACCGGGCTGCGTAGAAATCGCAGATGGACCCGGCGCGGCCTAGCGGTGGCCTCCTGGGTCGCCCACTCGCTGAGCATCTGCAGGTTCTGCCGCTGCCGCCTGTCGTCCGGCTCACCCACGCCTTCCGCCAACAGTCCGTCGTCGTGCACGAGCACGTCGGCATTAGACAGGTCACCGATTTGGCGCAGCTCGGCGGGGGTGAACCGGACGTGCTGCGGGCCGCGTCGGATCAACACGTGCACGTCGCGTACTGCGCTGCCACGCAGTACGCCGAGCACTGAATCCGGAATGTCCGTCGCGGCCATCTCATCGGCGCTCTTGGCGAGCACGCGCGCGACATCGAGCGCGACGTTGCCAGCGCCGACCACCGCCACCCCAGGGCGGTCCAGGATCGGGTTGACGTCGATGCGGTCGGGATGGGAACAATCCAGCTGACGAATGGCCCCGAACCTAGCGAGCCCGCTAGCTCCTCACCGGGCACGCCCAGATCGCGATCCACCGAGCTGCCGGTGGCGTAGATGACGGCGGAAGTGCTCGCGGAGCACGTCGAGCGGGATCCCGCCCTTCCCTACGCGCACCCCGCCGAAGAACTCGACGCGGGCCTGGCCGAAGGGCCTCTGCAGCACCCGGATCACCGATTTCATCTTCCCGTGATCGGGCGCCACCCCATAGCGGACGAGCCGTAGGGCGTAGGCAACCGGTCCAGCACCTCGACGCCGATCGGCTCGCCCGAGGCGAGTAGGGCGGCCGCGGCGTACAACCCGAACGGGCCCGCCCCAGGCACCGCGACGCGGAATTGTCCGTTTCCCATGCGTAAACTCCCGCTGTGGTGGCTGTGGCTCCAATCCTAGCCGGACTTCGCCCCCCTTGGAATCCCACGACGAGGTTCACGGAAACAGCCCAGGAAAGGCTCTCCGTGCCTCACGTAGGAATGCCCTCGAAATGGTGAGCGTGGTCGGGCTGGTCACGGACCACAGCGGTGAGTACCCCTCGTTGACGGTGGCGCCGCCGACAGCCAGGCAGATCGGTGTCGTTAAGGAATTGGTGAGTCGCTGGGTGCTGCAAGCCTAGGTCGATGGTGGCCAGCGCCCGCTCGGCCGTCAGCGGATCGCGGGTAAGAATTTAGTTCCATCGCGACGCGGTGAGGTATCTGACGAGGCAGCCGCAGGACCCCACCGCCAGCTGCAAACAGCCCACGCTTGACTCGGGCAGACCGAATGTGGCGGCGGTTCTGGCCACAACCAGGTCACAGGCCAGCACGAACCCAGCTCCACCGCGAGGGCAAACCCATTAACAGCGCCAGGTCAACGTCTGGACCTCGTCGAGCCACCCGTCGTGCTGGCGCTAATGCTGGCAGCCAGGTCAATCAGTATTCTATGGGCCTGAAGTCCCAGCTGGAGGTCGCTCATGGCGGCACCCCGCTCTATCGTTGTCGCCGGCGGCGGCCTCGCCGCGACCCGCACGGTGGAGAGACTGCGCGCCCACCACATCGCCGGTCCCATCACGATGGTGTGCGCCGAGCCGCACGTGCCATACGATCGGCCGCCGCTGTCGAAGGAGGTGCTGCGCGGCGAGCGCGACGACACATCTCTGCGGGTCGATTGGAACGACCTCGAACTCGAATTTCGGACCGGCTGCCGCGCCGTGGCTGTCCACGCCGATGAGCGGACGGTACTGCTCGACGACGGCGCCGAAATACCTTTCGACGCGCTAGTCATCGCCACCGGTGCCGAGCCACACACGGTGCCCAGCATCTATGGCAGCGGAGCGCACGTGCTGCGTACGATCGAGGACTCCCGAACGCTGGCCAGCGATATCCGACGCGATGGCCAGCTGGCAATCGTAGGCGGCGGTTTCATCGGTTGTGAGGTGGCCGCGAGTGCCCGAGCGTTGGGGGTGGAGGTCACGCTCGTGGAGCTTCTGAAGGCTCCGCTGGCACGGGTCCTCGGGACCCAGGTCGCCGCCGAGGTGGCTGACATGCACGAGGCAGCGGGGGTGCATCTGCTGTGCGGTATCTCGGTCGTTGAGGCCCGCGGCGAGGGCGCGGACCGGGAACTCCTGCTGTCCGACGGTCGCACCATCGAAGCCCCTGTCGTCCTGGCGAGCGTGGGCGTGCATCCAGCCACGGAATGGCTCGACGGATCCGGAATCGAGGTCGACGACGGGGTCCTGTGTGGCCCGACCGGACGGACATCCGTACCCGGCGTGTGGGCGGCGGGCGATGTCGCCCGTTGGGAGCATCCGCTGTACGGCGCCCACATTCGGCTCGAGCACTGGACCAGTGCTGTGGAGCAAGCCGGCGCCGTCGCCCGCGACATCGCCGGACAACCGACTCCACGGCTGGATGTCCCGTACTTCTGGAGCGATCAGTACGGCGTCAAGTTCCAGATGCTGGGGCTACCCCACCCCGAGGACGAAGTGACGCTGCACCGCGTCGGACCGGCCGGCGACCGGATGTTGGCACTCTACGGGAGGGACGGCCGAATCAGTGGAGCGCTTGGTGTCAGTGTGCCGAAGTGGGTCATGCGGATGCGACCGTTGCTCATGCAGCGGGCGTCCTACGCCGACGCTCTCGCCGCGGCACAAGCGTGACGAACCGCACCCGGGAAGAAACGGGCGCGGGCGGCCCGACTCGCCGAGGCGACGCCGGACTGACGCGGCCCAGCCGCCTACCCGAAGGCGTGTCAGGACTGGTTCGCCCACGTTATGTTGCTTGAAACCGACGTCTCATCAGTAGGCACCGTCTGTGTCACATGTCCAGTTTGGGAGGCCCCTGGATGGGTTGGGAAAAGACGGCACGCACCTCAGATACGGCGGAGGCGTTGGATGGTTCCCGTGTGGCCGCGGAGGTCAGTGGGTTCGTCGGTTTCCATCGGACCGAACGGGTTCGAGCGGCCGAGACTCCAGGCGTCGGTGGGTTGGCGTCGAAAGTGTTCGAACGCAACGGTGTCTGCGAGGGCCAGCCGTTCGTTTTGGGACCGGACGGTGCCTACGACGTTCAGTTGAATCGGTTCTTCCGGGAGCTCGACGGCTGGGGTGTGCGGTCGGAAAACGGGAGGGATGCCTACACCAGGGACATCATGCTGTTCGTGCGTTTCTTGCACGAGTCGCGAGGCGGCACCTCGATTTGGCGCTGCGATGGCGATGACCTGCGCGCCTACAAGAGGGCGCGGCTCCGTGGCGGTGCCGACCACCAGGTCGCGGTGTCGACGTGGCGTAGAGCTGTTGCCGCACTGGATAAGTGGGTGCAATGGGCACGCTATGAACGATTACTGGAGGGGGAACCGTTCCGCTATGTGGACAAGACGGTGATGACCCCGCACGGGCTCAAACCGGTTCGGGTCAACGCCGAGCAGGAGCCTGACGCGCGGTCCGCGCCGATCCGGTTCGTGGCGTTCGAGGACTACCTCCTGTGGCGCAATGTCGGGTTGCGGGGCGAGCTACCCGATGGGACACCCGATCCGACCTGGCGGGGGCGGCACGGTGAGCGCAATTCGTTGTTCGCCGATCTGCTGGTCTACACCGGCATGCGGTTGGGCGAGGCGGCGAGCCTGCTGGTCCCGGAAGTTCCTGTGCTGCTGGGCGAGCGCACGCTCGGGGATCTGCTCATTTCGGCCGCGGTAGCCAAGCGGCACCGGGCCCGGACCGTGTATCTCAACCGCAGGACCCTGCAGAATATGCACCACTACCTCGGCATCGAGCGAGACGAGCTGGTCCAACGGGCGCGGGCGGGGGGCCTCTACCCCGATCAGCCGGATTCGCTGCCGGTGAGGAGGGTGGGGCGGCGAGGGCTGGCCTTCGACGGGACTGCCGGCTCCGCGTCGTACGCGAAGATCGGTGTCGCCGACCGCCGCCGACCGCCGCCGGCTGCTCCGGGTCGGCTCCGACGGCGAGACGATCGAGCCGCTGTGGGTGTGGCTCTCCGCGCAGGGGCGCCCGATGGCGAATTCGGCGTGGCAAGCGGTCTTTCGCCGGGCCAACCAACGGTGCGCACAGTTCGGCATCCCGGTTGAGGTTCACCCCCACGCGCTGCGGCACACGTTCGCGGTGCAGATGCTCGGTCTGCTCCTGCGCCAGACCGTCCGTGCCCTCGGTATGCGGGAGGACCGGCACCTCTCGCACGGGCAGATCAAGCGTCTCCTGATCGGCAATCCGATGCGGAAGCTGCAGCTGCTGCTGGGCCACGCCCAGGAGGCCACGGTGTACACCTACCTCGATGTCTTGGACGAGGCCCAGGAGATTGTGCTGTCCGCGCTCGCCGAGTGGGACGACCAGGCTGCCGCCTTCGATCGCGCCGGCCTTGGTGCGAGGGTGGACCAATGAGTGCCCGCCGTGGACAGCGGGTCCGGTTTCCCTCGGCTGAGCAGATGCTGGCCACCCCGCCGCCCGTCCCCCAAGTTGGGCCGGTCGTTTTCTCGTTGCTCTTCGGAGGACAACTCCACACGGTCGACCTGTCCGACCTGCCGTGCCCCCGCCTGACCCGCCGACTCGCGCAAGCGCTCGTGGGCCTCGGCGGCGACGACAACACCATGCGGTACCTCGACGGTTTCAAACAGACCGTGGCCCAGGTGCGGCGGTTCGTCTGCTTCGTGGCCGAGGTGCAATCGGCCGACGCCGACGACTTCGACGTGCCCCATCTGGCTCCGGACCTGCTCGCCGCCTACGAGCAGCGTTTACTCGCGCGGCACGGCACGACCAGCACCGAGCCCCACCGGGGCATGGCCAAACTCGTTCGCCTCCTCCGCAAGGTCTACGACAATGACCCGGGATCCTTCGAGCCTGCACTGCAAGCCAGGATCGGCTACGCCAGCACCAGCGCGGAAACGACGATAGGGACACCCCTGGACGCCTACCCGTCCCGGGTTTTCGAAGAGATCGCGGCCCAGGCAGCCGAGGACGTGCGGAAGATCCTCAACCGCATTCAGGACGGGGAACACGGTGCGGCACTGGGCACAGACCCGAGGACGGCCCGGGGCGGCTGGGGAAAGCTGAACAACGCCCTCTGGTACGTCGACCATCACGGGCCGCTGACCGGGCGAGAGCAAAAGATTTGGGGAGTCCAATGCCTGGGAGGGATCCGGGCCGTCAACGCTCACCTATTTCTCACCAGCGCCGACCTGGTGCCGCTGCACGCGCTGCTGATCTGTCAGACCGGCCTGGAACCGGAATCGGTCAAGCAACTCACGGCGAACTGCCTGGTCAACCCCGCCCGCGGGTTCGTAAGCATCAGCTACGTCAAGAACCGCTCACACGGGCAGTCCCACAAGACCCTGCGCGTGGCGGACGGGGGTGCGTTACACCACCCCGGCGGCCTGATCCGCTTGGCGCTGCGGCTGACCCAACGCGGCCTGACCGGCAGCGAGGCGCTGTGGGTGCAGGTCACCGCCACCGGCCACCCCGAAGACGCCTTCGATCGGCGCCGCGACTTGTCCACGCGTACCCGCGACTGGGTCGCTGCCAGCCCCCGACTGTCCGGGCTGAAAGACCAGGACGGGCGCCCGCTACGAGTTGACTTGCGGCGACTGCGGAAAACGTTCAAATCGGTGCGTTACCAACAGGCTGCGGGCATCCTTTCTGACTTCACCGCCGGCCACACTCAGGGCGTGGCCGCTCGCCACTACGCCGACATCGCCGCCCACCGCGACGTGCACGAGCAGGCGGTCGAAGCCGGGCTTGAGGAGGCGATGAACGCCGCCCTGCCCCCTCCGGTCGTCCTCGACGAGGACGGCCAACGACTTGACGAGGGAACGGCAACGCTCGCGCCGGCCGACGTCTCCGCCGCCCTGGCCGAACACAACGACGTCTTCCTGGCCTCCTGCCGAAACTTCTTCGCCTCCCCCTTCGCGAAAACCGAAGGTGCCGCCTGCCCGGTGCCCATCTGGGGGTGCCTGGAATGCTCGAACGCGGTGTACACCACCCGCCACCTCCCCAGCGTGCTGCTGTTCCTGGACTTCATCGAAACCCAGCGGGAACAGTTCTCCACCACCGAGTGGCAAAGCCGCTACGGGCTGGCGTGGCAGCGGATCGTCACCGGGATACGCCCCAAATTCAGCGCCAGCCAGATCACGATGGCCAGGGCCATCGCCGAGGGGGCCGGCACCCGGTTGGCGCTGCCGGCACAGTTCCTGGCCGGTATCGCATGACCGCGCCCGCACAACGCCGAAGCGCTGTACCGCTGATCGCCGGCGATGCCTTCGTCGTTCCCGGCCAACCCAGTGCCGGTCCTCGCCGCGGACCTCGGGTCACCGATGACGTGTGGGACCTGAGCATGTTCTATCCGCGGAGCACCCGGCT
>JAABUZ0100010057.1_pt1 | contig 10611 bp, 12 predicted proteins | sample 5562091 | NCBI WGS metagenome assembly JAABUZ01 (sample SAMN12813069, study PRJNA571459) | rock metagenome | isolation source: Antarctica rocks | place: Antarctica: Victoria Land, Linnaeus Terrace sud | collected 2015-12-21 | reverse complement strand
GAGCGTGTCATCGACGGCAATGACGAGCGGCTGATTGGTCGCGACGAACGCGTCGATCAACAACCCAAGCAAGATCTTGCTGAGCTGCAACGGAGACCAGACGGCACGATTGAGGACACGATGATAGCGGTAGTTTGTTAGAGACGGACATAGTAGTTGAGGGGACGACCACCGTCGACCCAGTCAAGGAGTGCTTGGAGGTCAGGAGGCGGGGGCAGATCGGACCAAGCCTGCCACCAGCGCCAGAGGAAGGTCCAGGGATCGAGCCAACTCCTGAGGTGACGAAGTGCTCGTGGCCAGGATGGAACGAAAGGGAGGCGAGGCCGCTCCTCCCGGCTGGTCCTGCTCCGGTGCTGTGTCCTCAACGGTCGCTGCTGCGGTCGGCGTTTCCTGCTGTACCTGACGCGCAAACCAGTCCCGCCAACAGAAGGAGAAGGCACAGCACACCAGCTGCCAGTGACGACGGATGGCGCGATCGTCGCGCACCATAAAGTCCGCCCAGCCCAGTTCCTGCCGTGTCTGCTTGTAGTTTTGCTCCACCCAGTTCCGCAACCCATAGAGGCGTATCACCTCGCTCAGATCAGCCGGCGCCACCGGCACAGCGGTCATCTCCGGCGCCGTGGGATGAGGCAGGTTAGTGAGCAGATACCAGGTGGAGAGCCCCGGAAGTGTCGCCGGGTCAGTCGTCGCCACGATGATTCGCATCGCCTTGTCCGAACCGTACGGGCCAAAGCTCAGCTCGACTCCCCACCAGGTCTCGTCGTGGCCGTCTCGGAAGCGGCGGACGATCTTCGTCCAGTCACCTGGATCCTCCGGTCCACTCCAGCGCGTCTCCTCCAGCGCTTCTTGGGGGCTGTGAACGGCATCGACCGGAGCCCAGATGGCATGCGAGGCTTTGAGCGCGAGCACGAAGGGGAGACCGGCGGTACGCAACGCTCCCTCGAAGGTGCCATTCTCACCGTAGAAACAGTCGGCCACGACGGCGCGGAACGGGATTCCGATCTCCAGGGCCGCATCGATCAGTCCGACGGCGAGTTGGGGCTTGGTGCGGAACGCAGTATCCTGCTTCCCTTTCGGCAAGCGCTCGGCGGGGGTATACGGGGTGACATGGAGTGGATAGTAGATCGCCTCATCGGCCCACAGACTGCTCACGGCCACGATGCCGTGATCGATCTTGCCGATATTCCCCAGGTATTGCCGGGCGACATGATCCGTCTTGGTCCCGTCTTTGCGGTAGCCGCTCTCGTCGATCACCAGCACGCCATCGTCGTGCGGCCGTGTGTCGGCGTCGCTCAGGAGCAGCTCGAGGCGTCGAGTATTGAGCGCCTCGGACTCCCACGCTGCCTCGGAGAGAAAGAACTGTAAGCGCTGAGCGGGAGCATTCTGGGCTCCGGTGACCGGCTCGGTCCCGGCCAGGCCGGTGAGTGTCTTGTGCCGGTCCCGGGGCAGGAGTAACCCTTGCAGATACGAGCGAAAGCTGCGACGTTGGTGAACAGGTCGTCGAAGCGATGGGCAAAGTCTTCCAACGGGCCAGGAGCAGGTGGGCATTCCTTTGGTTTTGTCATGGCAGGCCTCCTCTGCCATTGGACCAGTCTTCCTCTGCTCATTTCAACAAACTACCGCTAATCAGAGAAAGCTCCCGACTTGCCAATACGTCCGCGATCATGCTCAGTTCAACGACCACTTGCGCGAAGCTGGCAATCGCCTTTTCCCGAAGGCTCTGGTTTTCAGGACGTATGTCTCGGAAATGTTTGAGGGGTGTTCCCGGAAGCTTTTCTTCGATGCTGGCGACAATTCCATTCGGCATCTCCACGACATCGCAAATGCGAGGGGTCAAGAACGCGAGTGGACGATCCCGGAGTTGCTCGTAGAACTGCTGCAGCAGCCGGACATCCTCAATGGGCTTCGAAAACCAAGCCTTTCCCACCCGATCCTGGCCAAGGTCGAAGACCAGACCTTCCATTCCACGGGCCAGGAACGATGGCTCGAAACCAAGCCGATGAAAGTTGGCGATGATGTCGGGTACTTCAGGGGTGTTGAGCATGGTATTTGGGACTATCCGAATTCACGCAAGTGAGTACTTTGAGAACATCAGTCTTCCGATCGTTCTCGTGTATCGCGCAGCTGTTCGAACGCCGTAACGCAGGGTGGCGTCAGTCTCGCCGTGACCAACTCAAGGTCGTAGAGCTTGTGGGCGCGAACGGACTCGATGTCGCGGGCGGTGACCTCATATCGGGGGCGATCGGTCCGCTCAGACTCGGTGCAGTTGTCTTGCTGCCCCGATAGGCTCCATCCAATGTGCCGAATTTCTTTCCTCGCAGCGGCCACTGGCGGATCAAGGAGCTCATGGGCCGAGCGAGAAGCTGAGACGCGCTTTGAGGTGCTCCGCGAACCAGTGGACGATCGCGACCGTTGCCTGGATGTGGTTCGACGTCTTCACAAACCCATGCCCCTCATCCGGAAACAGGATGTACTCCACCGGCACCCCTCGCTCGGTCAGGCTCTGCACCACCTGTTCTGCCTCTATCACCGGCACGTTGGTATCGTTCGCCCCGTGCAAGACGATCGTCGGCGCCCGCACCCGATCGATCTTGTGAATGGGGGAGAGGCTGCGGAGGAGATCGACATCTGCCTGCGGGTCGCCGTACTCGACCTTCGAAATGGCGGCCATCCATGGTTGCGTCTGCGCGAAGAATGTCTCGAAATTGACGATCCCAAAAAGATTGGCACCTGCGGCGAAGAGGTCGGGGTACTCTGTTAGCCCCGCCATCGTCATATAGCCTCCGTAGGAGCCGCCCATGATGCCGATACGCTCGCGGTCGGCGATCCCTGTGCTGGCGACATAGTTGACGCACGCCGTGATATCACGGATGGCGTCGACACGCAGCGCGCCATTATCGAGATTGACAAACCGCTTGCCAAATCCCGTCGACCCGCGCACGTTCGGTGCCAAGACAGCAATGCCCTGTGAGACCAGGCCCTGATAGGTATCGTTGAACCAGGGCCGCTCCTGTCCCTCCGGCCCACCGTGAAAGCTCAGCACAATGGGGCCGGGACGAGGGGCGTCCGGCGGGAGGTAGAGCCAGCCCGTCAGCTCCAACTCGTCATGCGCACAGAACCGCACCAGCTCCGGCTGCACCAGCCGGTCCAGGTCCACGCCGGGGTGCGGGCTGTGGGTGACGTGCGTGAGACGGTGAGAGCCAACCTCGAGCACCCAGACATCCCAGGGCAAGGCGGCACCAGCGATCATAAGGGCCAAGAAGCGGCCGTCGCGAGAGAATCCGCCCGTGAAGATGATGGGCCCGGGGAGATCTGATATCGGTCTCGTCTCGCGTGAGCCGAGGTCCATCAGGGCGAGCTCGCTTCGGCCGGCGTTATTCCACAGTAACGCCGCCGTCGTTCCGTCCTCCGTAAGCTCAAAACCGTCCAGCTCCGCGTCCTCCCGCGCCTGCAGGAGCTCGATTGGTCCCAGCCTCCCGTCCTCGCCGATCGCGACACGACCGAAGGCCACGAGGTCTCGATCCTTGCTGGACGCCAGGTAGATCACCTTGCCGTCGGGTGAGAACTCTCCGCCCCAGAAGTGGGCAGGCCCATCGTGGGGCGTCAGGCAGGCCTCCTCATTGGTGTGGAGATCGACCAAGAAGAGATCGTTGTTGCCGCGCTGCAGCATGCGATTGATCACAACGAACCGCTGATCTCGGCTGACATCCGCCACACGGCCGGTTCCTTCGTTGTGCGCGATCAAATGCAACTCACCGGTTACCGGATCCGCCAGCCAGCAATCCATGGATTCGGGCCGGCGCCGATTGGAGGAGAACGTCAGAAACTGTCCGTCGTGGGCCCAGGGACCGAGCCAGTTATTGTCGTTTCCTCCCTGGGTGAGCAGACGGAGATCGCTCCCATCCGGCCGGACGACGTAGATCTGGGTGTTCATCCCGCCGCCGGGTGCGACGGCGATCGCGAGGAGCGAGCCGGCGGGCGACCAGGAGACACTCTTGATCGGATCGTCGAAGGCTGTGACCTTCAGTGGCCAGCCCCCTTCCCGCGGGACGATCCACACCTGAGCCATGCCGGAGAGGTCGGAGAGGAAAGCGATCTGCTTTCCATCGGGCGAAAAGCTCGGATTGTTGCAGGAGCCGACCTTCGCCATTAGCTCGACGGAGCGGAGCAGGTCCGCTGATTCCTGGCGTTGTCGTTCGACGTGTATCTCCTGAGTCGATGCGTCAGTCATACCATCCTCCTCCCAAAGCTTCCTGGGCTCGACTGGCGACCCCGGTGCCCGCGTGGTCACCGGCGACCCTGGGCCCCCCCTTGGCGCATCGCGGACGAATCCGACATCATCGTCTGCGCCAATCGCCTTGATCACCTTGCGGCGGAGATTACAAGCAGAATGTGACCAGCGATGAAGTATGATAACTTCACCGTACACGCGCAGAGCGTGAAACACAGAATAGCCCGAGGATTGATGCGGCTGCAGAGGCGCCGTGCCGCGGAGCATCTTGAGGGTGTGGGGTAACCGTCTATGTCACGGGAGAGCAACTTCCAACGCTACTATCCAGACGACGAAACCCTTGCGACAGCTCAAGGGCGAGTGGGAGATGTAGTGTGTTTTGCGTGTGACATTGTGCGGCAGGTTGAAAGCGGGGCCTCCCCGGTCCACCTGGTGCATGAGGATGACGCCACCCTCGCCTTACTTGATGCCTATCCGCGCCGCTATGGCTATTGCCTGGTGATTCCCAGGGATCATCGGGTGCTGGTCACCGGCGATTTTTCACTCCAAGAGTATCTAGCACAGCAGCGGATCATTTACGCCGTGTCGGAAGCGGTACGGCAGGAGGTGGGTGCAGAGCGCATGTATCTGCTCAGTTTGGGCAGCAACCAGGGCAATGCCCACACCCACTGGCATGTTGTGCCCCTTCCGCCCGGCGTTCCCTTCGAGCAGCAGCAGCATGTTGGCTGGCGGCTTGGCGTTCTGCGCATCTCAGACGAGGAGATGGCCTCGCTGGCCTCCCGCCTCCACACGCGGATTACGCGATTTCTCGACGGAGGCGAGCCACGCACGTGAATCTGAGCACTCACCGGCTCCGTATCCACCCCGTTACCGACCTTGCGGACATCTCCGTTCTCGCGTCGGTGTTCAACACGAACCCTGACTTTATCGAGGCGTCTGAGCAGATCAACGGTAAGCGAGCGTACACGCGGGAGGACATCGAAATGTACGTGTGGCAGGAGAGCACGCGGGAGAATTCCCACTGCCTCGCCATTCGCCTCGGGGATACCGAAGAGGTGGTGGGAACCGCCGCTCTCCTGGTCCCCAATCCCGACGATGGACGCCCCTGGCTCGGCCTACTCGTCATCGGACAACCCTGGCAGCGACTCGGCCTGGCCCGAGAGGCCGTCACTGTCATCGAGCGATGGCTCGGTGCGGAGGGATGGGCCGAAGTACGGTTGAACGTGATGACGTCCAACCATGGAGCACTGCAATTCTGGAAGAGATGCGGTTACAGCCCGGTGGAGCGCAGCCGGGATCTGGGCGGGAGGCACGTGCACATTATGGCGAAGAGGTTGCCCCACGGGCACGCGGAGGTTCGGCAAGGAGCTTGACGGAACGAGAGAAACCATGACCAATCGATCCGGGGAATGGATGCCACGCGAGCAATGGGATGCGCTGGTCCGGGGCGAGGACTGCCCAGCGTGCGAGGAAGTGCGATCCACAGCGGTAGCGAACGAGCACGGCTTCTTCGTCACCGATCTCGACGTCAGCCGCCTGCGGCTGGTGCGCAACCAGTTCATCCCCGGCTACTGCGTGTTGCTCGCCCACCGGCACGTGCGCGAGCCCTACGAGCTCGGCCCGGACGAACGCTTCTGTTTCTTCGAGGACATGCTCGCGGTGGGCCGGGCATTGGAGCAGGTCTTCGGTGCCATCAAGCTCAACTTCGAGATTCTGGGTAACGCTGTGCCCCACCCTCACGTCCACATCAAGCCCCGCTACTACGGCGACCCGGCCCCCAATCGCATCATCGATCAGAAGGCCGCGCAGGTGTTCCTCACGCTCGAGGCGTACGCGCAGCGGGCCGACCTGATCCGATCGGCGCTGCGAACGAGCGATCTCAGGGGCGCCTGGTAGGAGACATAGGTGCCACGGCTGTCGACGTGTCCCCCCTGGTTCCGGAAGCGCGTCCCATCGGTGCCGCAGCTACCGATATCTTCATCCACCACACGCGGCCCTGGCTGATCGGCCTTCTGGTCCACGGCTCCGCCCTCAAGGGCGGCGTCATCCCCGGCTGCAGCGATGTCGACTTCCAGCTCTATCTCCGAGACGAGGCCTTCGAGGACGGGCGGCTGCGTCTGGACGCGGGTCTTGCCATCCAACGGGACCTCTCCACGCTCGACGTCGCGTCCTTCCAGTACATCCAGGGCTACGCCCGCCCCCCGCGGCTCGACAAGAGTCCGGCGGGGAGCGTCGGCCCCATCCGAGGCACCTACCACATGCTCTTCGGCGAGCTGCCCGTGCCGGAAGCGACCCTCGACCAGGCCCTGCGTCGCGCCCGCGAGGTCCTCGACGCCGATCGCTCCTACCTTGGCAACGATCTTTTACATCACGGCGGCGGTCGCCTCGATCGCACTACGCGCTATGTCTGCACCGACGTCTGGCCGGTCCTCTTCAGTCTCCTGCTCCTGCGCGACCTCGGCGTCTGGCGCCTCACCAAGGAGAAGGCCATTGCCCGCCTCCCCGCTGCCGTCAAGGCGGCGACCGGCGAGTTCTTGCGCCGCGTTGTGGCGTACTACGCCGGGCCACACGACGTGTCGGAAGCTCTGACGGTTATCGAGCAAGGGGCAGAGACCATCCGTCTCGCTCGGGACGCGTTTGGGGTCGGCACGGATCGTAAGGGAAGATGAAAATTAGTCTACGACGCTGCCAGCCGGGAGGACGAACCGCGGAATATACCGTCCAGTGACGTCGGTGAAGCCGTAGTCTCTGGCGAGGTTTCATCAACGGGTAGGTCTGCAGGCGATCCGTCAGTACTGAGTTCGGTTCGCGGAGCGCGGGTCCTGGACAGGCGTTCCGCTGTGGAATACCCCATCCATCGCTCGATCGCGCCACGCGGCCGTGGAATCATAGAGGGTCTCGTCGGTGTCGATCTCGGACACCAGGACACCAGCGACGTTGCGGCGCAGACGACCGCTGACGACCCCGTCCGGACGGACAAAAAAGCTTCCCCAGCAGCTCTCGCGGGCTGAGCTGTTGGGACAGCTAATCCACATGTGGTTGGCGGCAGCCGCGGCCTGCATGGCGGCACGTTGGGTAATGGCCGGGATCGTATCTCCCCGGCTCGCGCTGCGCCGCTGCGCTCCCACGTACTCTCGCATCAGACGCATCCGGTCCGGATCGATGTGTCCAGCGTGGAAAGAATGGAAGACCGCGTCCACCCCCCGGCGCTTGTACTCGCGGTACAACTCGGGATAGCGGTAGTCATGGCAGATCAGGGCGCCACAGCGCACACCCTTGATCGTGAAGACGGAGAAGTGGTCGCCGGGACTGTAGTTGGCGAGATCGCCGGTCGGCGGGTCGGGGCTGCCGTCGCCCGCGCAGAACAGTTTGTCGTAGCGGTCGACCAGGACCCCGTGATCGCTGATGATGTACAGGCTATTGTGCGGCTTATGTGGTGGGGTCAGGCGATGAGTCGATCCCAGCACGACCCACATTCCCAGATCTCCGGCAAGATCCCGCGCGCGCCGGGTGCTGTGCCGCAGCAGGTCCCAGTCGATCTCCTCCGTCGAGGCGATATCGGCGCCGGCATAACCGGAGAGGCAGGCCTCAGGGAAGTGCGCGACATCGGCCACACGAGCGTGCGCTATACGCATCTGTCGGAGAACGTATTCCAGGTTCCGCCCGATGTCGCGAGACGTTGGGAACTGGCAGGTAGCGATCCGCAGCCTCATGGTCGAATCTCACGGAGTGCGCGTAACCTGTACGCGTGGGGCATATGAGGGAGTGTTGGGACCGCGCTCATGACAGGTAGATGGTATCCGACATGATGCCGCGGGCGCCGCGAAGCGCATCTGACAGGGCATGCGGGACGAGGTTTGTCAGTGGGAAGGGAAGCTGGTATGGATCGAACCATGCAACCTCCGCGATCTCACCGCTATTCGGCACGGCGGGCTGACCGTGCTCAATCTCACACCGGAAGGCAAATGTCATCCAGGGATCTCCGTTTGCCGGCACGAAGTGGTAGACACCGATGAGGTGTGCGATGGCTACCGTCGCGCCGGTCTCTTCCAGTACCTCGCGGATCAGTGCCTGCTTGGGGTTCTCGCCGGCCTCGATCGTTCCCCCCGGTGGACCATATCGATGCCGTCCATAGTTCTCCTTGATGAGGAGAATCCGCCCGGCTGGGTCGAAGATGAACGCGGCGACGGTCAGGCCGAGGATTGATGGGGAGCTATTGTCGTGGCGGATAGGCGGCACGTCACATTCCGTTTATTATGCTTTCCCGCGATGAGGGCATTCGCTTCTGTACAAGCAGCAGACAGATCCTCAGCCCGCACACCTCCAAGCTCACTCATGGAGGTTCGCCCGCGAGAGCCGCCCTCTCGTAGAAGTCCACCAGGCGACGCATGGATCGATCAAAAAAGTCCTCGTGCAGCGCATGTGTTCGCAGGACTGGAGCCATCGCGCACCAGAGCCCCGTGAGCCAGAGCTCGTGGACTCCGGCAAATGCACCTACCAGCGAAAGGTCTTGACGTGGCAGCGGACGGACGGAACTGTAACCCCGCAGAAAGCGCTGCCAGACATCGGCTCCGTGGCCATTGATCGTCATCGACCAATAGAAGATAGCAAGATCGTACGCGCGCCAGCCAGGCCCCGCGAAGTCGAAATCGAAGTGAATGACCTTCCCGTCCCAATACGTCGAATTACCGCCAGTCATGTCCCCGTGGATCGGCCCCCAATCCAGTGATGAAAGTTCGTTGCGCTCAAGGAGATCTCTGTATCGGTTGACCATCTGTTCCCAGACGCTAGAATCGGCTCCCCGGCGGCCGTACACGCGGGCAATCGCCTGCAGGGCCTGGTCGATCAGGTAGGCGAGATCAAGCTGGAACCGTGGGAGCGTCGAGCGGAAGTTGTCAGCCGCCGCATGGATCTCCGCCATCGACCTGCCGAATCGCTCGGCGTGGTCCGCTGGCGATATTCGCTTGGCCCCCGAACTGCTGAAATGCGTGTACACGCCGGGTGCGCGCTCGAAGAGTGCAACCCGTCGCACTCCTTCTATGGCTGAAGTCGACGAGTACCAGCTGCCGTCCGTCCGTCGAATTCCCGCCGCTACCGGCGCGGCGCCCTCTCGCAAGTGGTTCAGGAACTCAAGTTCCCAGTCGATTTCCCCGTCCGATCGCCAGGCGGACCGGTACACGCGCACGATGCGTTCCCCCTCCTCCGTGGGAAGAGAGTAGTGGTCGTTCAAGCCGGATTGAATGAGGAGCACATCGCCGGTGGATCGCACCCCGAAGTCGGCGTGGATAAGTTCGCTCAGTGCGTCACCACGAATTAGCGAGTGTAATGCCGGGTAGTACGGCACTGCGGTACGCCTATTCACATCGTCCCCTTGCGGCATCGGACTATCCTCGGTGAGGGAGTCATGGGACACGAACCATTATGGTCAAGCGTGAGGCGATGATCTCCGGGAGCGGCGGGAGGGGAGACGGAATTCACATCGGGGCCAACTCGCGCCAGACCGGCGATTGGTTCGTCATGAAGAACCGACTGAGTTCCACCAGCATAGTCAAGGGACGCTCAGCCCAGGAGTGGTTCGGCTGGGGCCCGCGCCGCGCGGTAAAGAGCGCCAACTGCACCTGACGCCAGAGAATACGACCCTCCGCTGTAGCGTCGTCCTGGAGCGGCGCGAGCGAGCGATACCCATCCAGGAGGGAGGGCACGGCACGCAGGGGGACACCTCCGAAATCCGAGGCCGGATCGCCCCACGATGCGCTGCCCCAATCGAGCAGTGCTGCGTACTGCCGTGACAGAGACTCCACCATGATGTTGGTGGACTGGACATCGCCGTGTGAGAAAGAGACTACGGCAGGGGCGGTAGCGGCGGGTGCGATACGGTCCAGCCAGCGTACGAACCAGCGTGCCTCGCTGCTCGTGATCCATCCGCCGTTGGCCGCTCATAGCCGCCGGTGGCTTCCAGCACGACCAGACGTGGTGCCAACGCCTGCACCTGCTGGACCAGCGTGGCGATGGCAGTCGCCTCATTGTTGCTCCGCCAGTGCTCACCGCTGGGTCGCACCGCACTATCGAGGTGTGCTTTGGCGACATCAATGCCGAGGAAACAGGGGGGAGTCATCGGTCTCTACTCCTTCGTGGCCCATCCTTGCTGATACGGGCTCAGTGGCCCAGGCAACTGTTCGGGCTCTGGTTGGATCGAGGAGCACGACGACCCATGCTTCTCCACGGCCTTGCTGGCCAAAGGGCGAACGGTCTATTGTATACGGCGGCCTAAACTGGGCTCTCCCGCAGGTTATGGGGAGGCGGCTTGGGAGGTTTGACAGAGGTGCACACTGAGAGCATGGAGGTTCTCCCATGCTCACCCCATCTCTCCTCTTTCCCAT